>Ga0335083_10003534_pt1 | contig 20190 bp, 18 predicted proteins | sample Lox_Sample_42_FD_206716 | JGI IMG/M metagenome (GOLD analysis project Ga0335083, IMG submission 206716) | Soil microbial communities from Loxahatchee National Wildlife Refuge, Florida, United States - Lox_Sample_4.2 | ecosystem: Environmental > Terrestrial > Soil > Wetlands | place: USA...
CACGCGGCCAAGGCCAAAGTCCGCCGGATGCAACACCAGTTCGGAGGTCAGCGGCCCGTCATGGGCCCGCAGAAGGTTCCCCACCGCGGCTCTCATGTGCCTGACAATCCCGGCATTTTCGGCGCGTCCACCGCGCGGAAAAAAAGATAACGCTCGGCCAACTCGCCCGCAACAAAAAGCAGAATGCCCGGCACCTCGAAGCCGCCGGCGAACCCGAACAGCGCTCCCGCGCCGAACGCGAAGCGCAGCCCCACCGTTCTCCGCAACGGTCCGCGCCACAAACGGGCGGTCACATCCGATCCATGCATCGTGGCGCTTTCGAGAAGCAACTTGGTCCCGAGCGCAAGAGCGGCCACCGGCATCGAGACAAAAACCAGACCCGCGACCACCGTGGTGCCAAAAAACTTTCCCGCACCCGTCCATAACCGCCATGCCCGGCGTTGCGTATCGGCATAGAGCATCGCCGAGCACAAAATACCGGACAAGCCGAGCGCCAGTGTGACTGTCCCGAGGGCGAGACCGTGCGGACGCATCACTGCAAACACGGACAACGCGACGAAAAAAAATCCGAAGACGACAATCTCACGGCTAAGCCATGAGCGGCGCAGGCCGAGAAAGCAGCGCCATGCCTTGAGCGGCTGGCCGAGATGAAACACGCTCGCGACGAGCCCGACCGTGGCCGCGGCCCAGGCCAGCAATGGCAACTGCGCCAGAGGAAGCGTCGCCAGGTGAAAAACAAATCCCCGCCACCCGATGAGGACCGCCGCCAGTATTCCAACGGAAAACTGGGTGAGCACGAGCATCCAGACGAGCGGCCAGTGCGGCGGTTGCGGGCGCAGGAGCCCGGCATCCGCCGCACGAAGATTGTCCGGCAGCCGGCGCTGGGTGACGTAGCGCGTGGTCGGCCGTGTATAACTGGGATCTGGAGCTCCCGGCAGGAAGGTTTTTGCCGCCCCGGATGCAAGGCGGGAGCGACCATTGTCTGGACCGATCGGCACCGTCACAATGCTGATGGCATGCGTTGGGCAAGCCTGCGCGCAAGCGGGCGCCTCGCCATGGACGAGGCGGCTTTGGCACATGTCGCATTTGCGGACGATGCCGCGCGCCGGATTATATTTCGGGACATCGTAAGGGCACTTGAGGACGCAGTAGCTGCACCCGATGCACTGATCATCGAGGTGGCGCACAATTCCGGTGACGGGATCCTTCTCGTAGGCGAGAACGGGGCAGCCATTGAGACAGGCGGGATCGACACAGTGGTGGCAGGCGGTGGTGACGACCTGTTGAAATGGTTGTGCGGCGTCGCCGCCGACGAGCAGTCCGGTGTCGCGCCAGGTTTCATTGTCGTCGAGGCCGTTGAGCGAATGGCAGGCGGCGACGCAGGCCTTGCAGCCGGTGCAGGAATCCAGATCGACCTCGAAGGCATATTGTTCGCCAGGGCCGGGCGCGGTGAGGGGGAGAAGCTGGACGCTGAAGGCGGAAACCCTGGCGGCGTCACCGCGATCATGCGCACCCGCAAAACGTGCCACGGGCGTCTGCAACCGCTGCTGTTCGGCGAGGAGTTCGTCGATCAGCGAAAATTCTTTTTGCGGGGCGACCACGGCTAGTAGACATCGCGGGCGTAACGTTTGGCGGCCTTCAAAGCCTGGACGTAGTCGGCGGCCTGGGCGGCGGTCTTGCCGCCGGCGGTTTCGACAACCTTGTGCAGGGCCGCCTCGACGTCCTTTGCCATGCGGGTGGCATCGCCGCAGACGTAAAAATACGCTCCGGCCTCAAGCCAGCCGTAGAGCCGGCGGGCGCCTTCCAGCATGCGGTGCTGCACGTAGATTTTTTCCGCCTGGTCGCGAGAGAAGGCGGTATCCAGGTGCGTGAGGACGCCTTCCCTCTGAAACGCGGCGAGCTCGTCCTGATAGAGAAAATCGGCGGCCGCGCGCTGATCGCCAAAAAAGAGCCAGTTTTTGCCTTTGGAGCCGGTGGCGCGGCGTTCCTGCAGAAATGCGCGGAACGGCGCGATGCCCGTTCCGGGCCCAACCATGATGACAGGCGCAGCCGAATCGGCGGGAAGCTTGAAGGCGCTGTTGCGGTGCACGAACACGGGTGCCGTGGCGCCGGGAGCACAACGGTCGGCGAGGAACGTGGAACAAACTCCCTTGCGTGCGCGACCATGGGCTGCGTAGCGCACGGCGCCGACCGTGAGGTGAACTTGGGCGGGGTGCGCCCGCAGGCTCGACGAAATGGAGTAGAGCCGCGGCTGGAGCGGTCGCAACAGACGCACAAAATCGACGGGCGCCAGCCGCGTCTCGGGACGTGCCAGCACGATGTCGATGACATGCAATACCGCCGCCACCGTGGCCACACCGCCGTTGGAAGCGGGAGCGGCGTAACGGGCGACCAATTCGGCCGAGGGCCTGCCCAGATCGTAGTGCGCGGTCAAGGCATGGCGCAACGAAGTCGCGCCCCCCTCGGGCACGGGCACGGCCTCTTCGCCGTCGCAGCCGAGTGCGACCAGGATCTCCCCGACAATCTCGGGGCAATTCTGCGGAAATACACCCAGCGCATCGCCCGGTTCATAGGCCAGGCCGGAGTCTTCGAGGGAAAACTCAACGTGGCGCACCTCCTTGGCAGAGCCGGAAGAGTTGAGCACACGCGAACAGAGCAGCGGAGCGTGAAAGGGATTTTTCCGGCTGCAGCCCGGCGCCGTTTCCGGGCGGAGCATTGTCGTGGATTCCCCGGCTCCGGTGGAGGTGGTTGTTGCGTTGATCGCACCCAAGGCGGCGAGGGCGGCGCCCAGCCAGGTCTCGAATTTTTTCTCATAATCGAGATCGCAGTCCATCCGTGCGCTGACCCGCATGGCGCCGAGTTTTTCGAGGCGGCTATCGAAGTCTTTTCCACACTGGCAGAATTGGATGTAGTTCGTATCGCCGAGCGCGCAGACGCTGAAACGCACCCCGGTGAGCGGCGGCGTGCCGGGTGCGGCCAGCGCGGCATGCAGCGCCTTGGCATTGTCCGGCGGCTCCCCTTCGCCGTAGGTGCTGGTGATGACGAGCACGTTTTTTTCCTGCGCGAGCTTCGCGATGGAGAATTGCGCCATGTCCATGACGGTGGCGGCAAAACCCTGCCGGCCGGCTTCTTTCGCGGCCCGCTTGGCGAGACTTTCCGCCGTGCCCGTCTGCGAGCCAAAAAGAATCGTGAGCGGCTTGAGCGTTTCGCCCGCAGCGGCCTTGACGGCGGGATCGACCGCGCCACGCGAGAACAAGCCGGCAAGAAAGCCGTTGAGCCAGGCGCGCTGCTCGGGCGTGAATGGCGCGGTCTCAGGAATGACGGGGATCGTTTGCATGCGGACGGTCTCAGGCGGAGAGAAGTTCCTGCAGCTGGCCGACGGTATGGCGGCGGCTCCACGCCACGAAGGACTCGCCCGACTGCCGGCCGGCCTCGTAGGTGCGGAGGATTTTTTCGACGAGGGCGGACACCTCGCCGGCGGCCACGCCGCGGAAGATTTCACGCGCGATGCCCTGTTCGTGGCCCATGCCGCCACCGAGCAAGACGTGATAGCCTTCGTCGCCGCCAGCGAGCTTTGCGCCGAGGAGGCCGATGTCGCCGCAGTAATGCTGCGCACAACTGTGCGGGCAGCCCGTGAAGTGGATGTTGACCGGATGCTCGGGTGCGACCCGGCGGTCGTCGAGCGTCTTGGCGAGCGCGACGGCATGGGCCTTGGTGTTGGTCGAGGAATATTTGCAGCCGGTGTTGCCCGTGCAGGCAACGATGCCGCTGGTCGCGCTTGATGCCTCGGCATGCAGGCCCGTGCGCTGGAGGCTGCGTTTCACCGTCTCCACGAAAGCGTCGGGAATGTGCGGCAGGATAAGGTTCTGCCAGACGGTCAGTCGCAACTCGCCCCTGCCATAATGCGTGGCGAGATCGGCGACCTGGTGCATCTGCTTGGCGGTCAGACGGCCGACCGGCACACCGGCGCCGATGTAGTTCAACTTGCGCTGCGCCTGCTTGTAGACGCCGATCCATCCATGTTTGATTGCAGGGTGGCGCGACTCGCAGAACTCGGGCGGAAGACAGGTCAGCGGAAAGGCCAGTTTTTTCCGCGTCTCGTCGAGGAATTTTTCCGCGCCCCACTTTTCGAGCAGATATTTGAGCCGGGCCTTTTTCCGGTTGGTGCGGTCGCCGTTTTCATTGAAGACACGGATCATCGCCGCAGCCACGGCCACGCATTCCGACGGTTTGATCAGCAGGCCGGTGTCGCGCGCAAAGTCGCCGTGGCCGGTAATGCCGCCTAGTTGGACACGAAAATAGATGCCCGGAGCGGGCGTCGAGGGTCGGGCGTCGAAGGCTGAGAGTGATTTCTCCGTGACGCGGCAGGCGAAGAATCCGATGTCGTTTGTGTCGGCGGCCACGCTGACCGAGCCCCCGCTGTCGAAGGCGACGTTAAACTTGCGGGGCAGGCCGTAGAGATCGCGATGATTTAGGATGTAGTGGTGCAGCGCCTTGGCGAAGGGTCGGACGTCGATCAGTTCGGCGGCGTCGAAACCGGTGGTGGGCGTGGCCGTGATGTTGCGGATGTTGTCGGCGCCGGCGCCACGCGAGACAAGGCCGAGCTCCTGCAGGCGCATGAGAACTTTGATGATGTCGCGCGGGCGCAGTTCGCGAATCTGCAAATTGGCGCGCGTGGTCACATGCGCGTATCCGCCACCCCATTCCGAGGCGATGTCGGCCAGGCCGTGGAGCTGCACGGCGGTGAGTTCGCCAGCCGGAAGGCGCAGGCGCAGCATGAAGCTATCCTGGGCGGGCGCGACGTAGAAGAGACCGTGGAACTTGAAACGGAAGGTATCGGCTTCGTCGGGAAACTTGTCCGCCTCGGCATGGGCGACGAGCTTTTCCCAGATGTCGAGCGGGTTCTCGTCGTATTTCCAGCGTTCGGGCTTGGACAGTTCACCGAGCGGCGTGCCGAAGAACACGTCTTCGGCGGGCGGTTCGGCGAGGTTGGCTGGCGCAGCGGCCGGATCCGCTGTGATCCGGCCGCCGTTGGTGTGGCCGACGAATGGCAGCTGCGCGGCCAGGGCGGCGAGGAAGCCCTCGAGATATTGTTTTTGCTCGGGCGTGAATCCGGCGGAGGTCTCTGCGGCGGCGGCCATGCGGAAAGAGCGCCAGCCGCCTAGGCGCGGGCGGGTTCGCTGCCGGATTCCAACTCTTCAGCTGGCACGGGCGCGGGTTGCGTGGCCGGCTGATAAGTCCAGTAGAGGAAAAGTCCGGTGAAGAGCAGCCCGCCCAAGAGATTGCCGAGCGTTACCGGAATCTGGTTCCATATCCACCAGCTTGAGAGGCTGACCTTGGCGCCGAACATCATGCCGGTCGGAATAACGAACATATTGACCACCGAGTGCTCGAAGCCCTGGGCAAAGAAGGTCAGAATCGGCAGCCATGCGGCGGCGATCTTGCCGATCGTCGAACTCGTGGTCATGGCCATGACCACGCCAAGGCAGACCATCCAGTTGCAAAGGATCGCCTTGACGAAGGCCGCCAGCCAGCCAGCCGTGCCGTGCGCGGCATAGGCGTTGGTTTTCGCCTCGGCGATGGCGGCAATCTTAAGGCCGATGCCGGAGGGCGCATCCATGCCGCAATTCGTGAGGGCGAGATAGAGAAGCCAGCCGTAGACCACGCTGCCGATGAGATTGCCGGTAAAAACCCAGGCCAGATTCGAGCAGATTTGCGGCCAGCCGCTCCGGCCGTCCACCCCGGCCAGGGGGACAAGGGCGAAACTGCCGGTGACGAGCTCGAGGCCGAGCAGGACGATCATGACGAATCCGACGGGAAAGATGACCGCGCCGACGATGGGCAGGTTGGTCTGGGCCGCGGCGGTGATGGCGAGGCTGGTCGCAAAGCCGAGCAATGCACCCGAAAGGAAGCCCCGGATGAGCAGATCCTTGACCGGCAGGCCGGCCTTGGTCGTGCCGGCCGCGAGCATGGTTTTAACCACTTCGGTTGGTTTGATATAGTCCATGGCGTATTTCGTTGGTTCGTGCGCCGGCGGACGGCGCGATTTTATCCGTGGAATAAAGCGTGGCATGTGCCAGCCGGGGGAACCGCCGCGGCATAATCCGCCTCAATGTTTTCATCAAAACGATGAATGATTTTCATGCAGAGCCGCGGCCTCAGAAGGTGAACTCGGCCTGAAGCCAGAATTTGTCGGTGTCGAAGAAGGGCGGCTTCCCATCGTAGTGGGCCGCCTTGGCCAGCACGGTCCAGTACTTGCCGAACTTGTGCGTGATCAGGGCGTCCCATTCGTTGCCGTAATTGTGGCGGCCGTAATCAGAGTCGAATTTGTGGTAAACGACCTTGAGCGGAAAGCCGCCGGGCAGCGCGACGCCAGCCGAGGCATAAAAATCGCGCAAGCCGTTGGCCGGTGTGGTGAGAAATTCATCATCCCAACCGTTGAAGGCGTGCAGGGTGGCGAGCGGCGTGGCGAAGCCTTTTTTGCCGCCATCGCTGCCGAGCACTTCGTAGCCGGCGCCGAAATCGAAGGGTTTGATCGCGCCGCCGAGTTCGCCAACGTAGTAACGGGCCGTGTAATGAAGCGGGTTGTTGCCGGCATCGGATTGGGTGGCGGCCTCGGCGCGGTAAGTGATCTTGAATTCCCCTGTGACCGGCGCAGCGCCGACAAAACTTCCGCCGTAGGTGTCCGACGAGTTGGCGGCCGAGTTTTGAAAATCGAGCAGGTAGGCGTAGGCGGTGATTTTTCCGTAAGACCAGCCGTCGTAGGACGCATTGATGAAGTGGGACTTCGAGACAAAGTCCGGTTGCGGCGATTTGTTGCCGAAAACACGGCTGACCCGCCAGACGTAGCCATAAAAGAAATTGAAATTCTCCGCGGCCTTGGCGGTGAGGGTGGCTGCGTCGAAGGTTTGCTGATTCATGCGCCAGCCGACGTCGCCGACGAAACGCGCGTTGTCGAGGACGATGCGCTGGCGGCCGCCTTTCACCGTGATGCCGGCGTTGGCATAGCTGAGCCACGCCTGATTCAGGTCGGTGACGGGGGGATCGGCGATCACCGTGCGCTTGGCGGCGGCGGGATTGGTGCCGGCGGCGTTATAGTTGTTGGAGTTGCCGATGACGGCGACATTTTCGCCCTCGACCATGCCTTGAAATCCATCCAGCGGCGCGCTGGTGAAGCCGAAGCGCGTGCCGAGGAGGAAGGCGTTCGACGAACGCAAATTTTGCTGGTCGGCATATTCCCAGCGCAAGCGCGCATCGAGGGAAAATTTGCCCCTGGCCAGAGCGTCGGGCAGCGACTGCGTCAGCGGATTTGCGGAGGAACCCGCCGCGGGCGGCGCGGTTTGAGCCGACAGCGGGCCGGCGGCAAGCGCGAAGAGCGCGATGTAGTGGCGTGATTTCATGGTGCAGGATCAATTTGGTTTGGTTGGGAAAATCAGGCGGAAGCGGCTGTGCGCAGCAGGCGTTGAGAGCCACCCGGGCCGGCGGGTTTGGCGGCCGGCGGGGCTCGCAGATGGGAGCGTTCCTCCAGAAATCCGATGAGCTGCTCGCGCAGGCGGTAATATTCGGGATCTTCGAGCAAGGCCTTGCGGTCGCGCGGACGCGGAAACGGAACGGCGAGAATTTCGCCAACCGTGGCGGCGGGACCGTCGGTCATCATGACGATGCGATCGGAAAGAAAGAGCGCTTCATCGACATCATGCGTCACCATGAGCGCCGTTTTCTGATCGCGGCTCCAGAGATCGAGGAGGACGTCCTGCAGCTCGTAACGCGTGAGCGAGTCGAGCATGCCGAAGGGCTCGTCGAGCAGCAGCATTTTCGGCGCGAGCGCAAAAGCGCGCGCCAGACCCACGCGCTGGCGCATGCCCTGCGAGAGTTCGGCGGGTTTCTGATGGAGCGCGTCGCCAAGGCCGACGACCGCCAAATAATACCCGGCCAGCTCGCGACGCTCGGCCTTGGTGGCATCCGCAAAAACCTGATTCACCCCCAGCAGCACGTTGTCGAGCGCCGTCAACCAGGGCAGCAGGCAGGGCGATTGAAAAACGACGCCGCGGTCGGGACCCGGATCAGTAACTTCCTTGCCGGCGAGGATGATGCCGCCGCTGGTCGCTTCGATGAGGCCGGCGACCATCGCGAGCACGGTGGACTTGCCGCAGCCGGAGTGGCCGATCAAGGTGACGAATTCACCCTTGCGCACGGGCAGGTGGAAGTCCTGGACGATGACGGCCGGGCCGCGCGACCCCGGATAGGTCTTGGTGACGTGGGAAATTTCGAGAAAGGCGGACATCGGGTTTGAAATTGAATTTCAGGAAATAACGGCTTCGCGAGGGGTGGCGGATTGACCCAGGCCGGCGGCAACCAGGGCCGGCAGCACGAGCGTGCGATGCGGTGTGGCGCGCCTTTTCGCCGCGGCGGCATCGAGGAGCCAGCCGGCGACAGCGGCGCGCAGGCGCTTGAACTCGGGATCGTGGTTGAGTGCCTTTCGATTGCGCGGGCGCGGGAGCGTGACGGCGATCTCCGGTCCGAGCGTGGCTTCCGGTCCAGGCGTCATCGGGATGATCCGGTCGGCAAGCAGCAGTCCCTCGTCCACGTCATTGGTGATCATGACGACGGTTTTCTGGTCCGCCTCCCAAATGCGTTCGATTTCGTCCTGAAGTGTGGCACGGGTGAGCGCGTCGAGCGCGGAAAGCGGCTCGTCGAGGAGCAGGATTTGCGGATCCATCGCCAGGGCGCGGGCCACGGAGACACGCTGGCGCATGCCGCCGGAAAGCTGGTGCGGGAGCTTGTCGCGCGCGGCGGCGAGGTTGACCAAGGCGAGGTGGCGCTCGACGTGCTGGCGGCGTTTCTCGCGCGACCAGTTGGGGAAAAGATTGTCCGCCGCCAAGGCGATGTTCTCATAAACGGTGAGCCACGGCAGCAGCGCGTAGTTTTGGAAAACGACGCCGCGGTCGGGGCCGGGGCCGGAGACGTCGAGATCGTTGAGCCGGATCACGCCGGCGTCGGGGCGGGTCAAGCCGGCGATGAGGTTGATGAGCGTGGTCTTGCCGGAGCCGGAGAAGCCGACAATGGCGACAAATTCTCCCCGCTCGATATTCAGGTTGATGTCGCGCAGCACGCAGGTGCGTCGGCCGCCCTGGCCGAAGCCCTTGGTCACGCGGTTGATGTTGAGGAAAGCCATGCAAGGATATTTACCCGGATGGAAGGTGCCGTGCCTGGATGCGCATCAAGCTTCGCCGTCAGCGCATGGCGGCGCGGTCGTAGCTCACGAGCTGCTGCAGCACGAGCATCAGCCGGTCGAGGGCGAAGCCGATGATCCCGATGGTGAAGACCGCGACCATGATGAGGGCGAGCGTCTGGCTGCTGCCGTTCTGGAACATGTCCCAGACGAATTTTCCCAGGCCTGGATTTTGCGCGAGCATCTCGGCCGCAATCAGCACCATCCAGCCCACGCCGAGCGAAAGGCGCAGGCCGGTGAAGATGTAGGGCAGCGCCGTGGGCAGCACGATCTTGCGGAGGCGCACCCCCCAGGGCAGCCGCAACACGCGCGCCACGTTGATGTGATCGGAGTCGATCGCGCCCACGCCGATGGCCGTGTTGATGAGCGTGGGCCAGAGCGAGCACAACGCGACGGTGATGGCCGAGCTGACGAACGACTTGGCCAGCCAGGGATTTTTCGGCGTGTAGAGCGCGCTCACCATGATCATGACGATGGGCAGCCACGCGAGCGGCGAAACCGGCCGGAAGATCTGCACGAAGGGGTTGACGGCGTTGTAGAAATTCCTGCTCAACCCGCAGAGGATGCCGACCGGCACAGCGATGAGCGAAGCCAGGACGAAGCCGGCAAACACCGTTTCGAGGCTGGTCTCGATCTGGTCGAGGTAGGTGGGCGCGCCGCTGTAGCGGCGCGGCTGCCAGACTTTGCCGGGGAACGCCTTTTCGTAGCGTGCCTTCAACTCGATTTGCCTGGCGTAGAACTCGCGCTCGCGCTGGCGTTCGGCCTGATGTTCACGCACAAGTCCGACGGCCTGCTGCCAGACCTGGACCGGGCCGGGCACCGTGCCGATGCTGGTCTTGACGTTGGCGGCGGTGACGGCCCAGGCCACGAGGAAAAGCCCGAAGCCAAGGAGCGGCAGGCCGATCATGCGGCCGAGCTGGGCCAGCTGCTCGCGCGGATCCTCGCCAACGCAAAGGCGGACAACCGGCATGAGCGGCGTGAGGCCGATGGTTTGGAACAGGGAGATGAGGCGGTCGGAAATTTTCATGGGCAAGCTCTCTATTTCAGGCCGATTTTGAATTCCTGCAGGTAGGAGTTGGGATGGCGGCCGTCATAGGTGACGCCGTCGATGAAGTTGTCGTCGGCCGGCTTGAAACCATCGGTGTCGGGCAGGTCCTTGGGGTTCATCTTGCCCTCGGCGACGAGGAGTCTGGCGGCCTGGCGGTAAAGGTCGGGACGATAGACCTGCTTTGCGACGTCGATATACCACCGGTCCGGCTTGTCCCCGGAGATCTGCCCCCAGCGGCGCATCTGGGTAAGGAACCAGATGCAGTCGCTATAATACGGATACGTCGCGTGGTAGCGGAAGAAGACGTTGAAATCGGGCATGGCGCGCTTGTCGCCCTTCGCGTACTCGAAGGTGCCGGTCATGCTGTTGGCGATGACGGCAGCGTCGGCGCCGACGTATTCGGGGCGCGAAAGGATCTCGACCGCCTTGCGGCGGTTTTCCGGGCTCGCGTCGAGCCAGATGGCGGCACGGATGAGCGCCTTGAGCACCGCAAGATAGGTGTTGGGATATTTTTTCGCCCATTCCTCGGTGACGCCGAAGACTTTCTCGGGATTGTTCTTCCAAATTTCGTAGTCGGTGATGACGGGCACGCCGATGCCCTTGAACACGGCCTGCTGATTCCAGGGTTCGCCCACGCAGTAACCCTGGATCGTGCCTTGTTCGAGCGTCGCGGGCATCTGCGGCGGAGGCGTGACCGACAGGAGCACATCGGCGTTGGTGGTGCCGGTCGTGTCTCCGCCGGTATAGAAGCCCGGGCTGATGCCGCCCGCGGCGAGCCAGTAGCGCAGATAGTAATTGTGCGTGGAAACGGGAAACACCATGCCCATGCGCATGGGTGTGCCGGCCGCCTTGTAGCGATCGACGATGGGTTTGAGCGCATCGGCTTTTATCGGGTGCGGCGGGTGAGGCCCCTCGAGCGCCGGGTTCAGCGACTGCATTTCCTTCCAGATGGCATTGGAAACGGTGATGCCGTTGCCGTTTAGATCCATGCTGAAGGAGGTGATGATTTTCGCCCTGGTGCCGATGCCGATGGTCGCGCCAATGGGCTGGCCGGCCAACATGTGGGCGCCATCGAGTTCGCCGTTGATCACGCGATCGAGGAGAATCTTCCAATTGGCCTGCGCTTCGAGCGTGACGGAGAGAAATTCGTCATCGAAATAGCCGTTTTCCTTGGCGATGACGAGCGGCGCGCAGTCGGTGAGTTTGATGAATCCGAATTTTAGCTGGGGTTTTTCGACGGCAAGAGGCCCGGCTTGCGCCGCCAGGCGCACGCCGAAGAATATCAAGGCAACGCCCACAAAGAGCCGCGCGCTACATCGCTGCAGGGAAGTGAATGCGTTAGCGGACATTTCCGCGTGGGTCAGTCGGGGAGACGAGTTCATGTGATTGGTTTGTGTGGAGGGCCTTGCGATAGAGGTCCTCGCGAAACAGGCGGCGGGGCAGCTCCGCATCGACCGCAGAGGCAGAAAGGAGGCCGGTGGCAATCAAGGTGGACTGCAGCTCGGCCGCCTTGGCGGCGGCAGGCACATTGGCGTCGCCACGGTGGAAAATGTGGAAATCCGGCGTGATTTCGACGCGGCCATCGCCGCAGTCAAAGCGGCCGGTCAGGGCGGGCGCGATGACACGCACGGGCAGATTCAGATGGCCGGCTTCAGCCAGTAGTTGCGCGAGCGGCTCGCGATTCTGCGGCTCGTCGCACCACACGCATGCCTCGACGAGCGCGGCCACCAGCGCGGTGTGCTCGGCAGCGCACTTGTGGGCAAACTGCTGGGTAACCATAAGCACCTTTTCCAGATGGCCGGGTTGCTGCGCCGCGCTCCACATGGGGCACCAGCCGGCGCCCTCGCGCACGGCGAGGGTGTTCCACGGCTCGCCTGCGCAGTAGCCGTCGATGGTGCCGGCGGCAAGGTTGCGAAACATCTGCGCCGGAGGCACGACGACAATGCGCACGTCGCGATCGGGATCCAGCCCCGCACGGCGCAGCCAGTCGCGCAGCAGGAGGTGATGGGAGGAGAACAGAAACACGACTCCAAATGTGAGCGGTTGGTAGGCGGGCCGCGTCCGAGCAAGGTCGCGCAGGCCGGCGGAATCGCGGACCCCGGCTTCCCAAAGCGTTCGGGAAAGCGTGAGGGCATTGCCGTGGAGATTGAGCACAAGCGCGGTCAGCACCGGGCAGGGCGCGCAGCCGAGGCCGAGGTGGGTGGACCAGAGCATGTGTGCGGGCGCCTGCGCGGCCTCAAGTTCCCCATAGATGATTTTCTCGCGGATGGTTGCCCAGCCGACTTCACGATGCAGCTCCACTTGCAAACCATGCCGCGCAAAAAGTCCGTGGCGCTGGGCCACGATCAGCGGCGCGGCGTCTGTCAAAGGCAAAAAGCCGACGCGCAGTGGCCGGGTATGAGTGACGGCCGGCGCAGAATTTCGTGACTTTGAAGGCATTCAGATGCTTTTGATACTTGCGGCCCATGTCAGCCGCCCATGTGCCAACCGGTGTGATTGGCTTAATTAATGCTCCTCTAAGTTTTCATCGAAATGATGAAGCGATTTCATACATGAAGCCGACCATCGACAGCCGCCAGTTGCACGCCTTTGCCGCCCTCGGGCGGCGGGGCAGCTTCACGCTCGCGGCGAAGGACTTGTTTCTCACCCAATCGGCCATCAGCCATGCGATCAGGGCGTTGGAGGAGGACATCGGCTGCCGTCTGGTCGATCGCGTGGGCAAACGCGTTCTGCTGACGCAGGCCGGTGAGCAGTTTCTGCGACACACCGAAAAAATCCTCCGGGAGATGGAGACGGCGCGCGCCGGGATAAACGCGCTTTCAAAGTGGGGCCATGGCCGGCTCCGGGTCGGCGCCAGCACCACGGCGTGCCAGTATATCTTGCCAACCGTGCTCCGTGAATTCCGGCAAAGCTTTCTGCGCTGCGTCATCAATATCGAACCGGGAGACCACAGCCGCCTTCTTGAGCTATTGCGCGGCGGTCAGATTGATCTCGCACTGGTGCTTGAGCCGACGGCGGTGCGGGACGAGTTTGTCTTTGTGCCGTTGTTTCATGACGAGTTGCGCTTCTTCGTCGCGCCGCTGCATCCCTGGGCCAGGCTCGGCCGCGCGCCTCGCGAAACCATCGCGAACGAAACGCTCATTCTCTACAACAAGATGAGCTACACTTTTCGGCTCATGAGCGATTATTTCCGCGAGGAGAAAATCCTGCTGAGCAACTTTATCGAGCTGGGCAGCATGGAGGCCATCAAGGAACTCGCGAAAATCGGCCTCGGCGTCGGCGTGCTTGCGCCATGGATCGCAAGGAAGGAAGTGGAGAATGGTTCGCTTGTGTCGGTGCCGTTGGGGACCCGCAAGCTGCGCCGCCGCTGGAGCGTGGCTTATTTGAAAGGCCGTCGCCTGGCGCTAGCGGAGGAAACTTTTGTCGGCCTCTGCGAATCGGTAACCGAGATGCTCGGCCTCAAGACGACGCGGGCCGTGGCCTAGCAAGCCATCTTGGGGGTTTGAGCAGGACAGACCTGCATCAGTGAAATTGATGCGCTCAGCTCGGTTCAAGCGCAGCCAAGTCGACCTCGAGTCACGTGCTCGCCAACTTATGGTTCCGAGGCGTGGCAACTCATCATTCCGTCGACATTGGTGTCGACGGAAGCACGAGTTGGCCAATTTGGACAGGGTATGTTTCCTACCCGATCTGGCGCGGTTGCTCGTCGGGCATGACGCGATCGAGCAGGTAATAGACAGGGCAGAATCCGGTGAACGAGCTCGAGATCATCAGGCCGGCCAGTGCGCCCGTCGCATAGAGCCAGGGCGCGCCTTGCGTCAGGCCGAGCAAGGTGCCGGTAAGGACCAGGCCGCCGACAATGCCGTCGTGAATCCTGGTTTTGAGAGTCATGCTGGTTTTGAAGTTCATGGTTTTGTTGGTTGGATGAGTTCGGGACGTTTTCCCGGATCGGGTGCGAAAGGTAGCGTAACCGCGGCACGCCTTCTGTGACCATGGTCACACAACGCGCCATTTTTACCACCAACGGGCTTGGCCCCGGGCAAACAGCCGTCAGGATGGGGCTGCGCCATGATCACCCCGCAATTGCTCGCCGCTTATCCGTTTCTCGGGAAAATCTCCCCGCGTTCGCGCCGGATGGTCGAAGCGGAGGGGATTCTGCGCGTGTTCAAGCGGGACGATTCCGTGATTCGCCGGGGCGACCGGGTCGGCGGCATGTTGCTCATTGTTTCCGGACGCATGCGGGTGTTCACGCTTTCCGACGGCGGCGAGGAGGCCACGCTCTATACCGTGCAGCGAGGCGAATCCTGCCTGTTGTCCACGAGCGCGCTGTTCGCGGAGATGTGCTTCCCGGCGTCGGTCGAGGTCGAGACGCCGGAGGTGAAGATCTTCTGCATTCCGGCCGCGGCCTACCGGACGCTCTACCGCGACGAGCCGGCCGTGCGGGATTTCACGGTGAGCGAACTTTCCGGGAGGGTCTTCGATCTGCTCGCGGCGTTGGAGGAGCGAAGCCTCCGATCGATCGGGGATCGCCTGAAAGGTTATTTGACCCGCCGGGTCGACGGTCAGGGGGAAGTCGTGGCCACGCACGAGCAAATCGCGCTTTCGCTCGGCACCGCGCGCGAAGTGGTATCGCGGAAATTGGGCCAGTTGGGGAAGGCCGGATGGATCAAGACCCAGCGCGGGCGCATCCGACTGCTCAAGCCAAAGCTGCTCGCATAATACCATTCCTGCTTGTTGATTCCTTCCCTGGCCAGACGGCGTGCGGGTCTACCCCGCCAGCTTATGCCTCCTTTTCGTGATTTCGGCCAATCCATGCTTCCGAATCCGAAATAAGGCTAAATTTATTACGAGTGACGGATCGGCCAATTTATGGTTCCGGCGTGTGGCAGCTCATCGTTCCATCGACACTGGTGCGTGACACATAAAATGGCCAATAGGCCGCTTAATGTGGCAAAATCGCTGCCATGTTATGCGCCACGTTTTCCATTGTTTAGTCCCGAACCGCCCGGACGAGATGCCAAGCGAGCCGGACCCAACGCGCAAACCAGCGCCGCCGCTCCTTCCTTGGGAAAAATTTCGCCTTCAAAAACACCAGCGCCGGCATCGCGGCAAATTTGACCACGGTCGGCGTCGTCCGCCAGCGTGCATGGAGCCGGTCGAGCCAGCGCAGGGGGCGCGCAGCCGTCTTTACGGCCGCGACGCAATCAGATCGCTCCCGGGCAATGCGGGCGCGGATCGCCGCCTTGCCGCCGGCGAGCGTGGTCAGCTCTCGGCGCGGAAACATGCGCGGTCGGCGGCAAGCTCGCGCCGGGTGTCGCCAAACGGCCGCGGCTGGCGGGCGAGATGGCGACGAAACAGGACGATGATGGCGACGAATGCGGCGGCATAAAACAGGGTGAGGCCGGCCAAGGCGGCGAGGCGCGCGGTTTCCCAAAAGGCATACACGACCGTCAGGCTGGCGAAGGCCATCGCCATCGCCCCGACGAAGATAGCGGCGCTGATCCAGATGAAATTCTGGAGAAGGCGGAATTTTTCCTCCTGCAGCTCGACGGAAAAAAGCTCCACCCGGCTTTCCAGCGACGAAATCAGCCGCTCGCCGACCTGACGCAGCGAGCCGAGAAATCCGGCCGAAGCGGGCGCCGTCATGGTCGGTGGTGATTGGAGCGGCGGAGAAGCGCGCCGAGCAGGACGCCCAGGCCGAGGGTGACGGCGAGCGATTCGTAGGGATGCGAGCGGATGGTTTCGTCGGCGCGGCGGGCGCCGGCGACGATCTTTTGCCGGGTCGAATGGCGGAATTCGCGGAGCAATTCACCGGCGTGATGGATGCGGACGCGGAGGTCCTCCATTTTTTCCTCGGCGTGTTCGCCCGCCTCGGCCAGAAGCTGCTCGGTTTCGCTGACGAGCTGCCGGAGCAGCTCCAGCAACTGCTGCGGTGTCTCGCTCGCCATGGTTTCCAATCGATTGTTTTTCATGATGGGGATGGGTTGATTTTTGCGTGTCATGGGCGCGTCGGGCGCGCGAAGATTTTGACACCGTTAAGCGCGCCGGTGCCGCGAAAAAACGCAGATGGATGGAAGAGAGCCGGATAAAAAATCCACGGCCCAGACAAAAAAGCCGGCGGATATTTTGGTCGTGCACCGCGCAATCCGCCGGGAATGCGAACGGGCAGAATGCGCGAGATCCGGCGGAAAAACGAAAAGTTTTTCCCATCATTTCTTCAGCGCCACGACCACTCCCGCGGCGACAAGGACGCCGCCGCCGATCATGAACCATGTGGCGTCCGTGACTTTCACGCCGCCATTCCAGGCCTTTTGGACATCGGCGCCGGCGTCCTGGGCCTTGCCTTTCAAGGAATCACGGACTTGCAAGCCGTGCCAGGCGAGTCCGGCGCCGGCGACAAAAAGGAGAAGAACAATGATCTTGCGCATGGGATTTGGAGATTGAGGGATCGCGGACCGCCGCCGGCCGCATCCTTGACAGCAATCAGCCAGGTTGGTGCGGCGCAGATTTCATGGCTTGAATCACGGCCGCGGCCGGGAAATCTATCTGGCGACGGCCGGCGCGTCTTCGATCGCCCCGGCATATTTTTGCCTGGCGCCGAAACCGTCGGCCATGCGCCGCCCCATCCGTCTGAAGGGAACCTCGATGAGCCGGTAATTCATTTCCGCAACGACCAGGATGAGGAGCAGGGACGCCAGCGTCAGCAGCTCGGAGACAATGCCGCCCTCCGCGATGCCGGCCGATCGCTTGAACTCCATGACCAGGGCATGGCACGTCACATGGATCAAATAAATGCTGTAGGACCGCGAACCCAGCCAGACCATCGCGGTTTTGAAGGCGGAAGGCTGGAGGATGTAATTTCGGTCGTAACTGGCGATCAGGACCAGCAGGCCGCTGACGATGGCGCAGAGCCCGGTCGAAAACGGGATGCTTCCCTGCAGGGCGGGAAGCGCCGCGAGCAGCGCAAGGCAGAGGCCGACCAGCGGAAGGGAAAGAGCGCTCCGCCGCAAAAAACGCGGCTCGACGAGCCGATAGCTTGGCCGCCGCCGCCAAAACGCAATCAGCACGCCCAGAATGATCGCATCGGTCCTGACAAACCACAAAAACGACGTGTGGTGGGGGATGAATCCATCCGGACGGGCGAGAAACACCTGGGCAAAAAAGGCGGCCGCCAAAACCGCGATCAACGTCCGGCGGCCGGAGAAAAACAACAAAAACGGGAGCAAAAGATAAAACTGCTCCTCGAGGGACAGGCTCCAATAAACCCCGAGCGAGCCATAAGCGGAATTATTTCCGGCGAACCATTCATAGTAATAAAAATTGGCGATGTTCAGGCCGGCGGCGCCGGCTTCATGCAGATTGTCCCGCAACGGCCCGAACGAGGCATGAAAGTTGAACCCGGCGGCCAGGATCAAAGTGATGAGAATCCACAGCCAGGCCGAGGGCAGCAGGCGGAACACCCGCCTGATCCAAAAAGGGACCGCCATCTGGAAAAACTCCCTGGCTCCCTTCGCCCCAAGCGCGGCCCGGCCGGAATCCTCCTCCTCCAGGACTTTGATCAACGAAGAGGTGATGACGAAGCCGGATATGCCGAAGAACAAATCCACGCCCGTCCAAAAATGAAACATCGATTGAAGCCTTCTTCCCGCCTCTCCGATTTTTGGCAGAAGTCCCCAGACCAAATGGCTGCAAAGGGTGAAGGCGATCGCGGCCGCGCGGAGAACCTCGATGTCGGTGTTCCGGGACGTGCCAGGATTGCTCATGGGTGCGGAAGTCATTCACTCTCCTCTTTGGCCGGTGTCGGTCGCCCGCCACGGACAAACCAAATGGCGCAAGGTTCAAAAATCGGCGGACAAAACGGCGGACGGCGCCGCTACCGGAAATCGATCGCCAGGTTGCCGCCCACGATTTCCTGGCGAAAGCGCCGCCCCCGGAGCGCGTCATAAAGCACCCGGGCGCATTCCGGCACGATCCGGTCGTGCAGTTCGATCATCATCACGTTGATCCGATCGAGCCAGCCGGTGCGGTTTTTGAAAATCTCGCTCTCCGCCCCCTCCACGTCCATTTTCAAAAGGTCGAGCCGCTCGCAGCCCAGCCGCGCGATCAGTTCATCGACCGTGTAGGCCGGGATGCCCTCCGGCTGCGCCGCGGCCGCCTCGCTCATCCGGTAGGCATTGGCTTCATCTCCGGGATTGGCAATCCGGACCACGGTCGAATGCGACCACACCGCGGCTTGCAACGGCGTGATGCAGTTCCACGCCCGGGTGTTTCTTTCCAAAAAGGCGAGATTTTTCCCCGAGGGCTCGATCGCGAGGATGCGCGCCAGCGGCCAGCGCGCCGCAAAATAGACGGAGGCGTAGCCGACGTTGGCCCCGAGATCGAGGATGTGGCGCGGCTTGAAATCGGCGAACGGCAGATCGTACTGCCGGGCGACAAACACCTCCTCAAAAGTTTCGACGTCGGAAGTGCCGGCCCGCGCCCAGATCGGATGCTCGATTCCGGGCAGCTTTATCCGGACAACCGACTGCGGTCGGACATGCAGCCGCGCGGCCTGCAGCCCGGCGCTCAGTCCAAAGTGGCTGACGTAGCGCAAAACCCGCTTTAAGGTGGTTGTCGTCATCAGCGCGATTCGGTGGCAAAATCGCCCCATAGACTCCGCCCGGGCTGAAAAGTTCGGCGCAACCGGCGGAACAGGCCCGGCCGGCGGCAGGCAATTTTTGCCGCGGAAGGAAAGCGACCCGCGCCGCAAGAATGAGCGGAGTTTCACGGAACTCCACCGGCAAATTGCAATCTAAGGCGCCGCCTTGGCCAGCGGGGCCTTCTGCACCGGGAGAATCTTCATCCCATGCCAGGATCTCATTGCGCAAAAAATCATGCCATGAAAGCCGCCGCCCACGTCCGCCTCCGGCTGACGTTCGAGCCGCGGTCACGGCCGCCGTTCCGAGCGGACGTCCTCCTGCTCGTGTTGTGCCTGCTCACGGCGGCGGTTCCGGTCCGCGCCGAGGCGCCCGGACCGGAGGCCCAGAATCCACCGCCGCCAAATCCGGCCGCATCGGCGGGCGGCGGCACGGAGGAGGAAGTGCCGCCGTGGAAATTCGAGGCCCGGCTTTCCGCGAGCCTGAACTACGACGACAATCTTTTCATCCGGCCCGCGGACACGAAGGGCGATCTCTACGGGCAAATCGCCCCCACCCTCGCCGTGGGGATGGGAGATTTCCGCAGCGAGCTGGCGTCGTTCGCGCCCATCCCCCATTTTTTGGCCCAGACCGGCGAGGAGGAGCTGCCACGGCAGGATTTTGCTTACGCCAGTTACACGCCCGACCTCCTGCTCTTTTCAAAATATCACAGCCAGGATACGGTGAACCACGACGCCCGGCTCGCCGCCCGGCAGGAAAACGATCTCTGGAACTTCCAGGGTCAGTTCCATTTTCAGCATGAGACGCAGCCCAACATCGATGTCGGCCGCCGCATCACCCAGACCGATTACACGGCGGATGCCAACGCCGCCTATGTGATCAGCGGCAAGCTGACCGGCGGGACCGAATTGTACGGCAATCGCACCGAATATTCCGGCGGGCTCGCTTCGACCGACGGGCGGATCACCGGCTATCTCGACTATCAGGTCGCGCCCAAAACCGCCCTCGGAGTGGGCATCGCCGGCGGATATCTCGACGTCGCGAGCGGCGCGAACCAAGCCTACGAACAGTCCCTGCTGCAAATCAAGTACGCGCCGACCGAAAAATTGTCATTCGCCGGCCAGGCCGGCGCGGAATACCGCCAGTATGACAGCAGCCTCGGCAACCGGACGCACTTCATCTTTGACGCCAGCGGCAGCTATCAGGCCACGGACAGCACCCTCTTCACGCTGACAGACAAGCGCGAAACCCTGGCCTCGGCCGAGTACTCCGGC
>Ga0335083_10003535_pt1 | contig 20188 bp, 18 predicted proteins | sample Lox_Sample_42_FD_206716 | JGI IMG/M metagenome (GOLD analysis project Ga0335083, IMG submission 206716) | Soil microbial communities from Loxahatchee National Wildlife Refuge, Florida, United States - Lox_Sample_4.2 | ecosystem: Environmental > Terrestrial > Soil > Wetlands | place: USA...
ACCATCACGCCGCTGCGGCATGAACACCGAACCCGAACTCTCTCGTCAGGCATTCACACAAGAAGAGAGACTTGACCTGAAACGAAGCCGCACCGTCGCTGGCACTCGCGTCCTCCGCCCAGATCTTCGCTGCGATCTCCTCGGCCGTCGCGTCGGGTGGATCGATCGCCTTGACGAAGTTCCAGATGCGCCGGTCCCGTGCGCCTTGGAACTCGAGGTGCTTGATCGGTCGCAGCGGACGCGCATCTCTTGCGTTGGGTTTCGTCTTTGGTTGGTTGCCACGCAACTCGACGACCGCGCCACTGGTCAATGCGCGGGCCGCATAGACATCCATGGGTGCAGACGTGATCAGGGAGCCGAACGCGACCAGCGACTTGTCCTCGTCTTCGAGACCTTCGCGCTCGGGTTTCGTTTCGGCCGACGCGACCCAGCGTGGTCCAAGTCGGCGTAGCGAAGCAGCGATCGCGTCCTGGAATAGGGGACCGAGCACCGGACCGATGCCAGCGACCCAGTTGTCGTGACCTACCGGCACGAGCGCCTCGATCGCGTCGTAGGGATTGGCCGGGTGGAGCAGTCCAAGCAACTGCTGCGGATCGTGCAAATCGACGCGGCTCTTCATCGCGTCGACGAGTGATGCAGTGAAGAACGCCTCGGCTCGCCAAGCGAGCCGAGGATCGGGGATGGGAAACGAGACTCGCTGAAGGTAGTCAGCGACCGCGGGCCATACGCGTCGCTCGTTGAGCCACAAGTAGCGCTCTGGCCCGTGGAGCGGCACGCGCTGGTCGTGATCGGGTCTGAGCTGGACCGCCGCATTCGAACTCGATATCCGTCGCGAGGCGATTTGGTCGAGGAGCGGCTCCGCAGTCTTGCCGGCGACCACTCTGTCAGCCACCGCGTCAGCTTCTCGCTCGTAGAGATCGCCGGACTCTCCGGCACCGCTCTTGAGCGCAACCCCCGCCTGTTGTTGCACGACGTGAGCTGCCTCGTGGGCGGCCGTGTGGAGGTCTGGGGAACCAGCGAACGCGACGCGGTCCGCGCTTGCAAACGCCTTTGCTCCGAGAGCGCGAGCACCTTCTGCGGCGTCCTCGTCCTGATGTGATCGAATCCCGGACACGTCGTGGTGCCCAAAGCTCGCCTGAATTTGACTGCGAAACGGCAGCGGTTGCTCGGCGCCACCGGTCGCATGCGCCACGATCGCGGTCTTGTCATCACTCGCCGCTTCCGGCGGCAGCTGCACGGACTTGGTTCCGTCGAGAACGCCGAGAAGCTCGGCTCGCGATTCAGCCGATACGCGTGCTCGCATGGCCTCGACGATCGGATCGTCTGTTCTGCCGATTCGGATCCGTTGTGCGATCTGCTTGCGCCCCGCAGGCGAGATCGCCATCGCGGCACGAAGGATCGCGAGGCGACGTTGCTCGCGCTCGTCTCCTGAGCGTCCGACCCGACGAAGTGCAGCGCTCAACTGTTCTTCGCCTTCGATCGTCTTGCGATCATCGGGGACCACGCTGTGCGCGAGCACCTCGGTCGCACGCTCGATCGTGCGTCGCACGTCCGCGAACGCGGCCTCATCGGTCTTCTGCGCTGTGATTTGCGCCCGCAGGCGCTCGACGGCACGGACGATGATCTCCCGCCGCTCGGCCCATTCGCGTGGATCAGTCGCCGTTTCGAAATGGGCGAGGTCTTGCCGCAGCCACATCGCGTCGCGTTCCGCGCGATCCCGGGCGGTGGCACTCGAGTCGCGTTGACCGTCGAACGACGACGACGACGACGCCTGCGAGGGAGCGGCGTCGTACGTTGATGAGCGTCGAGGTCCTTCCCGATCGTAGCTCATGCCACCAACCCCAAGGTCATCGTAGCGCTTCGCAGAAGCGACATGGCTGGGTTATCGGCACTGCCCGCGAGAAGTTGCGGCTACATCCAAGCGCGCGCGTATCTTCGCGCTATCGCTGCACTCAGTCCTTGGGTAGATCGGAACCCGGGTCCGTGTTCGATCGGCAGAGCCACGCAACGAGGCGCGCTACTACGGCTATCGTTCGACCCGCTGGAGTTTGAGTACGACACCGGACTGCTCAGGCATCGCGAAGGCGACGCGGCTGTAGTCTTCCGCGAACGCATCCGGGTGAAGGTGCGCGTAGACCTGCTGCGTGATGGCGACGCTCGAGTGACCGAGGATCTTCGACAGCTTGAAGATGTCGCCGCCCGACGCCAGGAACAGGCCGGCAAACGTGTGTCGCAGATCGTGAAGGCGCAGCTTCTTCGGTAGGCCGGCGCGCAGCACGGCGGCCTTGAAGGGGCGGAACACGCTCGTCTTGTTGCGAGGGAGCTGCTCGTCGAACTTGTCGAGCTTCGCGCCCGGCCAGAGCAGGGTGTTCTTGCCCTTCGCGAGCTTCATCTCGCGGAGCACCGTGAGCACCGAGTCGAAGATCGGGACGTGACGCAGACGGCCTGACTTCGGCGCCCCACGGCGGCCGCGGTGGACGTGGATCACGCGATGCTGCAGATCGACGTCGACCCACATCAGGTGCAGTGCTTCGTCGAGGCGCATGCCGGTGCCGACCAGCACGGCAACGAGCGTACGGATGTTGTCGTTACAGGCGGCGAGGAGCTTCTGCACTTCGCTGGCGGACTGGAGCCAGAGGAACGGGCGCTCGGCCACCTCGAGCGGCTTGATGAACTTGAGTGGGTTGTCACTGCACCAGCCTTGCTCGATGAAGTAGTTGAACGCCGCCGAGAGCGAGGCGAACACGGTGTTGATCGTCGCGTTGCCGAGCGGCTCGTCGCGCTCCCTGAGCGCGGTGCGTAGGTCGATCAGCTTCGGCTTCGTGATCTTCACGACCGGCGTGCTGTCGAACGTCGGGCGCACGTACAGCCGCATGCGATCGGCGTACTCGTCATGCGAGCGCTGATCCGCGATCGCGCGCAGCCAGGCATCGAGGGCGTCGCCCAGCGTGCGCTTGTGGTCGACCGCGGCCGGGAGATCGCCTGCCTTGATCCCGCGTTGCGTAACCCGGTGCTGTTGTTCCGCGAACGCAGCTTCGCGACGTGAGCCGAACGACCCGACGTAGACCTTGACGCTTTTCTCGCGGACCCGCGCGCGTTCGTAAACCTGGAAGGTCTTCGTCCCATCCGCCGCCACGTGCACCTTGATCATGGCACCCAGCCTACAACAGACCTCCGACAAGTCGGGGTAGAACCGGGGTAGAACGGAGAATTTCGCGATCCCTCACGCGCTGGGAGCCGCGGACTTCGGCGGCAGCGGAATGAACTTGCTGACGCGCTTCTGGTAGTCGCGATACGCGTCGCCTTTGCTCCGTAACGACTGCGCCTCCGTCGGTGGAATGCCCGTGACGCCGAAGATCGACCCGAGGATGATCGCCTGGCCCGCGAGCGCGACCAGGCCCCACGGCGCGAACGCCACGCCGTACACCGCGTGCCCGAGCCACACGCACCACTCGAAGAAGTAATTCGGGTGGCGGGACCATGACCACAGGCCGACGTCGCATACGCGGCCGCGATGCGCCGGATCGCGCTTCCAGCGCCGCAGCTGCGCGTCGGCGGCGGTCTCGCCGATCACGCCGAGCGCGGCGACCGCGGCGCCGATCGCGCGCAGCCAGCCGCCGTCCCACGGCGCGACGAAGAATGGCACGACGAACGCGCTCGACAGCACCGCGGTGAGCAGCGCCTGGGCCTGGAAGAACACGAAGAACCGGCGCTGCGCGTGCGGCGCCCAGCGCGCGCGCAGGTCGGCGTAGCGACCTTCTTCCGGACCGGTCGCCGCGCCGCGCGCGATCAAGTAGCCGCCGAGACGCACGCTCCACGCCGCGACGACGATCGCGATCGGCGCCCACACCGCGGCCGGCTGCGTCGCCCCGGTCGCGAACACCACGACGACGACCGCGAACGTGAGCGCCCAGCCGACGTCGACGATGCCGGCGTTGCGCGAGCGGAGCGCGATCGTCCACAGCAGCGCCTGGATCGAGGCGCACGCCGCCCACGCTTCGCCGAGCCGCGCCGCGAGCGTCGCGATCACGGTGGGGTCCGCGGCAGCACGAGCACGTACGAGCGCTCGCCGCGCTTCCACGCGTGCACGCGTGCATCCGCGGCGGGCACGAGCGGGTACCACGGCTCCTTCTGGTAGGTCGGCTCGCCCTGCGCGAGCTCGGGCACGATCAGGTCGACCTCGACGAAGTGACCGTGCGTGACCTCGTCGACCTTCGCGGCGTAGCTCCAGTCCTCGACGCCTTTCGCGGGGAAGCGATCGTTGTGGAGCGCGCCGCCGTAGAGCGCGATCCACGGCCGGTGCTTCGCCTCGGCGTCGCGATGCGCGACGGCGTCGACCGCGATGCGCGTGAGCTCGCGCGTGGTGAGCGTCAGCATCGCCTCGAAGTCGACGTCCTTGCCCGGCGGCGCGATGCGTGCATAGTCCGCACACGTCACCTCCATCGCGTGCGGCTGGATGCCCCGCGCGCGCGCGGCCTGCGCGAGGTCAGCGATCTCGGAGTGGGTCTCCATCGGCCGCCGCGTCGAGATCGCGACCTTCGCGGTCGCCTCCTCGGCGGCCTTGCCGCACTTCGGATCGACGACCCAGGTCTCGACGACGAGGTCGCTGAGCTGGTCGCCGATCGCGGGAATCGCGTCGGTGGTGAAGCGCGCGAGCGCCGATTTCACCTGTGCGCGATCGGTGCGCGCGTGGAGCTCGCCGAAGCCGATCACGCGCGCGTCGGCGGGCAGGATCGCGTGCAGCGCCGCCGGGAGGTCGGCGTAGCTGTCGGCGGTGACCGCGGGCGCCGCCGCGGCATCGCGGGCCGGCGGTGGCGGAGCGGGGCTCGGCTCGTCGTGCTGCGGCGCGTCTTTATGACACGCGACGACCACGACGAGGACCAGCCAACGCACAACGCGACGATACCGCGTTATGGTCCGCGCATCATGGTCCCGAGCCCGGGCGAGCTACGCACCATTCCCTTGTTCCACGGCTTCTCCGATGGCGAGCTCGGCGCGCTGGGCGCGCTGTTCGCGCGCGTCGAGGTCGATGCGAACAAGCCGCTGTTCGATGTCCACGAGCCGGCGACCACGTTCTACCTGCTCACCGGCGGCGAGGTCGTGCTCGAGCGCCCCGACGACGACGTGTTCCGGCTCGCGCCGCCGGCGCTGATCGGCGAGCTCGGCGCGCTCACCGGATTGCCGCGCTCGACCCGCGCGACCGCGAAGGCGGGCTCGGTCGTGTGGGGCGTCACCGCGAAGCAACTGCAGGCCTTTCTCGCCGCGCATCAGGAGCTCGGCGTGCGCTTCCTCGTCAACCTGTTGACCGCGGTCGCCGACAAGGTGCACCGCGACCAGCGCCGCATGGCCGACATGCGCAAGAACCTGATCGGCACGCAGAAGGAGCTCAAGCGGCTGCGCGAGCTCGTGCTCGAGACGATCGAGACGCCGCTGTCGGCGCCGGTGCACGACACGCTCGACAAGCTGATCACGCACAACCGGCGCGTGAACTACCGCGTCGAGCCGCCGCCGGCGCTCGCCGCGCACGTGCGGCTCGATCAAGGTCAGGCGCCGATCGCCGACATCTCGCGCACGCACGTCACGGTGAGCGCGCCGTTCGATCCGCCCGCGAAGGGCACGTGGCTGTCGGGGGTCGCGCACCTCGCCGGCACCGAGATTCCGATCTCCGGCAAGGTCGTGCGCGTCGCCGATCGCAAGCTCACGATCGAGCTCGATCTGATGATCGACGAGTTCGCCGCGGTGCTCGAGGGTTATCTCACCCGAGCGCAGCTGCTCGACATCCTCTGCTGATCTCGCGGCTCGTGCCGCGGACCGTCAGCCGCCGGTGACAGGTGCGGCTCGTCGCCGCTACTTGAGCGAGACCTTGTCGCCCGGCTTCTTCGCCGGCGCCGGCGCGTCCTTCGCCTTCGCGGTGTCCTGCTTCGGCGCGTCCTGCTTCGGCGCGTCCTGCTTCGCCGGCGCCTTGTCGGGCGTCTTCGCCTTGTCGGCGGTCTTCGGGGTCTCCTGCGCCTTGTCCTGCTGGTCGTGGAACGGGCAGGCGAGGGCAGGCGTGGCGAGCAGGAGCGAGGCGGCGATCGCGAGGAGCTTCATCGCGACATCATGAGCGAGCGCGGCCACGTTTTCAACGAGGGATCCGCGTGGTGCGCAGGAAGTCCTTGATCACGCGCTCGTACTCGGCGAGCTCGCCGCGGAGATCGAGCCCGGCGATGCGCTCGGGATACTTGTCGGCCCACTGCGTGATCGGATCGTGCGCGGGCTTCGCGCCGGTGTAGTCGCAAGCGGTGCCCATCTGCCACGTGCTCGGGTCGACCTGCGGGAAGTCGTCGCTCGCGATCGGCTTGGCCCAGTCGCCCTTGGCCAGGCGATCCATGTCGATGCAGTCGGTGAAGTCCGTCGCCATCGCGACGCGGTCGTTGAGCGACGGGCTGAGATCGAACGCGAGCTCGAGGTGCCTGAGCGCCGAGCAGTGCTCGTACTGGACGTGGCTGACATAGCCCTGCTGCACGTACGGGCCGATCACCATCGTCGGCACGCGGAAGCCGAGCTGGTTGAAGCCCTGCGAGGCGAGGGCGTCGCCGGGCACGGTCGGCGGCGACACGTGATCGAAGAACCCGCCGTGCTCGTCGTACGTGACGACGAGCAGGCAGTTCTTCCACTGCGGCGACGCCGCGAGCGCGGTGTACACGCTCGCGATCAGCGCCTGGCCGTTGATCGGATGGATCGGCGGGTGATCGTCGTTCTGGTAGAACGCCGGATCGATGTACGTCACCGGCGACAGCTGACCCTTCATCGCATCCGTGAAGAACTGCGACATCCGCTTCACGTTCTTCGTGACGTCGATCTGGTACTGGCCGGGGCTGTCGAGCGCCGACACCACCGGGATCGAGCCGTAGTAGTACGACCAGTCGACCTTCTTGTCGTGCAGCGAGTTGAAGATGGTCGGGAAGTTCACGCTGCCGGTCGTGCCCGGCAGCTCGTTCGTCATGATCCCGCCCGAGGTCCCGCACATCCAGTAGAAGCGGTTCGGCCAGGTCGGGCCCATCACCGAGCAGAACCAGTTGTCGCACGTCGTGTACGCGTCGGCGAGCGCGTAGCTGACCGGCATCAGGTCGCGCGTCAGGTACTGCATCGGCTCGTTGTGGCCGGCGCCGTACTGCATCTCCTGCTGCTTCACGAAGCCGTCGTTCGCGCCGTTGTTCCACTCGGCGCGCGAGCCGTCCCAGCTGTGATCGGGATCGAGCACGCACTCGTCGGGGCCCATCGCCGGCACGTACGGCGCGATCTGCGTGCCCGCCATGTTCGGGTTCATCATCGCCGAGGTCAGGCCGTCGCCGTCCATGATGCCTTCGACCAGTTTGCGGGAGCCGAACACGTGATCGTACGTGCGGTTCTCCATCATCAAGTACACGTAGTTCTTGATGCCGACCGGGCTCGAGCTCGAACAGCCGAACAGCTTCGACAGCGAGGCGGCGCCCGCCATCGCGCCCATACCTTTGATCGCATCGCGGCGATTGATCATGGGGCCAGCTTATACCGGATGTTCTACAGGTGCGTCGCGACAAATCCCACACCCACGACGAAGCCGGCGAGGGCGCCGAGCCCCGCCATCGTCGCGACGATCAGGATGCGCGTCACGGGGTTGCGCCAGAACCCGCGCAACGACTGCGTGTCCTCCGGCAATTTTTCGCAATCGACGACCGACGGCTTGCGGCGCCATGCCTCGACGATCCCGACCACGATCCCCGTTCGTACGAGCGGGTAGAGCCGAGCGATCGGCGAGACCAGCATCGCGACGCCCGCGCTGATCGGCGAGCCGCCGGAGACCAGCGTGAACAGCCCGGCTCCGACCGAGGTCGGCACGATCCAGGCGAGCATCGTCTTCGCGAACTCGACCGCGTCGGTCTGCGAGTACACGTATCCGATCACCGCGAGCAGCGCGACCGGCACCGCCCACTTCGCGATCCGCCACCACAGCGCGGGCGGCGGCGTCTTCTCGAGCGCCGCGCGATCGATCGGCTCGTGCAGCTGCTTCGCCATGCCCGGCACGTGCGCGGCGCCGACCACCGCGACGACGCGGCGCTTGCCCTTGCCGGCGTCGCGCATCTTGCTCGCGAGGTACTGGTCGCGCTCGTCGAGCAGCGGCGCCTTGATCTCGGGCACGGCGCGCCCGAGCTCGGTCAGCATCTCGGACAGCGCCTTGGGCTCCTTGAGGTTCTCGATCGTCTGCTCGGTGATCGGCTCGTTCGTGCCGCCGTCGCGCTCGCCGCCGCCGAGCAGCGACCACACCAGCATCGCGCGCTTCCACACGCCGAGGTTCTTCCACGTGCGGCGCAGCGTGATCTGGATGTCGCGATCGATCAGCTCGACCGGGATGCTCTGCGCGCGCGCCGCATCGACCGCGGCGACCAGCTCCGAGCCCGGCCGCACGCCGAGGCTGGCGCCGATCCGGCGCTGGTACGCCGACAGCGCGAGGTGAGCGAGCAGGTAGAGGCCCTTGCCCTCGCGCACCACCTTGAACACGTCGAGATCGCGGAACGCGCTGTCCTTCGCGAGCGCGTCGTAGCGCGCCTGGTCGAGCTCGACGCACACGACCTCGGGCAACACCTTGGCGATCACCGCGCGCACGTCGTCGATCGACTTCTGCGACACGTGCGCGGTGCCGACGACGTAGAACGTGGTGTCACCGTCGACGAGCTTCGTCACCGACGCCGGCAGCTCGCCTACTTCTGGAACTTGCGCTTCCACTCGTCGTACGGCATTCCGTAGATGGCTTCGCGCGCCTCCGGATCGCTGAGCTCGTAGCCGCGCTCCTGCGCTGCCGCGCGGTACCACTTCGACAGACAGTTGCGGCAGAACCCCGCGAGGTTCATGACGTCGATGTTCTGGACGTCGGTGCGCTCGCGGAAGTGCTGCACGAGCCGCCGAAACGCGGCCGCCTCGATCTCGACGCGCTCGGGATCGGGAATCTGCGTGGCCATGCGGCCTGTGTAGCACGCCTAATAAACGCTGAGGCCGAACAGCACGTCGTTCCTCGTGTTGTCGTTCGCGTCGATGGCGAGACCGAGCCGGCCGGTGAGCGCGATGCGCGTGTTGACGTCGAGCTCGACGAGCGCTCCGCCGACGCCGGCGACCGCGCACCCGGTCTCGCACGCCGATCCGCCGCCGCCGTACAGGCCGAGGTGGACGCGGCCGAGCTGCACCGGGTAGCCGTGGACCTCGAGCGTGTAGCGCGAGTCCGCCACTCCGCCGTTGCCGAAGCCGAGGTACATGTTGCCGACCAGCCCGACCTTCTGATCGAAGAAGTAGCCGAGCTGGATCGAGGCCGCCGGCCCCATCGCGATCGAGCCGTCGAGTGCTTGGTAGCTCCCGGCTCCGCCGAGCAGCGAGTACGTGAAGCCGGTGCGCCACAGCGGCGCGCGCTCGAGCGTCCGCCACGGGCCCTCGTCGGTGCGCACGACGCCGTGATCGGCCCACACCGCGGTGGCAGGATCGATCCACGCCAGCGGCATCATCGCCGTGCCGCCGTCCTTGCCGACCAGATGGATCGGGTACATCGGATGGAGCTGCGCGTAGCCGTCGAAGCGCGAGCCTTCGACGCCGGCATCGATGAACATCGCGAGCGCAGCGGCCGCGAGCAGCACGACGGCGGTGCCCTTGTCGCCGCCGCCGAGACTGCCGAGGCCGCCGCCACCGTGGCCGCCACCGCCGCCGCCGTGGCCGCCGCCGCCGTGGCCGCCGCCGCCGTGGACACCACCGCTCGTGCGCGGCGCGGCGCCGCCGCCGTGCGACGACGGCACGTTCAGGTTGCCGAGATTCCCGCCGTCGTAGTAGCGCCGGCGATCGGGGCCGTACACGCCGGGCTCGGGAAACAGCACGAGCTCGGTGTCCTCGGTGACGGGCTGGACGGGATCGAGGTTGTCGTCGGTGAGCTGCTGGACCACGCGCACCCGCTGGCCGCGCTCCGGCGGCGGGGTCCCGGCCAGGCGCATCAGCTCGCTCTGCGGGATGTTGTAAGTGGTCGTGGCGCACCCTGCCAGGACCGCGACGATCGGGAGGAGGCGCGTCATCGGCCGCGATTGTTGCACGAAGCGTGCGCGCCTCTCGGGCGCCCGCGAGCTACGCTACGGGCGTGGAGCCGATCGATCTCGCGGCCGAGGCCGACGAATTCGATCGCGAAGTCGCGCGAACGCCGGCGATCGATCGGTTCTGCTCGTCGAGCGCGTGGATCCTCGCCGCGGCCGGCGCGCTGATGCCGCCGCGCTCGGCGTTCGCGTTTCGCGGCGAGAGCGGCTACTTCGCGGCCATGCGCGGCGTGCATCCCGCCGGATTTCCTTACATCGAGCCGGTCGAGCTGGCGTGGGGCCTGGCTTCGCCGCTCGTCGGAGCCGACGCGCCGGCGCTGGTCGCCGAGCTCGTGCCGCTGCTTGCCGCCCGCCGTGACTGGCAGCTCGCGATCCTGGCCGGCCTGACCGTGGCGGGCCCGCAACGCCGTGCGCTGGATGCCACACTGCCCGCGCGCTGGGAAAAGCGGCGCGGTCAGCCGACGGTCCGACATGTGGCCAGCCTCGATGGCGGCATCGATGGCTTCCTGTCGCGGCGATCGCGCGACCTGCGCAAGTCACTGCGCCGCTCCGAGCGCGCCGCGACCGAAGCCGGCCTGATCTTCGACTCCGTGCACGTCACCGACGCACGCGCGGCCACCGCGCTGTACGACCGCATCCAGGCGATCGAGGTCCACAGCTGGAAGGCGCGCCAAGGCGTCGGCATCCACGCCGGCCCGATGCGCGCATTCTACGGCGCGATGCTGCCGCGCCTGTGCGAGCTCGGCCAGCAGCGCACGATCTTCGCGCGCCTCGGCGATCGCGACGTCGGCTACATCCTCGGCGCCGTGATGGCGGGCGAGTACCGCGGCCTGCAGTTCTCCTACGACGACGATCACGCCGCGCTCGGGCTCGGCAGCTTGCTGCAGCTGCGCCAGATCGCGGAGCTGTGCGCCGAAGGTGTCGCGCGCTACGACCTCGGCACGGAGATGGACTACAAGCGCCGGTGGGCGGAGGAGATCATGGAGACCGAGATGCTCGTGCTCGTACGGTAGCGCCGCTGCGCTGCGGTGAGCCGGAGCCGCTACTACCCGAGCGAGCTCGCCGGATCGACCGGGTCCCTCGGCGCCCGCCGCGTCGCGATCACCGACGCGACCACGCCGACGGCCAGCACGCCGGCGATGATCGCGAGCGTGAGCAGGTGCGGCATCGTGTAGTAGCTGTGCGCGAGCATCTTGCCGCCGATGAACACGAGCAAGATCGCGAGCGCGATCTCGAGGTACTGGAACTTCGCCATCGCGCGCGCGAGCACGAAGTACAGCGAGCGCAGGCCGAGGATCGCGAAGATGTTCGACGTCACCATGATGAACGTGTCCTGGCTGACCGAGAGCACGGCCGGGATCGAGTCCATCGCGAACAGGATGTCGGTCAGCTCGACGACGACCAGGCACACCGCGACCAGGGTCAGCCCGCGCCGCGCGTCGATCGTCACCGTGAACGCGCCACCGTAGTCGCCGTCGTGCACGCGCACGAACCGGCGCACGAGCCGCACCACGCGCTGGCTGTCGCGGTCCTCCTCGTCGTCGTCGCCGCCGCGGAACAGCTGGATGCCGTTCCACACCAGGTACGCGCCGAACACGTAGAAGATCCAATCGAAGCGCGCCGCGACGTACGCGCCGCCGCCGAGCAGCGCGAACCGGAAGCCGATCGCGCCGAGGATGCCCCAGAACAGCACGCGGTGCTGGTACTTCATCGGCACGCGGAACTTCCTGAACACGAGCGCGATGACGAACAGGTTGTCGACCGACAGCGCCTGCTCGAGCAGGTACGCAGAAACGTAGGTGATCGTCGCGTCGATCCCGTCGGCGTGGCCGGGCGGGCAGCCATGCAGGTGCGCGCCGCCCAGGTTGTTCTCGTAGATCAAATACACCACGCCCGAGAACGCGAGGCCGAGCGCGACCCACGCGGCGGTCTGCAGCGCCGCGCTGCGCAACGTTGGTTCGGTCTGCTTCCGGTGGAGCACGCCGAGGTCGAGGACCAAGAGCAGCGCCACCAGCGCGAAGAATCCGAGCCAAAACCAGGCCATCGCGGGGAATGTCAACCATGCCTACCCGGGGGCGCGCTGGCAAGGATTCCTCGGACCATTGCGGGACCGGTGCTTGCAGCGCTGCACGTCATGCAGCTGACGCTCGACCCCGACCAGGTTTCGGTACTGCGAGAGATCCTGCAAGGTTCGTTGACCGAGCTGCGCTTCGAGAGCGCGCGCGCCGACAGCCACGACTACCGCGAGGCGCTGCACCGGCGCGAGCGCGCGGTCTCCGACTTGCTCGTGCAGCTGACCGGCCACGAGCCGACGACGCACCTGCCGATCGACTTCTAGCGGAAGACGCCGCGGTCGCGCAGGATCGCGAGCAGCGCGCTCGTGAAGCGCGCGGCGTCCTTCGAGTCGATGTGGTCGGTATCGGGGCACGCGAAGTCGCGCAGGGCGGAGTAGTCGGCGAAGTGGATCGCGAGCGCGTGCGTGCGCGTCGCGAACCGATCCCAGAACAGCGCCTTGGGCGTCTCGCGTTCGTCGGCGGCCCACCGCTCGTCGCACGCCGGCATCCGCACGAACACGACGCGGCCGCCGCGCGCCTGGATCTGCGCGACGAACGGCTCGATCCGGAGCGCCTGGTCGAGCCACGCCGCGGCGTCGCGCTCGGTCGGCGGCGGCGGATGGCCCTCGGCGGCGATGCGATCGAGCTGGCGCTGGCGTTGCTTGGCGACGTCGGTACGCGAGAAGTCGGCGAACTGCGTGCGGTCCGCGAACGTCGTGACGTAGGGCGGGGCGGTCCAGCCGTTCGCGAGCACGTGCGTGCCGGTGTCGGACAGCAGCGCGAGCCGGCGCTGCACCTCGGTCGCGAGCCAGCGCTCGGCCATCGCGCCGGGCGCGCGCCAGCGTCGGTGATACGCGCGCACGTACGCGTCCTGGCGGCGCCAGTTGTCGGGCGTGATGCCGGATTCGGTCGTATCGACGATCGCGACGCCGCGGAAGTCGGGATCGCGCGCGAGATCGATCAGCGAGCCCGCCGGCTGCGAGCCGTCGATCGCGAGCTGCACGTAGGTCCAGTCGGGCAGCGCCTGCGCGAACGCCGGCGGCGAGAACGCGAGCAGGATGCGCGACGTGCCGAGGAGCGCGACCGCGTGCGGCGCATCGTCGACGCGCGCGCGCTGCCAGGCCCACGCGTACTCGTCGTCCTTGACCGACGGCCGATAGCCGCGCTCGCGGGCGAGCGTCTCGAGCGCGATCACCGCGAACGCGATCGCGGCGAGCGCGACGAGCCACGTCTTGCCCCACGGTCCGGTCGGGACGCGATCAGAACTGAAAGTAGATGAATGCACGATCGGCTCCTGAAAACACGAACAGCGAGACGACGGCGGCGGCGAGCGCGGCCGAGCGCACCGGCCACGGCGTGCGCGCGACCGCGGCCTCGAGCGTGGTGTCGCGCAGGATCGCGTGCACGGCGACGAGCGCCGCGACCGCCGGCACGGCGCTCCACCAGCCGGGATGCGAGTGTCCGGTGCCGAACCCGAACATCGCCGCGACGACGCGGAACGCGAGCTCGAACGTCGGCGCGCGGAAGAACACCCACGCGATACACACGAGCGCGAACGTGACGAGCGCGAGCGCGAACCGGCCGGCCGCGCTCCGCCACGGCGCGTAGCGCGCGGCGAGCCAGCGCTCGACCACGAGATACGCGCCGTGCAGCGCGCCCCACACGACGAACGTCCACGCCGCGCCGTGCCACAGCCCGCCGAGCAGCATCGTGATCGCGAGGTTCAGCTGCGTGCGCGCCGGGCCGCGGCGGTTGCCGCCGAGCGGGATGTAGAGGTAGTCGCGCAGCCAGCTCGACAGCGAGATGTGCCAGCGCCGCCAGAAGTCGGAGAAGCCGATCGCGGCGTACGGCGAACGGAAGTTGTCGGGCAGCGCGAAGCCGAGCGCGAGCGCGACGCCGATCGCGCACGTCGAGTAGCCGGCGAAGTCGCAGAAGATCTGGCCCGCGAACGAGATCGTCGCGGCCCACGCGTCGAGCGTCGACACGTGCACGAGGCTCGCGGCGTAGACCTTGTCGACCTTCGGCGCGAGGATCGCGTCGGCGAGGACCACCTTCTGGAACAAGCCGATCGCGACGAGCGCGAGGCCCCACGCGAGCTGCGCCGCGTTCGCACGGCGCGGCGACTCGAACTGCGGCACGAGCTCGGTCGCGCGCACGATCGGCCCCGACACCAGGTGCGGGAAGAACGTCACGTACAGCGCGTAGTCGAGAAAGCTGCGCGCGGGCTTCGCGCGGCCGAGGTAGACGTCGATCGTGTACGACAGCGTCATGAACGTGTAGAACGAGATGCCGATCGGCAGGATGACGTCGGGCTGCCACGAGATGCCGAGCGTGCGCGCGAGAAAGCCGGCGTACTTGAAGTAGCCGAGCAGGCCGAGGTTGAAGCCGAGGCTGATGCCGAGGAACGCCTTGCGCCGGCGCGGCACCGGCGTGCGCGTCATCGCCTTCGCGACGAACCAGTCGACGACGGTCGAGCCCCACAGCAGCACGACGAACAGCGGATCCCACGCCGCGTAGAACACGTAGCTGAACACGAGCAGCGCGATCTTCTTCGCCGTCCACGGCAGCGGCGCGTTATGCACCGCGAGCACGATCGCGAAGAAGCAGGCGAACAGGTACGTGTTGAACTGCACCGCGCGGTGCGGAGCTTAGCTCAACGTCGCGAGCAGCTTCTCGACCTCGGCCTGCGGCCTGGACAGCCCGAGCTTCGCGAACATCGCGATCGCGTCGCGCAGCATGTCCTTGCCTTCGGCGATCGCGCCGGTCTCGGCCTTGTAGCGGCCGAACGCGGCGAGTGCCTTGCCGAGCTGCGCGTCGTGGTGGATCGAGCGCAGCACGTCGACGGCCTTGCCGTACGCGACCGCCGCGTCGTGAGCGTCGCCGGAGTCGCTCGTCGTGTCGTAGAGGCTCGCCGACAGGATCTCGCCGATCGCGAGGTAGGCCTGCGCTTCCTTCTCGCGGAGGCCTGCCTTGCGCGCGACGTCGAGCGCGCGCTCCGCGAGCTCGCGCGCGGTCTGCGGGTGGCCCTGCAGGCGCTCGAGCGTCGCGAGGTGGCGGCAGCACTCGCTCTCGAGCCCGCGATCCTCGACGTCCTCGATGATCTCGAGCGCGTTGTCGAGCCGGCGGCGCGCCTCGTCGAGCTTGTTCTCGACGAGCGCGAGCTCGCCGAGGTTCGTGAGCACGAGCGCGGCGAGCGGCAGCGCGCCGATGAGCTCGGCCTCGGGCAGCGCGGCGAGCCAGCCCGCGCGCGCCTCGGCGAGGTCGCCGAGCTCGAACGCGAGCGCCGCGAGGTTGTTCTGGGACACGATCTGGCCCCAGCGGTCGCCGCTCTGCTTGCGCAGCTCGAGCGCATCCTTGTGGCACGTGTAGGCCGCCTCGTAGTGGCCGCGATCCGACTGCACGTCGCCCAGGCGCGACAGCGACGTCGCGATCGCGCGCTTGTCGCCGCGCTTGCCGCGGCGCGCGAGCGCCTCCGCGATCTTCGTGTGCGCCTCGTCGTAGCGGCCGAGCATGTGCAGCGTCTTGCCGATGTCGTCGAGCGACGCCGCGACGCCGCGCGCGTCGCCGGCCGAGCGGAACAGCTCGTGGCCGCGCTCGAGGTACTCGAGCGCGAGCTTGAGATCGCCCTTGCGCCGCCACACGCGGCCCATCTTGTTGAACGCGACCGCGGCCTTCGTCTTGCTCGCCGACACCCACGACAGCCGCAGCATGCGCTCGAACGCGCCGAGCGCGGCTTCGTGATCGCCGATCAGCTCGTAGACCGAGCCGAGGTCGTGCCAGAGCTGGATGCGCGCCGAGCTGTCGGCGTCGCCGATGCACGCGAGCGCGCGATCGAACAGCCGGATCGCCTTCTCGTTCGCGTACTGGGCGCGGGCGGCCTCGGCCGAGCGCCGGAACCGCGTCGCGGCCTCGCGCGCGTCGCCGGCGAGCGCGTAGTGACGCGCGACCTCTTCCTGCGCCTCGGGCGTGCGGCCTTCCGGGTGCAGCTCGAGCCAGCGCGCGACGACGCCGTGGTAGGCGCGCCGCTTGCCCTCGTCGATGCCCTTGTAGACGAGCTGCCACAGCTTGCCGTTCGCGAACCGGAGCTCGCGCTCGCCGGTCATCGACGACTGCGCGATGTCGAGCAGCCACTCGCGCTCGACGAGCTTGCCGACCGCGGCCACGACCGAGAGCCGCGAGTGATCGCCCGATGCCGCGATCTCGGCGAGCGTCGGACCATCGGGATCGGGCGCGCCCTTCGCGGCGACCTGCGCGGCGCGCTCGAGGCCGAGCACGGCGTCGAGCCACGACGTCTCGCCGATCGCGGCGGCCATCTCGAGCACCCGGCGCTCGGTCGGATCCATCACGCGCAGCCGCGCCGCGACGAGCTCGTCGTAGGTCGCGGGCAGCGCGGTCGACTCGAGGCGCGCCGGATCGATGCGCCACATCACGCCTTCGCGCACGATCACGTCGGACTCGAGCAGGAAGCGCACGAGCTCCTGGATCGCGCGCGGCGAGCCGCCGAGCGAGCGCGCGTGGGTGACGAGCCGCGCGGGCAGGTTCGGCAGCTGCTTGCACAGCTCGCGCATCAGCGCCTCGGCCTCGGCGGGCTCGAGCGGACCGAGCTCGACCTTGTGCGGCGCGACATCGCCGTCGCCGAACGACGCGTGACGCTGGTAGAGCTCGGGCGTCGCGGTCGTGAGGATCGCGACCTTGTGGTCGCGCAGGCCGGCCGCGAGATAGTGCAGGAAGTTGATCGTGTCGGCTTCGCACAGCTCGAGGTTCTCGATCGCGACGATGACCGGGCGCTGCTCGGCGATCGTGCCGAGCACGCGCTTGAGCGCCATGAACAGGCGCGCCTCGAGCCGCTGCGGCGTGTCGAGCAGCGGGCCGACGACCGGGCTGTCGTCGTACGGCACGCGCAGGAGGTGAGCGACGAGGTGCGCGGCCTCGGTGACGCGCGCGGCCGGCAGGATCTCGGCGATCCCGCGCTGGATGCGGTCGTGGCTCTCGTTGGGCTCCTCGCCCGCGACCAGCCCGAAGTGCGCGGTCAGCGCGCGCGCGACCGGCCCGTAGGCATGGGCGTGCTCGTCGGCGGCGCCGGCGAGCACGAGCACGTCGGGATGCGACGCGCGCACCTGCGCCACGAGCTCGTCGAGCGCGCGGCTCTTGCCCATGCCGGCCTCCGCGACGATCGTCGCGAACGCGAGCTCGCCGCCGTCGCACGCGCGATCGAGCAGGCGCGAGAGCTCGCTGATCGCGTTCGCGCGCCCGGTGAACTGCGCGCGCAGGTCGTAGGCGGATGGCCGGGTGATCGACGTCCGCTCGGCGGACGCGGCGGCCTCGTCGTCGGGGAAATCTGCCGCATCGAACGTGGGCGTCTCTTCCGTCCCGCCGGCTTCGACGTCGGGAGCGGGTGTATGGGCGTCCCAGGTCAGCGGGGCCATAGCGAACCACTCGGCGCTATCGGCAGCGCGCGTAAGTTTAGAGTATTCCATGTCAATTCCACGCTTCCCCGACGAGTGCAGCCCAGGTAGGCGCGCGGAAGCTAATGTGGTTTGATGTGGTTGTCAACCCGCCACGAAGAAACTTCAGAAGAGATCATCGTTACAACGATTACGTCGCCGCCGGTCTCGCCTTGCACCGGCCGGGCAGCGCGGCCTTGTAGGCCTCGGTTCGCTTGTGGACGGCATCGGGGATGGCGCGGGGCGTCTTGCCGTCGCGCAGGAAGTAGTGAATCGAGACCGGGATGATCGGGTCCTGGTTGCTCGCGAGCCGGCGGCAATTCTCGGCTTCGAGGTCATCGAGCACGCTCGCGATGATCTTCGCGGTGATCGGCTTCACGTCGTGCATGAGCACGATGCCGCCGTTCTGCTTCACGATCATGGTCAGCACCTTCTTGCGCAGCCGCGCGGCGTCGTGCGCGCGCCAGTCGAGCGTGTCGATCGACCAGATGACCTCGGTCAGCCCGAGCTTCTTGAGCCGCATGCGGCCGGCGCCCGACAGTGCGCCGTACGGCGGGCGAAACATGCCGATCGGTCGGTTCGCCTCGCGCGCGAGCGTCTTCACCGATTGATCGATCTCCTTGTCGAGCGTGGCGCCAGTCGCGGCCTTGAGGTTCGGGTGCGTGCTCGAGTGATCGCCGACGGTGAAGCCGTCGGCGAGCTCGCGCGCGAGGATCTGCCGGCTGTCCTCGCCGTGCTTGCCGACGATGCGCGACGTGACGATGAAGAACGTCGCCGGGATGTCGTACTTCTCGAGCGCGTCGATCACGGCGGGCGTGGTCTCGGGGTTCGGGCCGTCGTCGAACGTGAACGCGACGACCCCGTGCATTTCTTCCCCCTCCACGCGGCTCGCCTTGCCGAGGACCGGGTCGTCGGTGATGTTCGTGGGCGTCGGGTCGTCGGCGCGGGCGGTGCTCGCCGCGAGCATCAGGGCGACCGCGAGCCAGCGCATGCCTGAAACCTAGCACTACAATGGTGCGGGCCGCTGTCGCGGCATTCCCTCGGCCCAAGGATGCTCGTGCTTCGCACTCGCTCGATCGCTACGCCTCGGTCGGTTCGTGTCGTCTCGACCTCGCCGCTGCCGATCGATCTCGCGGCGCAGCTGCCGGGCACGCGCGTCGAGCTGCCGGCGCGGTGGGCGGGCATCGCCGGCCTCGACCTCGGCGACGCCGACGCGCTGGTCTGCCTGCTGCTCGACCACGTCGACGCCGCCGTGCTCGCGCGCGCGCCGCGGCTCCGCGTCGTCGCCAACTGCGCGGTCGGCTACGACAACGTCGACGTCGCGGCCGCCACCGCGGCCGGCATCGCCGTCACGAACACGCCCGACGTGCTGACCGAGGCGACCGCCGAGTTCACGTGGGCGCTGATCCTGGCGGCCGCGCGCCGGCTGCCGGAGGGCGCCGCGCTCGTGCGGTCGGGAACCTGGCCGGGCTGGCGGCTCGACCAGCTGCTCGGGATGGGCCTCGCCGGCAAGACGCTCGGCATCGTCGGCCCGGGCCGGATCGGCCGCGCGGTCGCGCGCCGCGCCGACGCGTTCGGGATGCGCGTGATCTCGGTCGGGCGCGGCGGCGATGTCGACGCGCTGTTCGCGGCCGCCGACGTCGTGTCGCTGCATTGCCCGCTGACGCCCGAGACCCATCATCTGGTGAACGCGGCGCGGCTGGCCCGGATGAAGCCGACCGCGATCGTCGTGAACACCGCGCGCGGGGGGTGCGTGGACGAGGGCGCGCTGATCGAGGCGTTCGCGCGCGGGCAGATCGCGGGTGCGGCGCTGGACGTGTTCGAGGGCGAGCCCCGGGTCGATCCGCGGCTGCGCGCCGATCCGCGGCTGGTCTTGGCGCCGCACCTCGGATCGGCTACCACCGAGGCAAGGACTGCGATGGCTCAGTTGTGCGCGGATGCCGTGACCGCGGTGCTCTCGGGGCGCCGGCCGGCGAATCTCGTCAACCCGGACGTGGTGCTGCGTCGTGGCTGACCCTCACGTGCTCGTCGTGACCAGCGCGGGAGCCGCGGCGTCCGCGGTCGTGCCGGTGCTCGCGTCGATCGAGGCCGCGGGCATGCGCGTACGCGCGATCGACGTCGGCCAGGCGGGCGGCGGCGGCGGCGGCGTGACCGACCGCGTGCGGCGCGCGCTGCTCGGCGAGGGCGCGGAGCGCAAGCTGCGGCGCGAGCTCGAGCAGAGCCCGCCCGACGCGGCGGTCGTGTTCGATCCGCACGCGGCGCTCGCGCTGACCGTCGCGCGCGATCAGGTCACCAATCCCGCGCCGGTGATCGCGGTGGTCGGCGAGCTCGAGCCGGCCGCGGCGTGGGCGCAGACCGATGCGGATCGGTTCGTCGCGATCGACGAGCTCGCCGCGGTCGCGCTCGCCGATGCCGGCGTCGAAGGGGATCGCATCCTCGTCGTCGGCGCGATCGGCGAGCGCGCGTTCGCCGAGGCCGGCGCGCAGGATCGCGCGACGCTGCGCGCGCGGTTCAAGGTGTCGGGCAAGGTCGCGCTCGTCGAGGTTGCCGGGCTCGGCGGCGGGGGGGGCGGGGCGCGCCGGTGGCCGCGGGGGTGGGGAGGAGGCAG
>Ga0335083_10003536_pt1 | contig 20187 bp, 15 predicted proteins | sample Lox_Sample_42_FD_206716 | JGI IMG/M metagenome (GOLD analysis project Ga0335083, IMG submission 206716) | Soil microbial communities from Loxahatchee National Wildlife Refuge, Florida, United States - Lox_Sample_4.2 | ecosystem: Environmental > Terrestrial > Soil > Wetlands | place: USA...
CGAGGGCCGCCGGCGGTTCGCGGGCATCGAGCGGTCCGATTCGATCGTCCTCGACCCGCACAAGGGTCTCTTCCTGCCGTACGGCACCGGGGCTCTCCTGGTGCGCGACGGCCGCGCGCTCGAGCGGGCGCACGGCCTGACCGCCGACTACATGCCCTCGATGCAGGAGGACCCGGACCTCGTCGACTTCAACCTGCTGTCGCCGGAGCTGTCGCGCGACTTCCGGGGCCTGCGCGTGTGGCTGCCCCTCAAGATGCACGGGATCGGACCGTTCCGCGCGAACCTCGAGGAGAAGCTCGCGCTCGCGCGGCATGCGGCGCGCGAGCTCGCTCGCGTCCCCGACGTCGAGATCCTCGCCGAGCCGCAGCTGTCGATCGTGGCGTTCCGGCTCGCGCCGCCGGGGCTCGACGCGGCCGCGCTCGACCGGGTCAACCAGGCGCTGCTCGAGCGCGTCAACGCCCGCAAGCGCGTCTACCTCACCGGCACGCTCTTGAACGGTCGCTTTGCGATCCGCATCTGCGTCCTGTCTTTCCGCACCCATCGCGAGCGCATCGACATGGCGCTCGAGGACATTCGAAGCGCGGCCGACGAGGTCCGCGCCGGAGGCACGCCATGACGCCCGCGCCCGTCAAACCGCCGGTCCCGTTTGCGGCCCTCGAGGCCCTCGACGTCCGTGTCGGGACGATCCTGAAGGTCGAGGACGTCCCGAAGTCCGACAGGCTGCTGCGGCTGACCGTCTCCTTCGGCGACCACGAACGCCGCATCCTCTCCGGCATGAAAGGCGAGCGCCCCGATCCCCAGGTTCTCGTCGGCCGTCAGGCGCTCTTCGTCGTCAACCTCGAGCCGCGGAGGATGATGGGCGAGACGTCCGAAGGCCTGCTGTTCGACCTCGGCTACGCCGACGGCATCGCGGCCGCTCTCGCCGTGCCCGAGCGGCCCGTGCCCGACGGCGCGCGGGCGGGCTGACCGCCGCCGCCCCTAGACGAGCACACCGGCCGGGCGGCGCCGTGCCCCGTCCTCGCCCGCGTACGCGGCCCAGGCGCGCGCGAGCCGCTCGACGCCTTCCTTCATCGGCGCCGCGTCGAGGACGAAGGGAAGCCGCAGCCGGTCCGAGCATCCGCCGGAGGGCGAGGCGAGCGTGCCGGGCACGACCGCGACGCCGTGGCGCAGCGCGACCTGGGCGAACGCGTTCGCGTCGCCGCGCGGGAGCCGGACCCAGAGCGACAGGCCGCCGGCCGGCGCCTCCCAGCGCCACGACGGCAGGTGCCGCGACAGCAGCTGCGTGAGCCGATCGAGCCGCTCGCGCATCTCGCGGCGGCGCGCCTGCTTGACGCGCTCGGCGCCCGACAGCAGCCGCACCGCGCCGAGCTGGCCGACGAGGGAGCCGCCGAGGTCCGCCATGATCTTCAGCCGCGTGATCCGCGCCAGCAGCTCTTCGGAGCCGCGGATCCAGCCGATGCGCAGACCGCCCCAGAAGAGCTTCGACAGCGAGCCGATCGTCAGGATCGGCGCCGCGGGGTCGAAGGCCGCGACGGGCGCGGGGGCTTTGCCCGACAGCGAGAGGTCGGCGAGCGTGTTGTCCTCGACGAGCGGCACGCGCATCTCGCGGACGAGGCGCGCGAGGCTCCGGCGACAGGACTCCGGCATCACGGCGCCGGTCGGGTTGTGGAACGTGGGCATCAGGTAGACGAGCCGCGGCGCCGCGGACGTGATCAGCGCCTTCAGGCGCGACAACCACGCCGCGTCCGCGCCCACCGGCACCGGGGCCAACCGAGCCCCGAGGCCCGCGAAGATGTCGATCGAGCCGAGGTAGGTCGGGTCCTCCACGACGACCGTGTCGCCGCGTTCGAGAAACAACGCGCCGGCGAGGCCGATCGCCTGCTGCGCGCCGTGCGTGACGAGCACCTGCTCTTCCGTCGTCGCCACGCCCCACCCCGTCAGGTGCCGCGCGATTGCCCGGCGCAGCGACGGCAGGCCCATCGGCAGATAGCCGGGGCCGTGGGCGAGCTCGCGCAGCGCCCGCTCCTCGACGCGCGCGAGCTCCCGGGGCAGCGACGCCGGCGCCGGGAGGTGCGCGCCGAGGAACTCGATCGTGTCGCCCGGCCCGTCGACGAGGCTCCGGTACACCGGGTGCCGACGGAAGGATCCCGACGGGTCTTCCCGAAGCCGGAGTCCCGGCCCCCGCGTCCCCGACCCGCGAACGCGGGTGCCGCTGCCCCGCCGGCTCTCGACGCGCTCGGAGGCGCGCAGCTCCTCGTACGCCGAGACGACGGTCGTCCGCGAGACGGCGAGGGCGTCGGCGAGCACGCGCTCGGCCGGCAGCCGCGACCCCGGCTCGAGCTCCCCGCGGTCGATGGCCGCCGTCAGGGCCCGCGACAGCCGCCGGTAGACCGGGCCGTCGCCGTCCGCCCACTTCCCGAGAGCGCCCACGACCGCGGCCGTGGTCATCGGCGGCCGGTCCACTTCGGCCGAAGGTGGCTCTTGATTCGACCGGCGCGCAGGTCCATCTTGATGTCCAATTTGAGCATGGATCAGAAGTGGACTGCAAAAGTGGACTGGTCATGAAAAACACCCCAAGGAGGCCACCGATGACGCTTCCCGGACACGCTTTCTTTCGCGGCCGCGTCGTCCCGTACGCCGAAGCGCGCGTCGGCGTCATGACCCATGCGTTGAACTACGGCACGGCGTGCTTCGCCGGGATCCGGGCGTACTGGAATCCGGAGGAGTCCGAGCTCTTCGTCTTCCGGCCGCAGGAGCACTTCGTCCGATTCCTCGAGTCCGCGCGGCTCCTCGACATGACCCTGCCCTACACGCCCGAGACGCTGACCGAGGCGCTCGTCGAGCTCCTGCGGGCCGAGCTCTATCGCGAGGACTGCTACGCGCGGCCGCTCGCCTTCTACGCGGACGAGTCGATCGGCGTCCGCCTCCACAACCTGACCCCCGAGGTCTCGATGGTGGCGATGCCGTACGGCAAGTACATCGAGAACGACGAAGGGATCCACGCGACGATCTCGTCGTGGCGCCGCGTGGACGACACGATGATCCCGCCCCGCGGCAAGATCGCCGGCGCTTACGTGAACTCGGCGTTCGCGAAGACCGACGCGCAGCGCGCCGGCTTCGACGAGGCGATCGTCCTGAACCAGGACGGCCACGTCTCGGAGGCGTCGGCCGCGAACCTCGTCGCGGTGCGGCGGGGCACGGCCGTCACGCCGCCCGTCAGCGACAACGTGCTCGAGGGAATCACCCGGCGGACGGTGCTCGAGCTGCTCTCCCGCGAGCTCTCGGTGCCCGTGGTCGAGCGCTCGATCGACCGCACGGAGCTCACGCTCGCCGACGAGATCTTCCTCTGCGGCACGGGCGTCCAGATCGCGGCGGTCACACGTCTCGACCATCGCCCGATCGGGGCGGGGCGCATGGGGCCGGTGACGGGTGCGCTGCGGACTCTTTATTTCGACGTGGTGCGCGGCTTTCGGCCCGAATATCGGAGCTGGTGCCATCCGGTCTACGGCGACGCGGCGCCGGCGCGCCACGTCCCCGCCGCCAGCCGGGCCGCGACACGGTGACCCCCGGGCAGAATTGTCCTTAAATTTAGGGTTGCCCCTGGCGGTGGGAATCCGGTACCCTCGAAAACGGTGGCGGTCCAACGGTCGAAAGTCGGATTGTTCTGGTGCCATCCGCTGGTCCTGCCGCAGTTCGAGCAGCTCATCTCCGAAAGCGGATATCGGCTGCTGGCACGGCGGCTCGAATCCAACCGGATCCCGAACTTCGAGAACCTCCCGGTTCCCCGGGCGGCGGTCCAGATCGTCGAAGCGCACCAGCACCTCGCCGCGACCGAGGCCGTCGTCACCGGAATCCACGCGCGCCAGCCGACGGCCCGCATCCTCGTTCTCGCCGAGCGATTCTCCGATCCGACCGCTTTCGCGATCCTGCGGCTCGGCGTCAAGGGACTGCTGACGTACGAGGAGGCGGCCCGGACGCTTCCCCAGGCGCTCGAGACCGTGGCGAGCGGCGGGCTCTGGGTCGGGCGCGCGCTGCTCTCGCGCTTCGTCGACGCCGCGCTCTGCACCGTGCCGCTCAAGGTCTACGCCACCGGTCTCGAGGGGCTCACGCGCCGCGAGCGCCAGGTCCTCGAGGCGGTTCTGGACAACCTCTCGAACAAGGAAATCGCGCGGCGCCTCCAGATGTCCGAGCGGACCGCGAAGTTCCACGTCTCGAACCTGCTCGTCAAACACGGCGTGCGCCGGCGCGCCGACCTCCTGTTCCGCGCCCTCCAGAGCACCGCGACCCCGGGCGGCAGCCATCACGGCTCGGTCTCGGCCGCCTGATTTCACCCGCCGTTCTAAACCCGCTCCAGCCTTTCTCGTAACAGACCTCCAGCGAACGAAGGAGGTCCAATGAAGAGGCTTTTCGTCCTCGGTTTCGGGGCGCTCGTCCTCGCGACAGGCGCGGCCCTGGCCCAGGCGCCGGTCACGGTGCCCGACGCCAGCCCCGCCGCGTCGGTCAGCCAGACGATCGGTCTGACCAACGTCACGATTTCCTACCACCGGCCCGCGGTCAACAAGCGGAAGGTCTGGGGAGAGCTCGTTCCCTACAACGACGTCTGGCGGGCGGGCGCCAACATGAACACGACGCTCGAGCTCTCGACACCCGCCACGATCGGCGGCAAGACGATTCCCGCCGGCACCTACGGTCTGCACATGATCCCGACCGACAAGGACTGGACCGTCATCCTGAGCGCGGACTACAGCAACTGGGGCAGCTTCAGCTACGACCAGAAGGAAGACGTCCTGCGCTTCTCGGCCACGCCGCGGCCGGCCGACTACCTGGAGCGGCTCGAGTACCGCTTCGAGAACCTGAGCGAGACCTCGGCGACCGCGGTGCTCCACTGGGAGAAGCTCGAGATCCCGTTCCCGATCGAGGTCGACACGAAAGCCGTCACCTTCGCGAGCCTGAACCGGGAGCTGCACGGGCTCGACCAGTTCTTCTGGCAGCCGTGGAACCAGGCCGCGGCGTGGTGCCTGCGCAACGACTACAAGCTCGACCAGGCCCTCGTGTGGGCCAACAAGTCGGTGACGATGCAGGCCACCTTCCCGAACCTTCGGACCAAGGCGGCGATCCTCGAGAAGCAGGGCGACACCAAGACCGCCGAGGAGCTTCGCGCGCGGGCGCTGAAGCTCGCGACCGAGGCCGACGTCAACAACCTCGGCTATCAGCTCCTCGGGCAGGGCAAGACCGACGAGGCGATCGCGATGTTCCGGAAGAACGTCAAGGACCATCCCGATTCCTGGAACGTCTACGACAGCCTCGCCGAAGCGCTCGCCGCCAGGGGCGACAAGAAGGCGGCGATCGAGAACTACAGCAAAGCCCTCGCGATGGTCACCGACGACGCCAACAAGAAGCGGATCGACGGCATCCTGACGAAGCTGAAGACGACGTAAGCCGGACGGGAAATCCCGCGCCGCCGCCGAGTAACCTCCGGGCGGCCGGAGCGTAGACCGGTGCATGAGGCACCGCACGACGTCTGCGCTCCTGGCCGCCTGCTGCTTTCTGGCGCTTCGCGCCGCGCCCGCCGGCGCCGCCCCGGCCGCGCCGCCGGACACACCGCAGGGACGGCGCATGTCCGCCCTGCTCGCCGCCTTCAACGCGGCGACACCCGACGCGATCCGCGCTTTCGTCACGGCCAACTTCTCGGCCCGCGCGCAACAGCAGATGCCGCTCGAGGACCGCGTGCGCCGGCTGACCGGCATGGCTCAGGACGTGAGCCCGCTCGAGTTCCACTCGGTGAAAGACGGCGAGGGCCCGGCGGTGGCCTTCTTCGCGCACTCGAAGAAGTCCGGGGACTGGATCGAGATCGGGATGATGCTCGAGGGGCCGCCCGACTGGGGAATCCAGGGCCTGAAGTTCGATCTGACCGAAGGTCCCGGCGCCGTGGCCGAGAAACCCCTCGGCTCCGACGCCGCGGTCGGCAGCCAGGCGTCTTCGTTCCTGCGGCGTGCCGCCGATTCCGGCGAGTTCTCGGGCGTCGTCCTGATCGCCCGGGACGGCGAGCCCTTCTTCCAGGAAGCCTACGGCCTCGCCAACCGCGACTTCGGCGCGTCGAATCGCCTCGACACGAAGTTCAACCTCGGGTCGATCTGCAAGCTCTTCACGCAGGTCGCCATCGGACAGCTCGCCGCCCGCGGAAAGCTCTCGCTCTCGGACACGATCCACAAGTGGCTGCCGGACTACACGGGCCCCGGGGCGGACACGATCACGATCCAGCAGCTCCTGACGATGGCCTCGGGGCTCGGCGACATCTTTGGCCCGAAGTACGACGCGACACCGAAATCCCGGCTCCGCACGCTGGCGGACTACCTGCCGCTCTTCGTGAACGAGCCCCTGCTCTTCGCGCCGGGAACGGGGCGGCGCTACTCGAACGCCGGCTACGTCGTCCTCGGCCTCATCGTCGAGAAGGTCTCGGGGCAGTCGTACCACGACTACGTGCGCGAGCACGTGTTCCTGCCGGCCGGCATGAAGAACAGCGACGCCTATCCTCAGGACGCGATCGTGCCGAACCGCGCCGTCGGGTACACGCGCGAGGTCGAGACCGGCGGCAAGGGAACCCTGACGAAAGACGAGCACGTCAACCTCTACGCCTTACCGGAGCGTTCGAGCTCGGCCGGCGGCGGCTACTCGACCGCGGCGGATCTTCTCGCCTTCGACGCGGCGCTGCGAAAGGACGTGCTCCTTCCGCCCGCGTGGACCGACTGGTATTTCTCCGACAAGGACGCGGCGCCCGGCGCCGATGGCGCGCGGCACAAGCGGGCGAGCGGCGGCTTCGCCGGCGGCACCGCGGGCGCCAACGCCTCGCTCGAGTTCGACCTCGACCGGGGCTACACGATCGTCGTGCTGTCGAACGTCGACCCGCCCTCGGCCGAGCGCGTGTCGAAGAAGATCCGCGAGTGGCTCGGCATGCGGTGAGGTCGCGTCAGACCTTGCGCTTCAGGAGCATCAGCGTCCACATGTAGACGCCGTAGGCGGCGAGGCCGACGGCGACGACGCCGGTGAAGACCGGCCCGAACGAGGCCTTCGAGAGCGTGCGCAGCGTCCCGCCCATCGTCTTCACCCGCGTCGCGTCGAGATCCTCCGCCGCGGCGACGACGAAGTAGCCGACGGCGCACAGCACCAGGCCCCGCGCCGCGAGCCCGAAGCGGGCCGAGCCCGACAGAAACCGCGCGAGGTGCCGCGGCAGCAGGTCGCGACGGAACGGCAGCCGGCCGCGCAGGCCGAGGAAGATCTCCCAGAGCCCGCCGGCCGCGATCGCGACGCCGACGACCTCGAGCAGCGCCGGTCCCCACGCCTGCCCGAGAAGCCAGGAGACGCCCGCCTTCTGCAGATCCGCGCCGCCGGCCTTCAGGTGGAGCAGAAGCCGCCCGGCGCTCCACGCGAGGATCCCGTATCCGATCCCGCTCGCGGCCAGCCCGAGCCGCGCCGCCACACCCCGGCGGCTGAACGCCGATTCGCCGAGCTGCACGGCCGCGATCGCGCCGAGGCCGACGACGACGGCCCCGAGAATCCACGGTCCGCGCGGCTGGGAGAGCAGGAATCGCAGCGCCGCCGGGATGCCCTGCTCGCGGCGGCTCGCTCCGAGAATCGCCACCCGCGCGGACACGAGCCCGAGGGCGACGTAGACCGCGCCGAGGGCGCCGAGGCCGGAGCGGATGGCGAAGCTTCGCAGCACGGGGGCATAGTGCCAGAACGAGGGAGCCCCCTCTCGCCCAAGGGGGAATGGGAGCTGGCCCTGTATTACACTCCCGCGGCCCTCGACGAGGGTCAGAAAGGATTCTCAAACGATGAGGAAAAGGAATGCGCTGATTCTGTCGACCGCCCTGGCCGCGGCGCTGGGCGCGGCGTCGGCGCTGGCGGACGATCCCAAGCCGACTCCCGCGCCGGGCGCCGAGAAAGGCGAAGCGAAGATGACGAAGACTCCGAGCGGACTGCAGTACGAGGACGTGAAGGTCGGCACCGGAGATTCCCCCAAGAAGGGTCAGTTGGCCGTCGTCCATTACACGGGCTGGCTGTGGGAGAACGGCGCCAAGGGCAAGAAGTTCGACAGCTCGGTCGACCGCGGGACGCCCATCACGTTCCCGCTCGGCACCGGCCGCGTCATCAAAGGGTGGGACGAAGGCCTGATGACGATGAAGGTCGGCGGCCAGCGAGTGCTCCTGATTCCCGCCGATCTCGCCTACGGCGCGAGTGGGCGCCCCCCGGTCATTCCGCCGAACTCGACGCTGATCTTCGACGTCGAGCTGATCGAACTCAAGTAACTCGAAGAGCCCTCCCGCGGACAATCCGGCGGAGCCGTCACGCGTCGGCTCCGCCGTTTTTTGTCAGATGGCCGACCGGACAGGCCGGTCATTTCCCTTCAGACCCTTCGCCCGCCGTGAGTTACGAGCGCCTCAGGTTCGGGCATGCGTCCTGCTACAATTTTCACAAACGAAAGAGGATATGGCCGTACTGCCGACACATCGAAGGCGGCATCGGGCGTCGGCCTCGCTCCCCGAGGGCTCGGCGTGAGCGCCCCCGCGCCGTTTCTCTCGCGCCACCTGGGCGACTACCTGCTCGTCGCCCAGCTGTCGGAGGATCCGCTCGGCACGGTCTTCCGGGCCCTCTACGCCGCCGACGAGCGCCGCTTCGTGCGCCTGCGCGTCCTGCAGTCGGAGAGCCTCGCCCCGGAAGCGATTTTCGCGACGGTCCAGAACGACCGGCTGCGCGGGATCCTCGCCCACGACGCGATCGTCGTCCGCCCGGAGCTCGACGTCGTCGACGGCATTCCGTTCATGACGTGGGACGAGACCGCGGGCTGGACCCTCGACACGATGCTCGCTCGCGTGCGCGCCTTCGGCATTCGCATCCCGGTCGAATACGCGCTCCTGATCGTCGAGCGCATCGCCGAAGCGCTCGAGCACGCGCATCAGACGGCGGTCGAAGGCCGGCCGGTGGCGCACGGACTGCTCTGGCCGGGGTTCGTCTCGATCTCCCACGACGCGGTCGTCCGCGTCGGCGGCTTCGGCGTGGCCGACGCGATTCTGCCGAGCCTCGGGGCCTCGCGCCTGACCACGGAGATCTCCCCGTACGTCGCCCCCGAGTCGCGGCGCGACGCGAAGGCTTCGATTTCAGCCGACGTCTATTCGCTCGGCGCGATCCTGGTCGAGCTTCTGACCGGCCGCCGGCCGTCGCTCGAAACGCCCTCGGCCGAGCTGCGGGCGAGCGACCCGCGCTCCGAGGAGCTCTCCGGGTTTCTCCGCCGGTGCCTCGCGGACCCCGCGGAGCGTTTCCCGACCGCCATCGAGGCGCATCGCGCGCTCCAGCAGCTCGTCACCGGCAATCCGTTCTCGCTCTTCACCGCCAACCTCGCGCTCTTCCTCTACAAGCTGCTCAACCCCGAGAGTCAGAGCGTCGCTCCGTCGTCCGACTGGGAATCGACGAGCCCCGTCGTCGTCGAGACGACGAAGACGCGCCGCGCCGAAGAGAGCGTCACGGCGGCGGCCTCCGCGACCGGCACCGCGCCGCGCCGGCGCCGGGGCGACCTCGACGCGATCGAGGAAAACGCCGAGAGGGAGTCCGCCCGGCCGGTCGAGCTCGCGGCGCCGGCGCCCGCACCCCTTCTCGCGCCGCCGCCCACGCCCGCGGCGGCCGTCGCCGACGCCGCCCCGGCACCGCTCGAGATCCTGGAACAGGCTGCGGCTCTGATCGAGGCTGCCCCCGAGCCGCGCGCGGCCGCCGCCGTCGCGCCGCTGGCGTGGAAACGTCCGGCGCTTCTGCTCGCCGCGGCGGCGGGACTCACGGCGGGCGTGTTCCTCGTCGCCGGAAGGGCCGGCACGCCGCCCACCGAGACGCCGCCGAAGGCCGCCGGCGTCGCGGCGGCGCCCACGGTCGAGCCCGCGCCCGCTCCCGCCGCTCCGGCTCCGGAGCCCTCGCCCGCGCCGGCACCGGTCGCCGTTGCGGCCGCGGTGCCGGCCACCGCCCCGCCGGCTCCCGCGCGGCCGGCCCGCAAGATTCATCCCGAGCTCAAGCAGCCCGCCGAGGACCAGCGCTATCGCGCGGCGCTCGCACGCGTCGAGGCCGACCGCCTGAGCGCGCGCCAGAACGCGCCCGAAGCCTTCGAGCTCGGCGAGAGAAACGAAAAGGAAGGCATGCAACTTCTCCACGACCGCGAGTACGACGCGGCACAGCTCGCCTTCAGCCGCGCGGCCAAGCTCTTCGAAGAGGCGCGCGACCGCAGCTGGGAGGAGCGGGTCCGCAACGCCAGCCTGACGCGCTGAGTCGCGCGCGCTCGCTCCGGAAATCGCGGGCGGCTCCCTTCCGTTAGGATGGGAGCGTGGCCACGAATACGATCCAACCCGCCCGGTTGAAGCCGGGCGTCAGCCTCGACACCCTGCCCGGCCCGCGGCCATCCGACGCGCCCGGCGGCGCGGCCGCGCGCACGATCCGAGGCCGGGCGCTCGTCTTCTGGGACCCGAAGACGCCGGGCAGGAAGCTCGACGCCATCGACACCGACCAGATCACGCCCGCCGCCGACTGCGTCTCGGAAAGCCTCGACACGCTCGACGAGCGCTGGAAGGCGGGGTCGTTCCGCCACCTGATGCCGGATTTCCGCGAGCGCGTCCACCGCGGCGAGACGTTCCTCGTCGCCGGAGAGCGTTTCGCGATCGGCTCCTCGCGCGAGATGAGCCCGGCGGGACTCAAAGGCGTGGCCGAGGAGAAGGGCCTCGAGCTCGTCGTCGTCTGCAGCCACGGGATGGGCGACATCTTCCGCCGCAACAGCTTCAACCTCGGGCTGCACGTCGTGCAGTGCCCCGAGGCGGTCGAGGATGCCCGCGACGGGGACGCGTTCGAGTTCGACCCGGCGACGCGCCGCCTCTCGAACCAGACGCAGGGCAAGACCTACGACGCCGTGCCGCTCTCGGCGAAGGAAGAGGAGATCCGGTCGAGCGGCGGCATCTTCGCCGTCGGGCGGCGCGAGTTCCGCGCCTCGGTCGCGAGAACGCCCGAGCTCCGATGGCCCGAGCCCGACGCCGCGCGAAAGATGACGACGACGGAGCAGATCGTCTGGGCGCATCGCGTCGACCGCGACGCGAACGTCGAGCCGGGCGCGACGCTCCGCGTTTTCGCCGACCTCCTGCCGGCCTCGGACGGCACCGCGCCCTTCGCGATCCACACGTTCAACCAGATCACCGGCGGCCGCTCGATCTTCCCGCGACAGGCCGCGATCGCCAACGACCACTTCGTCTTCACCGGCCGCGAAGACGACGACCGGCAGACGGCGATCGGCCGCGAGTTCGCCCGGATGCACGGGCTCGCCAAGCCCTGGTACGCCGACCCGGGCGACGGCATCTTCCACTTCTACTTTCCCGAACAGGGCCTGGTGCTCCCCGGACAGTTCATCCCGGGCGCCGACTCGCACAGCCGCGCCTACGGCGCCTACGGCGCGGTCGGCTTCGGCGTGGGCTCGACGACGCTCGGGTTCGGCTGGTCGACGGGCTACATCTACTTCACGCTCGCGAAACAGCGCCGCGTCGCGTTTCGCGGAAGGCTCCGGCCCTGGGTCTCCGGCAAGGACATCGTGCTCGAGCTCCTTCGCCTCTGGGGCCCGAAGCAGGCGCAGGGAATGTCGGTCGAGTTCGTCGACGTCGAGAAGCAGCTGCCGATCGCGTTCCGCAACACGATCGCGAACATGATGGCCGAGGCGGAAGCCCTGAACGGCGTCTTCGCCGAGGACGACGTCACGGACGCGTGGTACCGCGCCAAAGGCATGAGCGCGCTGCCGTATCCGCGCCTCACGCCCGGCGCGGACGCGGTCTACGCGCTCGACGAAACGCTCGACCTCGCGTCGGTCGAGCCGATGATCGCCAAGCCCTTCGCCCCCGGCAACGCCTTCCCCGCCGGCGAGGTCGCCCGCGAGAAGCTCTCCTTCGACCGGGCCATGATCGGCTCGTGCACCAACGGCGGCTACGACGACCTGCTCTCCGCGGCGCTCGTGCTGCGCGCCGCGCGCGACGTCGGGTTCCGGAAGGTCACGCGCACCTTCACGATCTTTCCGGGCTCGGGCGGCGTCGGCCGCCAGATCGAAATGCCGGATCCGCGCCTCGGGGGCGAGTCGATCGCGGAGGTGTTCCGCGCCGCGGGCGGCCAGATCCGCCAGTCGTGGTGCGGCCCGTGCTTTGGTCAGGGACCCGACGCCCTGTCGGCCGGACAGCGCGCGATCACGTCGTTCAACCGGAACTGGCAGAACCGCATGGGCTACGGCGGCGAAGGATTCCTGGCGAGCCCCGCCGTCGTCGCGGCCTCGGCGCTCGCGGGCTACATGGCCCCGCCCGGCGAGCTCGGCCTCTCCTGGAGCGCCGAGCGCTTCGGCGTCTGACGGCCCGGCGAGCTACCTCTCGAGCGTCCGCTCGAACACCGGGCTGTACGGCCCGAGCTCCCGGCGCTTCCACCAGTCGCCGGTGCGCGCCCGCTCCGCGCGGTCCGTGAAACGGTAGTCGTCGAGGACGGCGCGCACGTAGCGCGGCGGCCCGTTCGGAAACGGGTTCTTCGCGAGGAGTCGTTCGACCGCCGGCGATCCCTCGAGCAGCCGCGCGAGAAAGGCGCGGAGCCACGGATTCTGGCCGTAGCCGCCGAGCGCCGCGAACCACATCTGCCAGTCCAGGCGCGGCTGGTGGGGCGCGACGAACTCGGGGCGGCGCTGGAGAGGGCCCGGCTTCCACCGAAACTCGTAGGCCTTCCACGTCTCGCCGTCCTCGCTGCCCTCGACGCGGATCTCGGGCCGCTCGGTCGTCATCACCATGAAGAGGCCGTAGCCGTTGAAGCTGCGCAGCACGGCCAGATCTCGGAAAGCCGCGAGGATGGGGCCGGGGATCGTCAGCGAGCGGTCGAGCGTGGCGCCGAACTCGACCGTCGAGGCGAAGAGAACGACGGCGGCGACCGGAACGAGCACCCACTTCGGCCAGAGGCGCGCCGGGAGCGCGTCGGTTTCCGCGGCGCGGGCCCAGCGCCCGGGCAGGGACTGGTCGTCGAGCAGCAGAACCGCGAGCGCGACCGTCAGCAGGTTGAAGAACGCGTAGTTGCCGGTCGCGGCGATGATCGCCTGCAGCGCGATCGTCAGCCACGCCGCCCAGACCCGGAGGCGCCGCGGCGCGAAGTAGAAGAACGGCACGGCGAGCTCGACGAAGAAGAGAAACGCGGCCGACGCGCGCTGGAACGACGCCGGCAGCTGGTGCATGTACCACGCCGTCCAGGGCGGCAGCGGCTGTGTCTCGTAGTGGTAGCGCAGCGCCGTCAGGCCGCGCCAGGCCGCGTCGCCGCTCGCGAGCTTGACCCAGCCGGAGGAGAACATCAGGCGGAAGAGCAGCCAGCGCAGGAGCCCCCGCGCGATTCCCGCCGTCGCGAGGCCGGCGCCGAAGCGCCCGCGGCGCGGCGACGCGAGGAAGATCGCGAGCAGCCCCGTCTCGAGCAGCAGCGCGTCCCACTGGAACTCGAGAAAGATCTGGCCGACGACGGAAAACGACAGGTAGAGCGCCCAGCCCGCGGCGGCGGAAACGGCCGGCAGAAAGCCGAGCGCGAGGCAGAGTCCCGCGGCCGCGCCCGCGGCGCACAACAGGTGGAGCGCCGCATCGCTCGACGACACCCAGAGAAACGTCGGCGCGAGCGCGTAGCGCTCGGCTCCCGTCTGCGACCGGATCCACTCGAGATAGCGGCCGGCCGGCAGGATTCCCCACGAGCCGATCAGGCCGTCGACCTGGACCCAGAGCGACACGAACGCGGCGACGTAGCAGATCCCGAGGAGGCGCAGGAACAGCGAAGACGCCGCGAAGTACGTCGGCCGCGCCACGCTCCGCCCCCACAGCAGACGCGTCGCCGTGGCGGCGGCGCCGCGGTGCCCCGCGATCAGTCGGTAGGCGGCCTCGGTGATCGCCGCGAAGCCCGGGACGCGGCGGTACGCCCACGCGAGGCGGCTGCCCTTCGGACGGAATGCCAGCGTCGCGAAGACGGCCTCGGCGCCCTCGAGCACCCGGCCGTCCGGCAGGACGAGCTGAAAGGCGCGGGCGAACGCCTCGGGCGGAATCTCGGGAAACCGGCTCGCGACCTCCTGCGAGGGCGCGTCGTCCACGGCCGGTCCCGCCGCCTCCTTCCACCGCGCGATCCACGCGCGGCAGAACCCGCAGTCGCCGTCGAAGACCGCGAGGGGCCTTTCCGGCGGCTGCGCGACCCGCGGCCCTTCCATCGCGCTCCAAGTCTAAGGTCCGCGCGCCCGCCGAGGCCGCTATAGTTTCCGCATGAACCGAACGGCCTGGAGGGTTCTGCCGATTTTGTGCGTCGCGGTGCTCGGCTGCGACAGCACCGCTCCCGCGTCCCCGCCCGTCCAGTCCGCGCCGCCGCCCTCTCGCGCCGCCGCGCCGCCCGACGGGGAGATCGCGCAGACCGTCGCACGCATCTCGCTCGTCGCGGGTGGGGTCTCCTTTGCGCGCGGCGACGACCCCGACACGTGGGAGCCGGCCGACCTGAACGTCCCGATGACGCTCGGCGACCGCGTGTGGACCGGCGACGACGGACGGATCGAGCTCCAGGTCCACGGCGGCAACGTCGTGCGCCTCGCCGCGCGCACGGACCTGCAGGCTTTGAACCTGACCGACGCGGTCAAGCAGCTCTCGCTCGCCCTCGGCACGGCGTCCTTCTCGATCCGGCGGCTCTCCGACGACGAAGTCTTCGAGGTCGACACGCCCAACGCCGCCGTGACGCTCGAGCGGCCGGGCGACTACCGCATCGACGTCAACGAGAACGGCGACTCGCGCGTCCAGGTCCGCCGCGGCCGCGCCGTCGCCTCCGCCGGCGGCGGCCAGGTCACGCTCGCCGCGGGCCAGGAGCTCGACATCGAGGGCGCGGACGCGCCGCGGTACCAGATGGTGGCGCTGCCGCCGACGGACGGGTGGGATCGCTGGGTCGAGGAGCGCGAGCAGCGTCTCGCGGCCGCGCGTTCGTACGCGTACGTGACCCCGGACATCGTCGGCGTCGAGGAGCTCGACCAGAGCGGCCGCTGGCAGCAGATCCCCCAGTACGGCTGGGTCTGGACACCCGTCGGCGTCGAGGCCGGCTGGGCGCCGTACCGTTCCGGCCGGTGGATCTGGCAGGATCCGTGGGGCTGGACGTGGGTCGCGGCGGAGCCGTGGGGATGGGCTCCGTACCACTACGGACGCTGGACCTACTGGGGATCCGCCTGGTACTGGGTGCCGGTCGGCCCGGCGATCCACACCGTCGCGTACTCGCCCGCCCTCGTCGCGTTCGTCGGCGGCTCGGCCGGCTACGTCGGCTGGTTCCCGCTCGCGCCGCGCGATCCGTACTACCCGTGGTGGCGGCGCGGGCCGACCGTCAACGTCACCAACGTCACGTACGTGAACCGCACGTACGTCACCGTCGTCAACCAGACGACCTTCGTCTCCGGGCGCTCGGTCTCGCGCGCCCTCGTCAGCGACCGCGCCGTCGTGCAGTCGGTCGAGCGGGCGCCCGTGCTGCGGGGGCCGATCCCCGTCGTCCCGACGCGCGCGTCGCTTCGCATGACGACGCGCGAGGCGACCGCGGCGCGGCCGCCGGCGGCGGCCTCGCGCCAGGTCGTGACCCGCGTCGCGCCGCCGCCCCCGCCCCCGCGCTTCGACGCGAAGGTCGCCGTGATCCGCGAGAAGGGCGGCGCGCCGATCGCGCCGGCCGACGCGGCACGGCTGAGCACGCAGAGCGGCAACGCGGCCGCGACCCGTTCGCGGACGACGACGTCCACGTCGCGTGCACCGCTGCAGCCGAAGGACTCCTCCCGTCCGGCGCCGACCGCCGCTCCCCCGCCCCCGACGGCGCCGCCGCGGACGACGCGGCCTCCGGACGGAAAGACGAGCGAGCCCGGCCGTCCGCCGGCGCGCGGGATGCGTCCGACCCCGCGCGCGACCCCGCACGCGGCGCCGCGCGCCGAGCCGACGCCGGGGTCCTCGCGGACACAGCACCTGCAGAAAGCTCCGGCGCCTCGCGAGGCCGAGCAGCCAGCCGAGCGCGTCGCGCCGCGGCAGCCACAGCCGGAGAATCAACGGGCTCGGCCGACGGCGAAGCACGAGCCGAAGAAGTCCCCCACGAAGAAGCCCGAGAAGTAAGCCGGAGGGCTAGGCAGAGTTAACTATCTTTAGCGTCATAGCTTTAGGGCATGCGCAAAGTTGACATATCCGTATAGATTCCATATGCTCGCCTTCCGATGGAGACCACGAACTCCCGCCAGCCGTCATCCGTTCTCGACCTGACCGAGCGCGAGTACAAGGCCGGCTTCGTCACCGACATCGAGGCGGAGACGATTCCGCCCGGCCTCTCCGAAGACGTCATCCGCCTGATCTCGGCCAAGAAGAACGAGCCCGAGTGGCTGCTCGCGTGGCGGCTGAAGGCGTACCGCCACTGGCTGACGATGAAAGAGCCCGCGTGGCAGAACGTCCACTACCCGCCGATCGACTACCAGGCGATCGTCTACTACTCGGCGCCGAAGACGAAGAAGGACGCGCCCAAGTCCCTCGAAGAAGTCGATCCGAAACTCCTCGAGACCTACGAGAAGCTCGGCATTCCGCTGCGCGAGCGCGCGAAGCTCGCCGGTGTCGCCGTCGATGCCGTCTTCGACTCGGTCTCGGTCGCGACGACGTTCCGCGGCGAGCTCGAAAAGGTCGGCATCATCTTCTGCTCCTTCTCGGAAGCCGTGCAGAAACATCCCGAGCTGGTCCGCAAGTACCTCGGCACCGTGGTCCCCCACTCCGACAACTACTTCGCGGCGCTGAACTCGGCCGTCTTCTCGGACGGCTCCTTCTGCTTCATCCCGAAGGGCGTCCGGTCTCCGATGGAGCTGTCCACATACTTCCGCATCAACTCGGCCAACACCGGCCAGTTCGAGCGCACGCTGATCGTCGCCGAGGAAGGCGCGTACGTCTCGTACCTGGAAGGCTGCACGGCGCCGATCCGCGACGAAAACCAGCTCCACGCCGCGGTCGTCGAGCTCGTCGCGCTGGACCGCGCGGAGATCAAGTACTCGACCGTCCAGAACTGGTACCCGGGCGACAAGGACGGCAAGGGCGGCATCTACAATTTCGTGACCAAGCGCGGCGCCTGCCGCGGGGTCAGCTCCAAGATCTCGTGGACGCAGGTCGAGACGGGCTCGGCGATCACCTGGAAGTACCCGAGCTGCATCCTCCAGGGCGACAACTCGGTCGGCGAGTTCTACTCCGTCGCCGTGACGAACAACCGCCAGCAGGCCGACACGGGCACCAAGATGATCCACATCGGGAAGAACACGAAGTCGACGATCGTGTCGAAGGGGATCTCGGCCGGCCACGGCCAGAACACCTACCGCGGCATGGTCAAGATCCTCGGCAAGGCCGACGGCGCCCGCAACTACTCGCAGTGCGACTCGCTCCTGATCGGCGACCGCTGCGGCGCGCACACGTTCCCGTACATCGAGGTCAACAACTCCACGGCGCAGATGGAGCACGAGGCGTCCACGTCGAAGATCGGCGAGGACCAGATCTTCTATTTCCAGCAGCGCGGCATCTCCGCGGAAGAGGCGGTCAACATGATCGTCAACGGCTTCTGCAAGGTCGTCTTCAAGGAGCTGCCGATGGAATTCGCGGTCGAGGCGCAGAAGCTGCTCGGCGTCTCGCTGGAAGGGTCGGTGGGTTGAAGTCGTGACGCAGCCGCTTCTCGAAATCCAGAACCTCCACGCCTCGGTCGCCGGCAACGAGATCCTGCGCGGCGTGGACCTGACGCTCGGCGCGGGCGAGGTCCACGCGGTCATGGGGCCGAACGGCTCGGGCAAGTCCACGCTCGCGCACGTGCTCGCGGGGCGGCCGGGATACTCGGTCACGTCCGGCACGGTCCTGTACCACGGGCGGGACCTCCTCGCGATGCCGCCGGAAGAGCGCGCCCGCGAAGGCGTCTTCCTGGCGTTCCAGTACCCGGTCGAAATCCCGGGCGTCTCGAACGTGTATTTCCTGAAGGCCGCGGTCAACGCCGTGCGCAAGCACCGCGGGCTGCCCGAGTACGACGCGATCGAGTTCCTCGCCCTCGTCAAGCAGAAGGCGAAGCTCGTCGACCTCGACGAGGATCTCGTCAAGCGCCCCGTCAACGAAGGCTTCTCGGGCGGCGAGAAGAAGCGCAACGAGATCTTCCAGATGGCGCTGCTCGAGCCCTCTCTCGCGATCCTCGACGAGACCGACTCCGGGCTCGACATCGACGCGCTCCGCGTCGTCGCGGGCGGCGTGAACCAGCTCCGCTCGCCCGAGCGATCGATGCTCGTCGTGACGCACTACCAGAGGCTGTTGAACTACATCGTCCCGGACTTCCTCCACGTCCTCGTCGAGGGCCGCGTCGTCCTCTCGGGCGGCAAGGAGCTCGCGCTCGAGCTCGAGGAAAAGGGCTACGGCTGGCTCGAAAAGGAGCCGCCGGCGGTGGCCCTGTCGCGATGATCGACGCCGCCGTCGCCGAACGCGCCTTCGCGCCGCGGCTGCTCGAGCCGGCCGGCGAGGCCGCGTGGATCGCGGAGATCCGACGGCGCGGCTTCGCGCGCTTCGAGGCGCTCGGCTTCCCCACCGCCCACGACGAAGAGTGGCGCGCGACGGGACTCCAGCTCGTGACCGGTACGCCCTGGGCGCCCGCCGGCCGCGCGCCGGAGGTCGCGGCGCCCGCGGCGGGCGTGCGCGTCGTCCCGCTGGCGGAGGCGAGCCCGGAGGCCCGGCGCCGTTTCGACGCCGTCGCCGCGGGCGGCCGGAAGGCCTTCGCGGCGTTGAACGCGGCCACCTTCGCCGACGCCCTCGTCGTCGAGATCGTTCCCGGCGCCGTCGTCGCCGAGCCGATCACGGTGGCGTTTGCCGCGCCGGAGTCGGCCGAACCGGCCGCCCACGCGCCGCGCCTGCTCGTCGTCGCCGGCGAGCGCTCGCAGGCGTCCGTCGTCCAGACCTTCGCCGGCGGAGGCCGCTACTTCACCAACGCCGTGACGGAGATCGTCCTCGCCGACGGGGCGCTTCTCGACCACACGCTCCTGCAGCGCGAGAGCGAGGAAGCCTGCCACGTCCACACCGTCGCCGCCCGCGTCGGGCGCGCGGCGTCGCTGACGTCCCACAACGTCGCCTTCGGGGCGGCGCTCTCCCGGACGGACCTCGACGTCGAGCTCGCCGCCGAGGGCGCCGAAGCCTCGCTCGACGGGCTCTTCGTCGGCCGCGGCTCTCAGCACATCGACACGCACACGTTCGTCGACCACGCGAGCCCGCGCGGAACGAGCCGCCAGCTCTACAAGGGGATCCTCGACGACGCGGCGCGCGGCGTCTTTCACGGCAAGGTCCTCGTGCGCCAGGACGCGCAGAAGACCGACGCGGTGCAGACGAACAAGAACCTGCTCCTGTCGCGCGCGGCGCTCGTCAACTCGACCCCGGCGCTCGAGATCCTCGCCGACGACGTCAAGTGCAAGCACGGCTCGACGACCGGCCAGCTCGATGCCGCCGCGCTCTTCTACCTGCAGTCGCGCGGCATCGGCGCCGCCGAGGCGAAGGCGCTGCTGACGTGGGCGTTCGCGGCGGACGTGGCCGAGCGGCTCCGCGTCCCCGCGATCCGGACGGAGATCGAGCGCGAGCTCGGCCTCCGTCTCGCGGGCGCTCCGGAGGCACGGGCGTGAGCACCGCGATCCGCGAAACCGCCGCGGCCTACGACGTCGCCGCCGTCCGCCGCGACTTCCCCATCCTCGCGACCCAGGTCTACGGCAGGCCGCTCGTCTACCTCGACAACGCGGCCTCCGCTCAGAAGCCGCTCGCGGTCATCGACGCCGAGCGCGACGTCTACGAGCACGGCTACGCGAACATCCACCGCGGCGTCCACTGGCTGTCGGTGCACGCGACGGATGCCTACGACGCCGCCCGCGAGAAGACCCGCCGCTTCCTGAACGCGCGCGACGCCAAAGAGATCGTCTTCGTCCGCGGGACGACCGAGGCGATCAACCTCGTGGCGCAGACCTACGGCCGCGCACGCGTCGGCGCCGGCGACGAGGTCCTCATCACGGGCCTCGAGCACCACTCGAACATCGTGCCCTGGCAGATGCTCCTCGAGGAGAAGGGCGGAAAGCTCGCCGTCGCGCCGATCGACGACGCCGGC
>Ga0335083_10003537_pt1 | contig 20184 bp, 19 predicted proteins | sample Lox_Sample_42_FD_206716 | JGI IMG/M metagenome (GOLD analysis project Ga0335083, IMG submission 206716) | Soil microbial communities from Loxahatchee National Wildlife Refuge, Florida, United States - Lox_Sample_4.2 | ecosystem: Environmental > Terrestrial > Soil > Wetlands | place: USA...
CGGAGACTGGAAGTCATGCCCGCGTGCATCGCAACTGATGTGCCCGCGACCAACTCCGCGAAAGCACGTCCAGCCTGTCAGGATCCCGCCATCCACGTGCGCGTTCTCCGGCGCGTCAGCGAGGAAGCCCGCGCGCGAGGCGGCGCGAGAACCGGCGCGCAGCGTGGTGCTTCACGTGAGCACCGGAAGCGGAGCGCCAACGAAGCGCGCGGGCTCCGCAGCCAGCGCCCGCTAGCGAGCCGTGCGTCGGATGCTGATGAGGTCGGCGCCCTGGCCGAGCGCGACCGGATAGTTGCCGGTGAAGCAGGCCGAGCAATAGCCCTCGGCCGCCGCACCGACCGCCGCCATCATGCCGTCGTGCGACAGGTACGCGAGCGAGTCGCTCGTGACGTACTTGTTGATCTCGTCGACCGAATGCGACGACGCGACCAGCTCGCTGCGCGTCGGCGTGTCGATGCCGTAATAACAAGGGTTCGTGGTCGGCGGTGCGCTGATCCGGAGGTGGACCTCGCGCGCGCCGGCTGCGCGCAGCATCTTGACGATCTTGCGCGACGTCGTGCCGCGCACGAGCGAGTCGTCGACGACCACGATGCGCTTGCCGTCGACGATCGCGCGCACCGGCGATAGCTTGAGCCGCACGCCGAAGTGGCGGATCGAGTCCTGCGGCTCGATGAACGTCCGACCGACGTAGTGCGAGCGAATGAGGCCCATCTCGAACGGGATCTTGGCCTCGTTCGCGTAGCCGATCGCGGCGGGCACGCCGGAGTCGGGGACCGGGATCACGACGTCGGCCGCGATCGGCGACTCCTGCGCGAGCCGCTGCCCCATCTTCTCTCGCGCGCGATACACGGCCTTGCCGTTGACGAGCGAATCCGGGCGGGCGAAGTACACGTGCTCGAACACGCAGAACGTCGCCGGCGGCGCCGCATCCGGCAGGTGATGCGACGTGATCGCGCGCCCCTCGATGACGACGATCTCGCCGGGCTCGACATCGCGCACGTAGTCGGCTTCGATCAGGTCGAACGCGCACGTCTCGCTCGACAGCACGTAGCTGTCTTTCAGGCGGCCGATCACGAGCGGCCGAAAGCCGTTGGGATCGCGCACGCCGATCATGCGGCCGTCGTTCGCGAGCACGACGAGCGAGTACGCGCCGCGCACGCGCCGCAGCGCCGCCATCAGCTTGGCGACGATGTCGCCGTCGCGCGCCTTCGCCATCAAGTGGACGATGACCTCGGTATCGCTCGACGTCTGGAAGATCGAGCCCTGCGCTTCGAGCTCGGCGCGCAGCTCGACGGCGTTGACGAGGTTGCCGTTGTGGCCGATCGCGAGCGCGCCGCCCGCGTACTCGAACACGAACGGCTGCGCGTTGCGCAGCTCGGAGGAGCCCGCCGTCGAGTAGCGGACGTGGCCGATCGCGGATGCGCCGGGCAGCCGGGCGAGCGCGTCGCGATCGAACGTCTCGGCGACGAGCCCCATCGCGACGTGACGGCGCAGGCGTGCCGACTCGAGCGAGACCAGCCCGGCCGATTCCTGGCCGCGGTGCTGCAGCGCGTGCATGCCGAGGTACGCGATGTTGGCCGCTTCGTCGTGGCCGCTAATGCCGAACACCCCGCACATGGGCAGGACTTACCATGCACGCCTGACGTGCGTACGGAATCTTGTGGATTCCGGCCACTTGCCGTACCGTTTTCGGGCGTGCCACGGCTTCTCTGGCGCGATGCGCAGGGCATCGAGGGCTCTCTCGACCTGGCCAACGCCGAAATCAAGGTGGGCCGGGCGATGGATTGCGCCATTCGCACGGACGACGCGATGGTGTCGCGCCACCACGCGAGGATCTACTGGGGCGGCGGCGGCTACGTGCTCGAGGATCTGCAGTCGGCGAACGGCGTGTACTTCCAGGAGCAGCGCGTGCAGAGCCACCTGTTCAAGCACGGCGATGCGGTGCGGTGCGGAAGTCTCTGGCTGCGCTTCGTCGATACCGGGCAGCTCGGCCAGGCACCGCCCGGAGGTGGCGCCCAGCCGATGATGCAGCACCCCGGCATGGGCGCGGTTCCGGCGTCCGGACCGACCGGCCACGTCGCGGCGATCAGTCCGGGCGCGCTCGGCGCGCTCGGTGTCTCGCCGATGCCGCAGCCGGCGGTGGTTCCAGCGGCGGCCATCGCCGCGCCGACCGGTCCCAGCGAGGGCGACGTCGAGATCCGCGTGCTGCGCCGGCGCCTCGAGCAGCTGCAGACCGAGCTGCGCGTCTATCGCGCACAGAAGTTCAACCAGGACACCGCGCGCCGGATGGAAGACCTCGAGAACGATCTCTCGATGATGGAGATCGAGCGCGACAACCTGAAGAATCGCCTCGACAAGGCCGAGCGCGAGATGGCCCTCGAGGCGGGCAGCGCGAAGGTGAAGCGCGCGCTCGAGATCGCCGCGCTGACCGCCGAGTCGGCCGCGCAGCTCAACGACTTGCTGTCGAGCCTGCGCATCGAGGTGATGGCGGCCGAAGGCGAGTTCGAGCAGTACGCGCACCAGCTCCCGCGCGCGAGCTTCGAGCTCATCCGCCAGTCGCTCAAGGACGCCGCCTCGCACTGCGACGAGGCACGCGAGCTCCTGCGAAAGCTCCGCGAAGTCGCCGAATAGGCGTAGTTTCGCGGAGTTATGCGTCGACAACTGTCACCGTGTGATGACAGTTACTCGACAATTGTCTGCAAGGCGTTACATTTCCAATATGGCGGATGCAGTCCCGTCCGCGGCCCGGAGCCAGCGTCACGCGATCGCGCGGTCGCGCAGGCGGCGCGAGGACGTCTGGATCGGCGCGACCGCGCTGGTCGCGGCGCTCGCGGCGCTGCCACTCGCGCCATCGAGCTGGCACGGCCCCGAGGTCGCGGCGGTGCTCGCGGTGTCGGCGACCGCGCTGCTCGCGGGCCAGCGCTGGGCGATCGCGCTCGTCGTGCTCGCCCAGGTGCTCGTCGCGCCGACGCTCGCCGCGCGCGCGTTCTTCGGCGGGCTCGATCTATGGCCGGGCCGCATCGCCGCGCTGACCGCCCTGATCTCGATCGTGCCCGGCCTGCTCGCGATGCGCCGCGCGGCGGCCGCGCTCGTGCTCGTCACCGGAGCGCGACGCACGCAGTCGACCTGCCGCCGATTTCATGTCGCGCTGGTCGCGACGGGCGCGGTGGCGGCGCTGATCCCGCTGTTGTGAGCCTGCTCGATCACGGGCTCGGCGACACGACCCCGCCCTCGAGGCTCAGGGTCCCGAACGTGACGACGATCCCGACGCCGCCACCGCCGCCGCCGCCGCTGTAGTTCGTGACGCCCGATCCGGCCGCGGTCGTCTCGTACGCGCCGGCGCCTCCGAACGCCTCGATCGTGCCGTTGCCCGAACCGCCTGCGGCCGCGCTCGACGCCGACGTGGGGTCGCTGCCGGCTTGGGAGTCGTTGCTGTAGTCCGCGCCCGTGCCGCCGCCGCCGCCGTTCGCGAACACCTGGCCCTCGATCGTGATCATCGGCGCGTCGAGGCCGATCATCCCGCCCGCGCCGCCGCCGCCGCCGCCGCCGCCGCCGTTGTTGTAATGGACGGCGCCGCCGCCACCGGCGCCAGATGCGTCGATCACGCCGTTGCTGCTGACATCGATCGCGGTTTGCGAGATCAAGTACACCGCGCCGCCGCCGGCGCCGCCGACGCCTCCACCCGTCCCGTTCTTGTTCACGCCGCCGGTCGTTCCGGCGCATCCGCCCAGCAGCGAAGAGGCCGCGATGGCCTGACCGGCGGAGCCGCCGGTCGCGCCGTTGCAGCCGCCGGTGTCCGCTCCACCGCCCGGGCCCCCGGGGGTCCCGAAGCCACCGCCACCGCCGCCGCCGCACATGGACGGCGCCGCGCCCGGAGTGCACGCGGTCGGGCCGGCCCCGGCCCCGATCTGCGCGCCGATGTGGCTCGCCACATCGATCTTGCCGTCGATCTGGATCATCTGGGTCGCGACGATCACGAGCGGCATCGAGCCGTGGGCAAAGAGCGTGTGCGACGCGTCGACCTGGACCGTGGTCGCCGCGATCACGCACAGTCCGGTCTGGCTCGCACTAGTGAGCGGCTGGCAGGCGGATGCCGAGCCCGTGTCCAGATCGGTGTCGGCCGTGATGTGGAGGGGTGTGGTCGGCTGTTGCGACAGGCAGACCTTCACGAGCCCGGTGCCGAAGCAGTTGCTGCCCGCATCCGAACCGGTCGCGCCCATCCCGTCGCTGCCCGCGGTCGGTGCGTCGCCAGTCCCCTGCTCGCCGTGCTGGAACGCGCACGCCGCGACGATCGCCACTGCGACGCCGAACAGCCGGTCCACACTCATCGCGACCATCATCATCCCAAGCCCGGCCGAGCGCGTTCAAGACTCAAACGCACCTGGCCGTGCTTCCTGGAGATCCTAGCCAACCCAGGCGCGTGCGTTGTGGAACATCCGCATCCACGGGCTGTCCTCGCCCCACTCGGGCGGATGCCACGACAGCTGCACGGTGCGAAACACGCGCTCGGGGTGCGGCATGATCGCGGTGATGCGGCCATCGGGCGTCGTGATCGCGGCGATGCCGCGCGGCGAGCCGTTCGGGTTGGCCGGATAGCGCTCGGTCACCTGGCCGGTGCCGTCGACGAAGCGCGCCGCGACCAGCCCCGCGCGCTCGAGCGCGTCGAGCTGCGCGGGCGCGGTGAACTCGGCGCGGCCCTCGCCGTGCGCGTTCGCGATCGGCAGCCACGACCCGGCCATGCCGGCGAAGAAGATCGACGGCCCGGGCTCGAGCCGCACGAGCGGCAGGCGGGCCTCGAAGCGATCGCTGCGGTTCCGGACGAAGCGCGGCCACACGTCGCGCGCGGCCGGTACGAGGTCGGGCGCGAGGTCGGCGACCATCTGGCAGCCGTTGCACACGCCGAGCACGAACGTGTCGCGGCGCTCCACGAAGCGCAGGATCGCGTCGCGCGCGCGCGGGTTGTAGCGGAACGTCGCGGCCCAGCCGCGGCCGGCGCCGAGCACGTCGCCGAACGAGAAGCCGCCGCACGCGACCGCGCCGCGGCAGTCGGCGAGGTCGGCGCGGCCCGCGACGAGGTCGGTCATGTGGACGTCGATCGCGTCGAAGCCGGCGCGCGTGAACGCGGCCGCCATCTCGATCTGGCCGTTGACGCCCTGCTCGCGCACGATCGCGACGCGCGGCCTCGACGTCATCACCGCAGGTGCCGCGAGCTCGAAGGTCACGTGCGCGGTGCGCGCGACCGGCGCGAGGCGTTCGGCGTGTTCTTCGTCGGCGCAGGATGGATCGTCGCGGCGCCGCGCGATCTCGTGCGTGACGTGCGACCACCGCGCCCGCAGCTCGGCGAGCGGCCGGTCGATCAGGACGCGCCCACCGTGCCGCACGCGCACCTGCCTGGCCTCGGTGGACCGGCCGATCGCGTACGCCGGCAGCCCGTTCAGCGCGGCGCGCACGTGCATGACGTCGCCGTCCGCGACCTCGAGGATCGCGCCGAGCTCCTCGGCGAACAACGCGCGTACGGGATCGGCGCCGAGCCCGGTGACATCGAGCTCGAGCCCGACGTTGCCCGCGAACGCCATCTCGAGCGCGCACGCGATCGCGCCGCCGTCGGAACGGTCGTGGTACGCGCGCACCTTGCCGGCCTGGACGAGCGTCTGCATCGCGTCGTAGAAGCGATGCAGGCGATGGACATCGTCGAGGTCGGGCGGCTCGTCGCCGAGCTGGCCGAAGCAATGCGCGAGCACGCTCGCGCCGAGCCGGTTCTTGCCGCCGCCGAGATCGACGAGCAGGAGCTGACCGCCGCGCGGCTCGGGCGTGACCGCGCGCCGCACGTCGTTGCACGGCCCGAACGCGGTGACGACGAGCGTCACCGGCGAGACGACCTGCTTGCCGTCCCAGCGCGTCGCCATGGACATCGAGTCCTTGCCGACCGGGATCGCGACGCCGAGCGCGCACGCGGTCTCGCTCGCGGCGCGCACCGCCGCGTACAGGCGCGCGTCCTCGCCGGGATGGCCGGCGGCGGCCATCCAGTTGCACGACAGCTTGATGCGCGACAAGGGGCCGATCGGCACCGCCGCGAGGTTCGTGATCGCCTCGCCGATCGCGAGCCGCGACGCGGCGGCCGCGTCGAGCAGCGCGACCGGCGGCCGCTCGCCGATCGCGAGCACCTCGCCGGCGCAGGTGTCGAACCCGGCGGTCGTCAGCGCGCAGTCGGCGACCGGCACCTGATACGGCCCGACGAACGGATCGCGCGCGACGTGGCCGCCGACCGTGCGGTCGCCGATCGCGATCAGGAACGTCTTGTCGGCGACGGTCGGGTGGCCGAGCACGCGGTCGAGCGCCTCCTCGATCGACGCTTCGATCGCGAGCCGCGCGCGGCCCGGCGTCGCGGTCTCGACCTTCCGGTGCATGCGCGGCGGCTTGCCGAGGATCATCTCGAGCGGAACGTCGACCGGCTTGGTGTCGCGGTCGGCGAGCACGAGCCGGCCGTCCTCGTGTGCGGTGCCGACCTGCGCGAACGGCGCACGCTCGCGCGCGCACAGCGCCGCGAATTCGCCGACTCGCTCGGGTGCGATCGCGAGCACGTAGCGCTCCTGCGCCTCGTTGCACCACAGCTCGAGCGGCGACAGATCGGGCTCGCCGGTCGGGATCGCGCGCAGGTCGAGCCGCGCGCCGAGGCCGGCGTCATTCACGAGCTCCGGGAGCGCGTTCGACAGGCCGCCGGCGCCGACGTCGTGGATCGACAGGATCGGGTTGCGATCGCCCTGCGCGACGCAGCGGTCGATCACTTCCTGGCAGCGCCGCTCGATCTCGGCGTTGTCGCGCTGAACGCTCGCGAAGTCGAGATCCTCGTGGGATGCGCCCTGCGCGAGCGAGCTCGCGGCGCCGCCGCCCAGGCCGATCAGGAACGCCGGGCCACCGAGCACTACGAGCGCGGCGCCGGCCGGCACCGGCGCCTTCGCGACGTGCGCGGGCCGCACCGCGCCGATGCCGCCGGCGAGCATCACGGGCTTGTGGTAGCCGCGGACGACCGCGCCGGCGGTCTCCGGCAGCTCGAACGCGCGGAAGTAGCCGGCGATCGCGGGCCGGCCGAACTCGTTGTTGTACGCGGCGCCGCCGAGCGGGCCCTCGATCATGATGTCGAGCGCGGACGCGATGCGCCCCGGCTTGCCCGCCCATTCGCCTCGCTCCCACGGCTCGAGCGCGCCGGGCAGGCGCAGGTTCGAGACCGTGAACCCGGTGAGCCCGGCCTTCGGCTTGCCGCCGCGGCCGGTCGCGCCCTCGTCGCGCAGCTCGCCGCCCGAGCCGGTCGCGGCGCCCGGAAACGGCGAGATCGCGGTCGGATGGTTGTGGGTCTCGACCTTGCCGAGCACGTGCACCGGCTCGCGCGTCGCGCGGTAGATGCCGTGGTCGTCGGGCCAGAACCGCTCGGCGACGTGGCCTTCGACCACCGCCGCGTTGTCGCGATACGCGCTGAGCACGCCGTCGGGCGTGGTCTCGGTCGTGCGCTTGATCCACGCGAACAGCGAGCGCTCCTGCTTCGCGCCGTCGATCGTCCACTCGGCGTTGAAGATCTTGTGGCGGCAGTGCTCGCTGTTCGCCTGCGCGAACATCATCAGCTCGACGTCGGTCGGGTCGCGCCCGAGCTCGCGATAGCGCGCGGTCAAGTACTCGATCTCGTCGTCGGCGAGCGCGAGCCCGAGCTTGGTGTTGGCCGCGCGCAGCTCGCCGATCGGGATCGTGCGCAGCGGGCGGGGCTCGCCGGGCTCCGCGAGCACCTCGAGCAGCTCGGTGCGAAGGACGACGCTCTCCGTCATGCGGTCGGCGAGCGCCTTGCCGATCGCCTCCTGCGAGCCGGCGCCCGTGAAGCTCCACTCCGTGCCGCGCTCGATCCGCTGCACGAGCGGGAGCCCGCATACGTGCGCGATGTCGGTCGCCTTCGACGACCACGGTGAGATCGTGCCGATGCGCGGCACGATCCAGAACACGCCGGGTGGGGGCGTCACGTGCTCGACCTGCAGCATGTCGTCGAGCAGCCGGTGGTAGCGCAGCTTCTCGTCGTTGCTGATCGCGACGAACGCCTTCACGTCGCGCTTCACGAAGTACACCCAGCGCGCATCGATCGACTCGACGGCCGGGCACACCGCGCGTGCCTTCGCGAGCGCAGCCGCCTGCCGCGAGGCGCTCAGCGCCTTGCGACCGGCGAGGACTGTCACGGCGTCGCCTCCAGCACGCTCGCGATCCGCGCGATCGGCTCGCGCGTGTCGGGTGCGAACTTCCTGCCCGTGACGAGCTCGAAGCTGGCGATGTAGCGCTTCGCGGCCTCGACGCGGATCTCCGGCGGCATGACCGGCGGTGGGCCGTCGCCGGTCCACTTCGCCTCGTTCGCGAGCCAGCGCCGCACGAACTCCTTGTCGAGCGAGCGCGGCTCTTCGCCGCTCGCGAGGCGCGCCTCGTAGTCGGCGGCGTACCAGTAGCGCGACGAATCCGGCGTGTGGATCTCGTCGATCACCACGAGCTGCCCGCCCGCGTCGACGCCCATCTCGTACTTGGTGTCGGCGAGGATCAGGCCCTGCTTCGCCGCGTGCGCCTGCCCCGCCGCGAACAGCTTCGCCGCGAGCGCGGCCGCGCGATCGAACAAGCCAGCCTCGATCCTCCCCATCGCGAGCAGCTCGTCGCGGCTCACCGACACGTCGTGATCGCCCTTGCCGGCCTTGGTCGACGGCGTGAGGATCGGATGCGGCAGCGGCTGGTTCTTCGTCATGCCATCGGGCAGCGCGTGGCCGCAGAACGTCCGCGCGCCCGCCTCGTACGCCTTCCAGATCGACGTCGACGTGACGCCGGTCAGGTACGCGCGCATCACCAGCTCGACCGGCAGCGGCGTGCACTCCTTCACGATCATCACGTTCGGGTCGGGCACGCGCAGCATGTGGTTCGCGGCGAGCGACTTGGTGTGCTCGAACCAGAACTCGGCGAGCTGGTTCAGCACCTGGCCCTTGAACGGGATCGTGCCGACGACCGCGTCGAACGCGCTCAGTCGATCGGTCACGACGATCACGCGCTCGCCGCGCGCCGCGTCGATGAAGCAGTCGCGCACCTTGCCGTCGTAGCGCGGCAGCGCGCGGCCGCCGAGCTTCGTCCATGGCGTCTTGTCCAGCGTGTGCGCGAGCTGCGCGCGCAGGATCCCGTCGTCGATCATGATGCGCTCCCCAGCGCGCGCTCGAGGATCGCCGGCGCGTGCCGCAAGTGGTGGTCGAGGTCGAAGCAGCGGTCGAGCGTGGCGGCATCGAGCCGGCTCGCGACGTCGGGGTCGGCGCCGAGCAGCTCGCGGAACCGCCCCGGCAGCGCGCCGATCGCGCCCATCGACGCCGCCTCGCTGATCGCCTTGAGCGCCGAGCGCTGCACCATCTCGTACGCCTGCTGGCGCGGCAGCCCGGTCTTGACGAGCGCGAGCAGCACGGCCTCGGAGAAGTACAGCCCGCCGGTGCGATCGAGGTTCGCGCGCATGCGCCGCTCGTGGACGATCAAGCCCGTCACGAGCCCGGTCGCGCGCACCGTCATGAAGTCGGCGAGGATGGTCGCGTCGGGCAGCGCGACGCGCTCGACGCTCGAGTGCGAGATGTCGCGCTCGTGCCACAGCGCGACGTCCTCGAAGCCGGCCTGCGCGTACGACCGCAGCAGCCGCGCGAGCCCGGTCAGGTTCTCCGAGAGGATCGGATTCTTCTTGTGCGGCATCGCGGAAGAGCCCTTTTGCCCGGCTCCGAACCCTTCTTCCGCTTCTCCGACCTCGGTGCGCTGCCAGTGCCGCACGCCGAGCGCGATCTGCTCGATCGCGGTGCCGAGCAGCGCGAGCGCGCACAACACCTCGGCGTGGCGGTCGCGCGCGACGATCTGTGTCGCCACCGTCTCGGGCTCGAGCCCGAGCTTGCCGAGCGCGGCGCGCTCGATCGCGGGATCGAGATTCCCGTAGACGCCGACCGCGCCGGCGATCTTGCCGACCGCGATCGCGTGGCGCGCGCGGATCAAGCGGCCCGACGCGCGGATCACCTCGGCATGCCAGCGCGCGAACACCAGGCCCGCCGTGATCGGCTCGGCGTGAATGCCGTGCGAGCGCCCGATCGTCGGCGTCTTCGCGTGCTCTCTCGCGCGCGCCGCGAGCGCGGTCGCGAGCTCCATCACGCGCGCGAGGATCTGGTCGAGCGCGCGCCCGGTCTGGATCGCGAGCGAGCTGTCGAGGACATCCGACGACGTCATCCCGAGGTGCAGCCAGCGCGCCGGCTCGCCCGCGAGCTCCTCGACGTGGGTCAGAAACGCGATGACGTCGTGGCGCGTGGTCTGCTCGATCGCGAGGATGCGCGCCGGATCGAGCTTGCCGGCCGCGGCCGCGCGCACCTTGGCTGCGGTCCCCGCCGGCACGCTGCCGGCTGCTTCCATCGCCTCGCACGCCGCGAGCTCGATCTCGAGCCACAGCTCGAAGCGCGCGCGATCCTCCCAGATCGCGGCGAGCTCGGGACGCGAGTAACGCGAGATCATCGTCGGCGAACCGCTTGTACCACGCCGGTGTGACCTAGCGAGCGACGAACCAGATCACGAGCGCGATGACCGAGGCCACGATGATCGAACACGACACCACGAGCGTGAGGTCGCGCGCGCGGCGGCGGCGCAAGTGGCGTGGATCCGCGGGCGGCGCGAAGTAACCGAGCTGCTGGTTCTCGGTCGGCGTGACCTCCGACATCGCGCGCAGCTTCGGGCGCTTGAGCGCCGGCTCGGCGACCATCTCGTCGGCCGCGATCTTCGCGGCGCCCGGCGTCTTCATCGAGATCGCCTGCATGATCGGCGCACCGGTCTTCGGCTTCTTGCGCTTCTGGCTGTCGTAGATCGACGTCTTCTCGTCGGTGTCGCGCTTCGGGATCGGCGGCGGCCTGGTCTTGCGCGCGCTCATGTTATCGACCGGTCGATCCGAATCCGCCCGCGCCGCGCTCGCTCGCCGGCAACTCGTCGACCTCGACGAGCTCGGCGCGCACGAGCGGCGCGATCACGAGCTGCGCGATGCGATGGCCGGGCTCGACCGCGAATGGCTCGCGGCCGTGGTTGATGAGGAGCACCATGCACTCGCCGCGGTAGTCGGCGTCGATCGTGCCCGGCGCGTTCACGACCGTCACCCGATGCTTGCTCGCGAGCCCCGAGCGCGGCCGGACCTGGCCCTCGAAGCCGGGCGGAATCGCGAGCGCGATGCCGGTCGCGATCATCGCCGCATCGCCGGGCGCGATGATCACGGGGGTCGCGATCGCGGCGTGGAGATCCACGCCGGAGGCGTGCTCCGTCATGTAGCGCGGCACGATCGCGTCGGGCCGCAGCTTGCGAATCGGCACGCGCGGCGTCATCGCGACCATCGTACCGGATTTCGGTCGCGTCGGTCAGTGCGTCGACGCGTCTGGCTTCTCGTCTGGCTTCTTGTCGTGGTCGACCTTGCCGTCGAGGTGATCGCCTTCGGTCTGTCGCGCGTAGTCCCACGTCGCGGTGCGCCAGCTCGCGTTGTACTTGGCGCTCTGCCCGTTCGGTTTGCCTTTGTACGGCTCCTTCCAGTAGTCGATGCCGTGTTGCTTGAGCAGCTTCTTGGCCGTGCCGGCGCCGCCGTTGTAGCAAACGGTCGTCCAGAAGAACCACGCCTCCTCCGACAGGCTGCTCGTGTCGACGCCTTCCGCCGCGCAGACCTTCGCGAACTCGGCGCGCGCGCCCGCGAACATCACCGCGTTCGCCTCGACGCCTTGCGGGATGTCCCGGATCATCATCGAATGCGCGGTCTGGCCCTTCTCGTTGACCGAGGTCTCGCCATGCTTCGGATCGGCCGACCAGCTCGCGAGATCCTTGCTCATCCACGGCTTCAGCTGCGCGCGGCGCGACGCGAACGTGTCGATGCCGAGGTAGCTGAACCCGTCGATCTCCCCGCCCGCTTCGATGCTCGCGCGCGGCTGCCCGGTCATCAGCAGCACGCCGCCCTCGGCGAGGAAGTTCGTGGCGAGCTCGGCCTCGGTGAAGCGGAACGGCAGCTTGCGCTCCGCCGCGACCTCGTTGAGCCGCGCGGTGACGCCCGGGAGCGCCGCCCGCATCTGCTGCTCGAGCTTGTTGCGCCCCATCATGACCTTGTTGAAATCGTGGACGTCGGTGCCGTACTGCGCCTTCAGCTTGGCCTTGAGCTTGGCCTGTGCCGCCGCGCCCTCGGCGCTCGGTTGCTTGCCGGTGACGTGCGCCGCGAACGCGAGCGCCTCGTGTCCGCCGTACGCCTGCTCGCTCGCGGTCGGCCCGGCCGGTGCACCGTTACCGGTCGCGACCGGCGGCACGGGACCGTTCACGAACGTCTGGTGCCCGCCGGCCTCGGCCGCCGGGGCCGCTTGGGGCTCCGGTCCCGCGGTCGCGGTCGCGGTCACGGGCGCGGGCGGCTCGGTCAACGGAGAGGCTGCCACGGCATCCGATGATACGCCGCGCCCGCCTCGGTCACCCCTCGCAAAGGGTGCACCCCGTCAGATCACGAAGTTGTGGACTTCTTCCGGTGCCGGATTCGCCGTGAGCGCCTCGCGGCGCGACAGCCGGATCTTGCCGTCGCGGTCGACCTTGATGCACTTGACGATGACCTCGTCGCCCTCGCTCAGCACGTCCTCGACCGCGCGGATGCGCTCGTTCGCGACCTCGCTGATGTGGAGCAAGCCGTCGGTGCCGGGCATGATCTCGACGAACGCGCCGATCTCGACGATCTTCTTGACGATGCCATTGTAGAACTGGCCGACCTCGGGCTCCATCGTGAGGCCCGAGATGAGCGCCTGGGCCTGCTCGATCGCCTTGGCGTCGGCCGATGCGATCGACACCGTGCCGTTGTCGGCGATGTCGATCTGCGCGCCGGTCTGCTCCTGGATCGCGCGGATCGTCTTGCCGCCGGGGCCGATGATGTCGCGAACCTTGTCGGGCTTGACCTGGATCGTCACGATGCGCGGCGCGTACACGCTGACCTCGTCGCGCGGCACGCTGATCGCGGCGTCCATCTTGTCGAGGATGTGGACGCGGCCGCGCCGTGCCTGGTCGAGCGCCTCCTCGAGGATCTTGCGCGACAGACCTTCGATCTTGATGTCCATCTGCAGCGCGCACACGCCGCGGCGCGTGCCGGTGACCTTGAAGTCCATGTCGCCGAGGTGGTCCTCGTCGCCGAGGATGTCGGACAGGACGACGTAGTCGTCGCCTTCCTTCATGAGGCCCATCGCGATGCCCGCGACCTGCGACTTGGTCGGCACGCCGGCGTCCATCAGCGCGAGCGAGCCGCCGCACACCGACGCCATCGACGAGCTGCCGTTCGACTCGAGGATGTCCGACACGACCCGGATCGTGTACGGGAAGTCCTCGTACACCGGCACGATCGACTCGACCGAGCGCTCCGCCAGGAAGCCGTGACCGACCTCGCGCCGGCTCTGGCCGCGCAGCGGCTTGACCTCACCCGTCGAGAACGGCGGGAAGTTGTAGTCCATGTAGAACGTCTTCTTGAAGTCGCCCGCGATCGTGTCGAGCTTCTTCTCGTCGTACTTGGTGCCGAGCGTCACGGCGACCAGCGCTTGCGTCTCGCCGCGCGTGAACAGCGCCGAGCCGTGCGCGCGCGGCAGCACGCCGACCTCCACGCTGATCTGGCGAATCTCGTCCGGCTTGCGGCCATCGATGCGCGAGCGCGTCGACAGCGTGTGCCCGCGCGCCCACTTCTTGTGCAGCTTGCCGAACGCCGCCTCGTACGCCTTCGCGTCGGCGACGTTGCCCGCGGCGCCACCGCCGGCGGAGCCGGCGGATTTGATCAAGCCCTCGGCGACGAGCAGGTTGAGCGTCTCGGCCTTGACCGCGGCGGTCTCGGCGTAACGCTTCTTCTTGTCCTTGATCTGGAGCGCGGTGCCGAGCTTGTCCCACGCGAGCTCCTTGACGCGCGCGGCGAGCGCCTCGTCGGTCACGGGCGGCGTGAACGGGCGCTTCTCCTTGCCGGCGGCGGCGCGCAGGCGCTCCTGGAGCTCGATCAGCGGCTGGCAGGCCTGATGAGCGAACAGCAGCGCGTCGATCACGACGTCTTCGCCGAGCTCCTTCATCTCGCCTTCGACCATCACGATCGCGTCCTTGCTCGCCGACACGACGATGTCCATGTCGGACTTCTCGCGCTCGGCGAACGTCGGGTTCGCGATCAGCTGGCCGTCGACGCGGCCGACGCGGACGGCCGCGAGCGGGCCGGCCCACACCAGGTCGGAGATGTGCAGCGCGGCGGACGCGCCGGTCATCGCGAGCACGTCGGAGGCGTTGACCTTGTCGAACGACACCACGTTCGCGATGATCTGGGTGTCGATGAACCAGCCCTTGGGGAACAACGGGCGCACCGGGCGATCCATCAGCCGGCAGATCAGGATCTCCGCGTTGGTCGTACGGCCTTCGCGGCGGAAGAAGCTGCCCGGGATCCGGCCCGACGAGTAGAACTTCTCCTGGTACTCGCAGGTCAGCGGCATGAAGTCGATGTCGCGCGGCTGAGCCGAGCCGGCCGCCGTCACGAGGACCATGCTGTCGCCGCAGCGCACGACGACCGAGCCAGAGGCCTGCTTGGCCCACTTGCCGGTCTCGATGGTGATTTCCTTGCCGCCGACGATGGCGGACTCGCGTACAAATGCCATGACGTGTCCTTCTTTGCGAAAGTCACGTCGCCGGTGGCGCCCGTCAGCCTGAACCCTCGGTCCAGCCTCTCGAACGCGTGCTCGAGGGGCTCGACTGAACGATCAAACCAACGCGACTCCGATTCCTGCGACGCTACGATAGATTGTTACGGGGCGCGTTATGGCATAGCCGCTCCGGAAGGGCAACCGTGAAGACCGACACGCCGGGGTTCCTGGACGTCAAGGTGACGGTGATCGCGAAGGACGGCGAGCCATGGCTCGCCGCGCTGGCCGCGCTGGGCGAGATCGAGCACGCCGAAGCGGCTTCGGGCTGGGAGCACCGCCGGGTGAAGACCTCGGCCGTGCTGCGCGAGCTGGCGATCCGCGTGCTCGGCTACGTCGGCCCGCCGACCGCGGACATGCTGGTCGGCCTGGTCGGCGCCGACCGCCTCGTCAGCGATGGTACGACGGAGATTCCCGACGTCTCGCTCGCCGACGTGCCGCGCGTCGTCGGCCCGCCGAGCAAGGACACCCTGCTCGGAGCGCTCAAGGACACGCTGCGCGGAGCCGCGAGCAAGTAGCGTCGGCGCGCTAGCGGCGGAGGCCGAGCGTGTCGATCAGCTTCTTGTACCGATCGAGGCTGCTGCGCTTCAGGTAGTCGAGCAGCGCGCGGCGCTGGCCGACCATCTTCAGGAGACCACGGCGGCTGTGGTGGTCCTTGTGGTTGTTCTTGAGGTGCTCGGTCAGGTGCGAGATGCGCTCGGACAGCAGCGCGACCTGAACTTCGGGCGAACCGGTGTCGCCCTCGTGCTGCTGGTGCTTCTTGATCGTTTCCTGCTTGCGAACCGTCGAGACCGACATGCTGTACCTCAGTCGCCAGCGGCCGCGTCCGAATTGAACGAGTGCCGTGGTCACCGCGCAGATTGGGGGAGCGCGGCCACCACGTCAAGGCAAAACCCAAGAGTTCGCCTGCCCTGCCCCGCCTCGCGGCGGCAGGCCGTGCGATGCCTCGATGCTGGGTCACGGCAGGCGAACTCTAGGGTTTGAAGACGCGGTCGTACACGACCTTGCCGCGCTCGAGACGCGCGATCGCGACCAGCCGATCGCCCTCTGCAACCAGCTGGAATCGCTGTCCTTCGGCAGGTAGTCCGGCGAGCTCGCCGGCAATCGTCTGGAGGCCGTCGCGAATTTTTCGCTCGAGCGCGGCCGGCATCGCGACGATCGGCAGCCGGGTCGCGGCGACCATCCCGATCGGCCGCGTGCTCGCGACGTCGTCGAGCGCGCACGCCTGCGCGATCGCGAACGTGCCCGAGCGCGTCCGGCGCAGCTCGGCGAGGTGCGCCCCGCAACCGAGATCGCGGCCGAGGTCGGCGACCACGCTGCGCACGTACGTGCCCTTGCTGCACGCGAGCGCGATCTTCACGCGCGGCGGCGTCCACGCGACCAGCTCGAGCCGATCGATCCGGATCGCGCGCGGCGCGCGCTCGATCTCCTCGCCGGCGCGGGCGCGCTCGTGCAAGCGCACGCCGCCGAGCTTGACCGCGGAGTACATCGGTGGAATCTGCTGCTGCGGCCCGATGCGCGCGGCGAGCGCCGCGATCATCGCCTCGCGCGTGACGCCGGAGGGGTCGCGGGTCGCGGTCACCGCGCCGGTGCGATCGAGCGTGTCGGTCTCGACGCCGAGCACGAGCTCGGCGTCGTACTCCTTGTCGTCGGCGAGCAAGTACGGCGCGAGCTTGGTCGCCTCGTCGAGGCAGATCGGCAGGACGCCGGTCGCGATCGGATCGAGCGTGCCGCCGTGCCCGGCGCGCGCGGCGCCGACGCGGCGCTTGACCATCTCGACCGCGCCCGCCGAGGTCAGCCCGGCCGGCTTGTCGAGCACGATGACGCCACTCACGGCGGCAGGTTCGTGATCCAGGTGCGCAGCGTCGCATCGCCGGTCGGATCCGCGTTCTTCACCATGATCGGCGGCATGCGCACGGCCATGTTCGTCGACTCGAAGCGATAGATCAGCAGCGACTGGTCGGGCATGCCGGGAGCGACGATGTCGGTGAGCCCGCCGGCGGGCATCGTGGCCGCGATGCCGATCGCGGTCTGATACGTCGGCGTGTCGGCGACCGCGCCGAGCGTTGCGACGGTCAGGCGCAGCTGCAGCGGGATCGCCATCGACTTGTACGTGTCGCTGGTCGGATTGTGGCACTGGCCGCAGTTCGCGTGCAGATAGCCGAGCGCCTCCTGCGCGTCCGTCGTGCCGTCGGTCGGCAGCGGGAAGTACGGCGTGGTCGTGCCGGCCGGCGCCACCGAGAGCCAGTTGTTCGCGATCGCCCCGGCGAGATCGACCTCGCCGGCGGTCGAGTCGGTGTAGTCGAGCTGGAGCGCGCCGAAGCCGAGGATGCGCGTCGGCTGCACGCCCTCGTGACACGACTTGCAGTTCGAGCGCGACGGGATGTCGTGCTGCGTCCCGTTGGCGTCGGTGACGCCGGTCGTCACGCCCATCGTGCCGTCTTCGGTCGCGTTCCACTGGTACGAGATGTAGAACCAGTCCTGGACGGTATCGCCCGCGCCGACCTTCGCGATGTAGCGAGTCTCGACCCGCACCGGGTTGTTGCTGGCATCGGGCGCGGTGAACTCTTTCCAGAACTTGGTGCCCACCGGAAAATTCCAGTGGTCCATGTCCGACGTGTCGATCTGCGTGTCGGGCGGCAAGTACATCCAGCGCCGCTTGGTCGCACCGTCGGCCCAGAGTGCCCAGCGCGGCGTGTAGGGCGTGACGTCGGGGGAGATCTGCGCGCACGCGTCGTCGATGCACAGCCCGGTGCCGGCCAGCGTCGACGGCTCGAGCGGATTGGCATCCGGGGTCGCGTCGATGTCGGCAGCGTCGGGAGACGGCGACGAGTGCGAGTGGGTGCCGCACGCCGCGATCGCGAGCAGCACCCACGCGGATCTCGTGACCGCCACGTGATCATCGTATCACTCGCTACTCGCACCCACATCGACAATCGCGTCGGAACCCGTAAGATGAGACACCGATGCGGCGCACGATCACGCTCGATCTCGCGGTGGACGCGAAGTCTGGCAACGAGCTGGCGGCGCGCGGCGGTGTGTTCGCGGCGGGTGCTCCACTTCGCCTCGACGAAGAATGCAACCTCGTGCTGCGCGCCGGGCAAGAAGAGCTCCGGCTGGTTGCGCGCGCGGTGATCGTGAACGATCACGGCAGCGGGCTCGAGGTGGTCGGGCTCACCAGCGCGCTGCGCGATCAGATCTCGGCATTCGCGCGCGTCGCGAGCTTCATCGCGGTGATGCGCGACACGCCCGCGCACCGGCGCGGCGAGGCCACGATGCCGATGATGCCGGTCCAGCCCCAAGCCACGTTGCCGCCGCCTCCGCGCGGCGCGGTCGTCGAGCGCGTGCGCAACGTCCGCTACGACGACGAGCCACGGTTCGCCGCCGGCTCCACGCCGCCGCTCACCAAGCCGACGCCGAACGTGCCGATCGAGCCGCCGGTCGCCTATGCGCCGACGCAGGACGCGAGCACGCTCGCCGCAGCTGCCGAGGCCGCACGGCGCGCCGCGGCCGACGACGAAAACAAGTAACCCGTCTACGGCGGCTCGATGACGGGTCGGCTGATGCGGTTGAACGCGGTCTCGAGCGCGCGCACGACCTTGTCCTTGGTGGTCGCGAGGTCGGCGTCGATGTGGCAGCCGCCGGCGCCGGGGTGACCGCCGCCGCCGAGCGCCATGCACACGCGGCCGACGTCGATCTTCTCGCTGCGCGAGCGCATCGAGACGCGCACGCCGCCGCCTTTCGCGGTCGTGAGCAACACGCCGACCTGCACGCCCTCGACGTTGCGCGCCCAGTTGACCATGCCCTCGATGTCTTCCCACGACGCGCGCGCGCCATCGACCATCGCGGTCGTCACGCTGAGCACGCCGACGCGACCCGCGCACTGGAGCTCGAGCGTCGCCAGCACGGAGCCGAGCAGGCGCAGCTTGCCCGGGCTCGGCCGCTCCTCGAGGCTCGCCGCGATCGTCGCCGGCACGACGCCGGCGCGGATCAGCTCGGAGCCGACGCGCAGCGCCTCGGCGTTGGTGTTGGCGTGGCGAAAGCCGCCGGTGTCGCTGATCAGCGAGACGTACAGCGGCACCGCGGCCTCCGCCGTGACCGGCCAGCCTTCGCGCACCGCGATGCGATGCACGAGCACGCCGACCGCGGCCGCGGCGGGGTCCCACACCGCGATGTCGCCGAACGGATGCCCGCTCGCGTGGTGATCGAGCGTGATCAGCGTGCCGCGCACCTCGGGCGGCGGCAGGGTGTCGCCGAGCAGCGTGATGTCGGCGCAATCGACGACGATCGTGCAGTCGAAGCGCTCGTCGAACGGGATCGTGTGCACGACCGTGCTGACGAGCGGCAGCCAGCGGTAGCGGCGCGCGATCGCGTCGACCGAGTAGATGACAGCTTCCTTGCCGTGCGCGCGCAAGAGCGACGCGAGCCCGGCCATCGAGCCGGTGCCGTCGCCGTCGGGCCGGCGGTGGCTCGTGAGCAGGATCCGCTTGGCCGCGCGCATTACGTCGCACGCGCGCTCGAGCGCGGCCGCGGGATCGACCGCCGCGACGGGCTCCGTGGTTCGCCCCCGCTCCATCACTTCTTGCCGGGAGTTGGGGTTGGCTCCGGGTCGCGGCCCGCCGCGCGCGCCTTGTCCTCGTCCTCGCGCACGATCGCCGCGAGCTTCTCCGACATGTCGAGCGAGGGATCCGCCGAGAAGCGCAGCTCGGGAGCGTGCTGGAGCCCGACGCGCCGGCCGACCGCGCCGCGCAGGAAGCCGGCGGCCTTGGCGAGGCCTTCGAGCGCCGCGTCCGCCGTCGCGTCGTCGCCGACGATCGACACGTAGCAGCGCGCGACCGACAGATCGACGTTGAGCTCGACCCGCGTGATCGTCAGCATGGTCGGCGCGTGGACGCGCGGATCGCGCACGTCGCTCGCGATCAGCTCGGTCAGCGTCTCGCGGATCGCGTGCTCGACACGCGTCTTGCGCGCGCTACTCATCGCGCTGCCACTCCTCGGGCACCCAGTCATCGCTCGCCGCGGCCGCGGCCTTGTCGCCGGAGCCGGTGCGGTCGTCGACCGCGACGTACGGCGCCGGCGGCGCGTCGAACGTGACGACGTCCTTCGCGATCGTCGCGACCTGCGCGCCACCCGCCGCGACCGCAACGCGCACGACCTCGTCGACCAGCGCGAGCGCCTTGCCGCGATCGCCGCTCGCGATCGCGACGCCGAGCTCCGCGCGATTCCACGAGTCACGGATCTCGGGGTCACCGACCTCGTTCACGACGACGTGCAGCCGCTCGCGCACGCGGTCCTTGATCCGGCGCAGCACCATCCGCTTGTCCTTCAGCGAATGGCTGTCGCCGATCAAGAGGCCGATCTTGGCCAGGCCGACGTACACGCACGAACCCTACCATTGGCGGGCTCGCTTGCGGACTACGGTGGAACACCCCAGCTATCCGACCACAGCCGCGCGATCAGCTGG
>Ga0335083_10003538_pt1 | contig 20184 bp, 20 predicted proteins | sample Lox_Sample_42_FD_206716 | JGI IMG/M metagenome (GOLD analysis project Ga0335083, IMG submission 206716) | Soil microbial communities from Loxahatchee National Wildlife Refuge, Florida, United States - Lox_Sample_4.2 | ecosystem: Environmental > Terrestrial > Soil > Wetlands | place: USA...
ACGTCCTTCGTATACAAGCCCTGCCAGGCCACTTTTCCGGTCGCGCGATCCCGCAGGTACACGAGCAGGGCGCCGGTGCGATACTCGACCGGACGCGTGGTGCTGGTCGTGAACGTGGGCGCGCCGTAGTACCCCCAGCCGTACCCGCCGTACCAGCCGCCGACCCCCGTGGTCGTCGTCTCGTAGGTCTGCTCGCGCTTCATCCCGATGTGGTAGGTGACGAGCAGCGTCGCCTGTGAGGGGTCCTCGACCTGCTTGAACCCCTTCTGGGTCATGGTCTGGATGATGGCGCTTTGCACGCTCTGGTGCAGCACCTGGTTGTTCACCACCGGATCCATCTCGTAGTGGCTCACGGTGTCGCGCCGGCCCCACGCCCAAGTGGCGCCCGCGGGGATCGGTACCGAGGTATCGCGGTCGGCGGTGATGTTCGGTCCGCACGCGAGCAACCCGAGCGCGGCGGCGGCGAGAAATGTGCGATTCATAGTGCTCCTGGAAGAAAGTGAACGCTACCGCAATTCTACCCGGCGGCGCGGCCTGAGGCAACGTTGCTACCTGGGACGCGACGCCAGCATTTCGGCCACCGCGTCGTCGACCGAAGTGGATCGTTCGATGGGACCGACTTGTTTCTCCAGCCCTTCCGCGCGCAACAAGTCCCGAACTCGGGCACGGGCATCCACGAGTCGCAGTGTGCCTTCACGCCCCGCGAGCTCTTCCTGTACCTCCGCCATCATCCGCGCCCCAGAAACGTCGACGTACGGTGTGGACGACAGGTCCCAGACGATCCCCAGGAGCGGACCGGAAGCGGCCCGCACCCGGGCGAGGATCTCCTGGCGAACGTGGTCGACATTGAAGTACAGAACCGAGGCTTCCACCCGAACGATCAGGACGCCGGGCACCGCTTCGTTGTCGGGATTCCGCTCCAGGTCCGAGTAGCGCCGGGTTCCGGGGATGCGGCCGAGCACCGCGACGTGGGGGCGGGCGGCGCGGATGATGACCATGAGCATGGTAATGAGGGCGGCGAGGACTACCCCGCGCAGGATCCCGAACACCAGCACTCCAGCAAGCGCCGTCATCGCCACCGCGAACTCGAAGCGGCTCACCCGCCACAGGTGGCGCATCTCGCTGATGTTGATCAGCCCCTTCACGGCGACCAGGACGACTGCCGCCAGCACGACGGTCGGCAGATTCTGCAGCAGGCCGGTCAGGAACAGCAGACAGAGGGCGAGCGTCGCGGAGGCGAAGACCAGCGCCAGGGGCGTGCGCGCGCCGCCCTTGTCGTTCACCATCGACTGCGACAGCCCTCCGGCCACGGGGTAGCCATGCCCGAACGCCGCGGCCAGGTTGGCGGCGCCCAGGGCGAGCAGCTCCTGCCGCGGGTCGATGGCGTAGTCGTGCTGCCGCGCGAGGGTGCGCGCCGCCGATACCCCCTCGATGTAGGCGAGCAGGAAGCAGGCGAAGGCGAGAGGGATGACGCCGTCCACGTCGGCGGCCTTGAGCGGTGGGCGATGCAGTGGCGGGAGGCCCTGAGGGAGCACTCCGACCGTTTTGATTCCGAGCTCGGTCAGGGGCGTGACCGAGACGACGACGATGGCCAGCACCACGACCACCAGGGCAACCGGGCGGCCAGGCAACAGCCGCTCGCCGGCGACGAGCAAGGCGATGGCGGCGAGACCGAAGCCCAGCACGACCAGATTGGTGTCGGGGATCTGCTGCACGAGGGCCCAGACGCGCGCGGCGAAGTGCTCACCGCCGCCCGGCACGCCGAATAGCTTCGGCAACTGGGTGGTCGCGATGGTAAGGGCCGCTCCCGCTTTGAATCCGGTGAGGACGGTTTCGCTGATGAACGCCACGACCGCGCTCAGGCGCAGCAGCCAGGCGAGGATGCTGATCCCGGCGAGTACCAGGGCCGTGAGCCCGGCGATGTCGGCCCAATGCTGGACGTCGCCCCCGGCCATTCCCGCGACGGTGGTTCCGATCAGCATGGAGATCGCCGAGGTCGGTCCGATCGCCAGCTGCCGGGAGCTGCCGAAGAGGGCGTAAGCGAGGCCGCCGAACAGGTAGCAGTAAAGCCCGTAGTGCGGCGGGACACCGGCCAGCGACGCGTAGGCGAGGGAGACGGGAATCGCGTACGCGGCGAGCGTCACTCCGGCGACGAGATCGTGGGGGAGCGCGTTGAGCCGGTAGCCCGGCAGCCAGTGCAGTGGTGGCAGCAGCGACTGCAGCCGCCCGGGGGCGGCCGCTTTCGGTGCGAGGTCTCCGGACGCGGTCATCGTCCGCAGAGGCTACCACCTTTCGCCAGGCTCAGGAAGGTCGCGGATGCAAGCGGTCCGGGCCTTGCCGCGCCCCGCCGGCGGATACACGTTTGTCGCTGTTCGTTTTCGACGACATCAGCGACTCCCCACAGGTCAGGCGGCAAATGGCGTTGATCGATCAGGTGACACAGGCGATGGGCGATAAGGCCGACTACTTCCTCAAGTTCGACAAACCGAAGATCGCCAAGAGCCGGCTGCATCTCCCGGGCGCCGATTGGGTGGATCGCGTGTTCGCGCCCACCGATCGCAACAACCGCGTCCTCGTCAACCTGCAGCGGATGTACGGTGCCGGCCGTCTCGCCGGCACGGGGTACCTCTCGATCCTGCCGGTGGACCAGGGGATCGAGCACTCCGCGGGAGCGAGCTTCGCCAAGAATCCGGACTACTTCGACCCCGAGCACATCGTCAATCTGGCGATCGAAGGCGGGTGCAACGCCGTCGCCTCCACCTTCGGGGTGCTCGGCGCGGTGGCCAGGAAGTACGCCCACAAGATCCCGTTCATCGTCAAGGCGAACCACAACGAGCTGCTCACCTTTCCGAACAAGTTCGATCAGATCCTGTTCGGGACGGTGCGGCAGTGCGTGGACATGGGGGCCGCGGCGATCGGCGCGACGATCTACTTCGGCTCGGCCGAAAGCGGGCGCCAGATCGTGGAGATCAGCCAGGTCTTCGCGGCGGCCCACGAGGCGGGGCTCGCGACGGTGCTGTGGTGCTATCTGCGCAACAGCGCCTTCAAGAAGGACAAGGACTACCACGTGGCCGCCGATCTCACGGGCCAGGCGAATCACCTGGGCGTCACGATCGAAGCCGACATCGTCAAGCAGAAGCTGCCGGAGAACAACGGCGGGTTCAAAGCGCTCAACATGGGCGAATCGAGCTACGGCAAGTTCGACGAGCGCATCTATACCGAGCTCTCGAGCGATCACCCGATCGATCTGTGCCGCTACCAGGTGGCGAACGGCTATATGGGGCGCATCGGGCTCATCAACTCAGGCGGGGCGGCGGGCAAGAACGATCTCGCCGACGCGGTGATGACCGCGGTCATCAATAAGCGGGCCGGCGGGATGGGTTTGATCAGCGGGCGCAAGACGTTCCAGAAGCCGCTCAAGGATGGTGTGGCGCTCTTCCACGCGATCCAGGACGTGTATCTCTGCAAAGAGGTAACGGTCGCTTAGGCAGCGTCCGGTAAGCATTACGGCAGGGTTAGGGGCGGGAGCTAGGGCGCTCTCGCGACAGGCGCTTCGGCGGCACACTCTTTTCAGAATTCATCGTGAGCGGCGTTCTTGTGCCGGCCGTGCGCCGTCGCGAGGGGCGCCCGTCGCTCCCCCCCCTGACCCTGCCGTAATGCTATGAACCTGGCTCTACCGGAGGGATCGGAAGTAGTCGGCCACGTTTCTCTTGAAGTAGAAGTACCACACCGTCACCCCCAGCATCACGAGCGGCCGCGTCAGGGCTTGCCACGCCATCTCCCGCGGCAGCTCACCCGTCCGAAACGCGCTGCTCGCGAGCAGGGCGACCCCTCCGAACAGCGCCGGGACCAAGTGACGGGACCAGGCCCGTCGGGTCCGGAATCCGTACGCGATCGCCGCCGCGCAGGCGCCGGCAAATCCCAGGACTGGACCGGCGAGACGCAGGAACTGCTCCCGCGTGACGGCTTGCCCGGCAATGCTCCATTGAGAGACCAGGCCGGTCCCCGCCAGGACGAGCACACCGCCCGTGCCGACGGCGAACGCCAGGGCGAACCAGGTGGTGGCCCGCACGGCGAGCGGCTCCGTGGGGGCACCTGGCCCTCCGTTGGTCACGGTTGCTCCGGGAGCTCCCGAACCCACACGTTGCGGTAGCGCACCGGATTCCCGTGATTCTGGAGCAGCAGGGGCAGCTTGTCGGGATGGGCTTCGTATGGAGGGCGGCGGCGGTGTGCCGTGGGCCCGGTGAGCTGGACCTCGTCCTGCACCAGCACGCCGTTGTGAACCACGGTGACACGGGCCGGCTGGCGCAGCTTGCCGTCCGCGGCGAACCGAGGACGGTGGAAGACGATGTCGTATGTTTGCCAGGTCCCGGGGGGCCGGCTCGCGTTCACGAGCGGGGGATACTGGCCATACAACGCGGCCGCCTGCCCGTCGGGGTAGGTGGGGTTCTGGTAGGAGTCGAGCACCTGAACCTCGTACTTACTCATCAGGTACACGCCGCTGTTGCCGCGCTCTTGCCCTTCGCCCTTGGGTGGCACGGGGGCCATCCATTCCACGTGGAGCTGAACGTCACCAAAGCCGCGCTTGCTGACGAGGTTGCCGTCCCCTGCCACTTCCATCACGCCATCCTCGACCTTCCACCCAGCCGGTTTCCCGGAATCACTCTCCCACTGCGACAGGTCCTTGCCGTCGAACAGGACGATCGCGTCCGAGGGAGGAGGAACGGGGGCTCCTGCCGGCGCCGGCGTCACCACCGGCGGCTGCGGCCGGTCCATCGAGTGCTGGGGCCAGGAGATGGTCGGCTGCTGAGCCAGGGCGGGGACGGCTGTGACCGCGAGCCATGCGGTGCACCAGGATATCGTGAGCCGAGACATCGCGGACCTCCGTGCTATTTGCGCAACAGCTTGAACGCGTGATTCCAGGTGTTGGTCTTGAATCCGTAGATGATCCAGACCATGGCGAGCGGGTCCAGGTAGCGCGACATCTCGATGCCGCCGAGGTCTGTGGTCGGCCAGCCGAACGACGTGCAGATGTCGGTCACGGTCTGCTTGGCTGCGGGATCGTTGCCGCAGATGAACATGTCGGGCGGGCCCCCGGGGAATTGCGGGTCCACCATGGCCGCGTTACCCACGATGTTGAACGCTTTCACCACGCGCGACCGGGGAATCCACGCCTGCACCTGTTCCCCGCTCGAGGTCGTGTGGCCGATCGCGAGCGTCGGAGGCACACCCTTGTCGAAGTCGAGCGGGTTCGTGGCGTCGATCACCACTTTCCCGGCCAGACGGTCGCCCCCCGCCAGCTTGAGCGCGTTCTCGGTGCCCTTCCAGAGGGTCGCGAGCACCACCACATCCCCGAATTGCGCCGCCTCGGCGAATGTGCCGGCGGTGGCCTTGGGCCCGATCTTCTGCACGGCGGCCTTGGCCTTGTCCCCCGCGGGATCGCGGGACCCGATCCTCACCTCGTGCCCTCGCTTGGCGAAGCCGGCCCCCAGCGCGCGGGCGACGTCACCGGTCCCCAGAATCCCCACTTTCATCGACGGCCCCTCTCGCTGAAGAATCCTACACGGTTTTTCTCGACTCTCTTGTCGGAGCCGGGACTACGTATCGTCAAAACACGAGACCGCGAGGGTGGGTTCCATGACGATGCGACGGGCGTTGCAGGCGATTCTCGCCATCGGGCTGTTCGGGTTGATCTTCTCCGGCACGTTGACCTACCAGGAGCTGTTCGGTCACGCCGGGGGCACCTGCCCTTCGCCGGGCGCGCCGGGCACGGTGTTCGGTTACCCGGCGTGCGTCTACGGGTTCTTCATGTACCTGGTGATCGACACCGTGGCGTTCCTCGGGCTTCGCGCCAAGACCTGAGCGACGCTCAACCCTCGCCCGCGGGTCGCTTCTGGTCCACCGGCCGGCGCTTCTTCTTCGGCCGGGTCTTTCCGTAGCTGTGGCGCCAGATCTTGCCGCGCCTGGTTTTCTTGTCGCCTTTGCCCATGAGCTCCTCGGTAGTGGGATGGGGGATGTGGGAGGGTGTCGGAGAACAACCGGTAACAATCAAGGTTTCGGTTGCGGCGTGTCCGCCCTGGTCGCGGCGGGAACGCCACGCACGAACGCAATGTAGTCCGTCGCCATTGGGACGCTACCGCCGCGACGCAGGGCCCAGGCGATCGCCCCGCGGTGGTAGGCCCCGTGCAGGCAGACATGGAGCAGGATGTCCTCGAGGCGCGACGTGAATTGTTGGCCCGCACTGTTGGTGTAGGTGACCCCGCGGTCCAGGTCGGCGGGGATCAATGCCTTGACGTATCGCATCAGGTCCCGCTGGTTCGCCTGGACCATCGCGGCGCACTCCTCGAGCGAGACCGCCGGCCAGACGGGGTGGCGCGGTGTGGCCCCCTGCAGCCGGGCGAGCCAGACGTGCTCCGCGGCCAGGATATGGGCGAACACCTCCAGGGTCTTGGGGTCGGACGCGGTGGCGCTGCGCAACGAGGCCAGCACTCGGTCGTCGGCCCACGCGAGATGCGCGACCAGCTGCTGAAGGTACACCTAGGGGCTCGGCTTCACGCGCGTCTTCGCCTTCGCCTGGTCGAGCCAGGCACGCGCTTCCTCGGGATGCTGAAACGCCCGCATGTGGTACCCAATGGCCCGGATCAGCACGGCGATCAGGCTCGCCATCCCGAACCCCACGGCGGTCTGGACGAGGACCGCCATCGGTCCTCCATAAACGTTGTGCAGGGACCGGAACATCGTGGCGAACCGTCGTGCCTCGGCGAGCGAGGGAACGTACTCGAGGGCCCGCAGGTCGATGAAGATGGCGTAATCCGGCTCGTAGTGATGCCCATGGATGCCGCGTTCGATGAACCGGGCCGTTTCGCGAAAGTTGCTCGGGCCCGATCCGACGATCCGCACCTCTCGCCGTTCCGCATCGATCTCGAACACAAACGACATAGTGCGCTGTTTGAGCCTCCGACGGGTGAGGACCCGTTCAGGCGTTCACGCGCCAACCCCGCGGCATCCAGAGGCTGGCGCCGTACACCGCCGCGGCGACGAGGAGCGTAACTCCCGTGGCGCGATACTCGGCCGAGGTCGCGTGGGAGAGGAGCCAGAGCACGATCAGCGTCGCGCACCCCGGAACGAGCGGACCACCAGGAAGCCGGAACGGCGGTCCTCCTCCTTCCGCCCGTACATCGCGGTATTGCAGCACGATAGTGGCGGCGATGCAAGCCAGGTAGGCCGCCAGCATGCCGACGTTGGCGAGGATCACCAGTTTGGTGAAGGTCCCGCTGACCGCCAGCGCATAGGTCACCCCGCCGTGCATCACGATGGCCAGAACCGGAGTGCGGAACCGGGGATGGACCCAGGCGAACCACGCCGGCAGTCGACCATCCCGACCGAAGGCGAACAGCATCCGTGGCGATGCCAGCATGTCGCCGCTCAGATAGCCGAACGTGGAGATCGCCGCGCCGGCCAGCACGATAAGACGGCCGGTTTGGCCCAAGGCCTTCCCGGCGGCGGCGGCGAGCGGAGCCTGCTGGTTCTCCGAGAGCGCCGACCCGAGCACGCCCTGCGCCACGAGATGCACGGAGACGTAGAGTGCCGTGACCGCCAGCAGCGCGATGACGAGCGCGCGGGGGACCGTTCGCGTGGGCTCGGTCACCTCTCCGCTCGGCGTGAGCGCTACCTCCGAACCCGCGTAGGCGAAGAACAGGACCAGGGCGGCGTTGCCGATCTGCGAGAGCGTGGGGAGCGCGCCCAGGTGCAGATTGGATGGTTGGACGACGAACACCCCGGCGACGACCAGCAGCAGCAGGGGCGCCAGTTTGGCGACGGTCATTCCCTCAACGAGGCGGCTGCCGACCCGCACGCCACGGATGTTCCCCGCCGCGAGCCCGCCGTACACGAGGAGGAGCAGCGCGATTCGCGGGGCCCCGCGACCGAGCACCGGTACCAGCTCCGCCAGGGTGCCGACGAACGCGTTGGCGACCGCCGCGCTCGCCAGCGCGCCGGCTGCGAACCAGAGCAAGATCCCCGTAAGAAAGCCGACAAAGGGGCCGAGCGCCGTGGCGACGTACGCATACAGCCCCCCGGTCCGTGACACCCGGCTCCCGGATGCCGCGAAGCACAACATGACGAGACCGATCACGACGCCGCACACGAGGTAGGCGAGGATCGCCGCCGACCCCAGCTGAGTCGCCACCACTGCGGGGAGGACGAAGATCCCGGCGCCGACGATCAGGTTGAAGATGCCGGCGGCGAGGGCGCGGGTCCCGATGGCGCGGACCAGGCCCTCGTCGCGGGTGGACGGCGTGGCGGCGGTCACCGCGGCGTGTTACCACCGCCCGCGGCCGGTTGAGCCGGCGGGACCAGTGGGGGAGTCGCCCGCGGCGAATCGGTGCACGGAGGCCAGGCACCCGGTGTGCCGTCCGGCCGGTTGGGGAAGACGGTGCGGCGATCGCGCGGCATCCACTGCGGGTCTTCGGCGGCGAGGTAGACCAGCATCGCCACGAGCGTGGCGTTCAGCTTCAGGTCTTCGAAGCTGATCTTGTCGTAGGTATCACGCTGGGTGTGCCAGGTGTAGCTGAAGTAGTCCCAGTCGCCCGATCCCAGGCCGAACCCCGGCGCCCCGCACATGACGAACGATGCGTGGTCGGTGCCGCCGCCCCCCGGCATCCCCGGGAAACTGAACTTGATGTCGCGGGTCAGATCGGCCGGAATTTGCGACAGGTAGCGGGAGAGGTTGCTCGCCGCCGCGGGATAGCCGGAGGCGCTCATGCTCTCGATCCGGCCGGTGCCATTGTCCTGATTGAACAGCGCTTGCAGGCTGTCCACGATCGACGGATGATCGTGCACAAACGCCTTGGAGCCCACGAGTCCCTGCTCCTCACCGCTCCAGTGACCGACCAGAATGGTCCGGCGGGGATTGGGATAGGCCTGCTTCAGGATGCGCATGGCTTCGAGCATCGTGAGTGTGCCGGTGCCGTTGTCGGTCGCCCCGGAGCCGCCATCCCACGAATCGAAGTGCGCCGACAGCATGACGTACTCGTTCGGCAGCGCGCTGCCCTTGATTTCGGCGAGCACGTTGAAGACCGGCACTTCGCCCAACGCCTGTGACTGCGCCGTCAGTTCGACCGTGGGGCCCTGACCGTTCTGGGCGAGACGGAACAGCAAGCCGTAGTCCTCGCAGCCCACGTCCAGCACGGGAGTCTTCTCGGTCGTGGCGGCGAAGATGCGGTCGGCGCCCCACCCGGTGGACCAGAATGACGTGATGATGCCGGCGACGCCGCCCTGCTCCAGGCGCTGCCACAGCGCCGGATTGGCGATGGAGCTTCCCGTGCCAAACCCGAGCCTCGCGATCCGCTGAGTCCACGCCTGCTGGGCGGCGGTGCGGCGCGCCTTCATGCTGTCGACCGCCTCCTTGCGGCCCCAATGCGCCCAGCTCGTGTCGGGGCGGCAGGTCGGCTGGGGGAAGGAGACGAGCACGAATTTCCCCTTGGCTCCCGCTAGCCAGGTGACGAACCCTGCCGAATCCTGCACGTCCGGCAGAATCGTCACGGCGCCACGCACCGGCTTGGCCTTCGCCGTCCCGGGGCTCCAGGCGAGCATGACCGCTTCGAGGGAGCGGACGCGGGGAGTGAGGAGGTCCAGGTGCGTCGGCCCGCGGCGCCAGCCGCGCCAGGTGCCGTACTGTTCCTTGCGGGCGCTGACGCCCCAGCTCGTGTAGGTCTGGACCAACCAGTTCTGCGCGGCCTCCATACCCGGTGAGGCGGTGAGCCGTGGACCCAGGGAATCGAACAGGGTTTGCGCCAGCCGGGGAAGCTGGGTGCTGTCCATCCCCAACGCCCAGAGGCGACGCAGGACCGGGTTCTCGACGATGAAACCTGTCGCCGGGGGTCCGAACTGCGCCGCGGCGGTCGTGGTGGCGAGGGTGAGGGCAAACGCGAGGGCACTGAGCGGGCGTCGCACGGGAGTCTCCTTCTGTGATGATGACCTTGGTGAGCGACGGATAAGGTACGCCGAGCCGAACGACTGGGGAGTGGGAACGCCGAAGGGTCAGCTCCGCATCACCTCGAGGGCGATTTCGACTTTGCCGAACGGGGCGCTGACCTGCACCCCCTGGACGACTCCCCGGACCCGGGCGAGCATCTCCCTGGCGATGGCGACCCCCTCCGCCAGCGCCTTTTCCTTTCCCCCCTCCTGGGCCCGGCTCATCCGCTGCAGGACCTCCGGGGGCACCGACACCCCCGGCACCTCGTTGGCGAGGAACTCGGCGTTGCGCAGACTGACGAGGGGCCAGATCCCCGCGACGATGGGGATCCGGTAGGACTCGACCCGCCGCAGGAAAGCCTCCAGCTGCTTCGGGTCGAACACCGGCTGGGTGACGGCGAACTCCGCTCCGGCATCCACCTTCCAGTGAAACCGCGACAGCTCGCGGTCCAGATCCACGGCGGCCGGGTTGACGCCGACCCCGATCACCCAGCGCGTGGGGGTACCGATCGGATTGTGGCCGGGGTCGAGCCCATGATTCAGGCGGTACACGAGATTGGTCAGCCCGATCGAATCGATATCGAACACGGCGGTCGAGTCGGGGTAGGGGCCCATCTTGGGCGGGTCCCCGGTGATGATGAGGATATTCCGCAGCCCGGCCGCGGCGGCGCCGAGGATGTCGGACAGCATGCCGAGCAGGTTGCGGTCCCGGCAGCAGTAGTGAATCACCGTTTCGAGCCCGACCTCCCGCTCGATCAGCATCGCCGAGGGAAGGACCCCCATCCGGCTCTGGGCGCGCGGACCGTCCGGCACGTTCACCGCGTCCACTCCACCGGCCTTGAGCGCGCGGCACTGCTCGAGCATCGGCGCCGCGTCCACGCCCTTGGGCGGGACGATTTCGACGCTCGTGACGAATTGCCCCGCCGCGAGCTTCCGGCCCCAGCGTGAGCGGTCGGCCAGCGGGACGGGAGACACGCCGGCCGGCGCGGTCACCGCCTCTTTCGATACGACGACGGACGGTTGCCGCGGCGACACGCTGGCCAGGTAATCCCGGATCTTCTTGATGTGTTCCGGCGTCGTGCCGCAGCAGCCACCCACAAAGCGGGCACCGGTTTCCACCATCCGCCGCGCGTAGTTGGCCATGTACTCCGGGGAGGCCAGGTAGATCTTGCGGTCGCCGACGTCGCGCGGGAGGCCGGCGTTGGGGAGGGCGGAGATGGGATGATCGGTCACCTTCACCATCCGCTCCACGGCCTCGAGGACGCCGGCGGGACCGACCGAGCAGTTCACGCCCACGATGTCGGCGCCCCACGCGGCGAGCTGAGGCGCGAAGACGTCGGGGGCGGTGCCGTACGCCGTCAGCCCGTCCGAGCCGATCGTCATCTGCGCCACAATCGGCAGATCGGAGACGGACCGGATGGCGAGGATCGCTTCGTGGATCTCGTCCAGGTCGCTGAACGTCTCGAGCACGAAGCCGTCTACGCCGCCCGCCGCGAGCCCCCGGACCTGCCGCGCAAAAAACGCGCGGGCCTCCTCTCGTGACGTCGGACCGAACGGCTCGATGCGAAGACCCAGCGGACCGATGGCGCCCACGACGCAGGCCCGGCTCCCGGCGGCCTGCCGGGCCAGCTCGGCCGCAGCCTGGTTGACCTGTTCGGTGTCGTCGGCCAGGCCATACCCGCCGAGCTTCACCGGGTTAGCCCCGAAGGTGTTGGTCTCAAGAATCTCCGCGCCCGCGCGGACATACTGCTCGTGCACCTCACGGACGAGGGCCGGCTGCCGCAGGTTCAGCTCGTCGAAGCAGACGTTGAGAAAGACGCCCTTGCCGTAGAGCATCGTTCCCATCGCCCCGTCAAACAGGTGAACCCGGCGATCGGCGATGAGGGAGCGGAGCGTAGGCGGCATAGGAACGGAAATCTAGTACCGGGGAAGAGGGGAGAGGGGAGAGGGGAGAGGCTCCCACTCCTCACCCCGCTCCCCACACCGTTAGGTTCGGTTCGTGTCCGACCTGCTCGCCGCCCGCTTCCAGATGGGACTGTCGCTCGCCTTCCACATCGTCTTCGCGGTGGTGGGGATCGCGAGCCCCGCGATGATGGTCATCGCCGAGCGGCGCTGGCGGGCGAGCGGCGACTCCATCTACCTGGACCTGGCCAAGCGCTGGGCCCGCGGCACCGCCATCCTGTTCGCCGTGGGCGCCGTCTCGGGAACGGTGCTCTCCTTCGAGCTCGGTCTCCTGTGGCCCGGATTCATGCGGGTCGCGGGGCCGGTCATCGGGATGCCGTTCTCTCTCGAGGGGTTCGCGTTCTTCACTGAGGCCATCTTCCTCGGCGTCTATCTGTACGGGTGGGACCGGGTCACCCCCCGCGCCCATCTGCTGGCGGGGGTGGTGGTCGCCGTGAGTGGCGCCCTGTCGGGCGTCTTCGTGGTGATCGCCAACGCCTGGATGAACGCGCCGACCGGATTCACCCTCGCCCCGGACGGCAGCTTCACCGATATCCACCCGCTGCAGGCAATGGCCAACCCGGCCGCGCTGTCGCAGGTGGTGCACATGACGCTCGCGGCGTACGCGGCGACCGGACTGGCCGTCGCGGGGATTCACGCCGGCCTGATGCTGCGCGGGCGGAGCGCCCTGTTTCACCGCCATGCGCTCATCGTGGCACTGACGGTCGGCGCGCCGGCGGCCGTGCTCCAGCCGCTCTCGGGGGATCTGTCGGCAAGATTCGTCGCGCGACACCAACCCGCCAAGTTGGCGGCCATGGAAGGTTTGTTCGAGACCCGGGACCACGCGCCGCTCGCGATCGGGGGTTGGCCCGACACGACCGCACAACAGCTGCGCTTTGCGATCGAGATCCCCTCCGGTCTGTCCTTGCTCGCGTTTCACGAGCCCAGCGCGACCGTCACCGGTCTGGACCAGGTCCCTCGCGATGAGTGGCCCAATATCCCGGCCGTGCACCTCTCGTTTCAGGTCATGGTGGGCCTCGGCACGTACATGGCGTTTGTTGGACTGTGGGGGGTCTGGCTCGTCCGGCAGAAGGGGGCCTCCATCGGCCGAGGGTACCTCCGCGCGCTGGCGTGGGGGACCCCGTTCGGGTTCATCGCGATCGAAGCCGGGTGGATGGCCACGGAGCTGGGCCGCCAGCCCTGGATCATCTACCGAGTGCTGCGAACGTCGGCCGCGCTCACTCCGATGCCCGGGCAGCCGATCCGCACCGCGGCGTTCGTAGTGCTGTACGCGTTCCTCGCCGTGGTCGTGACGGTGCTCCTGTCGCGTCAGATCCTGGGCAGTCCCGTCACCGGGGACACCGCTGAGTTGGAGGCCCGGCGGTGAGCCTTCCCTTGCTCCTCGCGGGCGCTGTGCTCGTGGCACTCAACGCCTACGTCCTCCTGGGCGGCGCCGATTTTGGAGGTGGGGTGTGGGACCTCTTCGCCGCGGGTCCGCGGGCGCGCGGGCAGCGCGAGCTGATCGCCCACGCCATCGGGCCGATTTGGGAGGCGAACCACGTCTGGTTGATCCTGGCCATCGTGCTCCTGTTCGTCTGCTTCCCGGTCGCGTTCGCGCGGCTCTCGGTGGTGCTGAACATCCCCCTGACCCTTGCCCTGTTCGGCATCGTGCTGCGAGGGGCGGCGTTCGCGTTTCGCAGCTATGGCGGCGACCGCGACGCGGTGCAGCTGCGCTGGGGACGGGTGTTCGCGGTCGCGAGTCTCACCACGCCTCTCCTCCTGGGGACGGCGTTCGGAGCCCTGGCGTCGGGAGCAGTCGGGTCGTGGTCCAACGACCCGCCGCGCGCCTTCGCCGCCGCTTACATCGCTCCGTGGCTGACGCCGTTCGGTGTCGGCGTGGGTCTGCTCACGCTGGCCTGTTTCGCCTATCTCGCCGCCGTCTATCTGACTCTCGAAGCCGATGATCGACAGCTGAGCGAGGACTTTCGGAGCCGGGCACTCCTGGCTGGGGTGGTGGTGCTGGTGGTGGGGGGGCCTCCAATGATGTCAGCGACGCCGGGTTCGCTGGTGATCGGCGTCGCGACCGTCGCCGCCGCGGTGGCGTGGTGGGCGTTGTGGACGCGGCGCTACCGGCTCGCCCGGGTGGCGGCCGCGGGTCAGGTCTCCTGCGTGATTTGGGGATGGGCCCTGAGGCAGTTTCCCTACGTGCTGCCGCCGAGTCTGACGATCGAAGCCGCCGCGGCTCCGGCGCCGACGTTGCAGCTGGTGCTGGCCGCACTGGCGCTGGGAGTGGTCGTGCTCGTCCCCTCGCTCGCGTACCTGTTCAACGTCTTCAAGGGCGAAGCGAAACGGTAGCGCTCACTCCCCCAGCACGCGGCGCGCGCCCCACCACGCCGCCACCCCGCCCACGACGAAGCCCAGGACGGCCCCGAACGCGCCGAACACCTTGCTGCCGAGCACGCTCACGATCGTCCCGACCACGAAGCTGATCAACGTCTTGAGCAATCTCACTCTGCCTCCTCGGTTTCGAGCAGCACCCGTTCGGCCTTCTCGCCGGTGACGCCAGCGATGGCGACGGTCTTCCGCCGGCCCGTGGTACCGGTCCGGATCGTCACCGCAGCCCGGGGGACTCCCAGCCGCTCGGCCAGGAATCGCACCAGCTCAGCGTTCGCCGCTCCGTCCACCGGCGGGGCCGCAAGCCGGATCCGAATCGCGTCCCCGTGACGTCCCACGACCGCCGTGCGGCGCGCCCGTGGGACCACGTGGACCGTGAGCGTCCCCATCAGAAATACAGGATCCTCTGGATCAACGCCCGCGCGATCCACAGCGCCGCCCATGCGGCGAGTGGGCTCCAGTCGAGTGGCCCGAACGGCGGCAACACCCGCCGCAGCGGCTCGACGATCCAGTCGGTGAGCCTGTAGGCCGGACCGGCCCACCAGGAGTAACGGAACGCTCCGAACCACGACCCGACAACCCGCACCACCAGCGCCAGGACCAGGAGGGCATACGCGGCGTCGAGCAGCAGCGACACGAGCGCCCGGGGACCTGTCTGCCAGGCGCCCGCGGTCGTCAAGAATGCGGTCAGAAGCCACTGAGCGAGGGAGATGACGAGCACTCCCCCAACCGCGACGCCGATCACCAGCCACCACCCCGCTGATCCCGGGCGGCCACCCATCGCTGCCACCCGCATCTCCACCCGGCGCAGGACCGGGTCAGAGAAGCGCCGGAGCCCGCGACCCAGGGGGCCGAACGGGGAGACCTGCTTGGTGCGGACCAGCCAGGAGGCGACCGCCACCAGGCAGGCGAGGCTGAAGATGATGAAGACGGCGTAGCGAAGCAGGGTCAGGAGCATGCGCCTAAATTACAAGTCCCTCGCCTTCCCGGGAGTCACAGTGCGGTACGTCTTTCACATCGTGCCCTCCTCCAGCGGCCCGTACTCCGTAGTCGTTCTGGTGGTGGTCTTGGTGGCGTGCGTCACGCTGGTGATCGGGTACGCCGCCTGGGGGGGGCGCCATGCGACGTTTGAAGTCTCTCCCGAGGCCCTCACGATCCGCGGCGACATGTTCGGGCGCCGGATTCCGGCCACCCTGCTTCGGGTCGATTCGATCCGCAGCGTCGATCTGCGGCGTGACGAAGCATTCGTGCCGCGCCGCCGCACCTTTGGTACCGGCTTGCCGGGGTACCTGGCCGGATGGTTCAGGCTCCAAAGTGGGGAGCGCGCGCTGGTGTTTCTGACCGACCGTACCCGAGCAGTCTGGATGCCGACCCGAAGCGACTATGGCGTCCTCATCAGCGTGGAGGATCCTGGGGCGTTCGTGCGGCGAGCGCATGAGGTCTGGGGAAGCAAGGATGCTCCGCGCCAGTAAGCCGCTGGCTCTGCTAACCCTATGGGTGGCGGGTTGCGTGGCCCGGGGGGATCCCGTCGTGGTGGGTGTGGCTGGCCCATTCAGGGAGTCCCGCGGCGCGTCGATGCGTCTCGCGGCCCGGCTCGCCGAGCAGCACATCAACGCTCGGGGCGGCGTGGGGGGCCGGCTGTTGCGGCTCGTCTTCGTCGATGACAGCGGGACGGATGACGGCGCCGTGCGGGCGGCAATCCGGCTCGCCGACTCCAACCCGGTCGTGGCGGTCGTGGGGCATCTGTCGTCCAGCCCGACCCGCGCCGCGCTCGGCGTGTATACGAGTCGTCGCGATCCGGTTCCGGTGATCTCGCCCTCGGCTTCGAGTCCCGATCTCTCCGGTGTGTCCAGCTGGTTCTTTCGGGTCTGCCCCAGCGATCTGGCCCACGGCACCCAGCTCGCCCGGTTCGCGCGGGAGCGGCTCGGGGCCACCCGCGCCGCGGTCGTCTTTACCGATGACGACTACGGGCGCGGCGTGCGGCGCACATTTATCACGGAGTTCCGGCGTTTGGGTGGCGTGGTGGTCGAGCAGGATCCGTTTCTCGCGACCCACGGCTCGGCGGCCCCGTACGTCGCGCGGTTGCGCCAGCGTGGCGGCGTCGATGCTCTGGTGCTGGCGACCCAGCGGGTCGAAGCGGAGGCCTTCCTCCATGAGATGCAGGCGGCGGGAGTCCATTGGCCGGTGCTTGGAGGGGACGCGCTGGTGGGAATCGAATCCGATGGACCGCTGGCTGAAGGGGTGCGCACGTCGGCGGTCTATCTGGCGGACCGTGCGGGGGAGCAGAACTCCGCGTTCGTGGCCGCGTACGTAGCGGCGTATGCGGGACAACGCCCCGATCACCGCGGGGCCGCGGCGTACGACATCGTGATGCTGCTCGCCGACGCGATCTCCCGGGTCGGATCGAGCCGCCAGGCGGTGCGCGATTACCTGGCGTCGGTGGGTCGAGGCCGCCCGGCCTACGAGGGGGTCACGGGGAGGATCGCCTTCGATTCGATGGGCGACGTGCCGAGCAAGCCGGTGCTGATCGCCGTCGTCCACGGAGGGCGGCTCGTCACGGAGTGGCAGCCGTAGGGTTCAGCGTTTTCTGCCGTAGGACCCCAGCAGCTGAGCGGTGGCGAGCACGTGTCCCTGCATGGCGTGCTCCACATCCTTCTTGCGCACACCGGCCTTGAGCGCGAGCGGCGTATCCAACGCGTACAATTTGAAGACGTAACGGTGCGGCTTGCCCGGCGGCGGGCAGGGGCCGCCGTAGCCATTGCGCCCAAAGTCGTTCTTCCCGTGCAGGGCCCCAGGGACCTCTATCGGCGTATCCATCTTCGATAGCGCTTGCGGCAGGCCGGTGGTTTTTCCCGGCACGTTAAACAGCACCCAGTGCACCCAGATCCCCGCGGGGGCGTCGGGGTCGTCGGCGATCAGCGCATAGGCCTTGGTATTGGGGGGCGCCCCGGCCCAGGCGAGGGCGGGGGAGACGTCGGGTCCGTCGCAAGTATGCTTTTCCGGAATCGCGGCCCCAGGCGCGAATGCGGTACTGCTCAGCGTGAACGCCATCAGCCGTAGGCCTCGCGAACGATGCGCCCTTGTTCCGCCTGGTGGGCCGCGGGGTAGCCCTCCGCGGGACTGGACCGCTCGGGCCGCGACACGTCCCGCACGGAGACCGCGGTCGGCGCCAGCTCGCGGATCTGGGGCACCACGAATTTTCGCGCCCCCATGTTGCTCGGCTCCTCCTGCACCCAGACGATCTCCTGCAGCTCCGGGTACGCTCCGAGGATGTCGGCCAGCGGTAACACCGGGAACGGATACAGCAGCTCCATGCGCGCCACGGCCACGTGCGGCCGGTCGGCCCGCGCCGGGGCCGCCATCAGGTCGTAGTACACCTTGCCGCTGCACAGCAGCAGCCGGGTGATCCTGCTGCGCCGCGACTCGACCGTCGGGTCCGCGAGCACCGGCCGGAACTGGCCCGTCGTCAGGTCCTCGAGCCTGGAGGTGGCCGCCGGCAGTCGCAACAGGCTCTTCGGCGTCATCACGATCAGCGGCCGCAGCTCCGGGTGCTTCGCCTGGCGACGGAGCAGGTGGAAATACTGCGCCGGTGTGGTGCAGTTGGCAATTCGGATATTGCCCTCGGCGCCGAGCGCCAGGTAGCGCTCCAACCGCGCGCTGGAGTGCTCGGGTCCCTGTCCCTCATAACCGTGCGGCAGCAGCAGGGTGAGACGCGAGGTCTGTCCCCACTTGGCAAGGCCGGCGATGATGAACTGGTCGATGATCACTTCGGCGCCGTTCGCGAAATCACCGAATTGTGCTTCCCACAACACCAGCGTCTCCGGCGCCGCCGCGGCGTACCCGTACTCGAAGCCGAGACAAGCGTTCTCGGAAAGGGGACTATTGTGGAGCTCCAGCGCCGCCCGCGCCCCGGCCAGGTGTCCCAGGGGGGTGTAGCGGGCGCCGCCCACCGCATCGTGCAACACCAGATGACGCTGCGAGAAGGTGCCGCGCTCGGTATCCTGGCCGCTGAGCCGGATCGGCGTACCCTCGACGAGCAGGGAGGCGAGCGCCAGCTCCTCGGCGTGAGCCCATTCGATGGTTCCGCCGGCCAGTGCTTCGCGGCGTCGCTCGAGCTGCTTCTGGAGTTTCGGGTTCACGGTGAAGTCCGCCGGCCAGGTCAGCAGCTGTTCGTTGAGCGCCGTCAGATGCTCCGCCGGCACGCCGGTGTCGGGGTCCTGCGTCTCCACGCGCGAAATGCGCTGCGGCTCCGAGCCCTGGCTGGTCCGTGAGAGACTCGCCTTGAGGGCCTGCTGGATCTGGGTGAGCTGATCGTAGGCGGCCTGGTCTTCGGCCGCGGACGCCTCGGCGGTCATCACCGCTTCGCGGGCGAGCTGCTCGGCGTAGCGCTCCCGGACCGTCGGGGTCGCCTTGATGCGCTCGTAGAGCACCGGCTGGGTGTAGCTCGGCTCGTCGCCTTCGTTGTGACCCCAGCGCCGGTAGCCGACGACGTCGATGAGTACGTCGCCGTGGAACTTCTCGCGGTACATCATGCCCAGCCGCACCGCCGCGAGGCAGGCCTCGGGGTCATCCGCGTTGACGTGAATGATCGGGACGTCGAACCCCTTGGCCAGATCGCTCGAATAGTCGGTCGAGCGGGCATCCCTCGGGTCGGTGGTGAAGCCGATCTGGTTATTGCCGATGAGGTGGATCGTGCCACCCGTGGCATAGCCCGAGAGGCGCGCCAGGTTCAGGGTTTCCGCGACGACGCCCTGACCCGCGAACGCCGCGTCCCCGTGAATCAGCACCGCGAGGGCCAGGTTGGGATCGTGCAGCGGTTCGCGGCCTTTGCGGTTCGTCTGCTCGGCGCGGGTGCGGCCTTCGATGACCGGGTTCACCGCCTCGAGGTGGCTCGGATTGGGCGCCAGGGTCACGGTGACCGCTTTGCCGCCGGTCGTCTGATAGACGCCCTCGGCGCCGTGGTGGTACTTCACGTCGCCGGTGCCGCCTTCGGGGGCCAGCGTCTCCTCGACCTTGCGCCCGCCTTCGAACTCCGCGAACAGCGTCTCGTAGGGGAGCCCCACCAGGTGCGCCAGTACGTTCAACCGGCCGCGGTGCGCCATGCCGAGCACCACGTCCCGGGTCCCCGCCGCGCCGGCGAGCTCGATGGTGAGATCGAGCATGGGGACCAGGATGTCGAGCCCTTCGATCGAAAAGCGTTTGTGGCCGAGATAGGCCTTGTGGAGGAATTGCTCCAGCACCTCCACGGCGGTGATGCGGCGCAGCAGCGCCTTCTTGGCATCGGCGGAGAGCGGAGCGCGATGCTCCCCCGATTCGACCACCTGGCGCAGCCAGATCCGCTCTTCGTGGCTCGCCAGGTGCTCGAACTCGTAGGCGATCGTCCCGCAATAAGTCTCTTGCAGCCGCGGCAGCGTCTCGGCGAGCGTGGCGCCCGGCACGTAGACCCGGAGCAGATCCGCGGGGATGCGGGCCATCAGGTCGGGGGTCAGTCCGAGCTGTGCCGGATCGAGCGCCGGATCGCCCGGCGGCTCCGAGCCTAATGGATCGAGCCGGGCGGCCCGATGTCCCAGGCGCCGGATGGCGCGCACGAGGGCCATGGCGGGGGCGATGGCGCGGAGGAGGAGCTCGTCGGATACGGCGGGAAGGGGGACCGGGGAAGGGGGAAGCGTAGCTGCGGTTGTAGGCACCCTTCCCCCGTCCCTCATCCCACTTCCCGCCACTCCCAGGCTCTCCGCCACCCCCTCGTAGAACCGTTCCTCTCCTTGCAGCAGGGAATCGAGGTACCGCAGGAACATCCCCGACTCCGCGCCCTGGATGATGCGATGGTCGTAGGTGCTCGTGATCGTCATCACCTTCGCGCCTGCGACGTCGGTG
>Ga0335083_10003540_pt1 | contig 20181 bp, 14 predicted proteins | sample Lox_Sample_42_FD_206716 | JGI IMG/M metagenome (GOLD analysis project Ga0335083, IMG submission 206716) | Soil microbial communities from Loxahatchee National Wildlife Refuge, Florida, United States - Lox_Sample_4.2 | ecosystem: Environmental > Terrestrial > Soil > Wetlands | place: USA...
TAGTCCGAACAGGTATGCGGTGACGATGTCGGTGAGGCGTTCGAGCATCGTGTCCCACGACATTTGATGGGGTGCCTGGGTCTCGATGGCGGCGGCGGTCCAGCGGGCGCAGGTGCTCATGATGATCCGGTAGCCAAACTCGATCGCCTCGTCGGGGTTGGGGTGCTGGAGCTCGCTGGCGTGGGTCAGGATCGCCTCGCGGAACCGGGCGACGTGGTTTCTGACGACCTCGAGCCCTTGGTCGAGCAGCTGCCCATCGTTGTCGGTGAGGCGACGAGCCATCATCGCCCGCATTAGCGGCGCCCGTTCTCGCCAGGGTATGGAGAGATCACGGGCGAGGTGGTCGACCATCGTGCGTGCGTCCACCTGTGCCCAGTCGATCGTTGCCCACGTGCTGAGGACATTTGTGTCGTCGCGCTGGACGCGACGCATTACGGCTTCGAGCAGCTCCTCCTTGTTGGCGAAGCGCCGGTAGACGGTGCCGACGGAGAGGCCGGCGCGGCGGCTGACTTCAGGGATCGTGAAGCCAGGCTCGCCGACATCGGCGAACACGCCCTCCGCGGCGCGGAGCAGGCGTTCCAGAGTCTGCCTGCTGCGCTCCTGTTGAGGCGGCGCCGTGTGTTGCGGCATGCCGCGATTGTACGTGCACACCTGCCGCGATCAGGACTACCTGCATACAGAACGCTCAACTGTTGACATCCTCGCCAGAAACGTATATGGTCCGTATACGTTTTGATTATGCTGCGGAACTAGACGCGACACGACTCACAGCCTCGCGCGAGCGGGCGCTATCGACGCCTCACCGACCGTTCCCTGTCGGCGAGGTGGTGCTGCCTTACCGGTCGCACGTCGGCGTCGAGCTCCGCTGCCACGACCTTAAGGAGATGGGATGAGAGCAAGATTGTTCTTCGCCGCCGCGCTCGCGGCGCTGGCGGGTTCTGCGGTCGCGGCGTCTGCGGCTGCGGCCGATACGTTGCCGGCGACGCCGCCGTTTCAGGTCGGCGTCCAGTTGACCTCGGGCGCGCAGCTCGCGCCGGGCCTGTTCTTCATCGATCCTCACCAGATCGTTGACGACGTGGTCACCGGCCCAGAGATCATCGACAACCAGGGACGGGTGGTTTGGTACCACCCGCTTCCGGCGGGAGAGTCGGCGTCGAACTTCCAGGTCCAGCTCTACCACGGCCAGCCGGTCCTGACGTGGTGGCAGGGCTCCGGGGACAACCCCGCGTTCGGTGCGTTCGCGCCCGGCATCGGCCAGGGCGAAGACGTGGTGATGAACGACCACTACCAGATCATCAAGACAATCCCCGCGACCAGCGACTTCACCCCCGACACGCACGAGTTCTACCTCACACCCGAGGGCAACGCACTCATCACCGGCTACCGCACCGTTCCGAACGTCGATCTCACAAGCGTCGGCGGATCGGCCAACGGGACCGTAATCGACTCGGTCGCTCGAGAGGTCAACCTCGACACCGGCAAGGTACTGCTCGACTGGAGCGCGCTGGCACACGTGCCGCTCACCAACAGCTACGCGCTGCCGCTGTTCGGGAACTCCCCGTGGGACTTCTTCCACATCAACTCGATCAGCACGGCGCCTGACGGGAACCTGCTGATCTCCTCCCGCCACACCGACGCGCTCTACGACATCAGCCCGCGCACCGGCAACATTGTGTGGACTCTCGGCGGCAAGCAGAGTTCGTTCACCATGGGCCCGGACGCCTCGTTCGCGTGGCAACACGACTCGCGGTTCGTCTCGCGCGATGAGATCCAGCTGTTCGACGACGAGGAAGGAACCCCGTTCCCGGCAACCGGACCGCAATCACGCGCGATCTGGCTCCACCTCGACTACCGGGCGCATACCGCCACCCTCACACGCCAGATCATCCAACCCACCACTCAACCCGAAACGGGATCTCAAGGCAGCGTCCAAACGCTCCCCGACGGGCACGTGATCGTCGGCTGGGGCAGCGCCGGAACGTTCTCCGAGTACGACCAGGCCGGCAACCTCCTACTCGACGACTCGCTTGCGCCGCCGACCGGAACGGTGACGCTACCCAACGGGCAGACCGTTCCGAACGCGTGGAGCACCTACCGGGTGTTCAAGGAGCAGTGGACCGGACGCCCAGCGTCGCCACCAGCCGCCACCGTCCAGGCCGGATCTACCGGCCATTGGACCGTGTCCGCCGCATGGAACGGGGCAACCCAGGTGTCACGCTGGCTCGTCCTCGCCGGACCCAACCGGTTCGATCTACGGCCAGCGGCGCTTACCGCATGGGACGGGCTGATCACCCCGATCGCCGTCGCCGGCAACAACATCCGCGACGTGCGCGTCATCGCCCTAGACCAGCGAGACCGCACAATCGGAGCCTCCGACACCACCCCCGTCGGATCCTGAGCACCTAAACCTCTCCGCGGCTCGGTCAAACGACCGAGCCGCGGACCGGACTGTTCCGCGGCCACGTTCCCTAGCCAGGCGGGCTGGATGCCCCGCCACAACCCGCGACATCTCGAAGACCGCGACGCGGGCACACCACGCTCTGGCAGCGAAGGCCCACCAACAGGTACAAAACCAGCTACGCGATATGCCCACTGCTTAGGTTCAAGCTGGCGCAGCAGACGCCGACCTCATGGTCGGGGCAGGGCAGATCCTAGGCAACGCTGCCCCTCTCTCACCAAACGAGCCATCTGCTCGCGGTGGTCTGCCCGATGACCACGACCGCCTTCGCGCAAACCTCAGCCACGCGACGCCCGACGTCCGCGTGACTGCCCTGCGCGCCCGGCGGCACCGCCGAGCCCGCTCAAGCCGCGGATGCGAAAGGTCGCCTTTGCGACAGCGCGGCGTCCGCGCTGCGGGACCCGAATGCCATCGTCACACCGACTCGGCCACGCGGTGGCGTGCATGCTATGGCACCGGCCGCGGACTCCTCTTGTCAACGCCGACCGAGCAGAAGCGCGGAGCCTGGACGTTGACGTTCCGCGGCTCGTCCTTTTCGGGAACCGCGACCGCGTGAGCTGCCGGTCCCGCGTGCCAGGCGCCGGTTCTGCGGAGCGACAACTCGCCGATCCGCGGGCGGTCACGACCACAAGCGGGTCTCGATCGAGCCCGAGGACCGAAGGTCAGCTGGTGCTCCTCGGCGCGCTCACGCAGCCGGTCGAGCACCACTCCGGGCTGCACCGGGCAAAGCGCCGCGAAGCGTCGAGCTCGACGATCGCGTGCATGTACTTCGAGAAGTCGAACATCACGACCTCGTTCACGGTCTGGCCGGCCAGCCCGGTTCCGCATCCCCTCGCGCCGATGGGGACTGCGAAGCGGCGGTAGATCTCGACCGCGTTGACGACGTCGGCGGGCGACTTCGGGAGCACTACGCCGATCGGCACCTGCCGGTGCACGGAGGCGTCGTTGGCGTACCGGGCGCGGCTGCCGGGCGAGAAGCGCACCTCGCCGCGGACCGCGCCGGCGAGATCGCGGGCCAGCGTGCGGGCGTCAAGCTTAGTCGTGGTGGCCATTGCCGCCGCCCAGCTTTTCCTTCGCGCGAGCCAGCACGCCGGCCGGACTCGAGGAGTACTCCATCTCGCGCGCGAGCACCCGCGACATGGTCAGCGCGATCTGCTGCGCATTCGGCTCGCCGCGGGCGAGTCCCCAGGCGAAGCCGTGGCGTGCTCGCGGTTGATGGTCGGCGTCATCGGCATGTCGTGGGGGTCGAACAGGACCTCGATCAGCTCGGGACCATCGGCCGCCAGCGCCTCGCCCAGCTGATCGCCCATACGGGCCGGGTCGTCGATCCGCGTGCCGCGGATCCCCCACGCCTGCGTGACCTGCGCGAACTCGACCGGCGCGAGCTCCACCCCGTACTGCGGGTTGCCCAGGAACGCCATCTGCTCCCACTTGATCAGCCCCAGCACGTCGCTGCGCATCACCACCACCTTCACCGGGAGCGCGTGCTGCGCCAGGGTGGCGAGCTCGCCCACCATCATCGTGAGCGACCCGTCGCCGGTCAGCGCCACCACTTGCCGGTCCGGGTAGGCGGCCTGCGCGCCGATCGCGTACGGCAGCGCGGCCGTCATCGAGCACATCGTTCCGCTGAACGAGAACATCTGGCCGCGGCGCAGCCCGGTGCGCGCCGCCCACGTGGTGACGGTGCCCGAGTCGCCGCACAGGATCGCCCGGTCGGCCACGGCGCGCCCGAGATGAAGGGAACCGCATCCGGCTTGATCGCCGAGCATCGCCTTGACGATCTGCGCGCCGAGCCCCTCGGCCGCGCGCTCGACCTCGTCGCCCGCGCCACGCGCGCCCGCCCCGATGAAGATCAGCGGCTTCTCAGCGCCCGAGAGCAGACGAGCCGCCTCCTCGATGCGCTCGCGGGGCGGGATCCGCCGGCCGTCGAGCGCCGCCACCGCGCTGTGCCCGGCGACGTTCTTGATCGAGCGATCGCCGCTCACCGCCTCGCCGGACTGGATGTCGATCGGGAAGGCGATCGCCGCGGGCCCGCGGGCTCCGATCGCCGAGCGGACGGCCATATCGACCACGTTCAGGACGTGCGCCTCGCCCATGACCCGCTGGCTGTAGACGCATGCGTCGGACAGGGCGAAGTCATGTTTGATGTCCTGCAGGTAATGCGTGCCGATCACGTCGTGTTAGCTCATGCCGGTGATCGCCACCACGAGAGACTGGTCGATGCGCGCGTCATAGAGACCGTTCATCAGGTGCACGGCGCCGGGCGCCGCGGTGGCCAGGCAGGCCGAGGGACGGCCGGTGAACTTGCCATAGGCACAGGCGGCGAGCGCGGCGGTCTCCTCGTGGCGGACTTGGATGAACGGGATCCGATCGGCGCGCGTGCGCAGCGACTCCATCACCCCGTTGATGCCGTCCCCGGGCAGCCCGAACACGGTGTCGATCCCCCAGTCGATCAGCCGCTCCACCAGTCGTCGGCGGCGGTCTGCCTGCCGGACATTGTCAGGCTCCTTCCGCTCGCGTGCCGATTGGCCCCGGTAGCTTTCGAGCTTCGCTTTCCCGCGTGTGGCGGAGGCGACTGTCCGGGCTCGTACACCGGGGTCAACCGGGTCACCCGCGGGGTCGGCGTCGGCGGGTCGGCGTACGGGTAGGCAAGAGTGCGTGCCGATGCCGCTACCACCAGAACGATCGAGCGCTCTGCTGATCGCGGTGCGCGGCGCGTGGGGCGCGATGCTAGTGCTCGCGCCGGCCAAGCTGACGGGCACTCGAGGGCCATCGACCGAGGTAACCGGGGCGCGCCTGCTCGGCATCCGTCACCTGGCGCAGGCTGGGCTGCTGGCCCGCCGGCCGCACGCGGCACCGCCGGGCTGGTCGATCGCGGTCGACGCCGCACACGGCCTGAGCATGGTCGCGCTCGCCGCGCTGAGCGCGAGCTTCCGCGCGGTCGCGCTGAAGAGCGCGACCGGTGCATTCACCGTGGCCGGCCTGTCGGTCTACGTGCGCGCCCAGGCGCCGGCCGTCGCCTCCTCGGAGGCGACCGCGGTGGCCACGTCGCGCGGGTAGGTGCGCAGCGCGCGCAGGGTGAGCAGCCCGCTCAGGCCGAGGGTCACCAGCAGGAGCAGGAACGCCCAGTAGAGGCCCTTGGCGCTCGCGCCGGCGCCGAAGCCCTGGCCACCGACCGACGCGCCGGATGAGGCGAGCGCGTCGGCCAGCAGCCCGAACAGCAGCGGCGCAGTCCCCACCACCACGCGGCGCAGCAGCGTTCGTACGGCCTCGGCTCGGCCCCACAGGGCGTGGTGCATGACGTCCAGTCGCGCCGCGTCGAGGGCCGGATTGCGGGCGGCGAACGCGCCGCCGGCGAGCACGAAGAACGGCAGTGACACGATCAGCGAGTGACTGATGAGAGCGACCAGGAATGTCGCCGCGGCCAGGATGAAGCTCACGCCGCCGACGACGATGCGGCCGTTGACCTTGGCTTTCTCGACCAGGCGGTCGGCCAGCCGCCCACCCGCCACGACGCCGACCAGCGCGCCGAGTCCGATCAGCCCGAACATAGCGGTGGCGACGGCGTGGCTGACGCCGTAGCGGCTGGTGAACAGGACCAGCCCGAACGTCTGGATGCCCGTGAAATAGAAGTATCCGAGCGCGGAGGCGACGATCAGGATTACGTTCGTACGCACTCGCACGACGTACCGCGCCGCCTTCCACAGCTTCATCCGCGTCGGGTCCGTACGGAGCACGAGGTCTGGCTGCGGTGAAACGTGTTGCTCATCCACCTTGCGCTGGGCCAGCGTCTTCTCGGGCTCCTCGCCGTCGGGCTGCCGCGGCGCCGGCGCCGTCCGGAACTCGGTGGCGCCGGGCTCGAGCACGCTGGCACCGCCTCGGGCCGGTTCAGGCAGCCACCGCCAGACCGCGATCGCCAAGGCAAGACAGGGAACGGCCAGCACAAAGAAGGACAGGCGCCATGACACGGCGCTCCCGATCTCGCCGCTCACCACGAAGCCGACCGCCGCTCCCAGCAGCTCGCCGCTCAGGATCAGGCCATAGACCCGGCCGCGCTCCCGCGCGGGGAAGTAGTCCCCCACCAGCGAGGAGAGCGTCGGACCCGCGGTGGCGGTCGCCATCCCCAGCCCCAGCCGCGTGAGCAGCAACGCGTCAAACGACCCAGCCAGTCCGCTCGCCGCCATCGCCACAGCCCAGATCAAGGCGCCGGCCGCCAACAGGCGGACCCGGGTCACCCGGTCGGTGAGGACCCCGACTGGCAGGGTGGCCACAGCGGCCATCAGCGACGGCACCGACGCGAGCAGGCCCAATTCGGCGTTCGACAGCCGCAGCACGGTCTCGAGCTTGCCGGCGATCGCCCCGATCATCGACGTGTCGGCGGTGTCGAGCGCGAGCACGCACGCGAGTAGCAACAGGATCTTGGCGCGCAGCCGGCCCCCGACGGCACGGGTGAGGCGCTCGGTGCGCGAGCTGGATCGTCTAGCCGCCCCGCCGGCTGCGCCGGTGCGCGACCGCGGCGTGCGGTGCTCGGCGCGGGTTGACGTCACTGCTCGGCAAGCTCGCGGCGGTCTTCGCCGGCTTCTCTCAGCCTGTGGAGGAACGGCAGGCTGGCCAGCGCCGCCGCGGCACAGACGATCCAGACGCCCTGAAAGCCGTGCGTGGCGGCGAACGGCCCGTTCGAGGTGAGCGCGATCGCGAGGCCGGCCAGGATCGGCCCGGCGATGATCCCGATGCCGCGCGAGACGCTGTAGAACCCGGTGAGCAGCCCGTGCTCGTCCTCGGGCATCAGCGGCATGAGGATCGCGTAAGCGAGCGTCATCACCGCGCCGCCGCCGAGGGCGATGAACGGAATCGCCCCGGCGATGACCGGGCGGCTCGTGGTGAGCGCCGGAACGATGAAGCCGAGGCCGTACGCGATCAGGGCGACGCGGGCGACGCGGATCCGGCCGAAGCGATCGCCCGCTTTGCCGACCACGCCGGCGCCGACCAGGATCACCAGCGCCACGCCGCCGATGATGAGCGACGCGGTGGTGAGCTTGTAGTGAAGGCCGATCGTCAGGTACAGGACAACGAACGCCTTGAGCCCGGAGAGCGCGGTCTCCCACAGGGCGTTGGCGAACAGATACGCGCGTAGCGCCGGGTGCTTCTTCACCAGGCCCGGCAACCGCGCGGCCAGCTTGAGCGGCCCGTCGGATGGTTCGTTGCCCGGCTCGGTCTTAGAGCCCAGGCCGCGCCGCAGGACCAGGACCACGAACACCGCCGTGGCGGCGACGAGCACCGCCGCCGAGACCACGAACGGCAGCGGCCGGGCGACGCTGAGGAGCAGGCCGCCGCCCAAGAGGGCCAGCCCGGTTCCGCAGCCGCGCGCCAGCGCCTGGGTGCTCTGGGCGCGGCCGGCCACGCGGTCCTCGTCCATCAGGTCGGGGTACATCGCCCGATACGGCTCGTAGGCGACGAAGTAGAAGCAGAAGAACATTGCGGCAACCAGCGCGACGAGCACGAGCGAGTGGACGAAGCCGATCAACGCGAGCGCCACCGCGGCGGGGACCACGCCGCCGATCAGGAACGGCAGCCGCCCGCCCACACGCGAACGCATTTGATCTGACCATGGGCCGGCGATCAGCGGCACCCACAGCGCCATCACGCCCTCGCCGCCCACGATCGCGCCGATCACGATCGTCTGGTGGGTGTAGCGGCGGGTGACCGTCGAGAGATAGGTCGAGACCATCGTGATCGAGAGCGCGAGCGCCAGGGTCGGCAGCGCCAGTAGCCCCAGCCGCGCCTTCTCCTCGCCGCTGAGACCGCGTCCCTGCTCCTTGGCCTTGCCCTTGCGGTCGGCCTTACCGTGCTGGTCCGGCCTGCCGTTGGCGTCACCGGGCTGAGACGGCTTGCGTCGCCGCTCTGAGCCGCTCTTGACCGCGCTGCTCGACATCGCGCGCCTTCAGCTCCGCTGTGCCTTGATCATGGCGGCCGCGCCGATGGCGACTGCGGCGGCCGCCGCGCCGGCTGCGCCCAGCCGCACGGCACGGCGCCGCGCGTCCGGCTGCGGCCTGGCCGCGTAGTAAGGCGCTTCCGGGCGCCGCGCGACGTGGCCGCCCGAGCCTTGCTCGCGCGCCATCTTCATCGCCTGGGCCACGTGCAACGCGCGGCGCCCGGTGCCGGCCTGTTCGATCTGCGTCTTGCACGAGAACCCGTTCGCGATCACCAGCGTGTCGGGCGCGGCGTCGCGGACGGCCGGCAGCAGCGCCTGCTCGCCGCATTGCATGGAGATCTCGTGGTGGCCTTCCTCAAAGCCCCAGGAGCCGGCCAGGCCGCAGCAGCCGCCGCTCACCGGTTTGATGTCGATCCCCATGCGCTCGAGCAGTTTGTGCTCGGGGTCCATGCCGCCGGTCGCCTTGTGGTGGCAATGGCCCCACACGAGCGCTTTGCGCTCAAGACGCGGAACCGGGATCTCGTACTTCTCGAAGAACTCGGAGAAGTGCATCGCGCACTGCGCCAGACGTTGTGCGTCGTCGTCGTGCGGGAGCATCCCGGTCAGCTCGTCCTTGAACACGGCCAGGCAACTGGGCTCCATGCCCACGACCGGGGTGCCCTGCCTGATCTCGTCACGCAGCACGTCGAGCGTGCGCTGCAGGTAGCGCCCGGCGAGATCGAGAAAGCCGTAGTCGTACAGCGGGCGCCCGCAGCACACGTGTCCCGACGGCATGACGACCTGCCAGCCCGCGCTCTCGATCGCCTCCACCGCAGCGACGCCGACATCGGTGTGAAAGTGGTTGTTGAACGTGTCGGGCCACACGACGACGCGCCGGCCGCTCGGGTTGTGCGTGCCGCCGCGGGCCTGCCACCACTGCTGCAGGGTGATCGGCGCGAACTTCGGGATGTCCCGCTCGGGGGCCATGCCGGCGGCCCACTTGGCGACGCGCGCCAACCCCGGCGTCTGGGTGACGAAGTTCACGAGTTCCGGCATGTGCGACGCCAAGCGAGCGGCCTGGTCGATGAAGCCGAACGCGTAGGCATAGCGCGGGCGCCAGCGGCGCAGCGACTTGAAATGGTGGTGCAGGAACTCCGACTTCATCGTCGGCATGTCGACCTGCACGGGGCAGTCACTCGTGCAGCCCTTGCAGGCAAGGCACAGGTCGAGCGCGTCGTAGACCTCCTTGGACTGCCAGCCATCGGTGATGACGTCGCCCTGGAGCATCTCGAACAGCAGCCGCGCCCGGCCGCGCGTGGAGTCCTTCTCCTCACGCGTGACCATGTAGCTCGGGCACATGACTGTCGAGGCGTCGGGCACGCGGCACTTGCCGACCCCGACGCAGCGCAGCGTGTGGTGGGCGAAGTTGCCCTTGTCGAGCTGGTAGGCGAAGCGGACTGGTGGCCGCCACGGGTTGTAGTCGGTGCCGAGCTTCAGGTGCTCGTCGAGCCGGTAAGGATCGACCACCTTGCCCGGGTTCATTTTCCAGTCGGGATCCCAGATGCGCTTGAACTCGCGCATCGCCTCCAGCAGCTCCTCGCCGTACTGCTTGACGAGCAGCTCGGCGCGCGCCTGACCGTCACCGTGCTCGCCCGAGATCGATCCGCCGTAGGACGCGCACAGATCGGCCGCCTCCTCCATGAAGCGGCGGAACTCGGCGATTCCGTGGGCGGTGCGCAGGTCGAAGCTGATCCGCGAGTGGATGCACCCCTGGCCGAAGTGACCGTACATCGCGCCGCGGTAGTCGTATTTCTTGTAGAGGGCGCGCAAGTCGCGGATGTAGGCGCCGATCCGCGAGGGCGGAACCGCTGAGTCCTCCCAGCCTGGCCAGTGGTCCTGTCCGTCGGGCGGGAACGCCGTGGCGCCGAGCCCGCCCTCGCGGACCTGCCAGATGTCGCCGCTGTGGCCGCCCTCCTGCTGGGAGGGCATGATCTCGATCCTGTCATCGGGATAGCCCTTCTGGTCGATCAGCCACTCGCGGAAGCGCTCCGCCGTCGCCTCGGACTCGCCGGGCTCGTCGGCGCCGAACTGCACGAGCAGCCAGGCGGAGTCGGGGGCGTCGCGCCGGGGGAGCTCCTGGATGTCGGAGACGTGCTTGCCCCCGATCAGCTGGTCCTCGATGAGCTCGTGGTCGAGCGCCTCGAGCCCGATCGGCTTCCACTGCTCGATGATCTCCATGCAGTGCTCGGCCGCCTCGTGCAGCTCGTCGTACTCGACGACCACGAGCGTGCGCCTGAGCAGCGCCGGCGTCAGCTTGAACTTCGCCCGGAGCACGGTGACGCACGTGCTCTCGGTGCCGACCAGCGCCCGGGCCACGTTGAAGCCGCACTCGGACAGCAGCTCGTCGAGGTTGTAGCCCGACACCCGGCGAGGCACCTCGTCCACCGGCTGGTAGCGCTCGCGGATGAGATCGGCGTAGCGGTCGCGCAGGTCGCGCAGCTGAGCGTAGATCTCGCTCTTGCGGCCGCCGGCGGCGATGATCTGCTCGAGCTGCTCCTCCTCGCCAACGCCGACCCAGAAGCGCTCGCCGTCATAGGTGACGATCTCGAGCGCCTCGACGTTGTCGGAGGTGCGGGGCCCGGGACCGTACAGCTGCGACTGCACTGAATGGATGCCGCACGAGTTATTGCCGAGGTTCCCGCCGATCGTGCAACGCGAGTGGCTCGACGGGTCGGGCCCGAAGATCATCCCGATCTGCTCGCCGGTCTTCTCGTTCAGCGTCTCGTTGATCACCCCGGTCTCGCAGACCACGGTCTGGGTGTCCGGGTCGGCATCGCTGATGCCGGTCAGGTACTTGGAGTTGTCGATCACCACCGCGAAATTCACCGTCTCCCCGGAGAGGCTCGTGCCGCCGCCACGGTTGACGATCGGCGCACCGAACTCGTGGCAGGCGCGGTGCGTGGCCACGACGTCGTCGAGTGTCTTGGGGATCACGACGCCGAGGGGAACCTGGCGGTAGTTCGAGGCGTCGGTGGCGTACATAGCCTTGGTTCCCGCGTCAAAGCGCACCTCGCCCTCGACGAGCTCCTCGAGCCGGCGGCGCAGCCCACGCACGTCGACCGTGTCGGCTGACGACATGCCGCCTCGGAAGCGGGTATCGACGCGCGCGGGGATCGTCTCGGTTGTCATGCCTCACCTCCCGTCGAGACCCGGTAACGCTCCTCGTCGCGCCGCAGCTCGAGACCCAGTCCGGGACGCGAGCGCTCCGGCGTCAGGACACCCTGGCTCGGATCAAGCGTGCCCGCGAACAGCATCCGCTCGATCCGGTGGTGGTCAAAGAAGTACTCGAGATGCACGACGGTCTCCATCGCGCAGCAGGCGTGGGCGGAGACGGCCGGGGCACAGTGCGCGGAGAAGGCAAGGTTGCGCGATTTGCACAGACCGTCGATCCGCAACAGGTTCGTGATGCCCCCGCAGCGGGTGACGTCCGCCTGGACGATGTGGACCGCCCCGGCCTCGAGCATCCGGTGGAAGTAAGGGAGGTTCCACCCGTACTCGCCGGCCGCGATGGCCATCCCGGCCGGGGCGCGGCGCTTGATCTCAGCCAGCCCGGCGAGGTCCTGGGAGGAGACCGGCTCTTCGAAGTAGCTGACGCCCTGCTCTTTGAAGCGCTCGGCCCACAACAGCGCCTCCTGCGGCGTGTAGGCGCCGTTGCCGTCGACCATCACCTCGACGTTCGGTCCCGCGACCGAGCGCAGAATGTCGATGCGGGCAGGGTCGACCGGTTTGTCGCGGCCGACCTTGATCTTCGTCCGCGTGTGGCCCTCGTCGGTCCAGGTCCGGACCTGATCTCTCAGCTGATCGTCTGAGTAGTTCGTGAAGCCGCCCGAGGCGTAGATCGGGACGCTTTCGCGGAAGCGGGGCAGGGCGTCGGCCAGACAGCAGTCGAGCAGCTTTGCCTTGAGGTCCCACAGCGCGATGTCCACGGCCGAGATCGCCATCGCGGCGATCCCGGCGTGTCCGAGCTGGCGCGCCTGCACCTGGAGGTTGGCCCAGATGCGCTGGGGCATGAGCGGGTCTCCCTGCTCGACGATGCTCGCCAGCTTGCTCTCGATCACTTGGGCGGCCGCCGGGTGGCAGTAGGTGTAGCCGAGGCCGGTCTTGCCGCCGGCCTCGATCTCCACCACGACGATGCTCGTCGAGTCCCAGACCAGCGTTCCGTCCGACTCGTGGTCGGTGGCGGTCGGGATCTTGTAGGCCCTGGCCTCGATCCCGTCGACATGTACCGCAGTGCTGTGCGCGATCGTGGCCATCAGCGGGTCACGAACTCCTCGAGCTTGCCCTTGATCGACTGCTTGACGATGCGGCGATTGTGCGGGTCACCAGGCAGCGCCTTGGCCAGCTTCTTGGCCTGCTGGAAGCGGATGTGAGGCGGCAGCGGCGGAACCTCCGGATCGGTGATCGCCTCGAACAGGACCGGCCCGTTGTGGGCGAGCGCCTCGTCCCAGGCGGGACCGACCTGCTCGGGGCGGTCGACGCGGATGCCCTTGATCCCAAGCACCTCGGCGTAGCGGGCGAACGGGAAGTCGGGAAGGACCTGAGAGGCCTGGAGCTTCGGATCACCGGCCATGACGCGCTGCTCCCACGTCACCTGGTTGAGGTCGTTGTTGTGCAGCACGACGACGATGCACTGCGGGTTGCTCCAGCGCTCCGCGTAGTGAGCGATGTCGATCAGCCCGGCGTTGCCGATCATCTGCATCGCCCCGTCGCCGATCGAGGCGATAACCGGCCGCTCGGGATAGGCGAACTTGGCCGCGAGCGCGTACGGCACGGCCGGGCACATACTGGCCAGCGTGCCCGACAGGGCGGACTTCATGCCCTTGCGCATCTTCAGATGCCGCGCCCACCAGTTCGTCGCCGATCCCGAGTCCGCCGTGAGGATGCAGTTGTCAGGCAGCCGCGGCGAGAGCTCGGCAAACACCAGTTGCGGGTTGAGCGGGTCGGCGTCGAGTCGCGCCCGCTCGTCCATCAGCCTCCACCAGCGCTCGATCTCCTGCTTCAGGTCCTCCTGCCACGAGCGGTCCTGCTTGCGCTCGACCAGCGGGATCAGCGCCTGCAGCGTGTCCTTGGAGTCACCCTCGAGATTGCACTCGGTGGGCGCGTAGCGCATCCCGAGCAACCGGCCGTCGATGTCGATCTGCACCGCCCGCGCCTGGCCCTCCTGGGGCAGCCACTCGGCGTACGGGAAGCTCGTCCCGATCATCAGCAGCGTGTCGCAGCCCTCCATCATGTCGTAGCTCGGCTTGGTCCCGAGCAGCCCGATCGGACCGGTCACGAACGGCAGGTCGTCGGGCAGCGCGGCGCGCCCGTTGAGCGCCTTGGCCACGCCGGCCCCGAGTAGCTCAGCCACCTGCACGACCTCGTCGGCGGCCTCGGCCGCGCCCTGGCCGATCAGGATGGCGACCTTCTGACCTTCGTTGAGGATGGCGGCCGCGCGCTGGAGGTCCTCGTCGCGTGGGCGGATCAGCGGCTTGGAGTAACCGATCGAGGAATAGACGGCGCCGTGCATGCGCGGCGGCTCGGAGTGCTCGGCCTCGCCGACGTCATCGGGGACGATGACCGCGGTGACGGTGCGGCTGTCCTTGGCGATCCGGATCGCGCGGTCGACCACGTGGCGGGCCTGGGTCGGGTCCATGACCGTCATCAGGTATTCGCTGGCCACATCCTTGTAGAGCGTGTTGAGGTCGACCTCCTGCTGGTAGTTGGCGCCCAGCGACATCCGCTTCTGCTGACCGACGATCGCCACCACCGACTGGTGGTCGAGCTTGGCGTCGTAGAGCCCGTTGAGCAGGTGGATCGCCCCCGGCCCCGAGGTGGCTATGCAGACACCGACCTCACCGGTGAACTTCGCGTGCGCGCAGGCGGCGAACGAGGCGATCTCCTCGTGGCGGGTCTGGACGAACTCGAGCTTGTCGCCGACCTCGTGGAACGCGCCAAGCAGGCTGTTGATGCCATCGCCGGGATAGCCGTAGACGCGCTTGATGCCCCACTCGGTGAGGCGGTTCAAGATGAACTGAGCGGTGTTCGGCATGATGTGCTCCTCCTAGGTGGCGACGGACGGATCTACTGTTCGCGTACCCGGTGTGTGCTCGGGCCCATCGCCGCCGGTGCGCCGGCTGTCCGGGTGCGAACACAGCGGGTGGGAATGGTCACCGCTGCGCGGCAGATGGCTGCAAACCGCAAGTGGGTCGGGGTCCACCAGCTCCATGATCAGCGCCGACCAGGAGAAGCCCGTGGCGCCCATTCCGGCGCCGGTGAAGGGGTCGTAGTACTCGCGCAGGCCGGCCGCGGACACCGCGGCGCCGAGCCGGTGGGCGAGCTCGGCGGCCTCGTCGCGATAGCCCAGCCTCACCAAACCGAGCCAGACCAGCCAGGCCGCGTTGATCCAGGTCGGTCCGCGCCAGTAGCGGCGCAGGAACAGGAAGCGGTCTCGGTTGGAGAAGGTCGCCTCCTCAGCGGAGACCGATGGCGGCGGGACCGGCAGCCAGAATCGCCGAGGGTTCAGAAGCTGCTCCTCGACCAGCCGGCATCCGATGTCCTTCGGCAGGTCGGGCAGGGCCAGCGGGGACAGCGAGGACCAGGTGACCGGCCGGTGGCGGACCCCGTCACGATGAGCCCGCGCACTGAGCAGCTGGTGAAAGACGCCGCGCCGCTCGTCGTAGAGCCGCTCGAGGAGCTTGGGTGTGATCGATGGCCTGCCCAGCGCGAGCCGCGAGAGCCCGTGCAGGACATTGGTGCTGGCCCCGCACACGATCGGGCCACCGGCGCGCGCGATGCGGCGCACATCGAAGTCGAGCCGCCGGTTGCGCCGCACGAGCAGCGGAAATCCCGGCAGCCCGTCCGCGCGCCAGCCGAACGCGGAGTCGAACTTCGGGGATGCGTCGAGGCCCGACTCGTCGGGCTGGATGATCCACAGCAGCCCGTCGTCGTCGAGCGAGCGTTCATGCTCCATCCAATCGTGGTGGCGCGTGATCGCGGGCACCTCGGCGGGGTCGCCCACCGCGATCCGCCACGCCCACGCCAGCAGGGGTGGCTGGATGGTCGCCGTCATGAAGTCCCGGCGCGAGCGGAGGTTGTAGAACAGGCTGCGCGCGAGGCTCACCTGCTCGCCCCAGAAGATGGTGTGCCCGATGAAGCCGTCCGGCTCGGCGGCGGCGAGCAATGTCGCGAGCTCCGCTCGCGCGCGTGCCGGATCGAACCGCCGCCAGGCAATCGCGGTGAAGCACGAATCCCAGTACCACTGCCAGGGATACCGGCCGCTCGAAGGCGCGGTGTAGGAGTAGCGCGTTCCGTCGCGCTCTCCCTCGCGCCAGTTTGCCTGAAGCGTCGCGTGGCAGGCGTGTTTGAGCTCCCCGGTGACCATTGCGTTCCGCGCTCCGCTCTCTGCCGCGATCAGGCGCGGTTCAGCGAACGGCGCGCGCGGCGGCCGCCCCTGCGACGACGGCCGCCGCACCGGCGCCCGCGAGGACGACGCCACGGCGCTTGGCCAGCTCGTACTGCGGACTTATTTCGTGCGCCTTCTCGTCGAACGGACCGTGAGACCCGCGATCCACGTCGACGGGCTCGAACAGGTTGTCGTGCCCCTGCGGATCCAGATCCTGGTCGGTCATCTGCGACTTGTATCCGCTCCTGGCCAGGTAGCGGTCGAGCAGCCAGGGGGCCACGCGCTCCCCGATGATGTTCATGACGGTGGGAATCCCGACGTACACCTGCCGGCGCTTGTGGTGCGCCGCGTAGTGGATCGCGTCGGCGGCCACTTCGGGCTGGTAGATCGGCGGCACCGGCATCGTCTGCTTGGGCAGCTTGGTCCGCCCCCAGGTGAACTGCGTGGTGTTCATTCCGGGCAGCTGGATCATCGACACCTGCACCTTCGACTGGTGATGCAGCAGCTCGGTGATCACGCTCTCAGTGAACCCTTTGCATGCATGCTTGGCGCCGCAGTAGGGCGACTGGAGGGGAATCCCGCGGTATGACATCGCCGAGCAAACTTGCACGAGCGAGCCGTGATCGCGAGGAACCATCCGCTTCAGGGCAGCGCGGGTGCCCCACACCATACCGAGGTAGCTGACGTCAGTTGACCGGCGATATTCATCCGGCTCGATGTCGAGGAACTCGGCGTACACGGTGACCATCGCGTCGTTCACCCACACGTCGATCGGCCCGAAGGCATTTTCCACCGATGCGGCGGCGGCCTCGACCTGGTCGTGGTCGGATACGTCGACCGGCAGGACCAGCGCCTCGCCGCCGGCCTGCTCCACCTCGCGAGCGGCGCCCTCGAGGCCGCGGCGGCCGCGCGCGATCAGTCCGATCCGCGCGCCCTCAGCGGCGAAGCGGCGCGCTGCGGCGCGCCCGACTCCGCCGGAAGCTCCAGTGATCACGACGACTTCACCCCGGTTCGGCATCTCCAGTCTCCTTGTCAGATTTCGACTCTGTGCGGCTCTCGCGCCGCTCTGTCGAGCTCGCAGGCCGTCCTGCATTGCCCTACCCCGGCCCTTTGGGCGGAACCTGGGTGTGTTCGCGGATGAACAATCTGGCGTCGCGCCGGATCCGAAGGGACTCGTTCCGGGGTAAGAGGCCAGCAATGGTGAGTCTTGAGATGACACACTCTTCCTCTGACGGGGGCTCGCGCCCTGGTCCCCGCGGACGCACGCCGCAACGCCGCGACGGCTATCTGCCGATCGAGGACTACGGCGCGATCGGCGACGGCTCCACGCTCGCGCTGGTTGGCCTCGACGGCGCGATCGACTGGATGTGCCTCCCTCAGCTGGATTCACCGAGCGTGTTCGGCGCAATCCTCGATCCCGAGCGCGGTGGGCGCTTCGTGCTTGCGCCGGCCGTTTCGTTCACCGCCGAGCATCGTTACGTCGAGCGCACCAACGTGCTCGAGACGACCTTCCACACCGCCGAGGGCGACGTGCGGGTGACCGACGCGCTGAGCATCGACAGCGCCGACACCGCCCCGTGGCGCGAGCTCGTGCGCAAAGTCGAAGGTCTGTCCGGGACCGTTCCCATGCGCTGGCGCCTGGAGCCGCGACCCGACTACGGCCGCGCCAGCTGCGCGTTTGAGCGCCGTGGCTCGGCGCTGGTGGGGCGCCACGGCGGTCTGCAGCTGGCGCTCGTGACTTGGGAGGCCGGAGAGGCCGAGCTCACCTCTGGGAGCGCGTTCGGCAGCTTCGTGGTCGAGGAGCGCGCGCAGGCGATGCTGACGCTCGCCGCGACCGACCGCGAGCCGCTTCCGATCCCGGAGCGCGAGGCCGTCGAGCGGCGGCTTGAGGAGACGCTTCACGTGTGGCGCACCTGGGTGTCGCGCCACTCCTACTCGGGGCGATGGCGGGAGGCGGTCGAACGCAGCCTGCTCGCGATCAAGCTTCTGGCCGACAGCCGCACGGGCGCGATCACCGCAGCCGGGACGACTTCGCTGCCCGAGGTGGTGGGCGGCAAGCGCAACTTCGACTATCGCTTCGGCTGGGTGCGGGATCTCTGCTTCACGCTCGACGCACTGCTCTCGGTCGACATGCAGGAGCTCGTCCAGGCGTCGGTGGCCTGGCTGTTCGCGGCGACCGCCAACACGCACCCGCGAATCGACCCGGTGTACGCGCTGACCGGCGCCGTGGTGCGAGGTCAGAAGGAGTTGCCGCTGTCGGGCTACTTGCGCACCAGCCCGGTGCATCTCGGCAACAACGCCGGCAGCCAGCTCCAGCTTGGCGGCTTCGGCGACCTGATCGAGACGATCTCCCGCTACACGGCGTGCGGGCATCTCCTCAGTCCCGCGGCGGGCGAGCGCCTGGCCGACGTCGGGGACCTGCTGACCCGTCTGTGGCGCAACCAGGATTCCGGGCTCTGGGAGCTCGGCTCGCTCGCCGACTACGGCACGTCGAAGCTCGGCGTGTGGGTCGCCTTCGACCGGCTGCTCGATCTGGCCGAGCAGGGTCTCGTCCCGGCGCGGAGCACACAGCGCTGGCAGCGTGCCCGTGACGAGGTGCAGGAGTACATCGAGACGCGGCTGTTCTCCGAGGCGAAAGGCAGCTACCGCTTCCGCGCCGACAGCGACGAGCTCGACTGCGGGATGCTGCTCGCGGGCCGGAGGCGGTTCGGCGATGTATCAGGGCCGCGCATGAACGGCACGATCGACGCGATCAAGCGTGAGCTCCATGCCGAGGGCCCTTTGTTCTACCGCTACAGCGGGATGCAGGACGAGGAGAACGCCTTCCTTGCCTGCTCGTTCTGGATGGTCGAGGCGATGGCCGTCGCCGGGAGGGTGGAGGAGGCGGCGGAACTGATGCACGACGCCATTGGCGTCGGCAGCGACCTGGGCCTCTACACCGAAGAGATGGAACCCGGCAGTCGCGTCATGCGGGGCAACTTCCCGCAGGCGCTTACCCACCTTTCGCTGATCAATGCCGCTGTCGCGCTCGAGGGCGCTCACACCTCGACCGAGCGGACCGGCGCCGCCTCCTTGCTCCAGTCCGGCGGGTCGCCGAGCAGCACGTAGCACCGCTTGTCGTCGCGCAGGAGCCGGCCCTGCTCGGTGAGCGACCGGATCGCCATCGTGGTCGTCGGACGCTGGGCGCCGATGATGCCGGCCAGCATCTCGTGCGTCAGGCGAAACGGTACGAGCGTGCCGCGCGGCGTGACCCGTCCCCACATGGCGGCCAGATGCCACAGCGTCGCCAGCAGCCGGTGCTCTACGCGCACGAAGTGCTGCGCGGCCATCAGGTAGGCGAGCGACCGCGCGCGGCGGAGCAGTCGGCCGGACACCGCGGCTGAGAGCTCCGGCCAGCGCCCGAGCAGGGCGGTGACGCGGCCGTCCAGCAGCGCGACCTGCGCCGCCTCGAGTACCCGCCACTTGGTCAGCGCCGGCACCAGGGCAGGGATGAGATCGTTCTCCCACGGGCGGATGATGTCGGTGGGCCCGACGATCTCCGACGAGGACACCGACCCCACCTCGAGCGTCCGCACCATCAGCCCCTCGAGGAGCAGCAGCCCGGTGGCGCCGTGATCGATCGCCGGAGGTTCCCAGATGCCCTTGGGCACCGTGAACACGCGCGCGCGGACCACCTCCGTCGCCTGACGGCGGGCGTCGGGCGGCATGTGCTCTCCCAGATCGGGGTCTTCAACCAGCAGCTGGATCACTCGGCCGGGCACGCGCCTCCCGTTACCCATGATCGAACAGTTTCCTCATGCTGGGCGCTGAAAACCCCATTCCGGATCGTCGGTGCGCGCGCGGAGCGTCTGGGGTGCATGGGAGCGTCCGGGTGCACGGTCGTCTGGCTCTGTGCGGGTGCCGGCGGGTCATCAGCGCCTGGCAGCCGGCCTGGTGGCGCGCGAGCGCGCGCAGGTCCCGCTCGAGCTCGGCCAGCTGAGCGTCGAGCAGGTCGATGATCTCAAGCGCGAGCGTGATCCGCTCCTGCGCGTCGACGGGTAGCTCAAGAGCAGCGAGGAACCGCCGGCCGGCCAATGTCCGCAACTCATCCGGGGCGCCAGCGATCCCGTGGTGGTACAGGGTCGCGCGGATCCGCTGGGTCCAGCTGGTCCGCTCAGCGACCAGCGTGTTCCGCAGCCGCGCGCGCGAGCGCCACTGGCGCACATGCTCGGGCGGCGCCCACGACTCCGGCAACCGACCCTCATACAAGAGCTGGCGCAGCCATTTCGCGTCGGCACGGTCGGTCTTGGCGCGACGCTTGCGACCACGCAGCGCGCTCGTCTCCACCGGCTCGGCCAGGTGCACGAACGCGCCCGAGCGCTCGAGCGC
>Ga0335083_10003541_pt1 | contig 20181 bp, 19 predicted proteins | sample Lox_Sample_42_FD_206716 | JGI IMG/M metagenome (GOLD analysis project Ga0335083, IMG submission 206716) | Soil microbial communities from Loxahatchee National Wildlife Refuge, Florida, United States - Lox_Sample_4.2 | ecosystem: Environmental > Terrestrial > Soil > Wetlands | place: USA...
GTCGGTCACCAAACGCGCCGTGCTGATCGTTGCACTGGTCGCCGGTATCGCCGTCGTCGCGGTGATCGTGACCTCGGGCGGCGGCGGGTCGAGCAAGCACCACAACGCCTCCTCCACGACGACCGTCACCAACCTCGGGGGCTCGCAGAACTCCGGGCACTCGAAGCGCGGCGCCGGGCACTCCTCCTTGTCGGCGGCGGCGAAGGCGGCGATGACCGTCACCGTCCTCAACGGCACCGAAACCGAAGGCCTGGCCCACCACACGGCCGCCGAACTGCAGCGCGACGGCTACTCCCAGGCGCAGGCGCTGGGCGGCAAGCCCACCAACCAGTCCACGGTCGTGCAGTACGCGCCCGGCCAGCGCGCCGACGGCGAAGAAGTGGCCCGGGCGCTCTCGGTGGGCACGGTGGAGCCGCTCGAAGAAACGGTCTCCACGCTCGCCGACTCGGCCGACGTCGTGGTGATCATCGGCGCCGACTCCGGCGCCACGGGCCAATAGCCGGCTTCCTCGATATCCCCGAGCGCTCGGTCAAGCCACGCGAGCGCGGGATCACCCACGTGATCGACCGGGGTATGTCGGTGGCCGAGGTGGACAGCCTGCTCGAGGTGTGCTCCGCGATCGTTGACCTCGCCAAGCTCGGGTGGGGGACGGCGGTGGTGAGCCCGAACCTGAAGGCCAAGCTCGAGCGCTATGAGGCCGCCGGAGTGCCCGTCGTGCTGGGCGGCACGCTCACCGAGATCGCGATCCGTCAGGGGAAGGTGGAGGGGCTGATCGCCTGGCTGCGGGAGCTCGGGCTGCGACACGTGGAGGTCTCCGACGGGACGATCGCGATCGAGCCCGAGGTCAAGTCGCACCTGATCCGAACACTCGCCGCCGGCGGGTTCACCGTCCTGTCGGAGGTCGGCAGCAAGGACACGGAGTTCATCATGGCCCCCTATGTATGGGTCGAACAGATCGAACGTGACCTGGCGGCGGGGGCCTGGAAGGTGATCGCGGAGGCCCGCGAGTCGGGGACGGCCGGCATCTACAGGGCCACCGGCGAGCCGAGGACGGGCCTGATCGAGGAGATCGCTCACGCCGTCGACCCGGACCGGATCATCTTCGAGGCGCCGCGGCGGGAGCAGCAGGTGTGGCTGCTTCGCCACTTCGGCACCGAGTGCAACCTCGGCAACATCGCGCCTGCCGATGTGCTCTCGCTTGAGACGCTGCGCCTGGGCCTGCGCTCCGACACCGTCGAGCGCTTCGCGCTGGGCGGCTCGGATTGAGCAGCAGCGCCGCGGACGCCGGCAGTCTCGCCTCCGGAAACGGCGCCGCGGCAGGCCGTAGGGGGCCTCCGGTCCCGCTGGCGAGCGTGGTGCTCGCGTGCCTGGTGCTCGGATCCCTGGGCGCGTTCTTCCTGACCCAGCGGCTGAAGCACACGCCGACCGCCGTACAGGCCTTCGAGCTGACGCCCGTGTTCTCCCCGTACCCGAGCTCGCACGTCAAACAGGAGGCGATCTCCTTCAAGCTCAAACGCGCCGACGAGGCGACGGTCGCGATCATCGACTCGGAAGGCGACGTCGTGGCGACGCTGGTCCGGCAGCGGCCCCTTCCGCGCTACAAACAGTTCTCCCTGCGGTGGAACGGACGCCGGGGCGTGGCGCGTCGCTACCAGCTCACACGCACCCCCAACGGCCGGCCGGTGCTCGTGGCGCTGCCGGCGGGCCCCTTCGCCAAGCCCGGTGACTACAGGGTCGAAATCCGCCTGCGCGACCAGCACCGCACGATCCGCTCGGCTCGCAGCTTCGCCCTGGTCGCGCCGTGAGCCAGCTCGCGGCGACCCTCGCCACGAAGCTGCCCTCGACGGGCGCGCTGCTGCTCGGCGCCGTCGTGGCGGCAGCCGTGATCGGAGCCCTGACGGTGCTCATGCGCCGCCACCGCGACGCCCTGCCGATGCTCGCCGTGCTCGCCCTGCCGTTCCGGGTCCCGATCTCCTCCGGGGGACGAACGGTGAACCTGCTGGTGCCGCTGTACCTGGTGGTGGCCGCCGGTGTGTTCGCCCACCTGATCCCGGCACTGCGGACGGCGTACCGCACGGGCGCCCTCGGACTGTCCCGGCCCCGCCGGGAACTCGCCTTCTGGGGCACGCCCGCCGGGATGACGTGGCTGCTCGGCGCGAGCGTGCTGCTGTACGCGCTGCAGACGGCCTACTCCAGCGATGCCGCCAAGGGCGCGGAGAACCTGCTGTTCTTCTACATCCCCTTCGGGCTCCTGTTCGCCCTGCTGTCGGTGGTCCGTTGGAGCCGCGGGCTGCTGGTGCGGTGCCTCGCCATCGTCGTCGCCGAGGCGGTGCTGTTCGCCGGCGTGGGCTTCATCGAGTACGCGCGCAAGTCGCTGTTCCTGAACCCCAAGGTGGTCGCGGCCAACGAGTTCGACAACTACTTCCGCGTGAACTCGGTGTTCTTCGACCCGAGCATCTATGGGCGCTTCCTGGCGCTCGTGATGATCGCCGTGTGCACGGTGGTGCTGTGGACCGCGAACCGGCGGATCGTGCTGGCCGGCGCGTGTGTGCTGGCGTGGCTGCTGGCGGGGCTCGTGACGAGCTTCTCGCAGTCGAGCATCGCCGCGCTGCTGCTCGGCCTGGCGGTGCTCGGCGCCTGGCGGTACGGCGTGCGCGTGACGCTGCTGACCTCCGCCGGGGTGCTGGTGCTCGGCCTGGCCGTGCTGCTGGCCGCGCCCAAGAACCTGCACTTCGGGCTGAAGGGCTCCAGCGGCTCCGCCAGCAACGCCACCAGCGGCCGCTCCACGCTGATCGAAGGCGGCCTGAAACTGTTCGCCAAACGGCCCCTGCAGGGCTACGGGTCGGGGTCGTTCGAAACCGAGTACCGACGGGTCTCGGACACCACCAACCAGAATGCCGTGTCGGCATCGCACACGATTCCCGTCACGATCTCCGCCGAGCAGGGGCTGATTGGCCTGGCGCTGTACGTGGCGCTCCTCGTCAGCGCCTTCGCGGTGCTGTTCACCGGCGCCGGCCGCTCACCCCCGCGGATCGCGATCGCGGCCTGCTTCGCCGCCCTGGTGCTGCACACGTGGACGTACGCGGACTTCCTGGAGGACCCCTTCACCTGGACCCTGCTGGCGCTCGGGGCGGCGCTTGCGCGCGCCGGCGACCCCATACCGGCGCCGGCGGCCGCGCAGCCGCTGGAGGCGCAGGTGGTGGGGCCGTGAGGCTCGCGCGCAGGCCCCGAGCCAGGGCGCCGCGATCCACCCCGGGTCCGGGGGGCCGCCCGCGGGGCTGATGCTGGACTACCTCAAGCGCCTGGTGGTGACGGGCGCGGCGTATCAGTTCGGGGACATCCTCGCGAAGGCCCTGGCGCTGCTGACGCTTCCGCTGTACACGCGGCACGTCAGCCCGCAGGGCTATGGGGCCGCGGAAACGCTGCTGACGGCGGTGATCCTGGTGAGCATCCTGCTGCGTGGTGGCGTGGGGGAGGCGTTCATCCGCTTCTACTTCGACGACACCGACGAGGAGCGGAGATCCCGGATCGCGCGCACCGCCACCGCCACGGTGGCGTGGACCACGACGCTCGCCTCGCTGGTCGCGGTCGCCTTCTCCGGCGGGCTCTCGAGGTTGCTGCTCGGCTACCACGATCCGCTCCTGATCGACTGCGCGGTGCTCGGGCTGTGGGCCTTCACGAACCTCGAAATGGCCTACGCGCAGCTGCGCGTGGACGAACGAGCGCGCACCTACCTGTATGCATCGGCCGCGAACGTGCTGTTGAGCGTGAGCCTCACGATCACGCTCGTGGTGTTCGCGGGCCAGGGCGCGCGCGGCCTGCTGCTCGGGAACTTCGGCGCCTCGGCGGTGATCGTGCTGGCCTTGTGGTGGGTGCTGCGGCGGCGGTTCTCGCTGCGCGCCCGGCTGTCGGATCTGCGGGCGATGCTCCACTTCGGACTGCCCACGGTGCCCGCCGACGCGAGCGTGTACGCGCTGCAGGTGGTGGACCGCTTCTACCTGTTCCGCCACTACTCGCACAGCTCGGCGGGGCTGTACGCGGTGGCGATCAAGCTCGCCACGGTCGTGTTCGTTGCCGTGCGCGGCTTCCAGTACGCGTGGCCGCCACTGGCGTACTCGATCGAGAGCGACGAGGAGGCGGCCGGCCTGTACTCGCTGGTGACGACCTACTACGCCGTGGCCACAGGCGTGGTCGTGTGCGCTGTCGCGCTGCTCGGACGCTGGATGGTGCGGCTGCTTGCGGCGCCCGAGTTCTTCGGCGCCCACCGGGCGCTGCCCTGGCTCGCGCTCGGCTGGTCGCTGTACGGGCTGTACATCGTGTTCGTGGCGATCAGCGCACGCGCGCGTGTCACCTCGCGCAACTTCCCCGCCGCCGCATGCGGCCTGGCGGTCAACGTCGTGCTGCTTCTGGTGCTGGTCCCGGCGAGCGGGGCGGGCCTCGGCAGCGAGGGTGCCGGTGTGGCGCTGTGCGGCGCCTACGTCGCGATGCTGCTCGTCATGTACCTGCTGACCCGCAGCCTGTTCAGCGTGTCGTTCCAGTGGCGCAGGCTCGGCCAGCTGACGGGGCTGCTGGCGGCGATCGCGGTCTCGGGCGAGCTGCTGCTGCCGACCTCAGGCCTGGGCGGGTTCGCGCTGCGGCTGGCGTGGCTGGGGCTGGTGCCGGCAGCGCTGTTGCTGACGCGCTTCTTCGAACCACGCGAGCTGGAGGGCGCGCGGGCGGTGCTCGCGGAAGCGCGCCGTCGCGTGGTCGACTTCCGTTCCGGCCACGGCGACCTCGAGGCGTACTCGGAAGACCCCCTGCGCGAGTAGGCGCCTCGCGCTAGCGCCCGGCGCCCGCCGCGGCGTCGTGCTGCAGCGAGGCGTTCAGCCGTTCGGCCGCCTCGCGGATGCCCTCGCCGCTACCGGGATGCAGCGTCGCGCGCACGTGCGCCAGGTAGCGCCGGGCGCTGTGGCCGGGCAGCACGAGCGCCGCCAGGGCGCGCTCGCCGTAGCCGAGGGCCGTGAGCCAGCGCACGGCGCGGGCCGCCCCGGAGGAGTGGTGCTTGCGCATGTACAGGTCGCGGTTGCGCGCCAGTTCCACGATCCGCGCGCGACCGCCGACGGGGTCGGTCGAGAGCTGCTCGTGGTGCACCGCACGGGCTTCGGGCACGTACACGCTCACCCAGCCCGCGTCGCGCAGCCGCCGGGCGAAGTCAACCTCGTCGGAGTACACGAAGAACTCGGGGTCGAGGTACCCCACCGCGGCCGCCGCCTCGCGGCGCACGAGCAGCGCGGAGGACTGGCACCAGCCGACCTCACGGGTCCTCGCCCCACGGCTCTCCACGACGAGCCTGCCCTGCAGCCCTAGGGCGAACGCGAGCGCGGTGGCCGGCGAGGGGAGCCTCCACGCGCACGGCTGCGGGCGTCCGTTCGGGGACAGCAGCTGGGCGCCGGCGAGCCCGGCCCGGGGACGCTCCCGGAGTGCCTGCCAGAGGGCGATCGTGGCCCCGCGGCACAGCTCGGAGTCCTCGTTCAGCAGCAGCGCGTAGCGGCCGCAGGCTCGTGCCAGCAGCTGCGAGTCGTTGGCGCCCTTGCCGGTGCGGAGCGCCAGCTCGATCGTCTCGTCCACCGCCGGATGCAGGCGTGCCAGCTCGGCGGAGCCGTCGCGCGAGCAGTTGTCCAGAACGAGCGTCTCGGTGGCGAACGGGAGCGTGGCCCGCTCGCGGGCGATCGCATCCAGGCACCTGGAGAGCAGCTCCCGCTTGGCGGTCGCCACCACGCAAAAGGTCAGCTCGGGCGAGGACATCGACCATATTGTCCCGATCCCACATGCGCGTCCACGTCGTCGACCCCTCCGCCTACACGCCTCCCTACGACCATGCGCTGTGCTCGGCGCTGGCGGCGGAGGGCGTCGATGTGACGCTCTACACCAGCCGCTTCGCCTATGGGGCGGTGCCGGATGCGCACGGCTACGAGCGCCGCGAGAGCTTCTACCGGATCGCCTCCCGCGCCCACTCGCCCCGCCTGCGGCGTGCGCTCAAGCTCGCCGAGCACGTACCGGACATGCTCGCCTACCGCCGCACGGCCCGCTCCGCTCAGATCGTGCACTTCCAGTGGCTCGCGGTGCAGCAGCTGGACGGGGCGTTGCTGCCGCGGGGGCGCCCGCTCGTGTTGACCGCCCACGACATCCTCCCACGCGAGCCCCGGCCGGGCCAGCGACGGGCCCAGCGGCGCCTGTACCGGCGCTTCGACGCCGTGGTCGTCCATTCCCGCCATGGTGCCCGGCGGCTGGAGGACGAGCTCGGGGTGGACCCGGCGCGCGTGCACGTGATCCCGCACGGCGCCTTCGCGCACCTGGCCGCGGACGACCCGACCGGACCCCCGCCCGGCGCCGGCGAGTGCCCGCCGGTCGTGCTGTGCTTCGGCCTGATGCGCCCCTACAAGGGACTCGACGTGCTGCTCGACGCTTGGGGCGAGGGCCTCGACGGCGCCGAGCTGTGGATCGTGGGGATGGCGCGCATGGACACCTCGGCCCTGCGGGCCCGCGCGCCGGCGAGCGTGCGCTTCGACGAGCGCTTCGTGGCCGACGCCGAGCTCCCCGCCTTGTTCGCGCGCGCCCAGCTGGTCGTGCTCCCCTACCGGGAGGCCGAGGCCTCGGGGGTGCTGTTCACCGCCCTGGCGTTCGGCAGGCCGATGGTGCTCAGCGACGTGGGGGCGTTCCCCGAGCTGGCGGCCACCGGCGCCGCACGCGTGTTCCCGGCGGGCAGCCCCGAGGCGCTGCGTCGGGCGCTGCAGGAGCTGCTGGCCGACGCCGATGAGCGCCGGCAGATGAGCCGCAGCGCCCTGGACGCGGCGCGCGGAGCGTATTCGTGGCGGGCCGTGGCCCGGCAGACGACCGAGCTGTATTCCTCGCTGCTGCGATGACCCTGCTGGCATTCGTCTTCTGGCTGTCGTGTGCGCTGCTCGTGTGGACCCAGGTCGGCTACCGACTGGCGCTCGGACTGGTCGCGCGCCTGCGCGCCGCGGGACCGGCGCGCGAGCTCGAGCCCCCTGCCGCGGAGCGCGAGCTCCGGGCGCCGTCGCGGGAGCCGCCCGTGGTGTCGCTGATCGTCGCCGCCCACGACGAGCAGGAGGTGATCGCCGCCAAGGTCGCCAACGCGCTCGCGCTCGACTACCCCCGCGAGCGGCTCGAGGTGATCGTCGCTTGTGACGGGTGCGAGGACGAGACGGCGGCGCGGGCCCGCCAGGCCGGAGCCGACCTCGTGCTCGAGCTGCCGCGGGGAGGCAAGATCCGCGCCCAGGACGCTGCCGTTGCGCAGGCGCGGGGCGAGGTCCTCGCCTTCTCGGATGCGAACTCCCTGTGGGACGCGGACGCCGCCACTGAGCTCGCGGGCGCCTTCGCGGACCGCGACGTCGGCTACGCGTGCGGCCAGGTCAGCTTCACGGCGCCCGAGGGGGCCACCAACCAGGAGGGGCTGTACTGGCGCTACGAGCTGTCGCTGCGCGAACTCGAGTCGCGGCTGTCCTCGATCACGGCAGGCAACGGTGCGATCTACGCGACCCGGCGCGACACCTACATCGTGGTGGACCCGATCATGGGCCACGACCTGTCGCTGCCGTTCAACATCGTCAAGGAGGGACTGCGGGCCGTGTACGTCCCTGCCGCCCGCGCGCGGGAGAAGATGGTGCCCTCGCTGGAGGGGGAGTTCGAACGCAAGCGCCGCATGATGAGCCACACCTGGCCGATCCTGCTGCGGGGCGGGATGCTCTCGATGCGCGGCTATCCACCCGGGTACGCGCTGATGATCATCTCCCACCGGCTGCTGCGCTATGGCAGCCCGATCCTGCACCTGCTCGCGCTGGTCACGAACGTGGCGCTGGTGGCGCTGGGAGCCGGGACCGTGTACTCCGTCGCCCTCGTGCTGCAGCTCGGGCTGCTGGCGGCCGCCGCCCTCGGCGGGCTGCTGCCCGGCCGCGTGCTGCTGATCGCCCGCTACTACGTGCTGACGACCGCCTCCAGCGCCGCCGGGTTGTGGGACTGGCTGCGCCACGGCACGAGCGCCTCCTGGGAGGCCGCCGAGGGGACGCGCTAGGGGTTCGCCGGTGCTGCGGCGCATGATCGACATCGTCGTCTCGGCGGGAGCGTTGCTGCTCGCCTCACCGCTGCTGCTGGCCGCCGCCGTGGCGATCCGGCTCGAGAGCCCGGGGCCCGTCCTCTACCGCCAGCGCCGGTCCGGCCTGCACGGCCGTCCGTTCGAGCTGCTGAAACTGCGCACGATGGTGACCGGCGCCGAACACATCGGAGCGGGCCTGGCGATCAACGAGGACGACCCCCGCATCACGCGCGTCGGGGCGCTGCTGCGCCGCACCTCGCTGGACGAGCTGCCGAACCTCGTCAACGTGCTGCGCGGGGACATGTCGCTGATCGGCCCGCGGCCAACGCTGCCGGCCCAGGTCGAGCAGTACACCGAGCGCCAGCGCGGGCGGCTGTCGATCAAGCCCGGGATCACCGGTTGGGCCCAGGTCAACGGCAGGGCCTCGCTGCCGTGGCCCGAGCGCATCGAGCTCGACCTCTACTACATCGAACACCGCTCGCTCCCGCTGGACGTGGAGATCCTGCGGCGCAGCGTCGGCCTGGTGCTCGGCGGGTCGGGCGTCTACAAGGGCGACACCGGCGGCTGGGAGGGGCGGATGTGAGCCCTCCTGCCGTACTGCTCACCGGCGCCGGCAAGCGCTACGACATCGTCAGTTGCTTCGCCCGGCTGACGCGCACGATCGTGGCCGACCCGGCGCCGCTGGCGCCCGCCCAATACGCGGCCCAGGTGCGTATGTCCGTACCGCTGATCGACGAGGACGCCTACGTGCCGGCGCTCGCGCGGCTGTGCGAGGAGCATGGGGTGGGGGTGGTGCTGCCGCTGACCGACCTCGACATCGAGGTGCTCGCACTGGCACGCGAGCAGGGCCTGCTGCCCGCGCTGGTCCCGTCCTCGGAGGTGGCGCGCGCCACCTACGACAAGTACGAGGCACACCTGCTGTTGCGGCGCTACTCCCTGCCCTCGCCCCCCACGGTGCTGCCGGTCGAGGACCTCGACGTGCTCGAGTACCCGGTCATGGTCAAGCCCCGGCGGGGATCGGGCGCGCGCTCGATCCACCTGGCGCGGGACCCGGCGCAGGCGCGATTCTTCGTCGACTACGTCCAGGAGCCCACGATGGTGCAGCGCGCGATGGGCGGGCCGGAGCTGTCGATCGACTGCCTCGGCGACCAGCAGGGCCGCTGCCTGAACGCGATCCCAAGGACGATGCTCGAGTCCCGCGGTGGGGAGTCGATCAAGGGCCGGGTGATCCACGACGCCGAGTTGATCGAGCTCGGGTGCTCGGTGATGGAGCAACTGCAGGTGCGTGGCCCGGCCACGATCCAGGTGTTCCGCGACCCCGACATCGGCCTCGCCATCACCGACGTCAACACCCGCTTCGGCGGGGCCTTCCCGGCGCCGGCGTATGCGGCCCGGCCGGGCCGCACCTACCCCGAGCTGATCGTGCGGATGGCCGCCGGCGAAGCGCCCGAGCCGCACGTGGGGGAGTTCGACGCGGGCATGAGCTTCACGCGCTACTACTGGCAGCTCGAGCTCGACTCGGAGATGCATCCGACGGGCCGAGACATCGTGCCGGGAGGGCCGCCGCCGCCCCGCTGAGCGTCCGCGTGCGCTCCACTGAGCGTTCTCCGGGTGCCCCGCCGAGCGGCCCCGGCGCCCCGCCGAGCGGCCCCGGCGCCCTGCCGAGCGGCCCGCAACGTGCCGGTGTACCCGCCCCGGCGCCCGTCCGGCGGTGCCCGGAGGATGCGGGGTCACGCCCTGCGTGCCGCTTAGGCGGCAGCCCCACGGGTAAAATCCCCCTGCAATGTCCACGGTTGTCGGCGAGCAGCCAACAGCGCCCGAGCGCGACCCCGGCGCGGATCAGGAGCCTCAGGACGCCGGCCCGGCGGGCTCGGGGGGTCCGGCCCCGGATGACGCACTCGCCACGCATCCGTGCGCGAACTGCGGGGCGCCGATGGAGCCGGGGCAGGAATGGTGCCTGCAATGCGGGGCAGCCGCTCCGGGGGCGCTCGAACGGGCGCCGTGGCGCTCGACCGGCCTGATCGTCGCGATCCTGGCCGCGCTCGCGCTGGGCGCCGCCGCCGCCGCCGTGGCGGCCCTCAACCAGCACAGCCCCGCACCCGCGACGGTCACGAGCATCGTCGCCGCCAAGCCGACCACACCCCCGCCGGCCGCAACCCCCACGCCGGTTCCGGCCACGCCGCAGGGAGCGACCAAGACGCCGCTGCCGAGCGCTCCCGCGAAACTGCCGAAGATCCCGACCACCACCTCCACGCCACAGGCGCCGCCGGCACCCACCGGGACGTCGACCGCCGGCACGGGCGCCAACGGGGAATCGCAGGGCTCGAACCCGGCCTCCGCCGAAGGCGGCAGCTCGGGCGAAGGCGCCTCCGGCGGCTCGGAACCGTCGGCGCTGCTGCTCGACACCGACGCCGCCTCCACCTACAACCCCTACAACCTCCCGGCGAGCTTCTTCGGCGACCCGAGCCTCACGATCGACGGCGACCACACCACCTCGTGGACCGCCCAGCTCAACCCGGAGACCGCCCCCAACATGGCCGAGGGCGTGTCGATCAACCTGAAGTCCCTCAAGAAGCTGTCGGTGCTCGAGCTGGTGAGCACCAGCAAGGGCATGGTCGTGCAGGTGTACGGCACCACCGAAACCAAGCCGCCCGCCTCGATCACCGACCCGGCGTGGGTCGCGCTGTCCTCGCCCCTCGCGCTCAAGAAGACAACGACGCGCTTCAAACTGCGCAAGCCGAAGCAGGGCTTCCGCCAGCTCGTGGTGTGGATCAGCAAGGCTCCCGCCGCTGCGATCGGCACCCCCACCGCGCCCGGCCACGTCAAGGTGGGCGAAGTGGAAGTCTTCCCGGCGGGTTAGCGGCGGGCTGAGCGGGGCCGTTTCGCACGCGCGACGCGTGCGCTCCCGGTTGCCCCGGGGTTGTTCGTGCGCGCAGGTTTGCGCGCCGCGCCCTTGGTTTTCTTCCTGGTGGCGCGTTTCGAGCCGGCCGTCGCCCGCCGGGCGCGGGGCGGAGCCCACAGTTCCTCGAGGAAAGCGGCGATCTCGTCGGTCAGCCGGTCGGGCTGCAGGCGCAGCTCGACCAGCGAGTTGGCTTCGATCAGTCGCGAGTTCGGCAGCTCTCCGGCGAGCATCCCCGCGTCGGAGAAGGGGTGCACGGGGTCGCGCGGATGGCCCAGCACCAGCGTCGGCACCTGGAAGGTCCGCCGCTCGCTGCGCGGCGGCGCCGTGCGCCCGAAGAACAGCCCCTGCAGCAGCGCTCCCCCCGGCCCGGGTTCCTGGCGGAACACGTCGAGCATGACATTGCCCCAGTGCGGCAGCAGTCCGCGCGGCACGGCTCGGGCGGCGGTCGCGACCCGCTTCATGATCGGCTCCCCGAACGTGAGTGCGACCAGCAGCGGCGTGAAGGCGAGCGCGCTGGCGAGCAGGCCGTTGTCGAGCACGGGCATCTCGATCACCATTCCCCGCAGGCGCTCGGGGTGTTCGGAGGCCACCTCGAGCGCCGCGTTGGCGCCCAGGGAGGTTCCCATCACGGCCGCCTGCTCGAGTTCGAGGTGGTCCATCAAGCCGACGATCTGCTCTCCGAAGATCGCCATCGAGTAGCGCCACATGTCGCGCGGGCGGTCCGAGCGGCCGTGTCCGAGCAGGTCCATCGTGATCACGCGGTTGCCTCGGCGGGCGAGCTCTTCCGCTAGCGGGCGGTGCATTTCCTGGCTGAGCATCAGCCCGTGGAGGAGGATCAGCGGGCGCCCCTTGGCGGCCTTCAGGCTGCCGTTGCTGGCCGCACCCCTCCGGGACGCACCGCTCGTGGCCGCCGCGGCCGGCGGCTTCTCGTCGCTCGCGAATTCCGTGTAGTGGATCCGCTGGCCCTCGTACCTGAAGAACGGCATCAGCTCCAACAGGGTACCGGCGACCCCCATCGCAGCCGCGGGGCCGACCGCCGGAATCCGTATTTGACCCCGATCGCTCCAGCACCAACCTGATCGCACCTGCGCTGCCCCGCGCGCAACGGGGCCGTCGGCGCGCTAGGTTGCTGTGTGGCGGGCCCGGCTCGCCGGACCCACACGGACAGCCGCAAACCAGGGAGAAGCAGATGGCCAAAGAGCCCCGCATCCTCGCCGGCGAGACCGCCGCGATCACCGGTGGCGCCCGCGGGATCGGGCGCTCCACCGCAGAAGCCCTCCTAGCCCAGGGCATGAAGGTCGCGATAGGCGACGTGGACTACGACGCGGCCGCGCAGACCGCCTCGGAGCTGGGCGCGAGCACGATCGCCCTGCCGCTCGACGTCACCGAGCGCTCGTCCTTCTCCGCGTTCCTCGACGGCGCCGAACAGCAGCTCGGGCCGATCGACGTGCTCGTCAACAACGCCGGCATCATGCAGATCGGCCGCTTCGTCGACGAGGACGACCTCACCGCCAGGCGGATGATCGACATCAACCTCCACGGCGTGATCCTGGGGATGAAGCTCGCACTCGAGCGGATGATCCCCCGCAACCGGGGCCACATCGTCAACATCTCCTCACAGGCGGGCAAGTACGGAGCGCCCGGTGGCGCCACCTACTCGGCCACCAAGCACGCCGTCATCGGACTCACCGAGGCGATCCGGGGCGAGCTGCGACTGATGGGGGCGAGCGTCGACCTCAGCTACGTGATGCCCTTCGCGGTCAAAACCGAACTGGGGGCAGGGCTGGGGGATGCTCGCGGGATGCACCACCTCGAGCCCCGCGAAGTGGCCGAGCGGATCGTGGAAGCGCTCCAGTACCGGATCGTGGAAGTGTGGGTGCCGAAGTCCGCGAGCCGCACACAGATGCTCGCCGCCGTGCTTCCCCGCTCCCTGTCGGAGGGCTTCGCACGTGCGATCAAGGCGGATCGCGTGCTCGCCGGCGCCGACTTCGAGAGCCGTCGCAACTACGAGCTGCGGGCGTCGCGCTCGGAGCCGGGCCTGGAGGGACCGCCACCCCAGCCCCAGATCGCCGGGGCGCCCGTCGGCACGTCGGCCCCAGCTGCCGCCCCGGTGGCTTCGGTGACGGGGCGCTACGAGGCGGCCGTCGAGGTCGAGGCGGAGGCCGAGCAGCCCGGGCCCTTGGGTCCGGACGGGTCGATGGAGCAGCCGCCGGTCGGCGGCGGCTGAGCCCGTAGGGGCGGCTCTCCCCCCGCCCCTACCGGCTCGTGAGCCACTCGGCGATCAGGCCGCCGATCAGCGGCCCCTGGTCCTCCTGGAGGAAGTGGCTGGCGTCCTCGATCGTGCGCGGGCGCTCGCGACCGATCGCCTCCGCGAAGCGCTCACCGGTGCTCAGGGGGATCACCGGGTCGGAGTCGGCCCACAGCATCAGCGTCGGGCGGCGGTCCTCGCGCAAGGCCTCGAGCACCCGCTGACCCGCCGCCGCGCCCGGGGCGTCGGGAGCCGTGGGGAGCATCAGCGGGAAGGCGCGCGCACCCGCCTTGGAGGCGGCGTTCGGGTAGGGCGCTTCGTAGGCCGCGATCACCTCGTCGCCGGGGTCGGTCTTGCAGGCGCCGCGCACGAGCATTCCCACCGGCAGGTCCTCGGTGCGCTCGACGAAGTCCCGAAACGCGATCCACGCGTCGGTCATCTTCTGGTGGCCCGTGAAGAGGCCGGTGTCGAGGATCACCAGCCGCGAGATCCGCTCGGGGTGCTCGACCGCCAGGCGCAGGCCGATCGGACCTCCCCAGTCGTGGACCACCGCGGTCGCGTCGCGCAGATCGAGGTCCTCGAGCAGCGTGGCGGCGAGCTCGGTGTGGCGGTCGTACGAATAGAAGCCGAAGTCGGTCGGCTTGTCCGAGCGCCCGAAGCCGGCGAGGTCGGGCGCCACGCAGCGATAGCCCGCATCCCGCACCGGGGGGATCACCTTGCGCCACAGGAACGACCAGGTCGGCTCGCCGTGGAAGAAGACCACCGGCGCGCCCTCCCCGACGTCGAGGTGGGCCAGCCGCAGCCCGTCCACCTGCCGGTAGGTCGACTCGAACGGAAAGTCCGGGAGGCCCTCCAGCGCCTGCTCCTGGGTCTGCACAACATCCTGGCTCACGCTGTTCCTCCCCCGCGTCGTCGGCCGGCGGAGCATAGCCGCTAGTCCATCGGCTAGGCTCGCGCGCTGACGTGCACGCGCTGGCCCTGCAGCTGGCCCCCGTTCTGGCGGCCGAGAAGAGCAAAACCGTCTTCTACATCGTCGGCGGGCTGCTGGTCGTGTGGGCTTTCGGGCTGGCGCTCGGGATCGGCACGCTGCGCCCCGAATTCCCCACGAACTCGCGCGGCGAGCGGATCGTGATCGCGATCAGCATCGTGCTGGTGCTGGGCACGTTGGGGGCCGCGGTGGCGACTTCCGGAAGCCCGGAGAAGACCGAAGCGGCAAAGGCTGCGGAAGTCGCCTCGGCGGCGAAGATCGCCAAAGAACTCGCTGTCCCCGAGCCGTCCTCGGCGAACGGCGCTTCCGCCGCGACGGAACCAGGCGCCACCACGCCGGCTGCCACCACGCCAGCTGCCACCACGCCCGCCGTCACGACGCCTGCCGCGACCACGGCTCCGTCCCGGACCCCCGCGAAAGCCCCCGCCGCGCGCACGAAGCACGAGCCCACCCCGAACGCCACCAAGCTCGCGTTGAGCGTGCCCGGGACGCAGCTCGCCTACAACACCAAGCTGCTGACCGCGAAGGCGGGCGCCGTGACGATCTCGATGACCAACATGAGCCCGCTCGAACACAACGTCGCGATCGCCGAAGGGTCGAAGGTGCTGGGCGCGACCCCCACCTTCACCGGCGGCGTGAAGTCCGTCACGCTCAACCTCAAGCCCGGCAAATATGTCTTCTACTGCTCCGTACCGGGCCACCGCCAGGCCGGGATGGAAGGCACGCTGGTGGTCAAGTGAAGCTGTACGTGTGCTGGGGGACGTTTCCCACGCCCCGCCCCGGCGGGCATCCCTGTGCGAACGCCTACCACGCCCTGCGCGACGCCGGCTACACGCCGGAGATCGTGAAGTCCTACGGCCTCGCGCCGCTGCCCGCGGCCTTCAACAACACACGGGGCCGCAAGGAGGTCCAGGAGCTGACCGGCAACCGCTGGGTGCCGACGCTCGTGCTCGACGACGGCACGGTGATCGACGACTCGCGCGCGATAATCGACTGGGCGCGCGCCAACCCGGCCCCCGTCTCCCAGCCCCAGCCCTAGCCGGACTCAGGCTTCCCGCGCGGCTCAGGCTTCCCGCGCGGCTTCCGTGGCCGTCCGCCACGCGAACAGCACGGCTGCGACCGCGGTCGCCAGGTTGAGGCTGGAGACGCCCTCTCGCATCGGGATCCTGATCAGGTGCTGCGCCCGCCCCGTCAGCTCGTCGCTGAGGCCGTGCCGCTCGGTGCCGAACGCGAGCACCGAGTGCGGCGGCAGGAGTCCCGGGTGTAGCGGCGAGCCGTCGGGGTCGAGCCCAAGCAGCGGGCGGCCACTCCCGGCGAGCTCCTCGAGGTTCCCCAGCCGCGCCACCGGCAGCGCGAAGTGCAGGCCGGCGGCGCCCCTCAGCGCGTCCGGGTGCCACGGGTCGTGGGTGCCGGTGGTCAGCACCCCCGCGGCGTCGGCGGCGGCGGCCACGCGCACGCACGCGCCCATGTTGCCGAGGTCGCGGGGATCCTCGAGCAGGATCACCGGCGCCGGGTGGGTGCTCGCGAGCATCGCCGCCGGCTCCTCGTGGGGGCGCTCGGCGATCGCCATCACAGGGGTGGTCGGCGCCAGTGGAGAGAGCTGGTCGAACACCTCGCGGTCGACAACCTGCGCCTCCGCGAGCCGCGGGCCGAGGTCCGGCGCGAGCGCGCCGGCGAGCCTCTGCAGCTCCTCGGGGTCGGCGGTCACGAGCAGTTCGATGCGCGCGCCGAACCGCAACGCGTGCTTGACCGGATGGAAGCCTTCGAGCACCGCGAGGGCCGGGTCGCGCCGCGCGCGTCCGAAGCGGGGGATGAGCGGTCCGTCCTTCACGTGCCGATCATTCCAGCCCGGGCACGCGTACTAGAGTTGGCCGCGATGAAGCTCGAGGGTGTCCATCACATCACCGCGATCACCGCAGACGCCCCCCGCAACGTCGAGTTCTACACGGGCCTGCTCGGCCTGCGGATGGTCAAGTGCACGGTCAACCAGGACGACCCGACCGTGTACCACCTGTTCTACGGCGACGAGGACGGCTCGCCCGGGATGGACCTGACGTTCTTCGAGTATCCGGGGGCCGCGCCCGGACGGCCCGGTGCCGGGATGGTGCACCGGATCCTGTGGCGGGTGGGCTCCCCCGAGGCGCTCGACTTCTGGGAGGAGCGCCTCGCCGACGCCGACGTGGCCAGCAGGCGCAGCGACGGTGGGCTGATCTTCGCCGACCCCGAGGGGATGGACCACGAGCTGCTCGTGAGTACGGCACCGGACCCGTTGCTGACCGCGGCCTCGCCGGAGATCCCGCCGGAGCACGCGCTGCTCGGCTTCGAGGGCGCGCGCGCCTACGCCGCCGACCCCGGCCGCAGCGAGGGGCTGCTGGGGCAGGCGCTCGGGTTCGCCCGCCGTGGCGAGGGCAGCTGGGAGGTCCGCGGCGACGAACGCGGCGGCACCTGGGTCTACGACACCCCTCCCCCCGGTTCCGGCCGACAGGGCGCCGGCAGCGTGCACCACATCGCCTTCGCCTCGCAGATCGCCGACCACGACGCCTGGCGCGAGCGGGCGATCGAGGGCGGCGCCCACCCCACGCCCGAGATCGACCGCTTCTACTTCCGCTCGATCTACTTCCGCGAGCCCAGCGGGGTGCTGTTCGAGATCGCCACCCTCGGCCCGGGCTTCGCCGTCGACGAGGACGCAGCGCACCTCGGCGAGCGTCTGTCGCTGCCGCCGAGGTTCGAGCCGCTGCGCGAGCAGCTCCAGGACACGCTCACGCCGCTGCCCTACCCGCCGGCATGGCGGCTGGCGAGCCACGCCTGAGCGTGCTGCGCCTCGTCACGATCCCCATCAGCCATTACTGCGAGAAGGCGCGCTGGGCGCTGGACCGGGCGGCGATCCCCTACCACGAAGAGCGCCACGTACAGGGGATCCATCAGCTGGCTGCCCGGCGGGCCGGCGGCGGGAGCACCGTCCCGGTGCTGGTCACCCCGCAGGAGTCGATCGGCGAGTCCGCCCAGATCCTCGAGTGGGTGGACCGGCGCACGGAGGAGCCCGCGCGGCTGTTCGGCGGCACACGCGAGGTGCGCAGGGAGGTCGGGGCGCTGTGCACCCGCTTCGACGAGCACCTCGGCCCCGCCGGACGGCGCCTCGTGTACGTGCACATGTTCGGCGGCCCGCGCGAGCTGATGCTGCGCTTCAACGACCAGGGCGTGCCCGCATGGGAGGACCGCGTGGTGCGGGTCGGACTGCCCGTGTTCGAGAGGTTCATCTGGCGCCTGCTCGACATCCGCCCCGGGGTCGAGCAGGGCGATGAGGAGCTCGTGTGGCGCGAGTTCGACCACGCCGGCGAGCTGCTCCGCGACGGACGTCCGTTTCTGTGCGGGGAGCGTTTCTCGGCTGCCGACCTCACGTTCGCCGCGCTCGCCGCACCGGTGCTGATGCCGCCCGGATACGGGGTGGAGCTGCCGCAGCCGGACATCCTCCCGGAGGCCACTGCCCGGCTCGTAGGCCGCGCACGGGAACACCCTGCCGGAGCGCACGCCCTGCGCATGTACTCCGAGCAACGCCGCGCCGCGCCCGCGCCGGAGGCGGTCGCGGCGGCCCGCTGAGGGCGGGGCAACCAGTTGAGCGCTCGCGAGCGGCGCCAGGGCGAGACGCCCTACCTCGACGCCCTCCTGGAGTACGCCGGCCGCGATCCCGCGCGGCTGCACGTGCCGGGCCACAAGGGCGGCCCGGGCGCCGACGAAGGCCTGATCGAGGCGCTCGGGGAGCGCGCGCTGGCGCTCGACATCCCGGCGCTCACCTACGGCGTCGACCTTGGGCCCGAGCCGACGGCGTTCGCCCGGGCCCAAACGCTCGCCGCCGAGGCCTGGGGGGCACGACGGGCCTGGTTCCTGGTCAACGGGGCCTCTCAGGGGAACATCGCGGCGGGGCTCGCGCTCGCCCACCACGGCGAGCACGTGATCGTCCAGCGCAACGCCCATTCGAGCACGATCGACGCGCTCGTGCTGTCGGGGATGCGCCCGACCTTCGCCTCCCCCGAGATCGACCGGGAACTCGGCATCGCCCACTGCCTCGATCCCGACACCCTGCGCGAGGCGCTCGAGCGAACGCCCGCCGCGGCCGGCGTGTGGATCGTCTCGCCGACCTACTTCGGTGCCGTGGCGGACGTCCACGCGCTCGCCGGGCTCGCCCACGAGCGGGGCGTGCCGTTGATCGTCGACGAGGCCTGGGGTGCGCATCTGGCGTTCCACGAGCAGTTGCCCGAACACGCGCTCGCGGCGGGTGCCGACCTCGTGATCTCGAGCACGCACAAGATCGTGGGGAGCCTCACGCAGTCGGCGATGCTGCACCTCGCCCACGACTCGCTGATGGACGAGCAGGAGGTCGATCGGGCGGTCACGCTGACCGAGTCCACCAGCCCCAGCTCCCTGCTTCTCGGCTCGCTCGATGCGGCACGGCGGGCGGCGGTGACCTCGGGCCGGTTCCACCTGACGCAGACCATGGCCACGCTCGCGCGCGTTCGCGAGGAGATCCGTGCGATCGAGGGGCTGGACGTGCTCGACGAGCGGCTCGTGGGCCGTCCCGGCGTGTTCGCGTACGATCCCCTGCGGCTCGCGATCGACGTCCGCGGCGTGGCCGCCAGCGGCTACGAGCTGGCGCCGCTGCTGCGCGAGCTGGACGACATCAACCTCGAGCTGTCCGGCCAGAACGTGCTCGTCGCGGTGTTCGGGATGGCCGAGCGCTCGATGGCCGAGGCGGACCGCCTGGTTGGGGCCCTCGGTGCCGCGGTCGTCGCCGCCGGGGTCGAACCGGCGGGCCTGCGGTCGAGCTTTGCGGCCGCCCCGCCGTGGGGAGAGCTCGCGATGACACCCCGTGCCGCCTACCTCGGCCCTCAGGAGGTGGTTCCCGCGGGACGGGCGGCCGGGAGGATCGCGGCGGAGTCACTGGCGACCTACCCGCCCGGGATTCCCAACGTGCTGCCCGGCGAGCGCCTCACCAGCGAGACGCTCGAATACGTGCGCAGCGCGCTCGAGCAGGGCGGGAGCGTGCGCGGCGCCAGCGACCGCCTGCTGCACACTGTGCGGGTGGTGGTGGAGTGACTACACTCGCCGCGCCCAACGATCGATAGGGAGGCCCGATGCGCGCGGTGGTGGTCCACGAAACCGGAGATGTCGATGTGCTGCGCCTCGAGGACGTCGAGACCCCTGTCCCCGACGACGGTGAGGTGCTGGTGCGCGTGATCGCCGCCTCGATCAACCCGATCGACTGGAAGTTCAGGCGAGGGGTCGTGCCGAGGCAGTTGCCGACGATCCTCGGCAGCGACGCGGCGGGTGTTGTCGAGGTCTCGAATGCCGAAGGGTTCAGCACGGGCGAAGAGGTGTTCGGATTCCTCGGCAGCGGCTCGTATGCCGAGTTCGGCATCGGCGTGCCCGCCACGCTCGCCCACAAGCCCGACCACCTCGGTTACGAGCAGGCGGCCGCGATGCCCGTCGCGTCCCTCACGGCGTGGCAGGGGCTGTTCGAGCGCGGTGGCCTCGAGCGCGGCCAGCGCGTGCTGATCAGCGGCGCGGCTGGCGGCGTCGGTCACCTCGCCGTGCAGCTCGCCGCCCAGGCGGGAGCCGAGGTCCTCGCCACCGGCTCGCCGCGCAACCGTGAGTTCGTGCTGGGCCTCGGTGCCCACCGCTTCATCGACTACACCAGCGAGGACGTCGTCACCGCCGCCGGCGAGGTCGACCTCGTGTTCGACGTGGTCGGTCACGACACCGACAGGCTGCTCGAGGCGATCCGTCCGGGCGGCAAGATCGTGCTGATCGCGTCGGCCCCCCCCGACGGCGCGGCCGAGCGGGACGTGGACGCGGAGCTGTTCACGATGGCCCCCGACTCCGCCCAGCTCGAGCGCCTCGCGGTGCTCGTCGCCGACGAGGTCCTGAAGGTGGAGATCGACGAGGTGGTCCCCCTC
>Ga0335083_10003543_pt1 | contig 20165 bp, 21 predicted proteins | sample Lox_Sample_42_FD_206716 | JGI IMG/M metagenome (GOLD analysis project Ga0335083, IMG submission 206716) | Soil microbial communities from Loxahatchee National Wildlife Refuge, Florida, United States - Lox_Sample_4.2 | ecosystem: Environmental > Terrestrial > Soil > Wetlands | place: USA...
ACCGGCACCCGCACCGGCACCGGCTCCTGCACCGGCACCCGCACCGGCACCGGCACCGGGTCCGGCACCGGCACCGGCATCGGCTCCGGCCGACGTGCCGGTCTCCGCGCCCGCCGACGAGCCGGCGCCGGTGCCGTCGACCACGCCATCCGGCCAGCCCCACACCGCGCTACCGCGCGAGACCGCGATCGAGAACGCGCTCGCCGCGCCCGCGATCTCCGGCAGCGCGTTCGGCGGCTACGGCGAGATCACGTACAACGCGCCGAGCAACGCCAACTCGGTGGTCGACTTCCGCCGCTTCGTGCTGTTCTTCGGCCACGACTTCAACGAGCACATTCGCTTCTACTCCGAGGTCGAGTTCGAGCACGCGGTCGCGTCGTTCGACGACCAGGGCGAGGCCGAGATCGAGCAGGGCTACCTCGACTTCCTCGTCACCAAGCGCTTCAACATGCGCGGCGGCCTCATCCTCATGCCGATGGGGATCGTGAACGTCTACCACGAGCCGCCGAGCTTCCACGGCGTCGATCGCCCGGACGCCGACCTCTACGTCATCCCGTCGACGTGGCGCGAGCCCGGCTTCGGCGTGTTCGGCGAGCTCGCCGAGGGTCTGCGCTATCAGCTCTACGTCGTCGACGGGTTCGACGCGAACGGCTTCACGGCCCAGTCGGCGATCGCGGAGGGCCATCAGGAAGCGCAGCTCGCGTATGCGGGCGACGGCGGCGCGATCGGCCGCATCGACTACGAGCCCGTGCTCGGCACCGTGATCGGCGCGTCGGCGTACGGTGGCACGTCGGGCAACTCGCTGCGGTCGACGGTCGGCTACGTGCCGCTCGGGCTGTTCGACGTCGACGCGCGGATGCGGCGCGGCGCGTTCTCGGCGCGCGGCGAATTCGCGCTGCTCCTCGTCGGCGACGCCGCCAACCTCGACCGCGCGCTCGCGAGCGGCACGCCGGAGCAGGCGATGGCCGGGCCGGTGTCGTCGATCTCGGTCGGCGGCTACCTCGAGGTCGCGTACGACCTCATGCACGTGCTCGCGCCGTCGAGCGAGCAGGCGGTCGAAGCGTTCGCGCGGTTCGATTACGCGAACACGCAGGCATCGGTGCCGGCCGGGTTCATGGCGATGGAGCAGTACGATCGCCACGCGATCGTCGCGGGAATCTCGTACAAGCCGATCCCCCAGGTCGCGCTCAAGGCCGACTACCGCCATGGCTGGCTCGGCGACGGCACGTCGTTCGACGAAGCCGCGGCGGCCATCACCTGGCTATTCTAGGCGCGATGCAGGTCTTTTCGCGCCGAGGCTTCCAGCTCCGCACCGCGTCGGTCGAGACGCGCGTCGCGTACACCGCGTTCCTCGTGCTGTCCGCGCTCGGGCTCGCGACGCTCGTCGCGCTCGCGATGCGCGCCGGCACGTCGCCGAGCGCGATCGCGGTCTACTACCGCGGCGACGACAGCGAGATGAGCTTCGGCAAGACGTTCTGGCAGCTCGTCGAGACCAGCCACTTTCACCTGTTCACGGTGCCGGTCGTCGTCCTGATCTGGTCGCACCTGCTGTACGGCACGCCGACGTCGGTGCGGCTGCGGGTCGGGCTCACGCTCGTGACGTTCGCGGGCGCGCTGCTCGAGGCGCTCGGACCGTGGCTCGTGCGCTACGTCGCGGGCGCGTGCGCGTGGGTGCTGATGGCGGGCTGGCTGTTGCTCGCGGGCGGCGCGGCCGCGATCCTCGTCATCTCGCTACTGTCGATGTGGGGCCGCGAGTGGATGGTCAAGTGGTTCGCGTCGCCGCAGGAAGGAAGCCCGCCGTGAAGTGGATCGTGCTCGCGTGCTTGCTCGTCGCGACTCCGGCGCTCGCCGATCGCGTGCTACTCAAGGAGGCCGACGCGCCGGCGCTGCTCGGCGGCAAGACCGCGACGCGCAAGACGCTCGAGCTCACCGCCGATCAGCTCGCACAGCTCGGCAAGGATCTCGGCCGCAAGATCACGGCGTCGAGCTACCCGTACCTCGAGGTGCGCGACGATCACGGCCACCCGCTCGGCGCGATCTTCTTGCTCGACGTGATCGGCCAGGCCGAGCCGATCACGTTCGCGGTCGCGGTCGGCGCCGACGGCGCGCTGCGCGACGTCGCGGTGATGGTGTATCGCGAGTCACACGGCGAGGAGATCGCGGACAAGCGGTTCCGCAAGCAGTTCGCCGGCAAGCGCGCGGCCGATCCGATCGCGCTCGGCAAGGACATCGACGCGATCAGCGGGGCCACGATCTCGTCGCGTTCGGCCACGTTCGCGGCCCGCAAGGCGCTGCGGCTGGCCGAGTTGGTGCGCTACGCCCCATGACACACGCTTTTTGCTGGAAGCCGAGCGGGCAGGGCAGGAGACTCGCCGCCATGCGGTGGATCGGCGTGCTCGTCGTCGCGGCCTGCGGCTCCAAGGCCAGCACGCCGCCGCCCGCGCCGTCCGACTCGAACGACACGTTCGTCGCGTTCCCGGCGACGTTCCAGCCGTTCCGCATGTGGACGTCGTTTCACGATCCGGGCCCGACCGATACGACGCTGCCGGCGTCGGTGCTCGGCCCGCGCACGCAGTACATCAACACGCTGCCGCCGCACGGCGCGACGCAGTTTCCGATCGGCACCGTGATCGTGGAAGCGCGCGAGAGCGGCCAGATGCTCATCCTCGGCGCGGTCAAGCGCGGCGGCGGCTACAACGCGAACGGCGCGGTCAACTGGGAGTGGTTCGGCCTCGGCGAAGATCCGGCGACCGGTGCGGTGACGATCCAGTGGCGCGGCACGGTGCCGCCGGTCGGCGGCTACGGCGGCTTGCCGATGGCGGGCTGCAACGAGTGCCACGAGCTGTGCGGCGAGCCCGGCGGCATGGCGAACAACGACTTCGTGTGCTCGCCCGAGCTCCAGCTGGCGAACTTCTGATGAAGCGCGGCGCTCTCTTGCTCGTCGCATGTCATTCGTCGACGCACGGCGCGGCCGACGGCGCGGCGAGCGACGCGCCGCCGCCGCTGCTGGTCACGATCACCGCGACCGTGAACAGCACGCGGTTCGTCGTGCGCGAGCACATGCTCGCCGCCGGCGAGATGCAGATCTCGGGCGAGCCGCTCGCGCAGGCGATGGGCCGCGACCTCGGCGCGTACAGCCGCATTCACATCCCGCCCGATCTGTACTTCGATAGCTCGATCTACGCGGCCGGGCCGTGGGTCGACCTGCCGGGGTTCTCGACCGGAATCGAGTCGTACGAGTACTCGAAGCAGCCGATGAACGACCTCGCGTTCGAATCGGGCGCGGGCACGTCGCTCGCGTACGCGCCGTTGGTGAACCCGTCCGGCGTGCACGGCGCGGCGGCGACCGCGCTCGTCGCCGCGCTCGTCCAGCACTACGCCGCCGGCGCGAACACGACCACGCGCTTCGTGTTTCCGGTCGGCACCTATCCGCCGTCACCGGCGCACGCCGCCGATAACGTGCTCGGCTGGCCGGGCATCTGGCCGACCGCGCACGTGTTTCAGAGCTTCGATCCGGCGGTGATGCCGACCGGTCAGCTCGTGCAGAAGTGCTCGATCACGTCGGACGACAACCCCGGCGATGCGGGCGGCGGCGTCGGCTGTGCCGATTACGAGTGCAACGCGACGACGCTGCACCTGCCGGATCGCGCGGCGCAGGTCGATCCGACGGTGACGCCGGGGGCGGACGGGTTCTCGGCGTGGAAGTACGCGCTGTGGACGCTGAACTACCTGCAGATCATGCACGACTCGACGGAGGCGGCGGTGAGCACGGTCGATCCGTCGGACCTCGCCAACGTCGGCGCGGCGGGCAACCAGATCGTGGGCATGGACGACACCGGCGCGGCGACCGCGGCGGGGACGTACCTGGGCTCGAGCGACATCGAGGGCCTCCAGGCGCAGCTGTTCGTCGCGATGCTCGACAGCCGCGCCGAGGACTGGCTGCGGTCGTTCGCGACGAGCGACGGCGCGACGCTGACGGGATTTCCGAGCCTGGCGGCGGCGCTCGCGTACGACGAGCAGCAGCCGCTGCGCTGGTTTCCCGGGCAGATCGCGGTCGCGGAGAGCGCCGACGGCGACGTGTTCCCGCGCCCGGCGTACATGCTGGCGTCGGCGAACAGCGCGCTGCTCGACCAGCTCGGGGTGATCCTCGGCTACGCGACGATCTACGCGCTGACCGATACGCGCAACGCCGACGTCGGCGGGTCGCAGCCGGCGCTCGCGTACTTCGACGGCGATCCGTTCGCGGCGGATGATCAGGTCGCCGACGGCGAGGCGACGCTGCACGATCGCGCGCTGGCGATGGTGCGGGTGGCGGTGGTGAACCTCGATCGGCTGCACGTCGATCCGTCGAGCGGCGTGTTCGTCGACGACGTGACGATGACGGGCACGACGGCGGCGCGCGGGACGACGCTGGCGACGACGACGGCGGCATACACGGTGATCGCGCTGCGCACGCTGACGCGGGCGCTGGCGTCGCAGCTCGAGCTGTACTCGAACGAGACGCCGGATACGGCGGGCGTGGCGTCGCCGCTCGACGCGCTCGCGCTCCACCGCGCGGCGAATCCGAGCGAGACGTTCTCGGCGCGGGTGACCGAGCTCTTGCGCGCGCATGCCGCGCTGCTCTACGACCACCTGACCGACTCGACCGGCCGCGCGTACGACGGCTGGGACGTCGCGGCGGGCGCGCCGGTCGACCCGCAGGACACGCTCGACGCGCACGCGGCGGCGGTGCGCGGGCTGTTCGCGGCGTACCTCGCGACCGGCGACGAGCGCTACCGCACGCGCGCGATCGCGGTGTTCGATCGCATGGCGGCGGTGTTCTACGACCCGGTCGCGCGGATCTGGAGCGCGACGCCGGCGCCGGTCGACAGCGTCGAGTACACGCCGCTGCGGTTCGCGCTCGTGCAGAGCGCCTTGCGCGACATGTACGAGCTGGTCGCGGCGCGCCCCGGCGGCGAGGCCCTCGAGCCGATCTACGAGGACTACCTCCAGCGCCTGAACAAGCTCGTGCTCAACGGCTGGGACGATCGCGACCTCGACAAGGAGATCGGCTGGCCCGCGGAGTGCGTGAACGTCGTCGACGGCTTGCCGCGCGGTGGCCTGCAGATGGCCGAGCGCACGCTGACCGGCGAGACCGGCCGGCTGCGCGACGAAGGCGGTGGTGGCAGCGGCTCGAACCTCGGCGGCCCACCGACGACCGATCGCGAGCAAGACTGCGTGCCCGCGATCGACGCCGCGAAGATGTCGGCCGCGCTTGCCGATTCGGTCACGTTCCAGATCGCGAGGTCGCAGCCATGACCTCCACGCCATGCGCGCTGCTCGCGCTCGCACTGCTCGCCGCTTGCGGCGACAACCTGCACGTGCCGCCCGACGCCGACACCGGCTGCACCGCGACGTTCGCGGGCAACTTCACCGAGCAGTCGACGTCGCCGGCGAACTGCGCGACGATCGATGCCACCGATCCGGCGAACGTGCTGCTCGGCTTCACGGTGCCGAGTGCGACGCTCGCGACGTCGCTGACGATCTCGATCGATCTCGGCACGCTGCCGACGACCGGGGAGCTCACGTCCGAGCTCGTGACGATGTGGAGCGCGCGTGCGCTCGCGCGCGTCGGCAACGGCGCGTGCGAGTACAGCGCGGGCGCGACCGCGGTCCCGACCGGCAACTTCACGCTGGCGCTCACCGCGATCGATACGTCCGGCGCGCACGGCCTGCTCGGGCTCGAACAGTACGTGCTGACGTTTCCCGGCAGCGCGTGCGGCACGGGCAACACCGAGCAGGTCGGGCTCACATTTTGACGAGCAATGCGAGCGTCACGCGCGGCTCGTCCTGCACGAGATCGGGCGACCACCCCGGCACGAGCGACGTCGGCGCGAACATCCCGGGCGCGCCGGGCGGCGTCACACCGCCGGGCCCGGTGAAGTACGGCACGCTCGCGTGGCGATACACGAACTCCGCGCGCAGCGTCACGTACTGGGTCGGCATGTAATCGAACGTCGTTTGCAGGTCCCACGCGCGGAACGGGTCGCCCGGGTTCTCGGTGAAGTAGGGCGAGCCGGTGATCGCGGTCGCGCCGTTGATCGGCGGCAGGATCACGAGATAGCGGCCGGGATTCGTGATCGCGCCGCCGCCGACCGTCGCGGCGTAGTGCTCGCCGTGCCACGCGCGCAGGTAGCTCATGAACCCGGCGAAGTACTGCGCGCCGCAGCGCACGAGCCCGCCGCTCTCGCAGCCGATGTCGACGGTGAGCGTCGACGCGAGCCGCGACACGAAGTCGCCCGGATGCTCGAACCATTCGATCTGCACCGAGTCGTCGCTGTGGTAGCGGTGGCGATCCGGATCGCCCGGCGTGTCGGTGCCGACGCCATACGCGTTGAAGATCAGGATCAGGGTGCCGGTCGGCGCGTAGCGGACCTGGCCGCCGAGACCCGGCCAGCTGTTGTAGCGGCCGTACGATTGCCAGCCGTTGACGAGCCACGGCTCGATCTTCAGCCGATCGGTCGGGAACCACTGCACGCGCGCGCCGTTGAAGTACCAGGGCGTATTCGTCGACGCGAACGAGGGCTGATACGTCCAGTTGTCGAAGTTGTAGTAGCTCCACAGCCCGACATAGCTGAGGAAGAACCCGGCCTCGACGTTGACGCCGCGATGCGGATCGCCGAAGTGATACCCGCCGTAGGCTTCCGACAGGTAGCGGTACGCGTCGGCGAGATCCCACTGGCCGCGCGCCGGGCTCGCGTCGTTGCGCGGCATCGCGGTCGCGAGCTGACCGAATTGCGTCATCAGCCGGCCGATCGCGTTGTCGGCGTGAAAGTCGCCGCCGACACCGAGGAAGTTGACCTGGTTCTCGCCGGAGCGAAACACCTCGGACGAGCCGCCGATCGTGTCGTCGCTCGGGTGGTTGAACGAGTAGTGGAACGCGTCGTCGAGCCGGAACTCGCCGGTGACGTACTTCGACGCGAGCGGCGAGTCGTGCGTGCGTGCGTTGCCGCTCTGCCACGTGAAGTCGGCGAACGAGAACGGATCCTGCTCGCCCGATTGTGCGTGCGCGGCGGTGGCCGCGAGTGACAGCGCCGCGATGCCGAGCGCGCGGATCATCTGGGCCGGGCCGCGCGGGCGTCGCGCAGCACCTTCGCGAGCCACGCGAGCTCGTCGAACATCGCGTGCGCGCGCTTGCCGTAGATCTCCTCGCTCGGCGCGCCGTGCTCGTCGGCCGCGAGCCCGATCAACCGCACGTTGACCTGATCGCGCACCGGCACCATGCGCAGCTCGATGGCGACGAGCGACAGCTGCTCGGCCGCGCGCGCGCCGGCCGCGAACCCGCCGTACGACACGAACGCGACCGGCTTGTGATTCCACGCCGGATACAGCGTGTCGAACGCCGACTTCAGCTGCGCCGGATAGCCGTGGTTGTACTCCGGCGTCACGACGACGAACCCGTCGAGCCCGCGCACGAGCGCCGCCCAGCGGCCTTCGAGCGAGTCGGCGGTGTAGGTCGGCTCGAGCATCGTCGGCGGCGTCTTCGCCGTGTATGCGGGCAGCGGCCAGTCGCGGAGGTCGATCAGCTGGGCGTCGAGGTCGTCGCGCGCGGAGGCGAGGCCGTGGATCCAGCGCGCGAGCGGCTCGCCGCGGCGGCCCTCGCGCACGCTGCCTAGGATGATGCCGATACCGAGTCGAGTCATGGCGCCGCAGTCTAGCGCGGTCGGCGCGCAGCTTGCTTCGCGTGACGCCATGACCGACTTCCCCCGATCGCGCCGCGACTTGCTCGCGGGCGGTGTGACGCTGGCGCTCGCCGCGCTCGTGGGCTGTCGCCGCGACGACGACAGCGGCGAGCTCGACGTCTCGGCCGGCGAGGATCTGATGCGCGAGCACGGTGTGCTCGAGCGCCTCATCGTCGTCTACGACGCCGCGGCGCGCCGCCTCGATGCCGGCGATCGCAGCGTGCAGTCCGCGATCGGCGCCGCCGCACGCATCGCGCGCGAGTTCGTCGAGGACTATCACGAGCGCATCGAGGAGCGGTACGTGTTCCCGCGGTTCGAGCGCGCGAACCAGCTCGTCGAGCTCGTCGCGGTGCTGCGCCGTCAGCACGACGCCGGCCGCGGCCTCACCGATCACATCGCGGCGCTCGCGCGCGGCGCGCTCGCGTCGGCCGCGGACCGCGCCGAGCTCGCCGCGGCGCTGCGCGGCTACGGCGCGATGTTCGTGCCGCACGTCGGCCGTGAGGACACGCTCGTGTTCCCGGCGTTTCACCAGCTCGTCGGCAAGGAATACGCGGATCTCGGCGACCAGTTCGAGGACGAGGAGCGCGCGCGCTTCGGCGTCGGCGGCTTCGAGCAGTTCGTCGCGCGGCTGCCAGCGATCGAGGCCGCGGTCGGCGTCGCCGATCTCGCGCATTTCACGGTCACCGTCGACGATCTCGCGCGCTCGCGGAGCTAGCCGACGAGCACTCGCGCGACGCCGGCGGCGGCGCCGAGCGCGACGAGCCACAGCGAACCGACGCGAAACCGTACGAGCAGCACCGCCGCGACGACCGCGAGCGCGATGGTCGGCGCGTCGATCAGCGCCGCGCGGCCGAGCTCGATCGCGACCACGGCCATCAGCGCGAGCGACGCGACGTTGACGCCGTCGAGCACGCCGCCGGCGACGGGCGAGCGCCGGATGCGCGGCACGAGCGGCCCCGAGATCGCGACGAACACGAACGCCGGCAAGAAGATGCCGGCGGTCGCGACCAGCGCGCCGGTCGGTCCGCCGAGCACGTAGCCGATGAACGTCGCGGTCGTGAACACCGGGCCGGGCGTGATCTGGCCGGCCGCGACGGCGTCGAGCAGCTGCGACTCGGTCAGCCAGTGCAGGCGCGCGACGAAGTCCGCGCGCAGGAACGCGAGCAAGACGTAGCCGCTGCCGAACAGCACCGCGCCGATCTTGAGGAACGTCAGGAACAGCGGCGCGAGCCCGAACGGCGTCGCGGCGGCCGAGCCTCCGGCGAGCAGCGGCCCGAACCACGCGGCGCTCGGCTTTCGCGCCCGCGCTCCCGCGACGCGCGCAGCGGCGAGCGCGCCGGCCGCCGCGAGCACGACGAGCTCGTTGACACCGAGCGCGACGGCCGCGAACGATGCGGCGCCGATCGCGCCGAGCCACCAGGACCTCACGGCACGGCGCCCGAGGTTCCACAGCGCCTGCACGACGATCGCGATGATCACGGGCTTGATGCCGTACATCAGCCAGGCCGCCTCGGGCCGCGCGCCGTACTGCACGTATGCCCAGCCGAGCGCTCCCGTGAGCACCATCGCCGGCACGATGAAGCACAGCCCGGCGACGACGAGGCCGGGCAGGCCGCGGCGGTCGTAGCCGACGTGGATCGCGACCTCGGTCGAGTTCGGGCCCGGAATCAGGTTCGCCGCGCCGATCAGATCGAGGTAGCGCTCGGGCGTCATCCAGCCGCGGCGGCGCACGACGTGCTCCTCCATCATCGCGATGTGCGCGGCCGGGCCGCCGAACGCGGTCGCGCCCAGGCGCAGGAACAGCAGCGCGAGCTCGCGCAGGCTCGTTCGTGGCTCGCCGGCCATTCGCGTGACAGCCTAGCAGCCGTGCGGCCCGCGGTGATCGCGTTCGTGCGGCTCGGTCGACCGCTGTTCCTCGGCGGCGGCTTCCTCATGTACGGGCTCGGCGCCGCGATCGCAGCAGGCACCGGTCACGCGATCGACATGCGCCGCTACGCGCTCGGGCAGGGCGTGGTGATCGCGTTCCAGCTCATGACCCACTACGCGAACGACTACTTCGATCTCGAGGCCGATCGCGCGAACGCGACACCGACGCGGTGGTCGGGCGGCAGCCGCGTCTTGCCCGGCGGCGTGCTGCCGGCCGGAGTCGCGCTCGCCGCGGCCCGCGTGCTCGCCGGCCTCGGCGCGGTGCTCGCCGCTGCGCTCGCGATCGCGACCCGCGAGCTCGCGGTCGCCGCGACATGTGCCGCGATCGGCGGGCTCGCATGGGGCTACAGCGCCCCGCCGCTGCGGCTGTGCGCGCGTGGGCTGGGCGAGCTCGCGACCGCGGCGGTCGTGACCGTGCTCGTGCCGTGGCTCGGCTTCTCGCTGCAGGCGCCCGAGCTGCGCGGCGCCGACCTGCTCGCGCTCTCGATCGTACCGCTCGCGCTGTTACAGGTCGCGATGCTGCTCGCGATCGAATTCCCCGATGCCGCCGGTGACGCCGCGACCGGCAAGCGCACGCTCGTCGTGCGGCTCGGCCCGGTGCGCGCGGCGCGGCTGTACGCGATCGCGGTTGCCGCGGCGTACGCGTGGCTGCCGATCGCGTGCGCGCTCGGTTGGCCGAGCACGGTCGCGCTCGCCGCGGCGGTACCGCTGCCGCTCGCGCTGTGGCGGATCGCGCGCGCGGGCGACCACGCGGATCCGGCCGCGCACGAGCGGTTCGCGCTGTTCGCGGTGATGCTCCTCATCGGGACCGGCGCGGCCGAGCTCGCGGGATGGCTCGCGGCTTGATCGTCAGCGCGTTCGTCGGGATGACGATCGCGTCTCCGCTCGCCGAGCGCTACCGGCGATAGCGATAACGCGCGGGCGCCGGATGCCACTCGCCGCGATACGCCGGGCGCACGTAACCGTGGCGGACGTACTCGCCGCGGCGATCGACCCAGTGCGCGCGACGATCGCGCAGCCACACCGGCTCGCTGCGGTAGTACCCCCAGCGGCCGTGATCGCGGTAGTACCAGTAGTTGTTGTACCAGTAGACCGGGCGGCCCTCGTAGTACTCGGGCGCGGCGGTGGCGATGAACGCGGCAGGCGGCTCGACGACGACCTCGATGGCCTGCGCGCGCGCCTCGTGCGCGGTACCGAGCGCGAGCGCGAAGGGAATGGCCAGAAGCAATGCAGTTCGCATGAGCTACCTCCTTTAGGTTTCGGAATCCGAACGCTTGTAGTTCGCGTGGTGCCGCAGCGCATCGGCGGCCTTCGCGCGCTGGTCGGGAGTCAGGACGGGCGCGGCGGCCTCGTAGAGCCGGACCATGCGATTCACGCCCCATGTTGCCATGTGGGAGTTCACCGCGCTGCCGGTCGTGAGCGCGTGCGCGTCGAAATTCTCGCTCGTGAACGCGCTCGCGAACGCCTGGAAGTGCGCTTCGGCCTCGGCGCGATCGTACTTCGGCGCCTGGGTCATCGAGCTCGCGAAGCTCTCGCGGATCTTGTCGACCTGATCGGGTGACAGCTGGAGCTCGTGCGCGAGCTGCGCGATGTGGCCGTGGTGCGCGTCCTTGGCCGTCGGCTCGTCGGGCGCGTTCGCGTGGTTCCAGACGGTCAGGTGCGACTCGAGCTTGTCGACGAGCGCCTGGCGCTGGGGCGGTGTCAGCGTCTTGTGGAGCGCGTTGATCGAGTCGGCGACCGCGTCGTGCACGCCGGCGCTCGCGGTCGCGAGTTGCGCGACCGCCGCGTCGATCTTCGCTTGATCGACCTGACCGGCCGCGACGCCGTCGGCGAGCGCGAGCAGCACGGCCTTCTCGGCGTCCTTCGCCGGCTGCATCTTCGCGTGCATGTCGTGCTGGATCTTCACGATCGCGTCGTGCTGATCGGGCGACTCGCCGATCGCGTCGAGGCTCATCGCGATGAACATCGCGAAGCCGCCATGATGGTGATGGCGGTGGTGATCGGCGAGATCGGCCGTCGAGTCATCTTCGTTCTCGCCGACCGCCGCCACGTTGTCGGCCGCCGGCTGCGCCTGCGCGGTCTGGTCACTGCCTTGCGGCGACTGTGCTGGCGGCGCTCCACCGCCACAGCCGATCGCCGCGGCCAGCAGCATCGGCGCGATCAAGGAAATCAAACGCTTCATTCCGCTCCTCCTGGCTGCGACGAAACCACGCGCCGATGTATTCAATCAAGGCGGGAGTAGGGGGAGAATTTCCCACCCTACGGTCCGCAACATTTCGTCACGTCTCGTACTTTTTTCGCTTGCGGTACAGCGTCGACGCGTCGATCCCGAGGATCCGCGCCGCGTCGTCGAGGGTCGGAGCCCGCGCGAGCACGCGTTCGACATGCTCGCGCTCGATCTGGTCGAGCGTGTAGTCGCCGCCGAGCCGCGGGAGCGGGCTGTCGTGCGCGGCGATGCGCTCGGGCAGGGCCTCGAGCCCGAGCCGCTGCGCCGAGTACAGGATCACCGCGCGCTCGATCACGTTGCGGAGCTCGCGCACGTTGCCGGGCCAGTCGTAGCCCTGCAGCGCGCGCAGCGCCTCGGGCGCGAGCTCGGGCGTCGCGCGGTTCGCGGTGCGCGCGAAGAACGCGAGGAACCGCTTCGCGAGCGGCAGGATGTCGTCGGCGCGATCGCGCAGCGCCGGCACGACGATCTCGATCACGTTGAGCCGGAACAGCAGATCCTGGCGGAACCTCCCGGCCGCGACGTCGGCATCGAGGTCGCGGTTGCTCGCCGCGATCACGCGCACGTCGGCGCGCCGCGTGCGGTTCTCGCCGACGCGCTCGTACTCCTTGTCCTGCACGAAGCGCAGCAGCTTCGCCTGCAGCGCGGGCGAGATCTCGCCGATCTCGTCGAGGAACAGCGTGCCGCCTTCGGCCGACTCGACCCGCCCGGCCTGATCGCGGACCGCGCCGGTGAACGCACCCTCGCGATGCCCGAACAGCTCGCTGGTCAAGAGGTCCTCCGACAGCGTCGGGCAGTTGACGGTGATGAACGGGCGCGCCGCGCGCGTGCTCTGGCCGTGGATGTAGCGGGCGAGCACGCTCTTGCCGGTGCCGTTCTCGCCGCGCAGCAGGATCGGCGCGTCGGCGCCGGCCGCGCGGGTCGCGAGCTCGAGCGCGGCGCGCATCTTCGGCGACGCGGTCTCGAGATCGATTCCGGGCAATTCGCCGGTGAGCTGCGCCTCGAGATCGGCGACGCGCTGCTCGATCGCCTGGCGCTCCGCGAGCTGCTCGACGACGTGGCGGATCTGCGCCGGGTCGAACGGCTTGGGCAGATAGTCGATCGCGCCGCGCTTGATCGCCTCGACCGCGGTCTCGAACCGCGCGTGCGCGGTGATCACGACGACCGCGAGCCGCGGCCGCGCTGCGAGCAGCTTGGGCAGCACGTCCATGCCGTCGGCATCGCCGAGCTTGAGATCGAGGAAGCACAGATCGAACGGCGCGCGCTCGACCGCCGCGAGCGCCGCTTCGCCGGACGCGACCGCGGTGACGGCGCAGCCGATGCCTTCGAGGCACATCGCGAGCGTCGCGCGGATGTTGCGCTCGTCGTCGACGATCAGCACGCCGGTCACGCGCGCAGTATTCCACGTCACGGCGGTGCGAGCTTGACCGTGAACCAGAACGTGGAGCCCTTGCCGGGCTCGCTGTCGACGCCGATCTCGCCGCCGTGCGCGCGCACGATCTCGCGCGCGATGTACAGGCCGATGCCGGCGCCGCCTCCGCGGGCGCCCGGGACACGCACGTAGCGATCGAAGATCGCCACCTTGTATTCCGCCGGGATGCCGGGTCCCTGGTCGGTGACCTCGACGCGCAGCCAGCCGTCGCGCTCGGCGGCGCGCACCGTGATCGTCCCGCCATCGGGGCCGTACTTGATCGCGTTCGAGATCAGATTGTCCAGCACGAGCTGCATGCGCTCGCGATCGGCGACGATCGCGGGCATGCCGGGCAAGAGCTGAGCCTCGAGCGTGACGTGACGGGCCTCGGCCTCGCCGGCATGCGCGTCGAGCACGCCCCGGATCAGCTGCTCGGGATCGAGCGCGGTGGTGCGCAGCTCGATACGGTCGGCCTGGATGCGCGACAGGTCGAGCAGCTCGTCGACGATCGACTGCAGGCGGTCGCAATCCTCGCGCGCCGCGAACACCAGGTCGGCCTGCTTGCGCGTGAGCGGCCCGACCGTCTCCTCGGACAACAGATGCACGGCCATCCGCAGCGACGTGAGCGGTGTGCGGAACTCGTGCGCGACCGTCGCGACGAGGTCGTTGCGCAGCTCTTCGAACCGCCGCAGGCGCGTCACGTCCTGCAGCACGATCGTCGCGGCGATCACGTCGCCTTCGGCGGCGTACAGCGGCGCGGCGCGCGGCAGGAGCGCGCGCTCGCCCTCGGGCGTCGCCAGCTTGATCGCCTCCTCGAGCCCTTTCGGCACGTACGCGCCGTGACCGCCGGCGACGTGCGCGCGCAGGTGCTCGATCGTCGCGCGCACCGCCGGATCGAGCGTCGCGAGCGCGTGGCTGCCGGCGTCGGTCCGAACCTTGAGCAGCGCCTCGGCGGCCTGGTTCGCGTGGCGGAGCTCGCCGTCGAGGGCGATCACGAGCACGGCGTCGGGCAAGCTGTCGATCGTCGCCTGGGCGGCGAGCTGGGCCTCGAGCAGCTCGCCGAGCGAGCTCCTGCGGTAGCGCTGCAGGTGATCGGCCATCACGTTGAGCTCGCGCGCGAGGTCGGCGAGCTCGTCGGCGCCCGCGACCTTCGCTCGCACCTCGAGATCGCCTTCGCCGAGCCGGCGCGCGGTCTGGCCGACGACCGACAGCGGCCGCAGCACGCGCGTCGTCAAGATCGACGACGCGACCAGCGCGAGCACGAGCGCGAGCGCCGACATGCCGACGAGCAGCGTGTTCGCGTTATCGGCGAGCTCGCGCGCGTTGTCGCTCTTGCGGATCATCGCGTCCTGGTTCATCGCGAGGATCTCGTCGGCCGCGTCCTTCACCGCGAGGAAGCGCGGCAGCAGCACCGGGAAGTAGTGCTCGCGCAGATCGGGCGCGGCGAGTGCGTGGCGCACCGCGCCGATCTGGCGCCGGTACTCGGTCCACGCCGTGCGGAGCCGCGCGGTCGCCGCGGGCTCGCCGGGCTCGGTGATGTTCGCCTCCTGCGCCTCGAGCTCGCGCTCGAGCTTCGGGATGTTCGCGTCGATCTGCGCGCCACCTTCGTCCGGATGCCCCGCGATCGCGAACATCACGCCCGAGTCGATGCGCTCCGCCGACTCCTTCATGTTCTGCGCGGCGAGCACGCTGCGGTAGTTGTCCTTGAGGATGTCGTCGGAGCCGCGGCCGAGCGCGCGCGCGACCGAGCTGCCGACGATGACCGTGATCGCGAGCGCCGCGATGAGCGGCAGCTGCGCGGCGAGCAGCTTGGTGCGGACCTTCACGGCCGCGCCTCGGGCTCGGTGACGGTCACGATGTGGACGTCCATGTCCTTGGCCTCGGCGAGCAGGCGAAGCGGCACCGAGCGCCCGAGGACCTGCCGCCAGCGCGGCTGCAACGACCGGCCGATCACGATGTGACCGACGCCGTGCGAGCGCGCGAAGTCGACCAGCGCGGGCACCGGATCGGTCGCGCGCAGCCGCACGACCTCCGCGCCGAGCTCGCGCGCGAGCTCGATGTTCGCGAGCAAGTGGCGCTGCGCCTCGGCGTCGATCCGATCCGGCGCCTCGCGTGGCGTCTCGACGTAGACGACGAACCAGTCGCTGCTCAGCTTGCCGGCCATGCGCGAGCCCTTGCGCAGCAGCACCTCGCCGTGCGGCGGGAACGACGACATGCACACCATCACGCGGCCGAGCGCGATCGTGCCGCGATCGCCGGTCGCGACGCGTGCCTTGGTCTCGCTCTGGCGCTCGAGGCTCTCGGCGACCTCGCGCAGCGCGAGCTCGCGCAGCGTCGACAGGTTGTGGTCCTTGAAGAAGTGCTCGAGCGCCCACGCGATCTTCTCGGGCGCGTAGATCTTGCCGCCCTTGAGCCGCTCGAGCAGATCCTCGACCGCGAGATCGAGGTTGACGACCTGCACCGCCTCCTTCAGGAAGCTGTCGGGCACGGTCTCGCGGATCGGCACGTTGCTCGCCTTCTCGACGACGTCCTTCAGCGACTCGAGGTGCTGGATGTTGAGCGCGCCGATCACGTTGATGCCGGCCGCGAGGATGTCGAGCACGTCCTGGTAGCGCTTCTTGTTCTTGCTGCCGGGCACGTTCGTGTGCGGGATCTCGTCGACGACGCACACCTCCGGCTTGCGCGCGAGGATCGCATCGAGATCCATCTCGTCGACCGTGACGCCGCGATACTCGATCTTCTTGCGCGGGATGACCTCGAGCCCTGCGGTCAGCTCCTCGGTGTCGGCGCGGCCGTGCGGCTCGATGTACCCGAGCACGACGTCGACGCCGCGCTGCTTGAGCGCGTGCGCCTCCTCGAGCATGCGATACGTCTTGCCGACTCCGGCCGCGAAGCCGATGTAGAGCTTGAGCCCGCCGCGCCGCGCGCGTTGCACGACCTCCAGGAAGTCCTCGGCGCGGGTTCGCGCGGTCACCGCTGCATCGTACGTCGGGATCCGCGTGGACCCCACCATGCCCCGACCACGAACGTCGGGAGGCCGAGCCTGGGCTCGAGATCGAGGGAGCTCCCGCTACCTTGATCTCACTGCGGCGTGCACGCGTTCGCCGCCGGCGGCTTGCACGTGCCCATGTTGTTGCACATGGCTTGCGCGCCGTTCTGCGTCGGGCACGTCGTGTTGTCGCCCGCGGTGCAGGTCGTGGTGCACACCTCGATGCCGGCTCCGCCGAACGTCTGGCACATCCCTCCGGTGCACTGCGCGTTGCTGGTGCAGGGATCGTAGACCGCGCCCGTGCAGGCCGCACCGGCCGGCGCATCGACTGCTCCACCACCGCCGCCGCCGCCGCCACCACCGCCGCCGCCACCACCGCCACCACCACCACCGCCGCCGCTCTCGCCAACCGTGCATGCCGCAGCCGCGACGAACAGGAGCCCCAGCAGAAAGCGCATGCGTCGTGATATTGCAGGGCGTGGACCGCGCCGTGTCATCTCGCTGCAACAAGCTACAGCCGTAAACTCCCGATTTGTCGTCGGCGTTCGAACCCGCTCCGAGGATGAAGTCCCCACCCGCTCAGCTCGGGGCCCAGTCGCCGCGTTCGTCGAGCCAGACCGGCGCGTGGCCGCCGAACGCGACCCGCACGCGCGCCGGCTTCGTGGTCTCGGTGCGCGGCGTGATCCACAGCGCGCGCCGCACGATGAGCAGCGCCATCGCGAGCGGCATCCGCACGAACGGCTCGAGCGGGTGAGCCTCGACGAGCTCGCTCGACGTCATCATCAGGTCGATCACCGCCCCCGCGCCGGTACATTCGACGATCGAGCCGACATCGTTCGTGACGATGCGCGCCGACCGGCAGCCGAAGCGCGGCCAGCTCGGGATCTCCTCGAGGACGTGCGCGTAGGCGCTCCACTCGTGCTCGTTTCCGATGTGCGACGCGATGCGAACGAGCCGCGCGACCGGCTCGCGCCGCATCAGATCGAGCTCGAGCGCGCTGCGAAAACACCGCGCCGCGCTTCGCCACTTCTCGAGCCCGACCGCGCAGTCGCCGGCATCGATGAAACCGCGCAATGCATCCGAGATGTCCCCGCGCCGCGCCGCCGCCTCAGCCTCGAGCGAGAGGCTGCGGAGCTTCGGGTTCATCCACGGCCGGGATTGCACGTGTGATGCCGCGCGGAACGCCATCATCTTCGATCGTCGATCGCGGCGATGAACACGCGTCCCACCGTCGGTAACATCGATGAAACGTCGCGATCACGGGGTTGTAATCAGGCTTGCCGGGGCTCACCCACTCACGCAGGGTGGACTGGCCTCGGATCACGGCGGAAGCGACGTATTCGCGCTCGGACTCGTCGTGCCCGTAGACGCGTATCCCGACGATGCGGCGATCCAGCCAGCGCCGCCGCCGCCGCCCGACGCATTCGCGCCGCAGGTGGCGGTGCCGCCCTTGGTGGGCGGTTTGCTGCCGGCACCGCCGTTGCCGCCGTCTTCGACGGCACCCGGGCCGCCGGTCGCCGCGGACGCGCTCGGCTGGCCATCCTGACCGGCATGCCCGGAGCCTTCGTTGGTTTCGCTGCTACCTCCGCCGCCGCCGCCGTTCGCGGCGATGACGCCCGCGTTCGCGATCGACGGCGCTTGCAGCACGATCGCGCCGCCGGCACCGCCGCCCGCACCGGAGTTGACGTCGTTCTGGTTGCAGTCGGTGCCGCCGGCACCACCACCTCCTCCTGCGAGCACGGCGCCACCGCTGCCGATCTGGATCATCGCGGCCGACGTGAGCTGCAGCGCGCCGCCGCCGGCGCCGCCGAGATCGAGCGTGCAGCTGGTCCCGCTGCTGCTTCCGCCCCCGGAGCCGCCGACGAGCTGCGAGATCGGCGCGTCTCCGTACGACGCTCCGCCAGCGGGCGCGTTCAGCGTGCAACCCGAGTCGATCGCGCCGCCGTTCGCACCGTTCGTGCCGAAACCGCCGCCGCCGCCGCCGGAGTCGGAGTCGCTGCTGCCGTGCGCGCCTGGCGTGCCCGAGCCCGAGCCTTCGCCGGGTAGCGAGCCGCCGGCGCCGGGAATCGCGCCGTGCGCACCGGCGTCGAGCGTGCCGTCGACCTCGATCGCGCCGCTCGCGACGATCACGAGCGGCTGCGTACCGACGATCGAGACGTTCGCGCCCGTCGCGACGACGAGCGCGGCGACGTGCAAGACCGCGAGCTCGCCGCCGCCGAGCTGGGGGCGCATGTCGAGCGTGTCCCCGCCGGGCAGGGTGACGCCGGTGATCGACAGCATGCCGGTGTCGATCGTCACGGTGCCGGAGAGCGTGAGCGTCGCCGTGCCCGGCATGCCATCTCCCGGCGCGAGGTGCAGCGGCTGCGGCGCGGGCGCGTCCATGCCGCCGCCGTCACCACCACCACCGCCGCCGCCGCCGCCGCCACCGCCGCCACCGGAGTCCGGTTGCGCTTCACCCTGGATTCCGTGGGTGAACGCGCAACCGACGCAGAGCGCCAGGGCGAGTATCGGGCGCATGGACCATTGTACAACGGTTCAGCGCTCGAGCGCCCATCCATTTCACGGCCACATCAGCTGCGGCACCGCGCGCGCGACGATCGTGCATGGCGCGCCCGCGGCGTCGGCGCGGATCGTCCGCGCCGACCCGACGAGTCGTAGAGGCCGCGGCCGACCGCGCGAGCGGAGCTGCCGCGATCGCCATCGCCGATGCACTCGCGGACGCCGCGCCCCAAAACGTGCTAGATCAGTCGCCGCTCTCGGTGCCATGGCCAAGCGGTAAGGCAACGGTCTGCAAAACCGTCATTCCCCGGTTCAAATCCGGGTGGCACCTCCAAAGTTCACGCTAGTTAGCTCGCTACTTTGCGTCCTGCTTGCGCGTGGCTTGCACGGAACCGAACACCATCGCGATCGCGTCGCGCTTGTCGGCGTCGCCCACGTCGACGTAGCGCATCGGATAGCGGTACCGTGCGCTCCTTGTCGTGCTTGGGAGGAGGCCACGAATCTCGCCGGCGCGGAGTCCCGCTTCGAGATGTGCTCTAGCCTTCCAGGCACTGGATCACCATCGTGGTGATGTTGTCGACCCCACCGTTGCGATTGGCTGCGTCGACCAGCTCGGCGACCGCACGTTCGAGGCCCTCGGCGCTCACGACGATGTCGCGGATGTTCGGATCGTCGACCATGCCCGAGAGCCCGTCGCTACACAGCACGTAGTAGTCGCCTGGCTCGATCGGGTGCGCCTTGATCGCGACGTCGACGCTCTCGCGCATCCCGAGCGCGCGCGTGATGACGTTCTTGTGCGGGAACGCGCGCGCTTCTTCCTCGGTCATGTCGGGCTTGGCTTCTTTGTAGTCCTCCAGCAGCGAGTGATCGCGCGTGAGCTGCGCGATCGCGCCGCCGCGTACGCGATACGCGCGCGAATCGCCGACGTGCGCGACGTAGATCTTGTCGCCCGACACGAGTGCCGACACGCACGTAGTGCCCATTCCCTTGTAGCGAAGATCGCGGCTGCTCGCATCGAAGATGCGGTAGTTCGCCAGCTTGATCGCGCACGCGAGCCGGTTCTCGATGAAGCTGAGCGACCGGTCCATCTTGTACGGCCAAGTCGCGTCCTCGTCGGCGCGCGTCCGCTGGAAGAACTCGGTGAGGGTCTCGGCCGCCATCTTCGATGCGACCTCGCCCGACGCATGTCCGCCCATGCCGTCGGCGACGAGAAACACCTGCTCGTCCTCGATCAGTGAGAAATAGTCCTCGTTGTGGGTTCGCTTCATGCCCACATCGGTCTTCGCGGCGTATCGAATCTTCATTGCTCCTGCTCGTGTGCAGGAGTCATTGGCCGCCGCGAAGGCGACAGTTACGGCGGACTCCACCGCCAGCTACTTGTCGATGGCAGTATCC
>Ga0335083_10003544_pt1 | contig 20162 bp, 13 predicted proteins | sample Lox_Sample_42_FD_206716 | JGI IMG/M metagenome (GOLD analysis project Ga0335083, IMG submission 206716) | Soil microbial communities from Loxahatchee National Wildlife Refuge, Florida, United States - Lox_Sample_4.2 | ecosystem: Environmental > Terrestrial > Soil > Wetlands | place: USA...
CTCTTCCAGGAGGAATTCGGTAGCCTGCACGCGCGGGTCGGAATGAAACCGCTCCTGCATCCGTCCGCCCAGCAGCGCATTATCGATAGCCGACAAAATCATGCCTTGGTGATGCGCCATGTGAGAGCGGACCAGTTCAACGCCCTTGCGCGCAGCAGCGGAATAGTCCAGCGACTCGAAGAATCCGTGCCGGTGCATACAACCCAACGCGGCGAGCCAGCGCAGATTAGCAGTGGCTTGCCGGGCATCGACACCCAAGGCCAGCATGCTGGCATAGGGCGCAATCACCAGGCTCTGCGAGTGATCGCGCTGTAGAGAGAGCGCCGGAACTCCGAACGCTTGATATTGATACTGGCTCAGATGATCGCGGACCGAGTGCCCCGCTTCTGAAATCCCCCAGGGAACATTCCGTTCTCGCGCGTAGACTTGCTGAATCCGTACCGCGCCGCGGAGAGCGCGGCCCAGCAGCGTGTTTTCATGCATTCGAAAATGCAGCATTGGCATCAGGTATTCAAACATCGTGCCGCTCCAGGAGACCAGCGTCCGGTGGTTGCGATAGGCGGTGAGCTTCCGCCCCAGTTTGAACCAGGCCTCGCGCGGGAGATGCCCTTTGGCGATGCCCAGGAAAACGGCGGTGCGGGCCTCGGAGGCGAGCAGGTCGTAGCAGGCTTCGTCAGCACGCTCCGCTGACACATCCACGCCGATGCGCAATTGGGTGCGGCCCTGGTGGCAGAGGAACGTGAAATCCATTTCGTCGAAATACCGGAAGGCATCCGAACAAATGCTATCGAGTTCCTGAATCGTCTCGACCGCAGCTTTGGCTTCCGACAGCCGCTGGAGCAAGCGTCCTAGCGTTTCACGCAATCCGGGATAGAGCGGCGCGGAGTTCGCCAGCCGCTCTATCAACCGGTCACGGATGCGCTCGTACTGCCGCGGAAGCCCGGCGAGGACCGGAACCGGGCTGAGTTCCGCCATGAGCGCAGTCAAACTCGAATCGCGAACGTTCAGGCGCAACTCGGATTCGAACTCGGGAGCGAGCCATGGCGCCAAAGCATACAGTTCCGTTAAAAGCGCAGCGGTTCGGTCGGCGAGCAGATGATTCCAATACCTTAGTTCTTCCAACTTCGAATCGCTGTTCCGGCCGTCACGCCGGGCGCAAGCGTGGATCAGACACTCTTGTATGCGCGCCACCAGGCCGCTGGCTTCATCGAGCACGCTCTCCCAGTAGAACAAGTCCGCGGGCTCGCTCTCTAACTGCCGCAGGAGGGCGGCGATGACACGCATGAGCGACACGCTTCTGAGAGACGATGGAAGCTCTTCCCTAAGCCGCAGTACGTGATCGCGCAGGCCGGCCAGCGTGTGCGGGCCGAGCAACGGCTGCTTCTTGAGCGCCAGCAGGCCTTGCCGCAGAGTGCATAGCGAGGCCGCCAGGTTTCCGCTGTCGACGCTGGACACATAGCGTGGAGCCAGCGGGCTCAAGCTGGTGGTGTCGTACCAATTGTAGAAGTGCCCGCGGTAGCGCGGCATCTCCGCCATGGTGTCGAAGATCCGCCGCAGCGAACTGGAAAGCTCGCCGATGGAGATGTAACCGAAATCGTGCGCGGCTAAGTGCGCGGTGAGCTGCAGACCGAGGTTGGTGGGTGAGATGCGATTTGCGGCCAGCGGCGGATCCAACTGCACGTTGTCCGGAATCAGCCAATGCCGTGCGGCGTCGTTGTGATCCGCGAAAAACCGCCACGTTCTCAAAGCGGCCTGGCGCAGGAACGTGCGATCGGTATCCGACAGGGGCCTGGAGCGAGGGGGCGCCTGGTTGAGCCACCAGGCAGCCAGCGGCGCGAGAATCCAAAGCTCCAGAATGAGACACACGGCCACGTTCAGGTTTCGCGAGCTGAACAAAAACAGGATTGCGCCGGCGCTGGCAAGGTACAGATAAATTTCCACGATTCCGGGGTTTGTTCGGGCGGACTCCGACTGCGCCATGGTTTCCCATTCGAGCAGCTTGCGGTGCGTAACAAATCGGCGATACAACGTGCGTGCGATGGCGTCGGCCATCAGGCAGGCCTGATGGGGAAGAAAAACGAGAGCTAGCAGCGTGTCGCGGTGGCCGCGCGCCAGCCGCGCCGCCAGATCCTGCGCGAAGGGCGACAAGTTCTCGCCGGTCGTCTTCAGCACGCTGAGCAGGATGTCGACGTAGGAGGGTAGCTGCAACAGCGCCAGCACCATCAGGGTCCAACGCACGGAGTGGCTGGAGGAAATCCAGCCAGCCAGCAACAGCGCCAGCAGCGTGACTTCGGCCAGGCTTCTGCGGAGATTATCGAACAACTTCCAGCGCGCCAGCACACCCAGCGGCCGCGAGACCAACCAAGGTAAGAGCTGCCAGTCTCCTCGAGCCCAGCGATGTTTTCGCTTGCAGAACGCCTGATAGGTTGCCGGATAGTCTTCCACCAGCTCGACGCTCGGCAGGAAACCAGTGCGGACGTGCTCGCCCTCAATGAGGTCGTGGCTCAGAATCGCGTTGTCGGGGAAGCGGTCCCCCACGGCTGCATCGAAGGCGCGAAGGTCGTAGATACCCTTTCCGGTGAAGCTGGTGAGCCCGAAAAAATCCTGATACACATCGGAAACGGCGGTGGCATACGGATCGAATCCGGCCATCCCGCTGAAGATTTGCGAGAACAGCGAACGGCCGGCGGATTCCATGCTCACCGACACGCGGGGCCGGATCAATCCATAACCTTCCGCGACCGTTTTATTCGCGGGATTCAGCACCGGCCGGTTGAGCGGATGGGCCATGCCGGCGATCAGCTTGGCCGCCGTATCGCGCGGTAATTGGGTGTCGGCATCGAGCGTGATGACATACCGGATTTCCGAAAAGCGCGCCCGGTTACCGATCACGACGTCGAAGTGGTTTGCTTCGCCCAGCAGAAGCTTGTTCATGCTGTTCAGCTTGCCGCGCTTGCGCTCGTGCCCCATCCACGTGGATTCTTTGGGATTCCATTGGCGAGAGCGGTGGAACAGATAAAACGGGCCCTGCGCCGGGGTGCCATAACTGGCATTGAGCCGGTTAATTCCCTCCACGCAGATGTCCAGCACTGAATCGGCCGGGGTCTCGCGCTGATCCGCATCCGGGAAATCCGTGACTAATGCGAACAAGAGGTTTGGATCGCGATTGGCGAGGTAGCGGATCTCGAGGTTCTCCACCAACCTCGCGGCCACCTCGGGTGACAGCAGCAAGGCCGGAACCGCGACCATGGTTTGAGACGAATCCGGGATTCCCTGGGAAAAATCCAGGCTGGGCAGCGGCCGGGGCTCTACACAGTGACAGACCACGGAGTTCACCACCTCGAGCGCGATCTGGCTGGCGGGAATCAGAAGCAAGCCGAGCATCCACCACGGTAAGGGTCCAGCGAAGCGATCGAACAGGCCTACGATCAGCGCCGCGACGATCATGAAACTGGACGCGTAAAGCAACCCAGGCCAGCGTTCGATCAAGCGGCCGGTCAGCGAGCCGAGCGAAGCTTTCGAGCCCAGCGACCGCGCGAAGTCGGGCGCGCCGGCGCCGATCAGATGATAGCCGACGTGGGTTTCAATCTCCCGGACGCCGCTGCGAGACAGCATCCTGGCCGAGCGCTCAACCACGGCTTCGGCAACGGCCAGCTCAGTCCGCCGCGATCGCCTCGCCAGTTTCTCTATCTCGTGGCGATAGCGGTCCCGTGTTTCAAAATCCATGCGCGGGTAGATCCCCGCCGGATCCGCCCGTAACGCGATTTCCACCAGCGAAACAGATTCGACGAACTCCCGCCAGGACACATTTTCGAACGAACGCAGGCTTTGAATGCAGGAGGAAACCACCGGTTCGGAATCCATGTCCGCGCAAAGTTTCTCCAGTAAGGCGAACCGCAGCATGCTCGAGAACGCCCACAGCTCGCACAGCTTCAGAGAACGATGCTGGCGCAGATCCTCCGCCAGCGCCGGCATGTTCTCATTGGTCAATGGACTGGTGGCCCGCGCAGCTTCCTCGGCGGCGATGCGATAGATGCAGGGCTCGTTACCGGAAGGGCTTTTTCCCGCTCTCAGCAGCTTTCGTATGTAGGCCGGGCGCAGATTGCGCCTGGTGTCTCGAATCTGGAGCTGCAGGAATGAAACATTCTCTTGCAACCAGCGATCGGCCGGCTGGGTCGGGCCGGTCTTGCTCAAAGCCCGCATGCGAGCTTGAAGCGCACGAGCGCAGAGCTGCAACCGTTGAGCAACTCCATGCGAGCCGGACAGCGGAGAGAATAACCCGCGCGGCGAAGCGTCGATCGCGATGGATGGTGCGCTCATTGGTAGTTGGCGGCTTGCAGTTTGAAGAGCCGGGCGTACTGGCCGCCGGTTGTCACCAGATGATCGTGCGTGCCCTGTTCGCGAATCTTGCCGTCTTCGAGCACCACGATTCGATGCGAACGCCGGACGGTTGAGAAACGGTGCGAGATCAGGATCACCATCTTGCCCTCCGCCAGGTCCGCGAAGCGGGAAAACACTTCGTATTCGGCGACGGCATCCAGCGCCGCCGTTGGTTCGTCCAGAATCAGAATCTGCGCGTCCCGCAAATAGGCGCGCGCCAGCGCAAACTTCTGCCACTCCCCGCCGGACAAATCCACACCGCCTTCGAAGCGCCGCCCGAGCACTTGGTCCAGACCATCTGGAAAGCGCTCCAGCATCGCATCGGCCCGGCTCTTCTTGGCGGCTGTCCAGAGCGCCGCATCAGCGCCCAACTCCGCGATGCGGCCGACGCCGATGTTGAGCCGGGCCGCAAAATCGTAACGGACGAAATCCTGGAAGATGACGCCGATCTGGTTCTGCAGGTGTTCCATGCGGTAGTCGCGCAGATCTACGCCATCCAGCAAAATCGCTCCGCCGGTGGGATCGTACAGGCGCGCCATCAGCTTCACGAGCGTAGTTTTGCCTTGACCGTTCTCGCCGACCAGGGCCAGATGTTCCCCCGGCGCGATTCTGAGGTTCAGCGAGTTGAGGATCATCCGCGCCGACCCCGGATACTGAAACGATACGTTGCGAAATTCGAACCCATCGCGGATGGCGCGGGGGGCGGGCAACGCTCCCGGCTTAGACTGGATGCTGGGCTGGACTGCCAGGAAATCCACCAGGTCGGTCAGGAAAAGCGACTGGTCCGAAATATGGGAGAACAAGGAAAACACCGACTGCAATTGAGTGCTCGAACCGGCCAGGGCTCCGGCCAGAGCCGTCAAGGTGCCGATGCTGATCTCGCCCAGGAATGTGCGCCAAACCAAATAGGCATAGGCGCCGTAGTAACCCAGCGAGCCAACAGCGGCTAACACGGAACCCCACCACAGCCGTTTGCGCGTCAAGCGGATGTTTCGCTGGATGATGCCGTCGGTGAGTTCGGCGTAACGGTCGTGGAAGAATCCGCCCAGCCGGAACAGCTTGACCTCTTTCGCGCTCTCTTTGCTGGTTCCCAGGATGCGCAGATAATCCAGTTCCCGGCGGATCGGCGTCAGGCTGTGAGCCAGCGCGTAACCCAAGAACGCGAAGTGGCTTTCGCCGGTGAAAGCCGGCACGACGCACAGCACTAACAGCAGGAACAGCCCGGGCGAATAGGCGATCACCCAAGCCGACAGCGATACGAGCGTGATGATCTCCAGCACCAGCCGTCCCATGGAGTTCAGCATGCCGATCCGGTCGGTGGCTTGTTGGCGCGCGCGCTCCAGCTTGTCCTGGAACGCTGGATCCTCGAGACGAGCCAGGTCCAGGCGCGCGGCGTGGCGCATCACGCGCAGGCTCACTTCGCGGGTAAACTCGTCGGCCAGGCGGGCATCGGTGTAGTCGATGGCGCGGCTTAGCAGGCTGTTGAGCGCGGCCAAAGCGAATACCGCGGCCAAGAGCCACCACAGCGTAACGGGGATCGGCCCCGGGTGTTTCACCGCGCCTACGAGCAGATCCATGATCCACTTGGAGAGCGCCAGAACGCAGACGGGAACCAACGCGCTGGCCACACGCAACGCCAGGCCGCCCGCCACCACCGCGGGAGCAGCCTCCCAGATCAGATGTAAGACCGGAGGCAGGTTTTTTAGCGCGGCGGTACGCTGCCGCCACCTGGGCTTGGAAGAAGAATCGTGCAAGGGAACCTTTCGCCGCTGTAACGGTTAGCAGCGGCATCAAATCGTCGGTAAGCTTTAAGCAAGCCGAAGGCCCAAGCAACAGAGGTTGCTGGGATTCTGACAACACCTTAGTACTTAGGCTGTTAAGCGAATTTCTGGAACGCAGGCCGGAATTAGCGCATCAAATGCGGGTGCAATTTCTCCCATCGTGCAGGAAGTTGCTTCCAGGTTCGCGCCGCTTGGCCGACGCAATTATCGACGGCTCTCCTGGAGGTTACGTTGCGCCGCGCGAGGCAACTCATCGAACAGCGACGTGAACACAGCGTTGGTCCAGCCGAAGCCAGCTTCGTTGCTGCGGTATCCGTACCGCAAGCTGCTTCCGACTGCGGCAGTGCCTTTCACCACGTTGTATTTTTCCTCCAGTGTACCGTACTTGGCAAAATTCCGCAGCACTAACGACAGAAATTTCTCCGAAACACGGTCTGCTTCGCGCGAATAGCCGTAGCGGCGCAGCCCTTGGACTGCGATCCACTCCAGCGGCGCCCAACCGAAGGGCGCGTCCCATTGATCTCCGCTCTTGAACTGACTGGTCTCAAGACCGCCCGGGCGCTCGAACTTCGCCAGGTTCGCCACCACCGACGCGGCTTGTTCCGGGCTGGCGATTCCAGCCCACAGCGGGTAGAACGTGGTGAGAAACGGGTAGTGGCGCACTCGGCGATGAACGAAATCGTAGTCGTAATAAAGGCCGTCCGGCGCGTCCCACATCAACCGGTTCACCTGCTGGGCGCGCCGCGCCGCGCGCTCGCGCCACGCGCCCGCGTCCGTATCGCGATGCAACACGCTTAGTATTTCGGCGGTCTGCATCTCCATCAGATACAGGAGCGAGTTTAGGCATACCGGATTGTAGTGGATGATATCCACGCTGAAGGGGCCGAACCGGCTGGAAGGATCGAAACCCGATTCGCGCATGGAGCGGTCGCCCTTGTAAAAGAGCGGCGTGAGCTGATCGGTCGCGGCGTTGTAGTATTGCGTCACATCGTAATCGGCGATTTTGTGGCTCCGAAAATATTGGCGGACCAGATCGTAATCGGTCCGGCCGTGCGCGTCGTGTTCGGAGGCCACTACTTCCGGAGCGGGGCCTTCGCCCAGATCGAAATAGCGCGACAAGCCCGTTTCGGGAATCAAGTGCGGCTCGCGAGTCCAATAGCGATAGTAAGTTTCAATAGCGGGAACTGCGTCTTCGAGCCATCGCCGGTCGTGAGTATGGTTGTATACGGCCAGAATCATTCCGGTCAGCAAGGGCGGTTGCGAGCGAGTCAGATAGTAAGTCCGGTTCGCGTTCAGGATCTTGCCGTATTCCCGAATTTCGTACAGGAAATTATCGGCCATGTCCTGGGCAAGGGCGACGTCGTCGTCCCGTAGCAAGCCCATCTGGATGAAGAAGCTGTCCCAGCCGTACATTTCGTTGAAGCGTCCGCCGGGAACCACGTAAGGGCGCGGCAGATAGAGTAGCCCCTGCTCGCGGATGTTCAGTGGATCATCCGGGAGTTGCCGCAGCTCGATTTTCTCGAAATCGCCCGATGGCATGTCGCTGCGAAGTTGCTGTGCCGCGCGGGAGAAATCGTTCTTCGCGATGTAGACGGGCCAGCGTCCGTTGACAGAGGGTTTGAACTTTGGATCGGCCGCAGCGGAGGCGAGGTCCTGATTCGATCGCGTCAACCGGGTCCAAGTCTGTTTGATGTAGACGAAGATCGAAGGTGAGACCGGAGCGGCCGAGAGCGCGAAGAAGGCCACGCCGGCAAGAGCGATGCTGAGCCGCCGCTTGGCCAAATCAGTTACCGGAGCGGGGCCGCTCGGAGGTTTCAACTTGGCCGAGTTTAGCCACGCCTGTGAAGTCTAGCTTGCGGAGGCGTTAGCTGGAGGGAAAGCCCAATGTCGCACAATCTGCGACACCACGTGGCCATATTCTTCCAGATCCGTTGGTTTTTGCACGAAATCCTTGGCGCCGAGTTCGAACGCGCAGCGCCGGTCCTGAGGACTGGCGGAGGAACTGAACACAACGAACGGAATGGTGGATTGGCTGCACTCCAGCACCGACAGGCCGGAGATTTTCGGGACATTCAAATCGAGGATCACCAGGTCCGGATGGAAATGGCGCTCAGCCAGTATCTGGACCGCCTGCTTGCCATCCACAGCGATGTGGAGATTGATCGGAAATTGCTCGTCGGCTAAGGCCTGACGCACCAGGAGCACGTCGCCGGCATTATCTTCAACAAGAAGTATTTCGATGGGTTTCGTCATCATACGTCTCTGGCCCGCTTTGATAGTACCGCCAAGCTGGAACTTTTGCCAGTTCTTTCTAAAGGGGATCAATGATATTCTATTCAATTCGTTGATTCCAAACAGCGCTCAACAGGCTGCCAGCACTGGCACCGCGCTGGGCCTGACTCGGCGAACGACGGGCATTGCTCGGAGTAGACGCTGGGGAAGCTGAAAGGTTTCTTGGCCGATCATTTAGCGGCGGAACCGTAACTGGTGGGTCAAATTATTCCGAAATCAAGCCATTGCGCGCCGCAAACGCCGCCAGCTCGGCGATGGAGCGCACGCCCAGCTTCTTCTTTACCTCGTAACGATGGAAGTTCGCGGTTTTTATGGAAATGCCTAGAATGCCGGCCACCTCTTTGCTGCTGTGCCCCTCGGCGATAAGCTGGAGAACCTCCCTTTGCCGATCGGTGAGCCCGGTGGTCTCACGCCGGGCCGGCGCCGCCCAGACCGCGTTGGGCCCCAGCGCCGGGCTCATGTAGATCTGTCCTTCCAGCACCGTTCGAATGGCCGGCAGCAGTTCTTCGGCCGCCGAAGTCTTCAATACGTATCCGCACGCGCCGATGCTCATGGCCTCCCGAACGTACATGCCGTTGGAGTGCATGCTGACGAACAGCAGTTTGGCGCGGGGCCAGGCTTGCCGGATCTGGCGGGCGGCCTCGATTCCGTTCAACAACGGCATGCCGATGTCCAGGACAATGAGGTCGGGACGCAACCGCAAGGCCTCTGTCACCAGCGTTCTGCCGTCGCTCACTTCTCCAACCAGTTCATGCTCGCGGCGAATCACGCTGCGCATTCCTTCCAGCGTGATGGAATGATCGTCGGCGAGCAGCAATCTAGCTCTCATATATTAATCCCCCCCGGCGATCGATCAGCACCTCGGCAAAAACCTTCGTGCCCTTACCCGGCTCGGAGTTAATTGAAAGTTTGCCGTTTGCCAACTCCACGCGTTCCCGCATGCTGGCGACGCCCAGGCCGACCGAGCCCTTGAGCGCTGACGACCGAAATCCGTCACCGTCATCCTCCACGCGAAGCCGGATATGATTGTCCATGCGATCCAGAGACACCGTCACCTTCCGCGCGTGGGAGTGTTTCACGACATTGCGGAGAGCCTCCTGCGCGACTTTATAGAGGCACAAGGCAGTTTCCCGTGTCAATTCCTGCGGCACCCTGTGGCTGGCAAACTCCACGCTGACGCCATTTTCCTGGCCGATCTGCTGGCAATAAGCACGCAGCGCTTTCTCCAATCCCAGGTCATCCAGTTCGGTGGGATGTAGCTCGTAGGCCACGTGCCGGGCCGCTTCAGCGGCTTTCACGACGCGACTCTGCAGTAAGTGGTAATCCTGTTCGAGCTCGTCGGAAGCCGGAGGCTGGGTGACGCGCCGGCCCAAATCCATCGCCACTCCCGCCAGCTCCTGAATCAGACCATCGTGCAATTCGCGCGCAATTCTGCGGCGTTCCCCCTCTTGCGCCGACGAGATGCGGGAGGCGAAGGCCTGCCGCTCCTGCTCCACCATCTTCTGACTGGTGATGTCGATGCTCACGCCGCGAACTTTGACAGGATTCCCTTTGGCGTCACGCACCAATTCCGCGCGACGATTGAGCCAGTGCACGCTTCTGTCCGGCCAGATGAGGCGATATTCCCGGTTCAGCGCCTTTCCGCCGGTAATGAGGTGGTTGACGCCGTCCTGCAACAGGGGACGATCTTCAGGATGGACGCGCGCCATCCATTCGGCCTGGGTTATAGGGTTGTTTTTCTTCAAACCATACAACTCGGACCATTGCTTGGAACCGCGGACCTCGCCCGAAGCAATGTCAAGTTCCCACATGCCGATGCGCAGGTTCTCGCCGGCCAATGCCAGCCGTGCTTCCAAATCCTGGGCGCGTTCGCGGGCCTCCGCGGCATCCTCCAGACTCCGCTTCACCAGGTCGACATCCTGAAGCGCGATTAAAACTCCCTCCCTGGTGCCCCGGCTGCTGTAATAGGGGCGCATCCGCAGGGTATACCAGTGGCCATTGTGATCTTGGACTTCCGACTCGATGTATTGAGCCTTTTCAGTCACCTCGGCAATTAATCCCTTCCAGTTCACCGACGGCAGCGTCGAGGCCAGATCGGATAAAGGACGCGATATGTCGGTGGCGATTAGGTTCAGCACCCTGCCAGCCGCGGGAGTGAAACGCCGGATGTGCAGTTTCGCGTCCAGCAGCACCATCGGGATATCCATCGCAACCAGCACGTTGCTCAAATCGTCGGACAAGATCGAAAGATCGGTATTGCGTTTTTGGAGTTCGTCATTGAGCGTGGTGAGCTCTTCATTGGTCGATTCCAGCTCTTCCTTGGCGGTCTCCAGTTCCTCATTGGTGCTCTGGAGCTCCTCATTGCTGGAAAGAATTTCCTCATTCATCGACCGCATTTCTTCATCGGCCGCCTCATGATTCTGCACCAGCTCCTGGAGTTGCTCGCGCAAGGCCGCGATCTCGTGTTCCGAGCGGGCCAACTCAGCCCTGCTGCGGTCTTTTCCGGCGCGGGCAGGTTTCTCCACCGCCTGCTCGGAGGGCGACAACCTGGGGTTATCCCGGAACACTACCAGATAATCCTGATCGTGGCCCCGCGTTTTCATGGGCGAGACGTCGATATCCACCAAAGTGGATTCGCCGTTGTGTTTGAATCGAATGCCCTCCCGGTGAACCATGACGCCTTCCCGCTTGGCTTGATAGATAGCCGTGCGCATGTCCACCAGCAGTTCAGGCCGGATCATTCGCAGTAGATGAAAACTAGGCTCGCCCGAAGCAGGCGCTAAGAAATAACCGGCTTTACCCTGAAAGTGAATAATCTGGAGGTTGGAATCCACCACCAGCGCGGCCGGTGTGTAGCGATCCAGCAGCAGCCGTTCGGCCTCGCGCCGCATATCCGCAGGCGCCGGGCTTGATTCTAGCTCGAGTGGCGCTTTCTGGGCCGCAGACTGTTCTCTTACAGGAGCGTGCACATGCTGCGGGAACTCTGAGGGCCTGCGGGCAAGAATCTTGTGCTTGGCGTCCTGCGGGGCGAAAAGGCTGGAGTAGGCGGTCAAGGACTCTGATTTTCCCAACATGAGATAACCGCCCGGTTTCAAAGCGTAGTGGAACGCTTCAACCACTTTCTTCTGCAGGACGGGTCCCATGTAGATCAGCACGTTCCTGCAACTAATCAGATCCAGCTTGGAAAATGGCGGATCTTTAGTAACATCATGCCGGGCGAAAACGCAAACATCGCGAATCGACTTGACAATTTGATAACCCCCTTCGACGCGGCTGAAGAATCGTTTTTGACGCTCTGGAGCGACGTCGATCAGGCTGGATGCGCCATAAATTCCGGCACGCGCGCGCTGGACGGATCGCTCGCTAATGTCGGTGCCGAAAATCTGGATGGTCGCCGCCGGGCGCCGTTGGCCCAGGGTCTCTATAAGCAGCATAGCGATGGAATACACTTCCTCGCCGCTGGAGCAGCCCGGTACCCAGATTCGGATAGTGCGTGAAGACTTCCCCGGCGTGAAGTTGACCAGCACGCGCTTTTGCAGGATTCGCAGGCTCTCTGGATCGCGGAAGAAGCTGGTGACGTGGATAAAAATGTCCTCATACAGTGCATCCAGCTCCGCGCGGTCCTTTTTAATCAATTCCAGGTAGCGGTCATGGCTATCAATTCTGTGGAGCGCCATGCGGCGCGCAATGCGGCGGACGATCATGGCGGGCTTGTACAGCTCGAAATCGACGCCGGAAGCAATTCGGAGCTGTCTGAGAATCCTGCGCAGGCCATCGGTACCGGCCGGTACGTCGGGAGGCTCGGCGGAGGCCGGAGCGTGGCGAATGTAGGGATGGCCATTGATGCGGGCGAGTTCCTGCGCGATTCGATCGGGCGGAAGCGCAAAATCCACGCAGCCGGAGGCGACCGCGCTGGCCGGCATGCTGGAGAATTGCGCCGATTCGGTGTCCTGGGCGAACGTGATGCCGCCCTCGGTTTTAATCGCCTGCAGCCCGCGCGTTCCATCACTAGCCGTACCGGATAGCACCACGCCAATGGCCCGGTGCTTCAGGTCGTCAGCCAGTGAAACGAAAAACTGGTCGATCGGATAGTCCCTGAACGAGCGCGGCCCGCGCGTAGTGAGCGAGAGCACGCCGTTCGAAATGGTCATCAGAGAATTGGGTGGAGAAATATAAACGCGATTGGGTTCCACCACCGTTCCCTCGGTGGCCTCCCGGATCGGCATTTTAGTCGAGCGCTGCAGCAGGCTCGCCAGAATGCTTTCGTGATGGGGGTCCATGTGCTGGATCAACACGAATCCCATTCCAGTGTTGGCGGGCAAAGCGGTTAAAAATTGCGTGAAAGCTTCCAAGCCACCGGCGGAGGCGCCTAGTCCCACTACCGGGAAGTGTTCGGCCAGATCGCCTGGCTGGGCAATCTTCGCTTTAGCCGGCTTCGCTCGTTTGGTGGCGGTCGCGGCTAATTTTGCCGCGCCACGGGTCTTCGGCGGGTTGCGCCGTCCCGAAGCTGGTCTCGCCTCGCGGGTTCGCGATTTTTTTGCCATTGCTAATTTCGAATTCCGATCCTCTCCGCGGCGGTCGGCAGTGAATGATTATAACTCCCGAGCGGAATCCGCTCTTGGCCGCGTCCGTCTCGGCCGTTGCGATGCTGCCGATTCGAAGAGAATTAGCGCGAATCGCCGGGTTTCTTGACAGCGGCGCGGCAGCGCGGATTCGTAAACACGTCGTGCGAGTTCTCCCGCTTCAAGCGAATCAGCTTTCCGTCCGCCCTCGTCATCCACAAGTGTTGGTCATCGTAGCTGATGGTAAGCGGCGCGCTGGATGGGAGCGGATTTCTCCAGGACTTGTGGACCTTTCCGAGGAAGTTCTTGTTCGCGTCGGAATAGTTCATGGTCGGGATTTTGTCCTGAGCCAGCAGGATCTGGTTATCGGCGTCGAAACAGAAAAAATAGTAGGTGTTGCCGAAAAAACAGTTGTGACACGGGATGCTGGCCTGTTCCAGGATCTGGGCTTGCGCCTGTTTACGTTCGGCCGGCGCCGCCAACAGCGCGGACCCTGCGGCGAGCGTCAGAGCCAGCAGCTTGGAAACAACTGGCGCGGCCATGTCGTGCTTCATTGAATACCGTTCCTTGGAGACGCTTGCTGACTCTTAGTATAACCGGGCGGCTTCATCCTCTAAACGTTCTTGAATCTGAAGGCGCTCGCCGCGGCACTGCTGGTTACGCTTAATGCGATGTCTTTGCGCGGCGGCGAGTAGCCGTTGAAGAATCCAAGCTGGTTGTGTGGCCCGAATCGCGGCCCGACGGCAACTTTTTTATATCGAATATTCATTTATTCGCTAAGCGGAGTGCCTTCAATAGAGGCGTCTTCCAGCAGGCACTTTTGCCAGTAGTACTGCTGACACTTCGCCAATATACTGGGAGAGTTCGGAGGGTCAGGAGCCCGCTGTTATGCCGGCTTTGTAGGAGGACCCTCCGAATAGCTGTAAGGGTTGTAGCGTGGCCTCGAATGCCTATCGCCTGAAGGACCCCTTGATCGCCGTGATCCAAGAAGATCGCTCCCACTTGATGGAACTCCCCGCAGGATCCATGTTCTCCCGCCCCAGCCAGAAGCCCGATTCGCACGGAATGGTGAAAGGAATGTGCAAGGGCCAAACGGTTCTTCTTTTCGCCAGCGATCTCGAAGAGTGCGCCGAGCAGCTCGCTCAGGTTTTCTAAACTTCCGGCAGCAACCGGACTAGAGACTTCGTGTGACGGAGTGCGGCCTAATATGACCGAAAGAAACGAACGGCGCCCAATCGGAGAAACATTAGCCACCATCATTCTCGTAATAGCGCTGGCGGTGGGCTTCGTAGTGGCCAATATTTTCCAAAAACCTAAGCCAGGCCGTGACCCGCTTTACCAACAAGTCGGATCTTGCTGAAGAGTCCGAGCTGCAGGCGGAAATCGACCTGGCTTTCAGATTCTTGCGCCTGGCCCAGGCCGAATCCGAATTAACGGCGGGCGGCGTAGAAGCGCTGAAGACGCTGGTTTCACCGCTGCCGCCAGACTTACCATGCATCCCTGTTCGCGGTGCTTCACGTTACGCCCTGGGCGCGATCTTCGTTACCGGCGATTTTGGACCGCCATGGCCGTATGGAAAAGGACTCGATCCGGCTATGGCACGGCTCAAGAGAAAATCTGGTTGGACACGGCTATTCGCCGCGCTTGGCCAACTGTCCGGCATTCTGGAACGCCGCTAGCGCTGGACCGACCCGGCCATGTTGGCCAGGCCGTGTGCCGTCGGATGCGCTTCCGCTTCGGCTTGCAGCTCGGCCTCGGCCTGGAGCCAATCCTGCTCGGCCGACCCCTCCGGACAACCGCGCGCCTGCCAGAGCTGAAAAGCTCTTTCGGCCACCCTATGGTGGCTGGGAGCCGAGCCGGTGTCTGTCACGGCGTTGCGCACCTCATTCTGTTCCGGATAATGTTCCTGATCGACCGCCGAAGCGGTTTTTGACTTTCCATCGCGATCACTCGGGTAGCTCATATGGGACCTCAAATGTTGGGCAATTGCCCGACTGTGAGATACCATATCGCGCGCAATGTTTCAGAGCTTTGGATTGGCCTTTACCACCTGCGGCGGTGATACTCTCCGCCGCCTAGCCCGCCCAGATCGACGATCACGGCAATCAGTAAAATCAGCAGATTGACTCCAGCGGTGGGCTGGCCCGTATTGACCATCCACGCGTAGGCCAGAGTGGTGAGCGGGAGCAAGATAAAACCCAGCAGCGGAACCAGCAGTCCGTGGTAGGCGCGCTCCAGATAGTTCGAGAAAAAGAACAACAGGACCAGCGCGATTCGGGGAAATGCCACGACGACGATCAGCAGAAGGCAGGCCATGCACAGAAGATGCAGTTCCGAGGCTTTTTGTAACCTCGCCAAATGCGTGGCGCAAGCGTGCGTCCCGCCGCCGTTGACGCGGCAAAAACGTTCCGAGAGTTTCTGATTCAATTGCCGCCGCGGAAGGACGGTTACAGCGCCGGCCCAGGGCCAGCGGTCAGCACTGATTTTTCAAGTGTTTGGCGGGCAGCCGCGGCAGTGACGGTTGCTAGTGGCTGCTCCGCCTGAACGGTAGCGCTATGGTGCGTGATAACCTAACAGAGCGGAGTGATAGAAGGAGCCTCGGGATCATGCTACCCACCAAGCCCAAGGTACGCTACAGGATTTCCAAACCGCTGCATGCTGTCAAGCTCGAGGATCACCCGGGGAGCAGTCTGAGGGACCCCACCGGTACGCTGGTCGAGATTCCAGCGGACACGATTTTGGAAGCCGAGGGCGCGGTTGCCCAGTCCGGGCTCATCAATGTGCTGTGGGATGGCATGGCATTCTCGGTTTTCTATGAGGATTTGAAGGAGAAGGCGCGCCAGCTCAATTCGGCCGAAGCTTGAAGCTCGAGTGGTCTCCGCCGGGCGAGGTTATTTCCCGCATGGCAACACAACGAGATCTTGATTTGATTCGGGCGTCCGCCGCCGGCGACGTCGAACGACTGCGGGCGCTGCTGGGGCGGGGCGCTAAAGTGAACACGCGCCTTCGCAACGGAGCTACGCCGGTGCTGGCAGCGGCGGTCTCAGGCCGGATTGACGCCCTGCGGCTGCTATTGGTTCAGGGCGCCGATCTGAAGGCCCGCTACCAGGACGATTCCACGGTCCTCATCATGGCCGCGGCGCAGGGACACGCCGGCGCCGTCCGCCTTTTGCTGCAAAAAGGGGCCAGCCATCAAGAGCGGACGCGGAATGGCGTGAGCGCATTGCTGGCCGCCTCCATCGAGGGCCATACCGAGGTTGTGGAGGCGCTGCTGGCAGCCGGAGCCGACCCCAATGGGCCGGATGATCGCGGCGTAACGCCATTGATCGGTGCGGCGGTGAACGGCCGCCTGGAGGTGGCTTGTGCGCTGCTCGCGGCCGGGGCTCGCGTGGACGCTCAGAGCAAGTCGGGTTTGACCGCGCTGGCCGCCGCTATCGCCACCGCACCGGCCGTAACCTGGGTGCTGCTCGAAAATGGCGCCGATCCCAACAGCCTGGACGAGGACGGCCGTCCGGCGCTGGTGGCTGCCTCCTGGCAAGGCAACGCCGAAGTGCTGTCCATGCTTATAGAAAAAGGGGCCGATCGCGAGGCGCGGGACGCCTCCGGAAACACGGCTCTGCTGGCGGCGGTTTTGGGCGGGCACCTCAACGCCGTCCAGGCCCTGGCTTCCAAAGACGTCGATTTAAACGCGGCGGGTTCGTCCGGAATTACACCGCTGATCGTGGCCGTAGTGCGGGGGCACTTTGAGATCCTTCAGGCGCTGCTGGACTCAGGGGCGGACCTGAACAGCCACACCAAGGAAGGCGTTACACCCTTGATGGCGGCGGTGAATAGCAATCCCGAGGCCATCGACATCCTGTTGAGCCGGGGCGCGTACCTGAACGCCGCCGATCAGAACGGCATCACCGCTCTGCATGCCGCCGCAGCCATGGGCAAGGCCGCGATCGTGCGGCGCCTGGTGGAAGCGGGCGCGGACACGCAGCTGCTGACGGCGAATGGTCTAACGGCGTTGGCCGTGGCCGAAGCGGCCGGACACGACGAGATCGCGAATTTCCTGCGAAACGGCGCGGACTGAGGTTATCGCCGGTGGCCGGTCATTGCATGGACGCTTGCCGCAGGACCGCCTGGGCCGGCTGCGAACCGGCGTTCTGTGATTGAGGCTCCACGGCCGACTGCGGAAACGTAAAGCAGAACCGGGAACCGCGGCCCACGGTGGACTCCACCCAAATGCGGCCGCCGTAGCTTTCCACGATCCGTTGGCAGATCGCCAACCCGATGCCAGTGCCCGGATAGGCCTGACCATGCAGCCGCCGGAAGATGCGAAAAACCTCCTGCGCGTATTCCGGATCGATTCCAATGCCGTTGTCGGAGACCGAGAAAACCCAATCGGTCCCGCGCTGCTCCGCCGAGACCTGGATTTTGGGCGGTTCCGGGCTGCGGTACTTGATCGCATTTCCGACCAGGTTCTGCAATAACTGAACCATTCTGATCTCGTGCGCATGCACGATGGGCAGCGTATCCCAGGTGATCGTAGCGCGATTTTGCTCGATGGAAGCCTGCAGATTCAACATCACTTTGCGCAAGGCGGCGCCGCAATCCACGGGATGAATCGGCCCCTCACTCGACGACCCGGTTTGCGAATAGGTCAGCAGGTCCCTCAGTAGCTGCTCCATCCGCTTGGCGCCGCCGACAATGTAGGAGATGAATTCATCGGCCTCGGCGCCCAGCTTGTTGCCGTACCTGCGCTGGAGCATCTGGCTGTACAACGAGACCATGCGTAGCGGCTCCTGGAGATCGTGGCTGGCGGCGTAGGCAAACTGATTGAGATCGTCGTTGGATTGACGCAGCGCCTCGTTGGACCGCATCAATTCCTGAGTTCGCTCGGCGACGCGCTGCTCCAGCGTAAGATTGAGTTCGCGAACGGCATCTTCGGCCCGACGGCGCTGCGTTATGTCGCGGATGGCCGTGGTTACCAGCAAACCTTCCTCGGTTTGGAGCGGGCTTAAGCTGATTTCAACCGGAAACTGGTGGCCGCTTTTGCGCCGCGCCCAAAGCTCCGTTTGTCCCTGCCAGATGTCCGTGTCGGCGGAACCGGCTGCATGAGAGCTCCAATCGGGAACCAGCCGGCGTACGTTTTCGCCCATCAGCTCCTCGCGGCGGAAGCCAAAAACCACCTCGACTTGAGAATTGACCAGGCTGATGCGCCCGTCATCGGCGCTGATGATCATCGCATCCGGGGCGGCTTCGAGCAACGAACGGAACTTCTGCTCGGCCTTTCCCAGCACGTCCGCTTGGCGGCGCAGCAGGGCCGTATTGCGGCTGAGCTCGACGAACACCCCCACTTTGGACCGCAGTATCTCGGGAACGATGGGCTTGAAAAGAAAGTCCACCGCGCCCAAGTCGTAACCGCGAAACAGATGTTCGTCGTTCTTGTAACCGGTCAAAAAAAGAATAGGCGTATGACGCGATCTTTTTCTGGCGCGAATCAACTCCGCGGTCTGGAAGCCATCCATGTCCGGCATTTTGACGTCCAGCAGAATGGCGGCGAAATCGTCTTCGAGCAAATAACGCAGCGCTTCCATTCCGGACCGGGCCAGCACGAGCGACTGCCCCAGTCCATCCAGCGCCCCTTCTAAAGAGACAAGGTTTTCTGGATTATCGTCCACCAGGAGGATCTTCATCCGATCCTGGATTGCCTGATCGGCCGAACCTGGTATAGGCTCTTTCGGAGTCATCAGATACCTCTATAGCGTAAGACTCACTGGACTCAATTCGTATTACTCATGGCTGCTTCCGTGACAGCCTGCCCGCGGCCCACCCAGACGCGTAACACCGAGAAGAGCTGTTCCAAGTCGACTGGCTTGGTAATGTAGTCCGATGCCCCCGCTTCGATACATTTAGCGCGGTCGCCCTTCATGGCCTTGGCCGTCAGCGCGATGATCGGAAGCGACCGCAATTCGGGGATTTCCCGAATCGCCTTCATTGTCTCATAGCCGTCCATTTCGGGCATCATGATGTCCATGAGCACCAGATCGACATCCGGGATTTTCTTCAACAGCTCGATACCCGCCCGGCCGTTCTCGGCGTGAACCACCTTCAGGTTATGGTCCTCGAGAAGACTGGTTAGGGCGAAGATATTGCGGACGTCGTCATCCACCACCAGCACCTTGCGCCCCAGCAGGGTCAGGTCAGTTTCGCGCAATTGTTCCAGGATGCGCCGCTGGTCCTCGCTCAAGTCCGCTTCGGCGCGGTGCAGCAGCAGCACGGATTCATCCAGCAGGCGTTCGCGTGTCACCGCGCGCCGGATCACGCTGTTGCGGCTAAGCCGCGAAAGGTCCATTTCCTCGGCGGCGCTGAGCGGCCGGTCGCATACCAAAATCATCGGAGGAACATAGTGACCCACGTGCCGTTGGATTTCATCCACCAGGTCGATGGGAGCGATGCCATCCAGGCGAAGGTGGATCACGATGCCATCCAGATACTGCTGTTTCATCACCGCCAGGGCTTCGCCGCCCGTGGGTACAGAGAAAATGTCGACATCGGGTCCGCTGATTGTGTTGACGATGCGGTCTGTTTCTTGCTCGTCGCTGGCGACCAGCAACACTTTCTTGACTCGCTTTTGCACCGAATGCTCGATGGTGGCGAAAGTTTCGGCCAACGATTCATTGGTCTCGGATTTTTCCAGGTACGTCATGGCGCCCAGCGCGATCCCGCGCCGCCGGTCTTCGTCGCCGGAAATAATGTGGACCGGAATGTGACGAGTGGCCGGATCGTGCTTCAACCGGTCCAGAATCGTCCATCCGGCCATATCCGGGAGATTGATATCCAACGTGATAGCGCCGGGCTTGAACTCGCGCGCCAGCGTCATGGCGCTGGAGCCTCGCAGCGCCACCAGCGTTTTCAACTCATGCTCGTGGGCCATGTCCACCAGAATTCTGGCGAAGGTGATGTCGTCCTCGATAATCAGCAGCGCCGCATCGCCCGGTTGAATCAGGTTGCGATCGTCGTCAATTACCAAGTCCTCCACCAGCTCCTCGGTAGCCAGCTGCGTGGGCGCCAGGATCATGTCGACTGCGCCGTTGGAGGCCGGTTGCGCGGCTGCTTCTTCCAAAAGCAGCGGCGTGCTTTTCAAAGCCTCGCTCTTGGG
>Ga0335083_10003545_pt1 | contig 20158 bp, 21 predicted proteins | sample Lox_Sample_42_FD_206716 | JGI IMG/M metagenome (GOLD analysis project Ga0335083, IMG submission 206716) | Soil microbial communities from Loxahatchee National Wildlife Refuge, Florida, United States - Lox_Sample_4.2 | ecosystem: Environmental > Terrestrial > Soil > Wetlands | place: USA...
CCCAGATGCGGCAGTCCTGAGGGGCCGAAGCCGCTTTCAAAGATCACCTCGCGCCCGGACGGGTAATTGCCCACCCGCTCGGCGAGCCGCCGGGCTTCTTCATAGGGCCAAAGGTCAAGTCCGGTAGGCTCAGCCGACGCCATCAACAGTAATTCCTTGCCAAATTGGTTTGTCCTGCCGCGGTCATATCCCGCCCCCGGTCATGTTCTCCCTTTGAGCACGCGCGCAAGCGCCTCGTGCAGCCAGGGGTCGATTTGCAGATCGCGGTTTTTTTCCGACGCCAGGCGCAATTTTACACCGCAATTAGCGCAAATAAAGGCGTCTTGACTGAACCCAGCGCTATCCTCGACAGCAAGGTGCAGGAACCACTCTTTTATCGGGCGCCGGCAGATTTCACAATTTTTCTCACTCATTGTAGAGGACAGGGGCCAGTCGATGGTTATATCATGGTTATCTCATTGATAGGGCTGGAGGGGCATGTTACAGCATTCCCTCCAGGCCAGTGGTTGCCCCTTTAAAACCTTCGGCTGCATATTACCTCAAAGCTCGAAATTGGCGGCATCGGGAACGCCCGGGACAGGGGCGTATTTATTCGGGCAGGTGTGGCCCGCTGCGTGAATGGAGCACTGCTGCGGCTTGAACCACACCGGGTCTCAGCAACAAGCATTTATTTCGTTTCATGGACATCAATCTGACGAAGCATAAGATCAAGGAATTGCGCGCCCTGGTGACGGAAGGCGACCGGGTGGCGATCCTGTTGCAGGACGATCCGGACCCGGACGCGATGTCGAGCGCGATTGCGCTCCGCACGCTCCTGGGCCGCAACAAGCTGACCACGCCGATCTTCAGCTTCACTCCGGTCACGCGGCCGGAGAACAAGACCATGATGCATCTGCTGGAGATCGAGATCGCGCCCGCGGACACGGAGGAGCTGGCCGCCTTCGACCGCGTTGCGATGGTCGATGTGCAGCCGGCCTACTTCAACGGGCGGCTGCGCCGGGCCGACATCGTGATCGACCATCATCCGGGCTATCCGCCTAACAACGCCGCTTTTCAGGACGTGCGTCCCGGCTATGGCGCCACCGCGACCATCATGACCGAGTACTTGGTCGCTGCCGACGAGCGCATCAGCGAGCGCCTCTCCACCGCGCTGCTCTACGGCATCCGCAGCGACACGCTGATGCTCAAGCGGCGAGTAACCGACAACGACATCTACGCCTTCACCCAGCTTTACCCGCACGCCAACTACAGCCTGCTGCGCCAGATCGACCGGCCCGAGCTGCCGACGCGCTTCGCGCGCGTGCTGGCGCGCGTGATGCGCCGGTTCAAAATCCACGAAGGCATCGCGGTGCTGCATCTCGGCCGCGTCGAACGCGACGACCTGATCGTGCAGATGGCCGACTTCTGCCTGCAGTTCGAGGGCGTGGAGTGGGTGGTGGTGTCAGGCAAACTCGAGGGCAACCTGGTGATCGCGGTGCGCAATCACGGGATCGGCCGGGGCAACGCAGGCGAGGTCGTGCGCAAATTGTTCGGCGAGATGGGCAGCGCCGGCGGCCATCGCAACATGTCCAAGGCCGTGATCGCGCTTAAGGATTGGCGCGCCAGCGAAGGCACCGTGCGCGACACCGATATCGAAACTCGCCTGCGCGAGATGTTCGAGGCGCAAATTAGCGGCGATAACGACGACGACTGACCCGGACTGACCCCGCGTTCGCATCCGCCCGCTTCCGGCTCTGCTTGATAACCGCGCATGCGTGCGGTTTACCGCATGAGCGCCAGCGTCTATCGTGAAGGGGATGAGCGTGCTGGAGGGGACAGTGGAGGTGACCAATCGGCTCGGGCTCCATCTGCGCGCCGCCACCAAACTCGCCGAAACCGCGCGCCGCTTCCAGGCGAAAGTTACGATCATCGGCAAGGACGGGCAGGCCGACGCGCGCAGCGTGATCAACCTGATGATGCTCGGCGCGGCACAGGGCGCGCGGCTCAAGGTGCGCGCCGACGGCCCCGCCGCGCGCGCCGCGCTCGACGCGGTGGAGCGCCTGTTCCAGGACCGGTTTGGCGAAGACTGAGAAGACTGATCGGACTTGCCCGCCGCAACCGGGCAAGCTTATGCTCTTTCAGGCGGCCCGGCCGCACCGGCTGACCGTGGAGCGCTTGGCGGTCAGCGGAGGACTTCTTGATCGCGCGTCAGCGGTTGGCTATATCAAGTCATTCGTTTTTTCATCCCGGATGGAACACCTTCACCTATCGAACATGGTGCGGCGCGCGCTCGCTGCGCATCCAACCCAGACATTGCCTTGCCGCCGGGCCGGACGAGCCTGCTGAATACTGAAGCCGGGCGCTTGCCACGGCCGGCCCTCAAGGAGACCTCGCTAAATGCCGCTCAAGGATTTTCTCTTCACCTCGGAATCGGTGGCCGAAGGCCATCCCGACAAGATGTGCGATCAGATTTCGGACGCGGTGCTCGACGCGCTGATCGCCGAGGATCCCAACTCGCGCGTGGCGCTGGAAACGCTGGTTAAAACCGGGCTCATCGTGCTGGCCGGCGAGATCACCAGCCACGCACATCCGGACTTCGTCCAGATCGCGCGCGATACCACGCTCGAAATCGGCTACAACCACGTCGACACCGGCTTCGACGGCAACAGTTGCGCCGTGCTGACCGCGATCGAGCCGCAATCGGCCGACATCTCGCAGGGTGTCACCGAGGGACAGGGTCTGCACAAGGAGCAGGGCGCCGGCGACCAGGGGCTGATGTTCGGGTTTGCCTGCGACGAAACGGCGGAGCAGATGCCGCTGCCGATCGCGCTCGCCCATCGGCTGATGGAAAACCTCGCCAACCTGCGTCATCAGGGCAAGGCGGATTTCCTGCTGCCCGACGGCAAGAGCCAGGTCACCGTGCGTTACGTGGGTGGACGCCCGGTCGAGGTTACGACCGTGGTGGTCTCGGCGCAGCATCGGCGCGACGTCGGCCATGCGACCGTGCGCGAGGCGATTATCGAGGAGTTAATCAAGCCGACCATTCCCAAGCAGTTCCTGAGCAAGGACACCGTGATCCACGTCAACCCGACCGGCAGCTTCGTGATCGGCGGTCCGCATGGCGATTGCGGCCTCACCGGCCGCAAGATCATCGTCGACACGTACGGCGGCTACGGGCGCCACGGCGGCGGCGCGTTCTCGGGCAAGGATCCGAGCAAGGTCGATCGCTCGGCCTGCTACATGGCGCGTTACGTGGCCAAGAACGTGGTGGCGGCTGGGTTGGCGAGCCGATGCGAAATCCAGGTGGCGTATGCAATCGGCGTGGCCGAGCCGGTTTCCATCCTGATCGACACTTTCGACACCGGCACGGTGCCGGACCAGAAACTGGCCTCGGCGCTGCGCGAACTGTTCGATTTCCGGCCCGCCGGGATCATCAAGACGCTCGGGTTGAAGCGGCCGATTTACAAGGCCACCGCCGCCTACGGGCACTTCGGCCGCACGCCGCGTGCCGGGCTCTTCCCCTGGGAGCAGACCGACATGGTCGACGCGCTGCGCAACGCGTTCGGGCGCGACGGCGCCCGCTGATCGGCGGAAAATTCGACGACCAGCCGCGGATCGCGATCCGCGCATAACAGCCTGGGGCGCGCGTGGCGCACTCGCGCACGCGCGCCCTTCGAAATCCGGAGAGAGAGGATTTAGATGGAGGCGAAAACCAGCAAGCGCAAACTCACGTCCGCCGCGGCGCGCGCCGGACGCGCCCTGCCCCATGACGTGCGCGACCTCGACCTTGCCGAGGCCGGACGGGGCAGGATCGAATGGGCCGACGAACAGATGCCGGTGCTGCGGATCATCCGCGAACGCTTCGCCAAGGAAAAGCCGCTTGCCGGCCAGCGCCTCAGTGCCTGCCTGCACATCACCACCGAGACCGCCAATCTGCTGCGCACACTCAAGGCCGGCGGCGCCGAGGTCCTGTGTTGCGCCTCCAATCCGCTTTCGACCCAGGACGACGTCGCCGCCGCGCTGGTCAAGGAATACGGCATTCCGGCCTACGCCGTGCATGCCGAAGATCGCGACACCTATTACAGCCATCTGCGCGCCGTGCTCGAGGCCCATCCGACCATCACGATGGACGACGGCGCCGACCTGGTGAGCCTGCTGCACACCGATTTTCACGATCAGGCCGCCGAAGTGCGGGCGTCGATGGAAGAGACCACCACCGGCGTCATCCGCCTGCGCGCGATGGAGCAGGACCGCGCCCTGCGCATCCCGGTGGTCGCGGTCAACGACGCGCAGACCAAGTATCTCTTCGACAACCGCTATGGCACCGGCCAATCGACGCTGGACGCGATCATCCGCGCAACCGGCGTGCTGGTCGCCGGTTCGGTGGTCGTGGTGGCGGGCTACGGATGGTGCGGGCGCGGCGTCGCGTCGCGCGCGCGGGGCCTTGGCGCCAACGTGATCGTCACCGAGGTCAACCCGATCCGGGCGCTCGAGGCGGCGCTCGACGGCTACCAGGTGATGCGGATGGCGGAAGCGGCGCGCGTCGGCGACATCTTCGTCACGGTCACCGGCGACCGGCAGATCATCGCGCCGAGCCACATGAACGCGATGAAGGACGGCGCGATCATCTGCAACTCGGGCCACTTCGACGTCGAGATCGACCTGCCCGGGCTGCGCAAGCTCGCGCGCCGCGTCGATCGCCATGCCGAGCGCGAGGTCGAGACCTTCCATCTGCGCAATGGGCGCAAGCTCTACCTGCTCGGCCAGGGGCGCCTGGTCAACCTCGCCTGCGCCGGAGGCCATCCCGCCCAGGTGATGGATATGAGCTTCGCGACGCAGGCGATGGCGGCGGCATGGGCCTCGGGCGCGCAACTCGAGGTCAAGGTGCATAACGTCCCGCTCGCGATCGAGGACGAAGTCGCGAGCATGAAGCTCGCCGCGATGGGAATCAAAATCGACCGACTGTCGGCCGAGCAGAAGAAATACCTGGCAAGCTGGGAGAGCGGAACCTGAGAAAAGAGCTTCGAACGGCGCTGCGGCCCCGACGCGGGCGCCGCTGTGCGGCCTGAACGAACGATGCCGGGCCGGCTCTACGGGGCGCCCCGAGTCAGCTTCCGGGCAGCCAGCGGCGGCGGCGCGCCAGCTCGCCGCCGGCGAAGCACACCATGATCGACGCGAGCGCGAGGAAAAAGCGCGGCGAGGTCGGATGCCATAGCGCGTCGCCCAGGAACGCGAACAGGATCGTCCCCGGGATCATCCCGATCATGCTCGCCCAGAAATAGTCGCTGAAGCTGATGGGCGAGGCGCCGGCGAGCAGGTTCAGCGCGTTATAGGGGATGAGCGGCACCAGCCGCAGGTAGAAGATGATCTGAAAGCCGTGGCGTCCGATCTGCGCGAGCAGCTTTTCGAAGCGCGCCCCCACCAGGTGCTCGACGAACGAACGTCCGAGAAAGCGGCCCGCGGCGAACGCGATAAGCGCTCCCGCGTCTGCTCCCAGCACCGAGTAAACCGCGCCCCACAACGTTCCGAACGCAAGCCCGCCCGCGATCGTCATGATCGCGCCCGGGACCAGGAACGACGGGCCCACCGCGTAAAGCAGGATATAAACGATGGGGCCCCAGATGCCCCAACTCAGGACCTCGACCTTTATCAGCCGGGGGTTCTCGAACCATTCGGTGTGTGTCCACAGAAGCCACGCAGATCCTCCGACCATCAGGAGCACGAGCGCGACCTTGAAGATCGCGAGCGGCGAGAGCATGCGGGGCCGATCGTCGGGGGCCTGTATGGGACTGATGGCGGCCATCTCTGCCCGCGCGGGCGGGCGATTGATGATACGGGTCGCCATGCCGCACAGGCAAGAACCGTCTCTGGCCGGAGGTTCATTTTCGCGCTTGTCCCGGACACGCGCCTCAGCGACGACGGACCCGAAACAGCGATTTAGTCCAACCGCAGCGAAACTATGCATGATTAGTCTCTATGTCGCGGAACTTTGTCCGTTGCTCTTCGGTTCGACTACTGGTTAATCTCGCTCGTTCGGCAGCCACAGCAGAGAGGGTCGCGATGAGAGCTATATTCCTCCGCCTTGGAATTCTTTCCCTCGCGCTGATAGCGGTCGGCTCTAGCCTGGCGGTAGTCGCGACCATCGCAGCCGCCAGCCCGGCGATCGTCACGCAGAGCGGTCCCCTGAAGGGGATCGAGGGGGCGACGACCGATCGGTAGCTTGGCATTCCATACGCCGATACCGCCGGTCGGGGCGCTCCGCTGGACGCCGCCGCAGCCCTTCGGCCGCTGGCATGGCGTCTTCGAGGCGACCCAGTTCAGCAGTTCCTGCACGCAGCCGGACGGCCTTGGAGGAACTTCAGGCAGCGAGGATTGCCTGACGCTTAACATCTACACGCCGCGCGGACGCAAGAATCAGAACAAGCATCATGGCCTGCCGGTGATGGTCTGGATCCACGGCGGCGCCCTGGTGACCGGCGGCGGCGGATTTTACGATCCGACGCGGATGATCGAACAGGGCGGCGTTATCGTCGTGACCATCAACTACCGGCTCGGCCTGCTGGGGTTTTTCGCGCATCCGGCGATCGACGCGGAAGGCCATCTCAACGGCAACTACGGCCTGATGGATCAGCAGCTCGCGCTCAGGTGGGTCCAACGCAACATCGGGGCGTTCGGCGGCGACGCGAGCCGGGTGACGATCTTCGGCGAGTCGGCGGGCGGACAAAGCGTCTATGCGCACCTCGCCTCGCCGACGGCAACCGGGCTTTTCCAGCGCGCGATCGCCGAAAGCGGATCGTACATCCAGTTTCAAGATTACTGGACGCCCATCTCGATCGTCCCGCTGGTCCAGGCTGAAAGCGTCGGCACCTCGCTGGTGCCGTCGGGCACGGCGCTCGCCGCGAGCGTCGGATGCTCCGGCCAGACGGCGGAGTGTCTGCGCGGGGTGGCAGCCTCGACGATAGTCCTCGTCGAGCCATCGACAATTTATCCATTCGTCGACGGGACCATCCTCACGCAAACTCCGACCGCGGCTTTCGCCAGTGGACACTTCAATCGCGTGCCGGTAATTTCGGGCGGCAATCACGACGAATGGCGGCTGTTCGTGGCCGACCAGTATGACGCGACCGGCCATCCGCTGACCGATGAAGCGGACTACGAGGCAGCGGTCGATGCGTTATGGAGCGGATTCGGGCCGGCCTTCGGGCCGTTCATCTTTACCGTGCTGTACCCGCTGGCCAATTATCCGATCGTTCCTCCGATTCCTGGCGATCCGAATCCCAGTCCAGGGATCGCGCTGGGCGCGTCCGGCACCGACGGAATTTTTGCCTGCCCGGAACGCAATGGCGTTCAACTGCTGGCGGCATCCGTGACGACCTATGCCTACGAATTCAATGACGAGAATGCCTATCTCGTGTTCAACGAGTTTCCTGCTCCGCTCTTTCCGCCGATCAAGTTCCCGCTCGGCACCGCGCATTTCACCGAGGTGCCCTATTTATTCGACGTCTTTTCGACGCCGAGCAACTTCACCCCCGAGCAGCAGTCGCTCTCCGAATCGATGATCAGTTACTGGACCACCTTTGCCGCGACCGGCGACCCCAACTCCGCCGGCCAACCGCTCTGGTCTCCGTACAGCGTCGCCACCGATGAGTTTCAGTCCCTGGTGGCGCCAACGCCGACGGTCGAAACGACCTTTGACGACGAGCACTTCTGCTCCGCGTTCTGGAATAATTTCTGACCCGCGAATCGAGAGCGCGTCCGGAAAGACTCAGCGCGCGATGTCGTTGTGGCGCAGCCGTACCGCCGCGTTCGCGCCGGTCGCGCGATCTCTTGCTTTTGAAGCCGTCGATAATAGTTATTGGATTCAGGGGCTGTGAGTAGGCGGATGAAGGTCACGAAGAAGCTGGCATTGATAGGCGCGGGTTACGCTCTCTCCGTCGTCGGCGGTATCGCTGCCGTCGCCCTCAATGAGCTGCGTATCACGGAGGACATAAAGCAGACTTCCGGCGGGATGGTCGCGTTCGGCGACATGATCGTGTTCGTGCTGGCCGCGGGGTTCTTCAGCCTGGCGCCGACCTGGTTCCTGCTGAAGCTGTGCGCCGAGAAGGCCATGCGCACCCTGCTCGCCGCCGAACTCCTGATCGCCGCGACTGGCCCGGTGAGCTGGCTTGCGGTCAGGTGGATGGCGGCCGATCCCAGCCCTCAGAGCCTGCCTCAAGCGATCAGTGGGGAGCTCGGCGTGCTCATCGCCTTCGGCGCGATCCCACGCATCGTCTTTGGCCCAGTCCTGCTGATGATCGAGCTGGCGACCTTCTTCCTGTTGCGCGAGCGCCTTACACGTACGCTCCTTGCCTTGGCAATGCTGATGGACATAATCCCGCTGGGCATGTTCGCGCTGCATATGGCGGCCGCGACCCGCTAGACGTCGGCGAGCGATTCTCCAACCGTGGCCCGGCAAGAATTGGAGAAGCATCAGCCAAAGCGGAGGCGGACCCAAACAAGCGCGGTGCGTCCGCTCTGATGCGCGGCAAGTGCAGAGGCCGCAGGGGCCTCAGCGCGCGATGTCGTGGTGGCGCACCTGGACGGTCACGCTCTTTTTGCCGAGGCGGCGCGCGAGTTCGAGCGCGAGCGTGGGCGAGCGGTGCCGCCCGCCGGTGCATCCCAGGCCGATCGTCAGGTAGCTCTTGCCCTCGCGCCGGTAGAGCGGCACCAGGAAGCCGAGCAGGCGCGCGGTCTCCTCGATGAAGCGCCGCGCCTCCGGATGCTTCATCACGTAGGCCCGTACCCGCCCGTCCGTCCCGTCAAGCGGCCTGAGGCCAGGCACGAAAAACGGATTCGGCAGGAAGCGCACGTCGAGCACGAGATCCATCCCGACAGGAATCCCGTACTTGTAGCCGAACGAGACCAGCGCGATCGTCATCGCCGAGCCGCTCGCCGCGCCCAGCACCGAACCGGTGATGACCTCGCGCAGCTCATGCACGCTGAGCGCGGTGGTGTCGATCACGCGGTCGGCCCGCTCGCGCATCTCGGCCAGGGCCAGCCGCTCGCTGCGGATACCTTCGGCGACCGAGGCGCCGCTTTCAGCCATCGGATGCGGCCGGCGGGTTTCCGAGTAGCGCCGCACCAGGACCTCGTCGGCGGCGTCGAGGAAGATCACTTCGGGACGGAAGCCGGCGCGCTCGAGATCGCTGAAAAAGCGCGGCCACTGCGGAAAGAAGAGCCGCTCGCGTGAATCGATCCCGAGCGCCACGCCCAAAAGCTCCGGGTCGCGCCGGGTCGCAAGGCGCATCGCCGACTCGGCCAGCGCGACGGGCATGTTGTCGACGCAGTAGAAACCCAGATCCTCGAGCACCCGCATCGCGGTCGCTCGCCCCGATCCCGAAACGCCGGTGACGATGATGAGGCGCGGGGTGCGGCTAGCCTTCTCCGAGGCGGGAGACCTGGCGGAGTTTCGCGGCTTGCGGGATTTTCGAGATACGGCTCCGGAGCCCGATACGGCCGTCGCGCGCGCCTTGTGCGGGCGCGCCCGCCGTCGTGGGGCCATCGCGGGTCGAAGGCGCTCCGGCGTGCCGCTTCAGTGCCGGGCGTCTTCCTCCTTGATGAGGCGGAAGATTTCGGCCGCGTCGGGCGCAGCGGTCAACCGTTCGCGAAAGCCCGGGTCTTTCATCAGGCGCGAGACGCGCGCGAGAGCCTTGAGATGGAGACTCGCCGAATCCTCGGGCGCGACCAGCAGGAAGAACAGATGGGTGGAGCCGCCGTCGAGCGAGTCAAAGTCCACGCCGCGCTGATGGCGGCCGAAGACGCCGATGATGCTGTTGACCCCGGCGAGTTTGCCGTGGGGGATCGCGATACCATCGCCGATCGCGGTCGAGCCGAGCCGCTCGCGCTCGGCCAGCACCGCCGACAGCGCCGCGGGTTCGATCTCGCGATGCTTGCTCGCAAGGTAGTCCGACAGCTCGTGCAGGACATCGGGTTTGGTGGTGCCCTTGAGCTCAGGCAACACCATCTCAGGGCTCAGAATATCGGTAATTTTCATTGCTTGGTCAGCGCACCCCGATTATTGCATCGAAAAGCGGGCGAGAGCGAGCACACTGCGGCCGCAAAAGAACCGCCTGGCGCCCAAGTTCTTTTTACGTAAGCCCCCCTTGGTCCCGCCTACGAACGCGAATCGCTCTCCACCTCCTCGACCGCGCTCAAGACCTCGCCCGCCGACGGGGAACGCCATTTCCTGGCCTCGATTTTCTCCAGATGTTTTTTGAGTTGACGCTGGACCTTGTCGGCGAGCAGGTCGATGACCGAGTAGAGATCTTTGGTCTCTTCCTGTGCGGCGACCACCGCCAAACGGCCCGATTTTACCGTTACCTCGCCGCACTGGCGGTATTTATCGACCGAGAGGATCAAATGCACCGTGCAGGGACGCTTGAGCGCCTGGGCCACGTGCCCGAGCTTGCGCTCCGCGTAGAGGCGAATCGGTTCGGTCGGCTCGACGTGGCGAAAGGTCACGGCGACCTCGGCTACGGGCCTGGCCTTGAGCTTCTCGCGGCGGCGCTGTTTATGTTCGGCTCTCCCGTTGCGCTTTCGCGCCGGCTCTTTCGTCGCCATCTAACTACCTCTCTGCTGCCTCTTCGGCGCCGCCTTTCGCCGGCGGCCCGCTCGCCCGCGCTCTCTGCCGTCAAGGAGATGTTCAACCCACCTTCTTGCGCCGCGCCGACGGCAGGATCCCGAGTGCCTGGCGGTACTTGGCAACTGTGCGGCGCGCGATATTGATCTGGTCGCGGCGCAGAAATTCGGCGATCGCCTGGTCTGACAAAGGATCATGCGTGTGCTCGAGCGCGACCATCGCGCGGATCTTCTCCTTGACGGTTTCCGCGCTCACGTCCTCGCCGCTGGTGCCCTTGACGCCCGAGGTGAAGAAGAACTTCATCTCGAAGATGCCCTGCTGGGTGTGCGCGTACTTGTTGGCGGTGGCGCGGCTGATGGTCGATTCGTGCATCCCGATATCTTCGGCCACGTCCTTGAGCACCAGCGGGCGGAGGTGCGTGATGCCGTGGTCGAAGAACGCGCGCTGGAACTTCACGATCGAGGTGGCGACCTTGAAGATCGTCTGCTGGCGCTGGTAAATCGACTTGACCAGCCATCGCGCCGACCGCAGCCGCTCCTGCAGATATTCCTTGGTGTCGGCGGCGACCGCGCTGTCGCTCAATACGCGTTGGTAATATCCCGCAAGCCGCAGCCGCGGCACCGCTCCCTCGTTGAGCAGCACCACGTAGTCATTGCCCATCTTGTGGATGAAAACGTCGGGCACGATATAGGCCGGCTCCTGGCCGCCGTAGTCGCGTCCCGGCTTGGGCTCGAGCAGCGAGATTACCTTCGCCGCCTGCCCGACCGTCTCGACGGAAACGCCGAGCGAGCGCGCGATCTCGGCATAGCGATGCTTCTCGAGCAGATCGAGATGGTTGAGCACGATCCGCGCCGCCAGCGACTCTTCCATCCCGATATTGGCCAGTTGCTGGAAGAGGCACTCGCGCAGATCGCGCGCCGCTACGCCAGGGGGATCGAACCGCTGCACGCGCTTGAGCACGCGCTCGACCGTGGCCGGGTCGGTCTCGAGCTGGACCGCAAGGTCCTCGACCGGCGTTTCCAGGTAGCCGTCGTCGTTGAGGTTGTAGATGATGGTCGCGCCGACGATCTGCTCGTTGTGATCCAGCGCGGACATCCGCAACTGCCACATCAGATGATCTTCGATCGAAGTGCGCCGGGTGAGCGTGTTCTCCAGCGTCTGGCGGTGTTCGTCGTCCGGTTCGGATTCCTGGTTGTCCTGCCAGTTGTTGGAATAGTTCTCGAGATATTCGCGCCAGTCGAGCTTGTCGAGGCGGCCATCCTCCTTGATCTCGGTCGCGGCGTCGCCCGCTTCGCTGGCGATCCCCACGACCGCCGGTTGTTCGTCGCCGTTGCCGTTCCACTCGGGCTCGGCCGGCGCCGCGCCGAGCTCGGGCTCGGGCGGCAACAGGTCGGGCTCGGAGCCGGGCGTCGTATCCGGCGTCGCCGCCATTCCGTCGTCGGCCGCGGTCGCGGTGGGGCTGCGATCCTCGACCATCTCGAGCAGCGGATTGGATTCCAGTTCGTTCTGGACGACGGCTTCCAGCTCAGGCAGAGACAGCTGCAGGATCTTGATCGCCTGCTGGAGCTGCGGCGTCATCACCAGCTGCTGCCGCAGCCTGAGGTCTTGTCCTAGTTTGAGTTCAGGCGCCATATCGATCGCCGCTGACTAAGGCGACTTAGCGACGGTTGTCTTATTATCGCGGGTTTTCTGGTCCTTAGGGAAGAACACCGCGCGCGCTCCCTCGACCTCGCTCTTGCCGGTGTCAAGATGCACCGTGATTTTGCTGCCGGTAACCTGATCTTCACCGTCGTGGACCACCGGGCTGCCGGTGAGCGTCACCGTATGCTTGGCCTGGTCCAGCACCGCGTGATCCCCGGTCGCCCATCGCGTGCCCTGGCTCATGCGCACGTTGTTGTTGGCGACCATCTCTTTGACCTCATGAAAATCCTTGCCATAGAAAACGGTCAGACTGTCGCTGGTCAGAGTTGCGTCAGCCTGTGTGGCATGGACGTGGCCGCGAAAAGTCACGATGTTGCCCTTGTAGTCGAGATCGAGCGAATCCGATTTGATGTCGATCGGGCCCTTGTTGCCGGAGAACTGAAGCGAGGAAAACGGGCCGTTCTGGCTGTCGCCCTGTGAGTTTGCTTTCGCGTCCTTGGAGTCCGCTTTGGTGTCCTTGGAGGCGGTTTGCAATGCAGCCGATGGTTGCCCGCCTTTGGCATTCGCGGGGCGCGGCGTCTGGCCCTTGCTGGCGATTTTAGTCTTCGCCCTGGTTTTCATCTCTGCGCGGGGCGTCGCGAGAGCCGCCGGTGCGCCGACGCTCTCGGCCGCCGTGCCCGGCATCGCAGGAGCCGGCGGTGGTGGTGCGGCGATTTCTCCCGAGGACGCCACGCCCGCGGGCGCCGCGCTTGCCGCGCCATCTGCAGACGCCGACGCGCCGCCCGGCGTCTTGCGGATGCTCGCGCCCGGGAGCGCAGCAGCCGGGCTTGCGGTGGCGGCCGGAGCCGCGGCCGCGGCGTCCGGGGTTGCCGGGGCGCTGTGCGCGAGCGCGCCCTTGGGCGTGCTCGCGCAAAGCGCCAGCACGAGCGCCAATCCTACTATCAACCTGCGAAGCGCCGCAGCGGCGCGGGCACGGCGGCGCCGCGCCGGGCGTGGCGCGCCGACCGCGCCGTTACGACTTGCCTGATTTGAGATCACTGGTTTTCTTCGGGATCACCACGGTATTGGTCTGGCTTAACAAGGTGAAGCTGCGTTCGTTGGGATGGCCGGTCATGCCCGTCCCGGTGACCGTCAACCCCTGCCCTTGAACCTGCACCTCGCCGGGCGCATTCACGATATCCTTGTCGGGGGCGAAGGTCGCTTCGCCGGTCGTCAGCACGAAGTCGCCGTACATGATCCTCAGCCCGCCGCTCAAATGGGCCTGGGTGATATGATTGCCGTTCACCGAAATTTCCGCGCGCGGCGCCGAGACCTCGACATCCTTGCCATCCTTGGACACCATCGACAACTCCGCGTCGGTCAGGATGAGCGTGGTCTTGTCGTGCGAGTAACTCGCCTCGCGCGCGCTCAGACGCCATTGACTGAGGCCGCCGCTCATTTGCGTCCACTTGACGTTGCGCGCGTGGAGCAGCGCGCTCGGCACAATCCCCGCCATCTGCTGGATCGTCGCCACCGGAGCGCGATGGCGCACGACATAAGTAGCGACTGCGAGCACCACGGCCAGCGCCGCGGCGCCGAACAATCCCATCGCCTTGGCGACCCGCTTCGGACTCATCGCGACGCTCCATCGATGAGGCTATCAGCGGCGGTTTGGAGTGTAAATCAATGCTTGCCGGGGCGCCTGGTTCGTTCGATGCGCGACCGCAGGCGCGCCGCCGCGTAGGTCAGTCCCGCGGCCCAGATGAGGCTGTTCGGCACCGAGAGCAGGATGAAATATTCGTCGGTTTGCGCGCCCGCCAGATGAACCAGCGGCGACCCGAGCAGGCTGAAAAGCAGATGCCAGCTCATGTTGCGCGAGGCGCTGGCCCACGCGATCGCCTGCGCGATCCAATGCGTGACGAAAAAACTCAGGAACACCAGCCCGGTCGCCAGATTGTCCGCGAGCGCCCGCCATGCGGTGCGGGGACTTTCTTCGGCCAGCCGCGCCATGCTCTGCCGCAAATGACTAGTCGCGCGCTGCCGCCTCGCGCGCCGCGGCATCGATTCGCGTGAGGTCGGCGAGCAGCGCCGGCAGGAGATCGAGCGGATAGGAATTGGGACCGTCGCTAAGCGCGCGGTCGGGGTCCTCGTGGACTTCCATGAAGAGTGCGTCCACCCCCACCGCGGCGGCCGCGCGCGCGAGCGGCGCGATGAACTCGCGCTGGCCGCCCGAGCGCTCGCCGCCCGCGCCCGGCAATTGCGCCGAATGGGTCGCGTCGAAGACCACCGGGTAACCGAAGCTGCGCATGATAACGAGCGCGCGAAAATCGCTCACCAGGTTGTTGTAGCCGAACGAGAAGCCGCGCTCGGTGACGATCAGCCGCCGGCCGCCGAAGCTCTCGGCCTTGGCCACCACTGCGCGCATGTCCCACGGCGCGAGGAACTGTCCCTTCTTGAGGTTGACCGCGGCGCCGGTCCTGGCCGCAGCCGCAATAAGATCGGTCTGGCGCGACAGGAGCGCCGGAATCTGCAACACGTCGGCGACCTCCGCCGCGGGCGCGGCCTGCGCGGGCTCATGAATGTCGGTCAGCACCGGGAGCCCGGTTTCGCGCTTGACCCGCTCGAGCACGCGCAATCCCTCCTGCAGGCCGGGCCCGCGAAAAGACTCCTGGCTGCTCCGGTTGGCCTTGTCGAATGACGATTTGAAAACGATCGGGACCCCGCTTGAGCGCGAAATCGCGGCCAGCCGCTCGGCGTGGCGCAGACAGGCCTCGGCGTTTTCGATCACGCAGGGCCCCGCAATCAGCACTAGGCGCGGCTCGCCGAAGACCACTGCGCCCGCCGCTACCTTGAGCCTGCTCACGACACCGCTTTGAGCGGGCGCACCTTGGCCGAACGCTGGGGCGCGGTCTCGGCTCGCCGCGCGACCGCCGCGCGGATTAGCCCGCGGAACAGCGGATGACAGTCCCACGGGCGCGAGCGCAACTCGGGATGGAACTGGCAGCCGAGGAACCATGGATGGCCCGGCAGTTCCATGATCTCGACCAGGTGATTGTCGGGCGAAGTGCCGGTGGCCTTGAACCCGGCCTGCTCGAGCGCCTTGCGGTAGGCGTTGTTGACTTCGTAGCGATGGCGATGGCGCTCGGAGATGCGGCTGCGGCGATAGAGCGAGAGCGCGAGCGAACCCGGGCTGATAGCGCAGGGATACGCCCCCAGGCGCATCGTCGCGCCCTTGCGATCGACCGTCTTCTGGTTCTCCATGATGTCGATCACCGGATCGGGCGTGTCTTCCTCGACCTCGCGCGAATTGGCCTTCTTGAGCCCGACGAGATCGCGCGCGATTTCGATCACCATCATCTGCAGGCCCAGGCAGATTCCCAGTATCGGCACCCGGTTCTCGCGCGCGTAGCGGACTGCGCGGATCTTGCCCTCGATCCCGCGCTCGCCGAAGCCGCCCGGGATGATGATCGCATCGGCGCCGGCCAGTCGCGCCGCGGGATTGCCCTTCTCCAGCTCCTCGGCGTCCACGTAGTCGATTACGACCCGCGCCTCGTTGGCGATCGCGCCATGGGCGATCGCCTCGTGCAGGCTCTTGTACGAATCGACCAGGTTGACGTACTTGCCGACCACCGCGACGTTGACGGTGGTCTTGGGATTCTGCACGGTCTTGACGATCCGCCGCCACTTGGCGAGATTGGGCGCGCCGGTCCAGATGTTGAGCTTCTCGACCACGCGCTGGTCGAACCCTTCCTCGTGAAAGCGCAGCGGCACCTCGTAGATCGATTCGACGTCGCGCGCCGAGATGACGCAGTTCTCCTCGACATTGCAGAAGTGCGCGATCTTGGCCTTGACCTTCTTCTCCAGCGGCCGGTCGCTGCGGCAGAGCAGGATGTCGGGCTGGATTCCGAGCCCGGTCAGCTCCTTGACGCTGTGCTGGGTCGGCTTGGTCTTGAGCTCGCCGGCCGCCGGGATGAACGGGACCAGGGTAAGATGGACGTACAGCACATTGTCGCGCCCGTAGTCCCAGCGGAACTCGCGAATCGCCTCGAAGAACGGCAGGCTCTCGATGTCGCCGACCGTGCCGCCGACCTCGACGATCGCGAGATCGAAGCCCTCGGCGGCTTCGCGGATGCGCCGTTTGATTTCGTCGGTGATGTGCGGGATGACCTGGACGGTCGCGCCGAGGTAGTCGCCGCGGCGCTCCTTCTGGATCACGGTGTCGTAGATCTGGCCGGTGGTGCAGTTGTTGCGCCGGCTCATCCGGGTTTCGAGGAAGCGTTCGTAGTGGCCGAGATCGAGGTCGGTCTCGGCGCCGTCGTCGGTCACGAAGACCTCGCCGTGCTGCAGCGGGCTCATCGTGCCCGGGTCGACGTTGATGTACGGGTCCATCTTGAGCAGCGTCACGTGCAGCCCGCGCGCCTCGAGCAGCGCGCCGAGCGAAGCCGCAGCGAGGCCCTTGCCCAGCGAGGAAACCACGCCGCCGCTCACGAAGATGAACTTGGTCTTGTTGTCGCGCTCCACTGTAGGTCCTCCCCGGCTTTCAGCCGCCGAGCCGCCGTGCGTGCGCGCGCGCGAGCGTGAGGTCCTCGGCAGTATCTACCTCAAGCGACGGCGCCACGGAAGCCACCACCCTGATCCGAAAGCCGCGCTCGAGCGCGCGCAGTTGTTCGAGCTTCTCGAGCGCTTCGAGCACGCCCGGCTCAAGCTTGGCAAAACGCAGCAGGAACTCGCGGCGATAGGCGTAAACGCCGATATGACGGCGCGCCGCGGCGGGCGGCGCGGCGCCGTCGCGCGGCCATGGAATCGGCGCGCGCGAAAAATACAGCGCGTCGCCGCGTCCGTCGCATACGACCTTCACCGCGTTCGGATTACGCCACTCCTCGGCGTCCGTGATCGGAGTCGCGAGCGTCGCCATCGCTATATCCTTGTCGGCGCGCATCGGCGCCGCGAGCGCGTCGAGGTCGGCCGGATCGATAAACGGCAGGTCGCCCTGCACGTTGATATAGATCGCGGCCGCCACCTTGGCGGCGACTTCGGCGATTCGATCGGTGCCGCTCTGATGCGCCGGCGAGGTCATCATCGCTTCGCCGCCAGCATCGGCCACCGCGCGCGCGATTCGCTCGTCGTCGGTCGCGACGATCACGCGATCGAGCGCGCGCGCCCCGGCCGCCCGGCGCCACACCCGCACGACCATCGGCAGCCCCTCGATTTCGGCGAGCGCCTTGCCCGGCAGCCGGGTCGAGGAAAAGCGCGCCGGGATGACGCCGACTATTCCATCGGCCATCGAGCGAACTCCGCAGACGATGTACAGGAACCGGAAGACTCCGAGCGCAACCGCACAATAATTAGTAGCTGGCGGCGGCCCACGATGTCAATTTCGCGCCGGGAATTCGGTCCACAACGCGGAGTTGACGGCGCGCGGAAAAATCGAACCGCGCGTCGGACGCGTGCCTGCGTGTCAGGCTGTCCTGCGATTGCGCGTCCTGCGCATCCGGGTTTTGCGCCTGCGCACCTGGATCGCGTCGGTGCGGCGCTTGCGCGCGAGTTTGCGATTGCGCCGGTTGCGCTGGCGGGAAGTCTGATTCATCGATTCACCTTACGGGAGTCAGGTTCTGGGTTGCCGGCGCCGCGGCGGCGTTTATCGGCGCCGCGGCCGCGTTGATAGAGGCGACGGGAGCATTCACCGGCGCGGCCGCTGCAGGAGGCGGCAGCGCCGCGGCGGGCTGGCCTGCGGATGTGGCGGGCAAGGCCGCGGCTACGGGCTGACCCATCGCTGCCGCGGCTTGGCCGGCGGGAGAGGTGACGCGGATCGTCGCGCCCCGCTCGTTCGCGGCTTCGGGCACGGGCGCACTCGGCGCCTCAGCCACCGCCGGGAGTTGCTGGCCGGACGGGAACGGTTGCTGGCCCACCGGATACGGCGAGACCGCGTTGAACGTCGCGACCACCTCGCTGCCGTCGCGCACGATAACCTCGCCGACGGTCTGCTCGGCCACCAGCGGCCCGTAGAGCGAGGCCGGGACGGCCAAATCCATCTTGAGGTTCGCCGCATCCTTCTTCGGCACCACCGCCGAGACCGTGCGCTGCGCCACCGGCTGCATCACTTCATTCGTTCCCACCCGCACCTGCATCGGCAGCAGCTGGCCCTGCCTGACGACCTCGACCTTCTCGAAGTTGTCGAAGCCGTATTCGAGCAACTTGGCGGCCTGCACGAAACGCTGCGCATTGGACGGCGCGCCCAGCACTACCGCGACCAGCCGCATGTTTCCGCGCTGCGCGGTCGCGGTCAGGTTGAACCCGGCCTTCAGCGTGAAGCCGGTCTTGATTCCGTCTGCGCCCTCGAAATGGCCGATCAGATGATTGGTGTTGTGCAGGGTCGCCGCGCCGTCGTCGAACGACGCGGTCGCCATCGAGGACCATTGCAGCAGGTCGGTCGAATGGATGAGCGCGCGCGCGAGCTTGGCCAGGTCATAGGCGTTGGTTACATCGGCGTCGTGCAGCGGTGTGGGCGGCAGACCCTCGACCGTGCCGTAAACCGTGTGGGTCATCCCGAGACTCTGCGCGCGCGCGTTCATCATCTCGACGCAGCGCTCGGTCGATCCGCAAACTTCCTCGGCCACCGCAACCGCGGCGTCGTTGGCTGAGCGGATAAGCGCGGCCTTCATCAGCTCGCCGAGGGGAACTACCTCGCCGGCACGCAGGCCCAGGCGTGAACCGCCGGTGAAGGCCGCGTTGGCGCTGATGACCGCGGGCGAGCTCAAATGAACGCGGCCGGCCTTGATCTGGTCTTCGGCCACCATCAGCAGCATCATCTTGGCCATCGAGGCCGGAGGCCAATCTATGCCGCCGTTGTAGTCGTAGAGAATCCTGCCGGTGTCGGCATCCTCGAGCAACAGGGCATGATAAGCGACCGTGCCCGTGCGTATCTGGCGATGGCGGTGCGAGGCGTGCCGCCGATGAGGCTTGTAGCTTGCACGGGCAGGCGCGGCAACGGTTGCCAGAGCGGCCGACAACGCGATCGCCGCCGCGAAAATCAATTGTGACCGCCGAAGTCCTTTTTGCCGTGATAGCCCGAGCTTTTTCACCACCGATATTCTCGCCGGGCTTCTGGATAGCCTGCCTAATATAGTCATCCCGCCACCTCGGCCACCACCTCGTTCTCCGCCACTCCCGGTCGGCGGGCTTGTCGACAGGATCGCGCCGGCTCAGCGGCCGCGCGCGAAATCAGCCACGCGGTCCGAGGCGCCTTTGGCGCCCGCGAGTTCCGCGCGTTTGAGTATCGCCAGGTTCTCGCGCGCGGGCGTGTAGGCCGGGTCGGCACTCAGCAGGTCCGACCACTCCTCGCGCGCAAGGGGGAACCGCCCTTCTTCGGCGTAGATAAGGCCGAGCGTGTTGCGCGCGTCGACCTCCTGCGGGTTGAGCCTCAGCGAAAACAGCATCTCGCGTTCCGCCTCGGTGAGCATCCCGCGCCGCTCGTAAGTCAGTCCAAGGTTGAAGTGGGTTTCAGGCTGATAGGGTCCGAGCAGAGCCGCAAGGCGCAGCACCTGGGTTGCACCCTGCAGTTGGCCCTCTTCGAGGTAGGCCAGCCCCAGATTAAGAAACACCTGCCAGTCATCGAGTCCCAAGTCCACCGCGCGCCGGTATTCGCGCAGTTCGGGCCGATGCTGTCCGGTGACGCCGTAGGCGAAGCCGAGATGGTAGTGGGCAAGTGCGTTGTCGGGATGTTCGCGGATGACGACGAGGTGGCGGCGAATAGCCGCTGGGTAGTCCTCCATCCCGAGGTAATAATCGGCCTGCGGGTCGCAAACCTGGTTATCGGTCCCGGTGCTCGAAGCGCAGGCTACATTCGGCCCCGACATTGCCGAGCAAATCAGTAACGCGAAGAGAAGCCGAAACGCGGGGTGAATACTCAATGTCCTAGCCCGCCACCAAGAAGCCGAACGG
>Ga0335083_10003546_pt1 | contig 20156 bp, 18 predicted proteins | sample Lox_Sample_42_FD_206716 | JGI IMG/M metagenome (GOLD analysis project Ga0335083, IMG submission 206716) | Soil microbial communities from Loxahatchee National Wildlife Refuge, Florida, United States - Lox_Sample_4.2 | ecosystem: Environmental > Terrestrial > Soil > Wetlands | place: USA...
ATTTCGGCCGGTAAGTCCCTTAAAATCAGTTAAGTTATTGCAACTTATTTTGATGGAATATTTTGCGGATCTTTTCCCGCCAACCTATTGATTCTGCATGTCAGGGGGTGGGGGAGGGGGTGTTAACCAGCTAGTACAACCGTTCCAAAATGGGAAACTGGGGAACGGCCCTTCGGATTTTATGAACTAGTAAACAGCCGAGCCGCCAACTACACGTCCCTCCATTCGCCCCGCCAAAGGGAAATCCCAAGAATCGTAACCGCACGCCTGTTCAAAGGGATGTCCGTTCTCAGTCGTGGAAGCGTTGTTCGCCCGCGGGAATAGCGACCTTCAGACGGTTCTGCGGCAGAGGCAGCGGGCAGGTCGCATAGGGCGTATACGCGCAGGGAGGATTGTGGGCGCGATTGAAATCCAGCCACACCTCGCCCGGCTGCGTTAGTCCATGACTCGGCAGGTCGGCATCGAGAAAGCGGCCGGCGCCGTAGGTTTCAGTCTTGCCGGTGGTGTCGCTCAGGACAAAGAACAGCCCGTCATCTTTCATCGAGTCAACGGTTGGCTCCAGGCGGACGGTCTGGCCGCTAAGGGTGAATTCCGCCGTGCCCGGCACCAGGGCCTCGACTTCGGTTCCGAGCACCGTCGGCACCTTGTCTTTCTTCGGCGGGTCGTAAGGAATCCACTTGGCCCGGATGCGATAAGCAGGGTTGGGCGCATACCACTTCAAGCCGTGAAAGTTGGTACGCACCGGCGATTGCGAATCCTTGATGCGAAGCGCGTAGCGGTCGCCGCGATGGATGACCGTGATGAGCAGCGACCCCAGGGTGAGTTTGGAGGGATGTTCGGAGTCGTCACTCTGAAGATTTTGCGGGTTGGCAGGGGCGTGGCCATCCACCTGCAGGCCTTTGGGGAAACCACCGCCGGACGCAAGGAGCTCGATTGTCTGTCCAGTGAGACGAACCAAGCCCAGGTGGGAAGCGGCCGGCCCCTTCAGCACGATGCGGTTGTCGGACGCAGAGCCGAAGGCGTTGTCGCCCGGCTTGAGCCACTCCAAGCCCACCAGAGTGAGCCATCCGGTGGGAGCGCGAAGATCTTTTTCGTAGTCCGCTCGCCACGCCAGTTCGCTGTTTTGCCAGGAATCGTCGGGAGTGGCCGCCAGCGCAAGGCCGGCAGAGAGCAGGACAGTTAGAGCGATCTTCCAGCGCAAAGAGAGCGTCATGGCGAATCCCACCTCAGCAGTTTATTGGATGATAAAACGCACGAGCCATGCCGGGCCAGTTGCGGGATGTGCCGCCACCCTGCGCTCCAAGTGCAACGCGTAGAATGAGGTGGTGGAGCAAGGGCATCGCAAATTCGATTCCAACAGCGGCGAGACGCAGGCCGAGTGGGAGGCGCGCTATCGTTCGCGAGAGCGCCTGAAGCTTCTGGGCATCATCGCCATTGCGTTGCTCATCCTGGCGCTGGCGTTTCTGCGCTTCGGCAAGACCATTCCCTGGGGCGCGCGATGACCGTTCCCATCCGACAATGACCCTCCCTCTTCCACCGCGGGATGAACCGCTTCTGCTGGTCATTCTTGGACCGACGGCCTCCGGCAAATCGGCGCTCGCCATGCGTCTGGCGCAGCAGCTCGCCGGTGAGATTGTCAGTTGCGACTCGGTAGCACTGTATCGCCACTTTGAGATTGGGACGGCCAAGCCATCACCTGCACAGCGGGCGCTGGTGGCTCATCATATGCTCGACATTGCCGAGCCGGACGAGGCTCTCACCGCAGGCGAATACGCGCGGCGGGCACGGGTGGAAATCCGTGCCATTGCGGGCCGTGGCCGGCTGCCCATCGTCGTCGGGGGGACGGGTCTGTATCTGCGAGCACTGCTGGAGGGGCTGTTCTCCGGGCCGCAGCGTTCAGAAGATTTGCGCAAGCGCTTGCGCTCGCGTGCTACTGACCGCGGTTCGCCATATCTGCACCGGATGTTGTCGCGGCTGGATCCGCAGGCCACTGCGCACATCCATGCCAACGATCTGCCGAAGCTCGTGCGCGCCATCGAGGTTTGCCTGGCTGCGCGAGCGCCGATGAGCGAGCTGTGGAAGCAGCGCGGGCGCGATCCGCTGCAGGGCTTTCAGGTGCTGCGTATCGGGCTCAATCCGCCACGCGAGCACTTGTACGAACGCATCAATCGGCGCGCCGCGGAGATGTTCGAGGCTGGACTGGTGGAAGAGAGCAGGGCGCTGCTCGATCGTTATGGCGAGCGTAAAGCCACGCCGCTGCAATCTCTAGGCTACAAGCAGGCGGTGCAGGTGGTGCGCGGAGAGTTGACGCGCGAACAGGCGATTGCAGCGGCGCAGCAGGGGCATCGCAACTACGCCAAGCGGCAGATGACGTGGTTCCGGCGGGAGCCGGAGGTCACCTGGCTTGTGGGTTTCGGGGATGATCCGGCAATTGCAGGCGAGGCTGCGGGGCTGGTTTCGTCGCGTGCTCTGGTGTGACCTTGGCCGCGCACCCACGTCATTTGCCCTGGTACTCATCGCGACACTACACTTGGGGCACCACGGGCGGACTTGCTCGCGCCATATGACTCGTCTCGTCTTCTACGCTCTGCTCAGCGTTAGCCTCGCCATGCCGAAATTCGCTCCCGCGCAGGACCGCGTTCCAACTGCCTGCCCGGTGCATCTCGATGAAGAGGGCGAGAAGTGGGCGCGTGAATCGCTGGCGAAGATGTCGCTGGAGCAGAAGATTGGGCAGATGTTCATGATCTGGTCGCAGGCGCGTTTCCTGAACGTGGACAGTCCGGAATACGTCCGGCTGCGCGACGCCATGCACAAGTACCATCTGGGCGGATTCGGGCTGACGGTGGAATTCGAGGATGGCTTGCTCTTCAAGAATGAGCCGCTGGAGGCCGCGACCGTAACGAATCAGTTGCAGCGGGATTCGGAATTTCCGCTGCTCATTGGAGCTGACTTCGAGCGCGGGCTGGGTTTTCGTCTCAATGACGTCACCAGCTTTCCGCACGCCATGGCCTTCGGCGCCACCGGCAACGTGGATTACGCCCGTCAGGCGGGTCGCATCACGGCGCAGGAGGCGCGCGCCATCGGGGTGCATTGGAACTGGTTTCCGGATGCCGACGTGCACTCCAATCCTGCGAACCCCATCATCATCACCCGCTCGTTCGGCGAAGATCCGCAGCAGGTGAGCGACATGGTTGTGGCCTATATCGAGGGAGCGCACGAGTACGGCATGCTGACCACCGCCAAGCACTTTCCCGGGCACGGCGATACCGACACGGACTCGCATACGACGGTGCCCGTGGTCCATCGTGACAAAGCTTACTTCGACACGGTCGCGCTGCCGCCGTTTCGTGCGGCCATCAAGGCGAATGTAGATGCCGTTATGGTGGGACACATTCTGGCGCCGTCGCTTGATCCTGCGCCCAACCACGTGGCGACCATCTCCCCGGCGATTGTGACTGAGCTGTTACAGGAACAGATGGGCTTCAAGGGTCTGGTTGTGACCGACGCCATGGACATGAGCGGACTGACGAGGCTGTTTCGTGAAGGTGGCGCGGCCGGCGCCGGGCGGGCTGCGGTGGACGCGGTGAGAGCCGGCAATGACATCATTCTGCTTCCGTCCAACCTTGACGGCTCCTACAACGGACTGCTGACAGCGGTGCGCCGGGGAGAAATTCCGGAGTCGCGCATCGACGAGTCGGTGCTGAAGATTCTGCGCGCCAAGGCGTCGGTCGGGCTGAACAAAACGCAGTTGGTGGACATTAATGCCGTGTCCCAGATTGTGGCGAAACCGGCCAGTCTGGCAGTCGCGCAGGAGATTGCCGACCGCGCGGTAACGCTGGTGCGGGACAGCCATAAAGTGCTTCCCTTGAAGGCCACTGCAGTGGGAACCAATGCACCGCAGAATCCGTATGAACCAATAGCGGAGGTCCGCAATCGCACGGTGGTGTTGATTCTTACCGACGACAGCCGTTCGGAGTCGGGGCGAGTGCTGGACGAGCAGGTACGAGTGCGAGTTCCCGACGCGCGTGTGATATACATTGACGCGCGTAACGCGGCGGGACTGAAGCAACCGGTCATGGACGCGGTGCAGCAGGCGGAGACGGTGATTGCCGCGGTCTATGCGGTTCCGGTTCCGGGGCGAATGGCCAACGCGGCGAAGATCCACGACTCGCTGGCCGCGGTCCTGCGTGAAGTGCTGCAGACGGCGGCCGGCAAGACGGTCGTCGCCGCTCTGGGCGATCCCTACATTGCCGAGGAACTTCCCGAGATTCAGACTTATTTATGTACATTCTCCAACGCTCAGGTTTCTGAGCTCAGTGCGGTGAAAGCCATGTTTGGTGAAATTCCGACAGTCGGCCATTTGCCGGTGACCGTTCCCGGTATCGCCGCCCGCGGCGCCGGTCTCTACGGCCCGATGCCCGCTTCCAGTGGAGGACCAAGATGAGAACGACTTCCTATGTTTTGCTGATCTTCAGCGTTACCCTGCTGCTGGCCGCATGCAGCATTCATGTTGATGACAAGGACAAGAAGAACGAGAAGGTTGACATCCAGACTCCCCTTGCCGACTTGAAGGTCAGCACCGATGAAAAGGCCACCGACAACGGCATTCCGATTTACCCGGGCGCGCACCCGCGTCCGGCGGAAGGCAACGATAAACATTCGGCCAATGTGGACATCGGCGCCATGGGCTTCGGGCTGAAGGTGATCGCGGCGGAATATGAGACCGACGACTCGCCGGAGAAGGTCAAGGCCTTCTACCAGGACAAGATGAAGACCTTCGGCAACATGCTGGTGTGCGAAGGACACAGCGGCGGCTCGGATGTCCGCATCAATCCCAAAGAGGATGAGGACAAGCTGACCTGCAAAGGCACCCACGGCGACGGATGGGAGATCAAAGCTGGAAGTGTGCAGAACGAGCGCCTGGTTTCGATTGAGCCGCGCGGCTCCGGCACACGCTTCGGCACGGTGCTTATCCAGACCCACGGCAAGGAAAGCACGCTGTAATCATTCCTCGGGCGTGATCTTCGATTCGATGTCCATGTCGCGAAACTCGCTCGATTCGAAGATCTCGCGGCAGTCCAGACACTCAACGTATTCCGCGTCTTCGTCACGGGAGACCACTTGGACACGAGGATGGAGACACTGGCCGTCCATGGCGTTCGCTTTAAAGGTGGAAAGTCCTAACCGCCGGTCGGCTGATCTTCATACAAGTTCGCCCCAGCCTGTGTGGGAGGGGAATTGTCCGGTATTTTAGAACGGCGGCAGAGGTTGTCAAGCATTTCCCGCAGCGGAAAACATTAATTTTGGGGGTTATCCCCGCAGAAATGCCGGCTCCCTCTCCGATTTCCTTTAGCCTCGGAAACAAATATCCGACGAAAAACATCGCCATTATCTAAGCCGTTCGTCGCTTGATACTTACCGTTAGCTGCGGCATCGTACCGTTCACTGTAAGGCATTGCCAGCGACGTGGCTGCGTCGTACAATCAAATTGGCGACTCATTTGGTCGCATATACATCTGAGTATCGATGCTTAAGCTCACAAAAAAAGCGGACTACGGGCTGATCGCCATGCGGCACCTGGCCGAGCACGCCGACCTGGGGGCCTGCAGCGCCAAAGACTTGGCGGAGATGTACATGATTCCGCAGGAGGCCCTGGCGAAGATTCTGCAGAAGCTGACCAAGGCGGGGCTGCTGGTTTCGCAGTACGGAACCAACGGGGGTTACACGCTGGCCCGCGATCCGCGGCACATCAGCGCCTTCGAAGTGATTCGGGCGATTGATGGACCTTTGTTTATGACGTCGTGCAGCGCGGCGAGCGAAGACTGCGAGCAGAGCGATCGCTGCACCATTCGCGAGCCACTGCGCCGGGTGGGCCGGAGCATCGAACAAGTTTTGAACCGTCTGACGATCTGGGAGATGACCGAACCGGAGCATGATACGGCGCCGGAGCTGGTCACTCTCGGCTGGACCAGAAGCAAGGCAGACCAAGTTTAGGAGACGTCACAGGCAATGAGCACGAACGTAGTTTCGGGTAACGGCAACAAGGACGTGAAGCTGCCCATCTACATGGACAACCACGCCACCACACGCACTGATCCGCGTGTACTGGAAGAGATGCTGCCCTACTTCACTGAGACCTTCGGCAACGCGGCCAGCCGCAATCACGAATTCGGCTGGGTGGCCGAACAGGCGGTGGAACAGGGTCGCGATCGCATCGCCAAACTGATTGGCGCGACGGCGAAGGAAATCATCTTTACCTCCGGCGCGACCGAGAGCGACAACCTGGCCATCAAGGGTGTCGCCGAGATGTATAAGGAGAAGGGCAATCACATCATCACCCAGGCCACCGAGCACAAGGCCGTGCTCGACACCTGCAAGCGCCTGGAGAAATACGGGTTTCGCGTCACCTATCTCCCGGTGCAGAAGGACGGCCGGATCGATCTGGACGACCTGAAGCGGTCGATGGATGACAAGACCATCCTGGTGACCATCATGACCGCTAACAATGAGATTGGCGTGCTGCAGCCGATCCGCGAGATTGGCGCTCTATGTCACGAGCGCGGCGTGCTGTTCCACACCGACGCGGTGCAGGCTGTCGGTAAGGTCCCGTTCAACGTGATTCAGGACAACGTGGACCTGGCGTCCATCTCGGGGCACAAGATCTACGGGCCGAAGGGCGTGGGCGCGTTGTATGTGCGGCGCAAGAATCCGCGTGTGCAGTTGGTAGCGCAGATTGATGGCGGCGGGCACGAGCGCGGAATGAGGTCGGGGACCCTGAATGTTCCGGGCATTGTGGGTCTCGGCAAGGCGTGCGAGATTGCGAACAATGAGATGGCCGACGAAGGCAAGAAGCTCGCCGGGCTGCGTGATCGTCTGAAGGACGCGATCATGGGTCAGCTTGACGAGGTTTACATTAACGGCTCGGTAGAGCATCGGCTGCCTAACAATCTGAACATCAGCTTTGCGTACGTGGAAGGCGAATCGCTACTGATGGGCATCAATGATATTGCGGTTTCCAGCGGCTCGGCATGCACCTCGGCGACGCTGGAACCATCTTATGTATTGAAGGCCCTGGGCGCCGGCGATGACCTGGCGCACAGCTCCATCCGCTTCGGCATTGGACGGTTCAACACCGAGGCGGAAGTGGACTACGTAGCTGAGCGGGTCGTTGATACGGTGAAGCGGCTGCGCGAGTTGTCGCCGCTGTACGAGATGGCGAAAGAGGGAATTGATTTGACGAAGGTGCAGTGGGCGGCAGAGCCTACTCACTGATCTGTTCTGGGTAGAGCTGGCCTTTAGGCCAGCGTCCTGGTGGGGTTATTGTTGAGCCGGCTTCGGCCGGCGGCAGAAACTTAGGAGATAAATGCATGGCTTACAGTGATAAGGTCCTTGACCACTACACAAATCCCCGCAACGTGGGCTCGTTGGACAAGAACAGCCCAGAAGTGGGCACCGGACTGGTGGGTGCGCCGGAGTGCGGCGACGTGATGAAGCTGCAGATCAAGGTGAACCCGGCGACCAACATTATTGAGGACGCCAAGTTCAAGACCTTCGGCTGCGGCTCTGCGATCGCCTCTTCTTCGCTGGCAACCGAGTGGGTGAAGGGCAAGACGGTGGACGAAGCGCTGAGCATCAAGAACACCGATATCGTGAAAGAGCTCTCGCTGCCTCCAGTGAAGATCCACTGCTCGGTGCTGGCAGAAGATGCAATTCGTGCGGCGATCGGGGACTGGAAGAAGAAGAACGGCGTGACGCAGAGCAAGCCGCAAAGCGCCGCGATCGAGCAGACAGCGTAAACTTTTGCAGGGGGGGCGCGCCTCACCTGCGAGCGAGGTACGCCGGAAATGGGACCATGAGCACGACCAACATCGAGAATCCGGCACAGACGCCAGCTGCTCCCGCCACCGGGATCCAGGTGACGGACAAGGCGGTGGCGCGCATCCGCGCCACGCTGACGAAGGAAGGGATTTCGCCTGCTGAGGGCGGCCTTCGCCTGGGTGTACAGGGCGGCGGCTGCTCGGGACTGAGTTACAGCGTTCGCTTCGATACCCAGCCGCGCGAGCGCGACCGCGTTTTCCAGTTCGGCGATGTCCGTGTCTTCGTTGACCCGAAGTCGTTTATCTACCTGCACGGCATGGTCCTGGATTACGAAGAGACGTTGATGCACCAGGGCTTCGTCTTCCAGAACCCCAACGCAAAGAAATCGTGTGGCTGCGGCAGCTCCTTCTCGTAGGATTGCGGTTCTCAGTCGGGAAGGCGGCGCGCGAACGGGGATTGACCTCACGTGAGGAGTTCGTAGTCGTGGATTGATTTCAGCCCCGGGCGTGAGCCCGGGGCAGGCAGTCTAAGGGAGCGAATAAGCCCAAAGGGCGGGGAAGAAAAGGATGCCTCAGACGCAGGACAAAAGCGCGAAGGACAGCGGGATCTTTGTTGTGAGTCACGGCAAGCCTGCTCAGGCCAACTGCTGGTCGTGCGGAGCCATGCGCGCGGCGCATTTCTGCCAGCAATGTGGCAAGGTGCAGCCGCCGGTGCCGGCGGATTACTTCGCATTTTTCGGACTGCCCTACAAGCTCAACCTGGAGCCTGCGCGGCTGGAACGGGAATTCTACGATCTGAGCCGGCATCTGCACCCCGACATCAATGCCATCAAGAGCGAGCGCGAACAGGAGTGGGCGCTGGAGCAGAGTTCGCACCTGAACGACGCGTATCGCACGCTGAAGGATCCAATTACGCGGACCGAGTATCTGCTGCGGCTGCAGGGCGTGCAATTGGAAGAGCAGTCCAAGGCGGCAACTGAGGAAGCGCGCCGCACCGGCAAGCTCAAGAAGCAGGTGGTCCCGCCCGATCTGCTCGAAGAAGTCTTCGAGTTGAACATGCAGCTCGAAGAGATGCGGATGAACAAGAAGATGGGCGAAAGTGACCGCAATCTCGAGCGCCAGTTGGAAGACGCTAAGAAACATTTGCAGGCGAAATACGACGGCATGATGCAGGCGCTTTCCGGCGCATGGGGCGAGTGGGACGCGCTGGTGGACCGCGCCGAACGAGGCGAAACCGTTCTGGAGGAAGATCGTCTGGCCGCGCGCGACAAGATGGTGGAGGTGCTGAACCGCCGCAACTATTTGCGGAATCTGCTGCGCGACATTGATGAGGTGCTGGGCGGATGATTGACGCTCTTCGCTTTTCGCCAGAGCAGTGGCGTAGTCAGCGGGCGGAAAGCGAATAGCAAATAGCGAAAAGTGGATGTCAAACGAACGCATTGTCGGCATTGATCTGGGCACCACGAACTCGCTCGTAGCCCACATGGAGGGCGAGCGCCCCGTCGTCATCCCTGGCGAGGACGGATCGAATCTCTTGCCTTCGGTCGTTGCGCTCGACGAGAACGGGCAGATCGTCGTCGGCAACCCCGCTCGCAAGTACCTGATCGAAACCCCGGAACATGCTGTTTACAGCGTGAAGCGCCTGATGGGCCGTGGCGTCGAGGACATCCAGGACGAACTGAAGCTGTTTCCGTTTCGCCTGGCCGATGATCTTGCGCCCGGAGAAGTGTTACGTATCAAGCTGGGCGATAAAACCTTCACGCCGCCTGAAATTTCAGCATTCATTCTACGGCAACTGAAGCGCAATGCTGAGCGGTACTTCGGCGCGCCGGTAACCAAGGCGGTCATCACCGTTCCCGCCTACTTCAACGATGCGCAGCGGCAGGCCACCAAGGACGCCGGTCGCATCGCCGGACTGGAGGTTCTGCGCCTGGTGAACGAGCCGACAGCCGCCTCGCTGGCCTATGGTCTCGACAAGCAGCAGAACGGTACTGTAGCTGTGTACGACCTGGGCGGCGGCACGTTCGATATCTCGATTCTCAAGCTGCACGAAGGGATCTTCGAGGTCATCGCCACCAACGGTGACACCCACCTGGGCGGCGACGACATTGACAACCTGCTCATCGCCATCGCGCTGGACGACATCCACGGCGATCTCGGCGTGGATGTCCGGCGGAATGCAGAGATCGTGCAGGCGATACGCAAGGCGGTGATCGAGGCCAAGATCGCGCTGTCATCGAACGACGCGACCACACTGGATGTGGAACTTCCCCCCGGCAGGCGCTATCAGCGCGAGATTACGCGGCAGCAGTTCGAGCAGTTGATTCAGCCCATCATCGAGCGCACGGTTGGCCCGGTGAAGCAGGCGCTCAAGGATGCCGACCTTAAGCCCAAGGACATGGACGAAGCCGTGCTGGTGGGCGGCTCGACGCGCATTCCGCGCGTGCGCCTACTGGTGGAAGAGCTGTTCCAGCGGATGCCGCACAGCGACTTGAATCCCGACGAAGTGGTTGCGCTGGGCGCGGCGGTGCAAGCCAACATTCTCTCTGGAGGCTCGGAAGCGACCAAAGAAATGCTGCTGCTCGATGTGACGCCGTTATCGCTGGGCATCGAGTCGCTCGGCGGCGGCGTGGTCAGGATCATCCATCGCAACTCGACCATTCCCGCCTCGGCGAACGAACACTTCACCACCGGCGTGGAAGGGCAGACCAACGTTGCTATCCACGTGGTGCAGGGCGAGCGCGAGTTGGCAAAGGACTGCCGCTCGCTGGCGCGCTTCGACCTGAAAGGCATTCCGCCCATGCCGGCGGGGTTGCCGCGCATTGAAGTTAAGTTCTTGATCGACGCGAATGGCATACTGCACGTTTCGGCGCGCGAGTTGCGCAGCGGCAAGGAAGCCGAGATTGAGGTGCAGCCCAGCTATGGCCTGACCGACGAACAGGTAGAGAACATGATCCTCGAGTCATTCGACTATGCGGAGGAGGATTTCCGGCAGCGGCAGGTGATCGAGGCGCGCAACGAAGCGGAGACCATGCTGGCGGCGCTGGAGAAGGGACGCAACAATCCAGCGTGGGAGCAGTTGTCATCGCAGGAGCAGACGGACATCAACAAGCTGGAGGCGGCGCTGCGCGCGGTGATGAAGGAAGCCGATTATCAGGCGATTCGCAGTGCAATTGACGTGCTGAATCAGGCGACCATGCACCTGGCAGAGTTGATGATGGATTCGGCTGTTAGCTCTGCGTTGAAGGGCAAAGACATGGCGACAGCGGATGTGGGCGAAGGTCCAGCGTCGCCGCATCCCATCGCGCAAGCGGAGATCAAGTAGTGGCCAGGTGGCTGAGAAGCGAGTTTAGCTCAGTTGGCAGCAGTGAAGTACAAGGCGTAGAGATCCAACCCCGAAGGGGTGAAACTGCAGTTAGCCTAGGACGGAGCGCAACCGGGTCCCCAATTCCCGCCGGTTTTGTACGAATTGGGGTAGGGAACGGAGTCCTAGGTTGGCAGCGTATTGAATCCCGAGTCCCTTCAGGGAAGCCACAGGGTTAGCGGGCCTAAGGCCTGCGAACGAAGGAGCCATGGCAAACGAGAAAACACAAGGCGGCGCAACAGCGACGGAAGAGGCCCTCGGCCCCAACACGGTCCGGCTCACCTTCTTGCCGGAAAACAAGACGTTCGAGTTTGAACACGGCAAACTGCCCTACCAGGACCACGGCAAGCCGGAGTCCATTCTGGACGTGGCGATGAATTTTGGACTGCACTTGGAGCATGCGTGCGGCGGCAACTGCGCCTGCACCACCTGCCACGTCGTGGTGAAGAAGGGCAAGGAGTGCCTGAGCGAGATGGAGGACGACGAGGCCGACCGTCTCGACATGGCCGCCGACTTGCAGCTCAACTCGCGCCTGGGATGCCAGGCTGTCATCGAGAAACCGGGTGAAGTTGTGGTGGAAATACCGGCGTGGAACCGCAATTACGTTTCCGAGGGCGGAGGACACTGAAAGCTATGGCTGACGAACTGAGATGGGATGACGCCGAAGACATCGGCATCGCACTGGCCGATAAGTTTCGCGAGATAAATCCGCTGGAGGTTCGCTTTACCGACCTGCACCGCTACGTGACCGAGTTGCCGACCTTCGTGGACGATCCCAAGATGTCCAACGAGGGCAAGCTGGAGGCCATTCAGATGGCTTGGTTCGAGGAGTACCAGGACAGGACGCGATAGGCTGTTCTGCCTCGATGCCACCGCAGCGGCGCGACTACAATTGAACCATGGCACGTGGTTGGGTGAGTAAGTCGGAAGAGGCCCAAATCGAGGAATCCTTCTCCGAACGCTCATGAGGCCAGGCTCCAGCCCGGGTTGAAGATCCGCGAACCGAAGCCAGGAAAGCTGACTTGATCCTTTCACGCCGGCACATCCTGCAACAACTGGATCGCAGTACAAGCGGACGCTATTCGGAGCTGCTGCGCCAGACCCTGGCAGAGCTCGATGCACAAGTTGCCGCACTGGCCGCGACACCTCACATCAAGGTGTGACCGCGGTCACGGAAGCAGGTTCGCCGGGGACGCAGAATGGCATTAGAGGTCCTCTATGCCAGTCCTCGTGATTGCAATTGTCTTCTTCGCGATCTTCCTGGTCATGGGCGTGATGGGAATCACGGCGATGGTCGCCGAGCACCGCGGCAAGAAGTTGTTCAGCGGGCGGTGGAGCGACGAACCCAAACCGGCCCCAGGCCGCCGATAGGCCGCTGGCTTGCACCCGTTGCCTCGTTCATGACCTGCCGCCGGGCGGGGGGAGACTACGGTCCTTCTGCAAAAAATAAGCGCGACGCTAACGCGCCGCGCAACCTGACCCCAGCAACCCGATCCCCTCCCTAGTGGATGTCGAAATTCTCCTGATGCAGGGTGGGGTCGCTCTTCACCAGCACGGTCTTACCAGTCAACTCCTCCATCTCGCTGATGAGCGTGCCATTGTTGGCCTTCAGCGCCTTGGCTACCTCCGGATTGACGCGCAGCGTGATGTCGGCCCGATCGTGCTGCTTCACCATCTTGCGCATTTCAATGTAGAGTTCGTTGCACACCGTCGTGACCGACTTAACGAAGCCCGCGCCGGTGCAATAGGGGCAAGGCTCGCCCAGGGTCCGCTCCAGCGACTGTTTCACCCGCTTGCGGGTAATCGCCACCAGTCCAAAGTCGTTGAACTGAAGCACCTTCGAAGGGGCGCGATCATAGCGCAGCGCCTCTTCCATCGCCTGCATCACCTTCTGGCGGTTCTTGCGTTCATCCATGTCAATGAAGTCGATGACGATGATGCCGCCCAAATCCCGCAGCCGGATCTGGCGCACAATCTCCCGGACGGCGTCCACGTTGATCTTGACGATAGTGTCTTCCAGGCGTTGCGTCTTGCCGACGTATTTGCCGGTGTTGATGTCGATGGCGACCAGCGCTTCCGTCTGGTTAATCACCAGGTATCCGCCGCTCTTCAGCCACACCTTCGACTTCAAGGAGCGGTTAATCTCGTCCTGAATGCCGAACTCCTCAAACAGGGGCGTGTCCTTCGTGTACAGCTTGATGCGCCGCACCAGAGAGGGCTGGAAGCGGTTGGCGAAGCGCACGACGCGCTCGTACTCGTCTTCAGTGTCCACCCAGATCTGGGAGAAATCGGCGTTCACCTGGTCGCGCAACACGCGCTCCACCAGGTTCAGGTCGTGATAGATGAGCGCAGGCGAACGGCTGTTCTCCACGCGGTTCCTGATCTCCGCCCAAAGGTGCTTGAGGAAGCGAATGTCGGCGCGGAGGTCCTCCTCCTTGATGTTGACGGCGGCGGTGCGAACGATGAATCCACCCACGCCGTTTTCGCGCTCACTCGTGACGATGCGCTTCAGGCGCAGCCGCTCCTCTTCCGAGGCGATCTTCCGGGAGACGCCAACGTGGTTGACCGTCGGCATGTAAACCAGAAAACGTCCGGGCAGGGCAATATGGCTGGTGATGCGCGCGCCCTTCTTGCCAATGGGTTCCTTGGCAATCTGGACCAGGACCTCCTGTCCTTCCTTCAGCAGATCGGTAATGAGCGGATAATGCCGGACGTGGTTGGGGCGCGTGCGCATGCCGCGACGCGGGCCGCGCGTACGATCGCGGTAGCGGCGGTCGTATCCCGGCCGTTCGTACTGCCGCTGCTGAAGTCCCGCCGTCGGAGCCGGCGCCCGCAACTCGGCGCGCCCGTTGGTCTCTTCCACCTCGCTGTCTGCTTCTTCCTCTTCGCCTTCAGCGCCGTAGATGCTTTCGCCGCGCATTTCCGCAGCGACCACTTCGTCCTCATCCACGTCTTCGATTTTGGGGATCCAACGCTCCGAATACCCACGGTCGGAGTCGAGCGTTTCTTCTTCCAGGACGAGTTCTTCATCTCCCGCGACCTCGCTCAGAGCGTTCAGGTCTTGGGGGACAGGTTGAAATTCGGTCTCCTCGTCCTCCAGAACTTCGTGCTCGAGCGTCCGCCCCTCGGGCGCCTCGGAAGGAGCCGCGAGACCCTGAGAGTCGCGCATGGAAGCTGTAACATGCGGCCAGTCCGATTCAGGGTCAACTGCGGCAAAAGCCGGGGCAGAGTGGATGGCAACTTCGGATTCGTCCTCCACCACATCCTCTTCCTGGTCCGGCTGCCAGGCAGACTGGACCTCGACCGGCGCAGCCGCGTCCACGCTTGCGGCACTCGGCGGCGCGACGGGCAATGTCTCAGCTGCCGTACCCCTTAGGCTGCCCGTCCCGCGGTCTTCCTCATGCCTGGCGGCGGCTGCCACCGCTTCGTCCTCCTCATGCAGGATTTCCTTAGCGACCTGCGCCGGCAGCTCTTGATGAGCACTCTCTCCGGCGGGGTGCAGTTCGGCTGCGGCGTAATCAGCGTCGGGGCGTCTTTCGGCGACGCTTTCGGGTTGCTGCTCACGCCCAGACTGTCGCCCAAGATCGCGATACTTCGAGATGGACTCTCCCGGCAGGATGATCGGCGCATAGGCAGCGGGCGGCGTGAACTCGGAACGAATCCGTTCCGGAAGGGCCTCACCGCATGGTTCTGCGCTGGGCTCCGGTTCGCTGGTCGTCTGGCTCCTGAACTCGGGTCGGTCGTCCCGCTCGTCTGGACGGCCACGGCGTCCACCGCGCCGGCGACGGCGTCCACGCCAACGTCGCGCTCCTTCGGAGGAATCACGGTTCTCTGCCGAGGCTTCCATCTCGTCGCCCGGTGCATCCCCGTTTGCGGAAGCGGCGATGTCGTCAACCACGGATTCCGACTCGGCTTCGCCACCAGACGCGCCGAGCGGGGGCGGTCCTTCGACGGCGTGCCCTTCCTGCACCGGCAGCGATTTCCCCAAGTCCACCGCCGTGCGAGGCGCTGGAATCTGGCCAAACTCGTCCTCCTCTTCCTCCTCACTGGGGAGTTCCAGAAAGTCGGACACGTAGAGAAAGGCGTCACGCTCCAGTCCGATATCAACAAACGCGGACTGCATGCCGGGAAGCACGCGCGTGACCCGGCCTTTATAGATGGACCCTGCTAAGGTGTATTCGTTTTCCCGCTCGAAGAACACTTCGGCGAGCTGATCGTCCTCCACCAGCGCCACTCTCGTTTCGTGGGGCGTGGAAGACACGTAAAGTTCTTTGTTCATAGTGCTCCGGTATTACCGGCGCAATTCGGTGAGGAGGACAGGAAAAACTTACGGCTGATCAGGCGGAGTCACACCGAGACACCTGTCCCGACGACTGTCTGGCCTGATGCGTACTTCAGGTTGTGGAATCTTCAGCACCGTATGGAGCACGCTTCCGGAGGTTCTGTGGCCTCACACTCACTTTGGGCGTCCAAACGAGTATCAACTCTCTGGGACGCTTACCCTGAGGGGGCCGTTTCCCGCCTCGAAGAACGTGCCTTGCAATCCTGTCCGGCCCAATCTTCCTGCGGCCGGCATTTGCCCTCGTACGTGAGGGCGTTCGTAATCTTGTTGTCATCCTTCAGAAATCCGACTCTCGGGATCTCCCCGGCGGATGAGACCGGCTAGCTTGAACGCGCCGCGACCGGCACGAATCATCTCCAATTCAACAGCAAAGCTGGTTGTCAATTCACGAACCGGCGCATGCGGATATTCATCACAATCCCCAGCGCCAAGAACATGAACAGTACTGACGATCCTCCGTAACTCATTAGCGGTAAAGGAATACCTGTAACCGGCATAAATCCAACCGCCATGCCAACGTTAATCAGGACGTGGAAGGCGAGTACGGCTACCACTCCCATCACTACGAAGGCGCCGACCCGGTCGGGGGCCGTCTGAGCGTTCTGGATGAGACGCATCAGTACTATAAAGTATAGCAGCAACAGACCCATAGCGCCTATGAATCCGTGCTCCTCGGCGAAAGCGGCGAAGATGAAGTCGGTGTGGGGCACAGGGAGGAACTGTCCCTGGGTCTGGCTGCCTTGCGCGGTACCTTTGCCGAAGATTCCCCCGGAACCGACCGCAACCAGCGACTGAATTACCTGATATCCGCGGTGCTGGGGGTCAGCCTCCGGCTCCATAAAGCTGGTCAGGCGGTCACGCTGGTAGGGTTTCAGGACGTGCCACGCCACTGGCGCCAGCAGTGCTCCCAGTAGAAGAATGACCATGGCATGCTTGGCCTTCATTCCGCCGAGGAACAGCCCCATGACCGCAATTGGCAGGTAGGTAAGGGCCGTACCCAGGTCAGGCTGGGCCAGCACCATGAGCATGGGCACGCCAACCAGTGCTCCCGCCTTCACGATGTCCTGTGTCGTGCACTCCGGCCGGGAATCCGCGAAATATTTAGCCACCGCCAGAATCAGCACCAGCTTCACCCATTCCGACGGTTGAAAATGGAAGGAGCCGATCTGCACCCAGCGGCGGGCGCCGAGATACTTCTTGCCGAACACTTCCACCGCCAGCAGAGATGCAATAGAAATCAGGTACAGCAGGGGCACGCGCTCCAGTAAGGCCTGATAGCTGAGCACGCTCACCACGAACATGAGGGCAACGCCGCCCAGAATCCAGTACACCTGTTTGATATGCACGCCGGCGAACTTGGTGTTCAAAGTTGCGCTATAGATCTCGACGACGCCCAGCGAGCAAATCAGCAGCACCAGGGCCAGCAACACCCAGTCGAAATCGCGATAGGAGATGTACCGGCTCATGGCTGCCTCACCGGAAGTGCAGCAGCGGCCGGAGCCGCCGGCTTCTCCACCGGCTTCTTCTCCTCGGGTTGCTCCTCAGGATTTGCGCTTGGCGGCTTGGGCGGTTCGGGCGCCGGAATCTGATCTTCCGGACGCGCCATCTCATCGTGCGACTCGGTGGCTTCCAGACCGGACGCGCGTTTTAGCTGGTCTGTCTGCCCAACTCCTGGAGCCGAGGCCACCGGCTTGGTCTTGCCATCTGCGGGCACTGTGAAGTGGCCCGCCTGCATCTTGTCCGGCTGCTTGGCGTCGCCTTCGTGCCACACGGCAGCTACCTCCGCCTGCTTGGTGCCTGCATTCGCCTTGGCAACTTCCGTCTGCCGAGTGCGCTGTTTCTCAACATAAGCCTTGATGACCTGGGCAGTCGCCCGGGCAGCGTAGTATCCGTGCTCACCCTCCTCCAGCAGCACCGCCACCACAATCTCGGGATTGCGGCGCGGCGTGACACCCACAAACCAGCCATTGTCCCTGAAGTGTTTTCCTTCCGCACCGAGACGCTTCTTGAGGTCGTTGGAGATGGTCTGCGCGCTGCCTGTCTTGCCCGCAAAATCGATGCCTTTTAAGGCGGCGCTGGGCGCCGTGCCGACCGGCGAAACCACCTGGGCCAGGGCATCGGTGATGGTCATCCAGTTCTGCTGGTCCAGGCCGATATCCTTCTTGTCGGTGTAATTCGCCACCAGCTTGAAGCCGGGCGGAAACTGGTCAGGAAACGCCACGTGCGGCCGCACCAATATTCCGTCACTAGTAATGGCGCCAACGGCGCGCGCCAGTTGAATCGGCGTGGTGGCCACAGCTCCCTGGCCGATGCCCACGGAGATCGTCTCGCCGGCATACCACTTTTGCTTGAAGTTCTTGATCTTCCATTCCTCCGACGGCATTACGCCGGAGACCTCCTGCGGCAGATCAACGCCGGTCTTCTGACCCAGGCCGAGCAGGGTGGCATATTTTGCGATGCGGCCGATGCCCAGTTTTTCAGCCAGGGTGTAGAAGTAGGAATCGCAAGACTGGTAAATGGCTTTGCTGATGCTTACGCTGCCGTGGGTCGTGTGCTGCCCTGAGATCCAGCACTTGAAAAAACGCCCGTAGAAGGTCTTTCCGCCTCCACAGCTCACAACCAGGTCCTGTGCAATGCCTTCCTGCAGGCCGGCCGTCGCCATGATGACCTTGAAGACGGAACCGGGGGCGAGTTGGGCCTGAATAGCCTTGTTGAGGAGCGGCTTGCCCGGATCGGATATCAAGCGGTTCCACTCGTCGCGGGTAATGCGCACCGCGAACGCGTTGGGATCGAAAGCGGGACGGCTGGCCATCGCGAGAATTTCGCCGTTACGCGGATCTATGGCCACCACGGCGCCGTTGCGGTCAGCTAGCGCTTCCTCGGCCGCGATTTGCAGGTCGAGGTCGATGGTGAGCTTCAACTGCTTTCCGGGGACTGCGGGCACGTCGCTGAGGGTACCGACTTCCTTGCCACGGCTGTTGACCAATACCTGACGCGAGCCGTTCTTGCCCATCAGAATGTCGTTATAGTATTGCTCGACGCCCGACATGCCCACGATGTCGCCGGGGTTGTAGAGCTCCCACTGGGGCTGGGTCAGCATCTCTTCACTTACCTGCCCCACATACCCGATCACGTGCGCCATGAATCCATTCTTGGGATACAAGCGGCGGTGGACGGTGATGATGTCCAGCTCCGGCAGGTCGGCACGGTGCGACTCGATGAACGCCAGCTCATCCGGGGTGATGTCATCCTTGAGGAAGAGCGGCTGATATCCCGGAACGGCGGCCATGCGCTTCAAACGCGCGCGCAGCTCGTCGGGAGGCATGTGCAGGCCGATCGCGATCTTCTCCGCGTCCAGCTCAAGGTTGCGGTTCTGGTCGCGCAACAACAGCACAGAAAACGACGGATAGTTGTCAACGATGATGCGGCCTTCGCGGTCCAGGATCTTGCCGCGCGGTGCCAGCATGGGAACCTGCTTGATGCGGTTTTGTTCGGCGAGAGTAGTGTAGTAGTCGCTGCGCGCTACTTGCAGCCGCCACAACCCGAAGGCAAGAAGAAGGAAGATGCCCAGCAGGACATATTGCACTGCGGTGAGGCGGAGCTGGGAGACCTTTTCGTCGCGACCGAACATCAAGGATTACGACTCTCGCTGGCGCTGTCTCATTGTAGCTTGATTCGGCACCGGCGGGCAGGGTCGGCAGCTGCGACGCTGGCGAAATCCGCCGGACGTGTACTCGATAGCTTCCCGTAAGCCGATTTCGGGACAACTACCGGAAGCCATATCTACGGGTAGGCCGTTTCCCGTCAAGTTGACTCCGAACAGGCCAAGTTCCAGTTACTTCGTCACTCGGGAACAATCGCCAAGATGAAATGCCGGACCACATCTGGATCCCTTCCGCCTGGTGTGACCGTGTTCACAGGCCAACGTGATTGACGTCCTTGAGGATTCGGCGGCTCGCTGTAAAGATGACAAAAATGCCCAGTCTCTGCCCTCCAGCGGTTGGGCATCCCTCGAGGGAGGCTGGTTATGTCAGACCTAAGTTCTCGCCAAGTTAGATGGTTCGCTTTGCTACTCGCGCTCGTCCTCATCCCCGTCACCTACCTGCTGTCCGCATCCGGCAAGGTAGAGGTGAACGCAGAGGCGTTAAAGCTCTTTGCACCGCTTCCAGCGGTGATGAGCTCGCCTGACAATCCTGTGACTGACGCGAAAGTGACGCTGGGGAGAATCCTGTACTACGATCCTCGCCTGTCGGCCAGCCAGAAGATCTCCTGCAATACCTGCCATCCGCTCGACGCTTATGGGGCGGAATCCGAGCGCGTGTCGACCGGCCACAAGAACCAGAAGGGGAACCGCAACGCGCCTACCGTGTACAACGCAGCGGGGCACTTTGTGCAGTTCTGGGATGGCCGGGCTCCCACCGTCGAGGAGCAGGCGAAAGGCCCGATCACCAACCCAGTTGAAATGGCGATGCCCTCCAATGGCGCGGCCGTGCAAGTGATCAAGTCCATGCCGGAGTACGTTGCACTTTTCCAGGCAGCCTTTCCCAAAGACAAGGATCCGCTTACCTACAACAATATGGCGTTGGCGATTGGAGCGTTCGAGCGCGAACTGGTGACTCCGTCGCGTTGGGAT
>Ga0335083_10003547_pt1 | contig 20155 bp, 13 predicted proteins | sample Lox_Sample_42_FD_206716 | JGI IMG/M metagenome (GOLD analysis project Ga0335083, IMG submission 206716) | Soil microbial communities from Loxahatchee National Wildlife Refuge, Florida, United States - Lox_Sample_4.2 | ecosystem: Environmental > Terrestrial > Soil > Wetlands | place: USA...
AGATCCGTGCGTATGCGCTGCAGGAGCAGGGCCGCGACACCGTCGAGGCGAATCTCGACCTCGGCCTGCCCGACGATGCGCGCGAATACGATTCGGCGGCCGCGATCCTGCGCCTGCTGAAGGTTTCGTCGGTACGGCTGATGAGCAACAATCCGAAGAAGTTCGACACGCTCAGGCATCACGGCATTCCGGTGATCGAACGCGTGGCGCTCGCGATTCCGATGCGCGAGGAAAACGAACGTTATATTCGAACCAAACAGGCCAAGTTCGGACACTACTTCGAAGAGAACGAATAACCCGATGGACATTCAGGTGAACGCCGGTTTCTGTGCTTAGATGGTTGAAAAATAAGAGTTTTTAAAAGTTTTGTAGTGCAATGACGCCCGCTCCTTCGCGTTTCCGAAAAAATAATGAACAAATGAAAGAAATGTAATATTAGGCTTGATGAGAGCTGGCCAGGTTTTCTGGAATTCTGTGTAAGTAATTGATTTAAAATGATTTTTTGTTGGATGCTAAGTGCTGGGTCGATGAGCCTCCGTTCATCTTCCTCGGCTTGAACGGGCTACACTGGCGTAGGTTTTTTCCCCGTTGGGAGAAAACCTACGCCGTGGGTCTTTTTCCGCAAAAACCTACGCCGGGGAGCCGCCGCGGGTCTTTTAGATGCCTCGCGTCGACGCTGCGTGGCGCATCTGCGAGCGGGCCAGGCAATGCATCCGCGTTTGCCGCACCGGCACCGTCAGCGGCGTTGGCGGCATCCGGGTGGTATCGCAGACGCCTCGCTTGTGGGCTTGTGGATACCGCAGCAGGCCAGGATTGCGCAGTGTTCGGTATCCGAGCCTGTCGTCGCGCGCTTATCGCGTCCCGCACAAGTACCCGACACATAGGACCGCGCACACGATAATGGCTGCGCCATGTTCATACGCTCGGGAGTTTGAACGCTGGAGGCCGCTTTCAACGGGCTTGAAGTCGTTGGAACTCATGGTGCAGCAGCCCCACGACCTGAACCAGGTCCAAGGGCTGCAGACGGTTCTTCTTCAGGAAGGCAGTCCATTGTTTCTGCTTCGTGGCATCCTGCGCAAAGGCGTCGCTCAGGCCCGCGGGGATCGCTTCGGGGATGGCCAGCCTTCGCCGGGCGAACGTGGCCTGGACCGCGCGATGCATTTCGGCCGGATCCAGGATCTCCTCGGTTAGCAACACCCAGAGATCGAAATAATCCTTCATGCGGGTGTTGGCCATGCCCAGCAGGCAGACTGCGTGAAACTTCTCGGCCACCACGGTGTATTTCGGATAGGTCCGCAGTTGTGGAGCCGGCAGATCGTCGAGCAGCACGGGATAGTTCGCGGGTTCAGGTGCCGGTGTCACGGCGTCCCCGAAACCGATATCCACCTGCAGCGCAATGCGCGCGCCATCCAGCTTCGCCTGCAGGTCGATCCGCACGCCGCCATAACCCGCCTCCTTGCGGATTTCGGAGCCCCTGACCGATTCCGGTTCGAACGCGATGCCGTCTTCGACTTCGATCTGGCCAATCTCGCGGAAAGTCGAGACCGCAGTGTCAACGTCGTCTGGGCCATAGCCAAGCAGATCCGCGTCCCGCGTTGGCCGGTGCGGCTGGTCGTACCACAAGGAAAACAGCAGGGCGCCTTTGAGCAGGTAGTTGGTGGCATGCCGGGAGATCGACAGCCGGTACAGCAGTCGCTCCAGCCCGAACTGGGTGAGCGTCAGGTTGAAGTCCTGCTTCGAGGCATCCGCGTGCTGCTTCAGGCGGGCCCGAATGGAGGCGGCGAGATTGCGGCTCATGTGGTCACGCTCTCCAGATAGGGGCGCATTACATTGGTCACGCGATTTACTGTCGCGTAGTGCCAGAGTGTGTCCATCGTGAGCCTGCGCTGCGACCAGCCATCGCGCAGCGCTTCCAGGGCTACGTCAAGTCCGATCTTGTTGCGGTACTTGAAGCAGTCCGCCACCGTCTTGGCCAGGTTGAACACCGGCACCTGTACGCCATCGATCTCCATGTGCTCGACACCTTCTGCCAAGGCCGCGCCTGACATGCGCACCACGCGCAGGGCCGGCTGGTCCAGGCGCGGCGTGGGCGTATGTGGGGGAATGGCCATCCAGACCTCGAAGGGGGCCTGCGTGCCGATGCCGTGGACGCGCAGTGCCGACAGCAGGCACACCACGCCACGCGGCACGCGCAGTGCGGACTCGGCCAAGGATCGATGCTCGTTGAGTATGCGCCCTTGCAGGCTGTAGACGCCGCGGGCGACGCGTTCCAGCTTGCCCGCCGCAACGAGGCGGCTGAGTACCATGGTTGGCAGACCTTGTTTGGCCAGATCGCGGGCGCGTAGCAACGGCTGGCGCTCAGCGAGTGCCAGGACGGCTTGTTCGAGCGTGCTGTCGTTTGAATGCATCGTCTCAGAATTTTGTTGTATTTTTTATCCATTTGTCAATAAAAGACTAACCAATGAATCTCGGGCGTATGACGCTCGGCGGACGATCGGCACAACGTTCTGGGGCGAAGTCGGCGAATCAATGAGCCAGTCATATTCGCTGTGCAGCAAATCCTGCCGTCGCCAGGCGGAGCACCGAGTCTGCGGGCGATGGGGGGCGAGGCCCAGGATATACTTTGGGCCAACCTTTCTACCGGGCCAGTAGGCCAATCAAAGGCGCGTTATGGACTCGATCCGGGTGGATTCACGTTGCGCGGATTGATCTGGATCTGCCCGCGCGGGAAGCAATCCGAGACACAATGGACTTCGCGTTGATGCGGTGGGTCTGTTGCGCAAATATCACGCCAAGTCCTGTCATGACCAGCAAACGCTCTTCCACCAAGTCGTATCGATCCCCGAAGCTTTCTCGCATCCACGCCCCCGATCACATGTCGCCCACCGACTGGCAGCGCGCCTTGCGTCGGCAATTCGGGCAAGAGCAGTCGTTCTCGCTGGAGAACATCGGGACGGAGACGTATTTCTCTGAATTCCGCGTCGGTAATCCGGAGTCGAACTCCAGCTATCGCGTGTCGATTCGTGGAACCTGCCCGGGTGACAACTTCTGCGCTTGCCCCGATTACGCCACCAACGAACTCGGCACCTGCAAGCATATTGAATTCACCTTGGCACGACTGCTGCGCAAGCGCGGCGCAAAGGCGGCCTTCGCCCGTGGTTATCAGCCCGCATTCTCGGAGCTATATCTGCGCAACGAGGGAGGGCGAGCGGTCCATTTTCGCGCCGGCGCGGATTGTCCGGCAAAGGTGGCCAAAGCGGCCGCCGCTTTGTTCGACGAATCTCGACGATGGCATCTGCCGGAGGGTCGTTTCGAAGATCTCGGGCGCTTTCTCTCCAGTGTGGCGAAGGCCGGGCACGAATTGCGCGCCCATGACGATGCGCTCGATTTCATCGCCGGCCGTAACGATGCGACGCGCCGTGCCGGGGCGCTCGATGCGCAGTTTCCGCAAGGAGCGGCGACTCCCTCGCTGAGAAAGCTGCTCAAGGTGCCGCTCTATCCCTACCAGGCCGAAGGCGCATTATTCGCCGTGCGTGCCGGGCGCGCCTTGATTGGCGATGAAATGGGTCTCGGCAAGACGGTGCAGGCCGTCGCGGCGGCGGAGATCCTGATCCGGCATTTCGGCGTATCGAAAGTGCTGGTGATTTGCCCGACTTCGCTCAAGTATCAGTGGCAGAGCGAAATCATGCGGTTCTCCGGCCACGCCTCGAGGGTGGTCGCGGGCGGCCTTGCCCAGAGGCGGGACGAATATGCGGCCACGGATCTCTACAAGATCACCAACTATGAGAAGCTGAAATCGGACCTCGACATGATTTCCGCGTGGGCGCCGGAGCTGGTCATCGTCGATGAGGCGCAGCGCATCAAGAACTGGAACACCATTGCGGCGAGGGCCCTCAAGCGAATCGACAGCTCCTATGCCGTTGTGCTGACGGGAACGCCTATCGAGAACAAGCTGGAAGAACTCGTTTCCATCGTTCAGTTCGTCGACCAGCACCGTCTCGGGCCCACGTGGAAGCTGCTGCACGAACATCAGGTCAAGGACGAGGCGGGACGCGTGACGGGATACACGGGCCTGGAGAAGATTAGCCAGACCCTGGCGCCGATCATGATACGGCGCCGCAAGTCTGAGGTGCTGCTGCAATTGCCCGGTCGTACCGACCAGAATCTGCTAGTGCCGATGACTGAGATGCAGATGGCGTATCACACGGAAAACGCGGACATCGTGGCCAAAATCGTCCGGCGCTGGCGTAACACGAGGTTTCTGTCGGATCAGGACCAGCGGCGCCTCACCTGTGCTTTGCAGAACATGCGCATGTCGTGCAACAGCACCTGGCTGCTGGACCAGGAAACCGATCATGGCGTGAAGGCCGACGAGCTGGCGACGCTGTTCGAGTCGCTCTTCGCCCAGCCGGACGAGAAAGTCGTCGTGTTCAGTCAATGGACGCGTACGCATGAGATCGTCATTCGCCGGCTCAAGAAGCTCGGCGTCGGCTACGTCAGTTTCCACGGCGGCGTGCCGTCGGAAAATCGGCCCGCGCTGATACAGCGCTTTTGGGACGATCCGGAATGTCGGGTTTTTCTGTCGACGGACGCAGGCAGCACGGGGCTCAACCTTCAGCACGCGTCGACGCTCGTGAACATGGATCTGCCGTGGAACCCGGCGGTGCTGGAGCAGCGCATCGCGCGCATCTATCGGTTGGGCCAGAAAAAGCCGGTACGAGTCGTCAATTACGTCGCGAAGGGAACGATCGAGGAGGGGATGCTGTCGGTGCTGGCATTCAAGCGTTCGCTGGCGGCGGGTATCCTCGATGGCGGCGCCAGTGAAATTCTGCTCGGCGGTTCGCGCCTCACCCGCTTCATGAAGGATGTCGAAAACGTCACGGGGCGCATGGGTGAGAGCGAGGTCATGGCCACGGTAGAGGAAGCCGCGAGTGGCGCCGTCATGTCTGGCAACGCGGCGTGTGAGGCGAGCGTCGTGGAAACCGACCTCGCTGGCGCCGGAGAGCGGCGGCCTCAAGCTTTGACCGTCGATACAGCGCAACGAGGCGCGTCCTTCGAACCGTGGTCAGAGTTGTTGCAGTTCGGCGCGGTGCTGGCGTCGGCGTTGAGTGAGCCGGGCGATGTCGCGGTTACCCACCCGTGGGTCGAGCGCGATGCCGTGACGGGCGAGCGAAGTCTCAGGTTGCCGCTGCCATCTCCCGAAACGGCAAGACGACTCGCTGACGTGCTGTCGACCATCTCGGATGCTCTGCTGCGCAGCGGCAGAGCAAACCGAAGTCGCTGAACGTGGGAGTTGGGGCAGGCATCGTCGAGGCGGCTTCTTCGAGTCGTATCCGAGTTGTGCCCGGCGGTGCGAGCGGTAAGTTCTAAGCGCAAGCCCGCTCTTCGATCGCCGCTCTGACCCACTCGAATCCCACGCGCTCCTGTTCGAGCCGCAGTCCATGGCGAATCCGGTTGTCGCGGAGGTCGTCGAAGAGTTCGCGCTCTTGAGCGGTGAGTCGCGGCAGATCGCGCGTGACCTGATCGCTTTCTTCTCCCCAAAACGCTTCATGTGCCACCAGCGTCGCGCGGTCCATCAAGAACGATCCAACATGCGGGAACCGGCTGCGCAATTGATCGAGAATGGCAAAGCCGTGCGTGTCGATGTCGCCCCAGTAGTGAAGCGTGCAATCCGTGAGCCATCGCGCTGACTCTAGTGCTTCCCAACCGTAGCCCGCTCCGAAGAGAACGATCGATTGTGGAACGTCCGGAAACGCCAGGAAATTTATCTCGTTCTCTGTAATGAATACATGCCGGCATGGCAGCGCGAGAACCGCGAAGCTGTCGGCGTCGAGTGCGATGTCAGGCCGCGCGGCGCCAGGCAGTACGACGAGGCGCTCGTCGAGCACGCGAAATCGGATACGAGACGGCTTCACACGGAAGCCGTAGCGAGCGGCGAATTGCGTGGTGCCGGTCCGGTTCCCGTCGATTGCCTCGGATGGGAGCACGTGATCGAGCCACTGCGTGAGCACTCCGCGCCGCGCTTCGATGAACTTCGTGTCGACGGCCGCGATTTCCGCTTGCCGTAGGTAGAGGCCCGGACGAGGATGTCCCTCCATCCAATCGACGACTGCCAGCATTCGCTCCCAGTCGCCGGCAAGTTCCAGCGCTTGTAACGGGCGCTGTGCTAGCCACGAGACGAGCTTCGGCTGGCGGGTGCGCGTGATCTCGAGCAGTCGCTCGAATTGCGCGGCCTCGTGGCGCTTGCCGGCGAGCGCTAGCGCATCGTGCAGAGTGTCGACCCAGGCTGCCTGTGGCACTCGCTGCATGCCGAGAATTCGATGATTGATATCGCGCCATTCGATGCGCACGCGCGGTGTGGCCACGAGTTCTGCGATCCATGCGCGCACGGTGTCGAAGCGTTCAGCCAGTTCCGATGAACCAGGCCCTTTTATCCCCAGGCGCAGCGGGAATAGGCCTTCGCCTCCAACGACCAGGCTTCGCAACCATTCGCCACGCTCCCATAGGCGTTGAAGACGTGCCCGCAGATCCGCAGCCGTTGTCCAACTCATCGATCCAACTCCGCCTTGCGTGCGCGATACTCCTCGATCGACAGGTTGCGTAGCTTCGAGGCGCGTCCGCCCTCGTTCTGTACGAATCCGACGCTCGAAACGAACGGTTCGATGATGTGAATCTTCTGAAGCGGGGTGACGATGAGCAGCTGCAAGTTCAGTTTTTGAAATAACGTGAGACCGTACTGCGCGGACTCGTCGGAGCCACGGCCAAAGGCTTCGTCGATGACTACAAAACGGAACGATCGCGAGCGCACGACACCCCATTCGAGGCCAAACTGGTAGGCGAGGCTCGCGGCAAGGATCGTATAGGCGAGCTTTTCCTTCTGGCCGCCGGACTTGCCGCCTGAGTCCGAGTAGTGCTCATATTCGCTGTCGTCTTCGCGCCAGCGCTCGCTGGCGGCGAACAGGAACCAGTTGCGCACGTCGGTCACTTTCGCGCTCCAGCGCCGGTCCTGCTCGGTCAGTCCCTCGCGTCCGCGAAAGCGGTCGATGATCCGTTTGACCTGCATGAACTTCGCTTCCGAGTATTGACTATCGTCCGAGCCGGTCAATTCACCTTCGGTGCAGGCGCGCAGGTCGCCCTGGAATTCGCGGATTTCCGTGTCGGGGCTCGGCTGACTCTCGAGAACGATGTATCGGCCCGCGTTGTAATCGATTTGGCGCAACGATTCGTTGATGCGCCCGATTCGCTCCTTGATCGTCTCGCGCTCTCGCGCAAGCTGCGCGTGAAAGTTGGCGATCTCATTGATCGTATTGACGTTCAGCAACTCCTTGAAGCGCGCTTCGAAGCGCGGCAAGTCGTCGGCTTGCAGCCGCGCGAGCATTTCGCGGTACTCGAACGTTGCTTCGAGGCTCGCATCAAAGTCGGCTGTCTCGAGCTTGTAGGCATTCTTGAAGGCCGCCATGGCCTTGACGATTTTTTCCGCGAGGCGCCCGAGCGTCCTGGTTTCGTTGTCGATGCGCGTTGTCAAGGCCTCACGTACAAAGCGTTCGCGGTTGTCACTCGACTCGACCGAGAGCTGGTGTTCGCCGAGCATCTCCATGCGCAGTGCCTCGATGCGTTTGGCAAGTTCGCTATTTATTTCCACGGCCAGCGCGCGCGTTTCATCGCGCAACGTTTGCGCTGCTTCGCGTTTGGCCAGGATGCCGCCCAGTTCCGAGTCGGTTTCGGATATCGCTGCTTCAGTCGATTTCAATGCCGCTTGTGCAGACTCCAACTGAGTCGTTAGCTCCGCGAGGGCGTCGCTCGCCGTTTCGAGGCGGGCTTTTTCGTCTGTCAGACGCACGATCGCGGCCGCACAGCTTCCCCAGTCGATGTCGCGGAAGTCGACGAACTCGCCGATGCGCGCAAGCGCTTCGAGCTGCTCGCGCACTTTCGCGTGCTCGCTTTGCGCTTCGCCAAGCTTCTCTCCGATCTCGCCCAGACGAACCTCGATAGCGCGCCGTTGTGCTTCGAGCGCAGCGATTTTGGCCACGTTGCTCCAACCGAGCACGTAGCGGCTACGGTCGTCAAGTGCATGGCGGTCGTCCTTTTCGTGACGCTCGCCGGGCGCTTTGGCCTGACCCGAGCGTGTGATCGCGCGCGTCTCGCGCCGAAACTGCTCCTGCGTTTCGCAACATGCGTAGTCGAATCGGCGGCCGATTTCGCGCTCGAGCCAGGTATAGAACGGCGAATCGGGCTTGATCGCGAGCTTGTGGGCGAGCGAGTCGCGGTGCAGTTCGAGGGCTCCAGCTGTGAGCGGGGTGCGCTCCGCGCGCACGCGGAAGTAGACGAGCCGCCCTCGCAGATGAGTGCGATCGACCCAGGCCGCGACGTTCGCATAGTGCTCGTCGGGTACAAGCAGCGACAGGCCAAAGTTGCGCAGCACGCGTTCGGCAGTGCCCTCCCAATCGCGCGCATCCTCGCGCACCTGAATGAGTTCGCCTGCGAATGGCAGGGCGTCTTCCTCCAGACCGAGCGCCGAGCATAGGCTCGCCCGCATCGCGACTTGTTCCTTCGGGATGTTGTTACGCCGGGCTTTCAGGCTTGCGATTTCGTCTTCCAGTAGGTCACGCCGCGCTTTCCCTTCGCGAAATGCCACGCTCCATTCGGTAATCGTATTTTGCTTTTGCGCTTCGTCGTCGACGAGCGAACTGCGTCGTTCGGCCAGGCGCTGGCGCTGGGACGCAAACGATACTTCGTCGGTGACCTCGGCCTCATCGAGCACGGCAACGATGGCGGCATAGCGTTGGGTGCGTTCGCGGCGGCGCGCGCTTTCTCGTTCGTGCTCGCGGATTTCAGCCTCGAGTTGCGCGATGCGATCGCCGCCCTGCTCGGCCACGGCGCGGCGCAGGTCTTCGACGTGCTGGCGCGCCTGGTCGCGCGTTTCTTCGTGCCGCGCCTTGCGTGACGTCGCGCGTGTGCGGTCCTCGTCGAGCAATAGAAGGCGACGCTCGATGAGGCCGAGCTTGAGCCCGGCGAAGTAGGGCTTCAACGCTTCACGGCAGGCTCGCCAGCTATCAAGAGTTTGTCCTTGTTCGCCGTGGCGATCGCAGTCCGCGACGAGCGGTGTCAGTAACTCCACCTGGCTCTTGGCTTTGAGAACCGCCTCATGAGCGCGATTGAGATCGTCGAAGTGGGTGATCAGCGCGTCGACGCGCGGTGCGACGTCGAAGGGCTCAAGCATGTGACTGCGTACAAAGTCGGTCAGATTGCCGACCGACTTCATCGAGACGGTCTGGTGAAAGAGCTCGAGCGCTTGCTCGTTTTCGATCCCGAAGCGCCGCCGGAACCAGGCGCTGTATTTGGGGAAGGTATCCTCGATTTCGGCGCCAAGCCCACGTAGTTTCTTGCGCAACTGGGTGATGTCGGTGCCGAAGCGAGAAAAGTCGGCAGCGATCGAGAGATCGCGTTCGGCGCAGACGAAGAACCGCGCGGGCTGGGCCTGCGCGTCTTTCATCCAGAACACCTGCGCGAGTGTGACGGTCGTATCGTACCCCGCGTTACGGAAGACGCCCAAGACCACCGAATAGCTGTTATGGTCGCGCAGGCTGACGGGCTTTGCGCTCCCCGTCATCTCGTTGCGCTCGGACTTGTAGTAGCCGAGCACATAGGAACGGAGCGTGCGCTCCTTGCTGTCTGCGCCCGCAGCCTTGTTGTAGGCGATCCGCTGCGCGGGCACGAGCAGCGTCGTGATCGCGTCGACCAGTGTCGACTTGCCTGAACCGATATCGCCCGTTAGCAGGCCGTTGCGGCCGTTCACCCCCAGGACCCAGATCCGGTCGTCGAACGTGCCCCAGTTGAAGACCTCGAGCCGCTCGAGGCGAAAGCCCGTCAGTGTATCGTCGGCCGAAAAATCGAGGCCAAGCGTGCGTGGCTCATTCATTGCTATCCTCCTGTCGCTCTGAAACCGTCGAGCTGTCCAGGTGTGCTTGGTAACCCGCAAGGCGCGCGTCGAATTCGAGCAGCCATTGCGCATCGACGAAGGCTTTCAGGATGCGCCGCACTTCGAATGCGGGCGGGCCGCCGGTGGTTTTCATCCGGCGCAGGAAACCGAGCTCAATGATCTTGTTCACGTGCGTATCGATCTGGTCGACGAGGCGCGCCTCGTTGGTGCTCGCGGGAAGGAACACGCGGATGAGTTCGACGATCTCTTCGCGCGTCAGGACGAGCCGGGTGTCACCGCCACCGGCGTCCCATTCCGCGAGCTTTTTTCGCAGCAGCGCGAGCAGCAGGCTCACGGGGAACGAAAGCGGGCGGCGGGCGACGAGGCGCGGCAGCTTTGCCGGTTCGCCGTTCTCGACGTCAGTGTCATGCCCGGAACGGCTTTTCACGAAAGCGTAGCCTTCCGCCTCGTCCACCGCGAGCTCGAGCCCAAGCACGGCAACGTAGTCGCGCACGCGCGCTTGCAATTCGAGCAGCGAGGCCCAGAGGCGCTCGTTTCCGTCGCGATACACCACGCCCTTGAGCAACGTGATTGCCAACGTCGGCAAGTCGTCTCGACCGAGTGTCGAGTCCTTCTGTTCTTCGGTCATCTTTACCGGACGAAAATTACACGCGGCATCCGTGCGCGTTTGATTGTTGTCGCTCCGTCTGCATTGTTCGCTAGCCATTCGATCGTGTCCGAGACGGATTCATCGACAGCAGCTCGAAACGATTCTCCTTCGGCGCTCATTTGCAAATACGCGACGAGTTCGGCAAGTCCGTGTTCGAGCGGCCGCGATTCGACCAACTCTGCGAGCGTCACGTGTGGCCGATCCTGCAGGCATTGGCGGATGTGACTCGCCAGGCGCGCGCGGTCAACGACGATCTGCGCGTAGAGCGCCGAGGCGTCAAGGTCCGCATCGCCGCACTCGAGCGCGACGTTGGCGAAGATGGGGCGCAGCGTCGGGACGTACAGCGGACGTTCCATCGGCAGCTCGATGTCGGCCGAAGCTGTCTCGATCTCGACAATCGCCCCGGCAGGCGGCGTTTCACGTAGCGCAAGCGCCTTGGCTTCTATGCCGCGCAGGATGTCCATGATGCGGCGATTTTCGAGCCAGGCCTGATCGTCGAGGAACCGCCGCAACTGCTGTGAGAGCTGCGCGACCGTGCGCTGCGTGTGTTCGCCTGCCTCGAGCCAGTCGTAGTGGATGCGCCGTGTGCGTGCGCCCGGTGTCATGGTCGCTATGGCGGGGAGGGCGAGCACGCGCTCGAGACGCTCCGAGAGCTCCTCCTGACGGCGGCTCGACATCAGGAAGTCCCAGAACGCCCGGAAGCTGCTGCCTTGATCAGAATCGGCGATTGCGTCCCGCTCGCCCATGATTTCCGCGATGAGCGCGCCCTTCGAGCCCTCCCAGAGCGTGATTCGCTCGCGTACGTGGCGATCCAGCAGCCGGAAGTTCTGCTCGACTTCGCGGAAGTCCGTCAGGAGATCGCGTGCCATCTGGATGAATTGCTGAAAGCGGTCCTTGAGCGCAGCGTCATCTAGCAGCCGAACATCGCCCGCTTCGACCCGAGCGATCTCTTCATCCATCTGGGCGCGCCGTGCACGCAATTCGGCAAGGCGCTTTTCCTGGTCGGGCTCGCTGCCCTCGCTCATCTGCCGCAGCAGTTCGGAAAGCGTCAGCAGGCGCGATTCGGTGCCTACGAAGCTGCGTTCCGTTAGCGTGCCGAGCCATGCTATGGCTTTCTCCGCCGCGGGCGTCAGGTCGAACTGCGGTTCATCCGAACCCTGGCGATAGAATTTTCGCAGCCATCCCTTCTCGGGACTGGCCCAATCGTTCAGGTATTCGAGCGCGTGCTTCGGGAAAGCGCCATCGCCGAGTTGCTCGCGCAACGCGTAAAGCTCGTCTTCGAGCGCTTCGGCAAGAAGCGGAGCCGCCATCATGCGCACGTTTGGCGCGACGAAGACGCGATGCAGGACGCTGACCACGAGCGGCGCGTGGTCGGAGCGCAAGAGGCGCCAGGCGGGGTGGCGCGTGCGCAGCGCGTCGAGAGTAGGGTAATCGAGGGACATCGGTGCGGGACAACGGATTCAGCGACTTTGAGGCGATCGTCGGCTGAGGCTCGAAAGGCCATCATCGTACCGCAACTGTTACCCAACTTTGCCATACTTCAGCGCGGGAATGGGGCGCGCTGGCGGTATGCATGTCGTTTGGCCGAGCGGAAACGCCGTCCAGTCAAGGCTCCAACGGCTGATTGACAACCGGGTGGGGATATTGGATCTTGACCGAAGGTATTTTGCTCAGTGACCACTTGTCCGGTCATGCAGGGGCAAGTCCCACATTATTGTTTCCTCTGTTGCTGAAATACGACATTAATATATCAGGGGATTGGGAAATAATCCGGCGTAGATTTTGGCGTAGGTTTCACGGCGGATGCCCGCCGCAAAAGGCCTCTTCACTACTTCGAGGAAAACGAATAGCCGCGCAACGGGCGGGCACGCAGATTGCGCAGCGGCAGAATAGAATAGCTGGAAAAGGGAGAAACAATGACAAAGCGCCCCATGACGCGCCCGCGTTCGCTTGCCGCCGCGCTCGCAGCCGCGAGCGTCATAACGGGTCTCCTGCTCGCCTCGACCGATGCCAGTGCGCAAACCGCAGCCTACACGAGCGAACCCGTCGAACTCTACGCCGGTCCCGCCGGCGACTATCCTGTCGTTTCCGAACTCGGCCCCGGGGTGCCTGTCACCGTGATGGGTTGCGTGAGCGACTATTCGTGGTGTGACGTCACGGTGCCCGGCCTGCGCGGCTGGGTCTACGCGGCTTACCTCAGTTACCCCTACCAGGGCGCTTACGTGCCGCTCGCCGGCTACGGCGCGGTGATCGGTCTGCCGATCGTGGCGTTTTCGATCGGCAGTTATTGGGGCAGTTTCTATCGTGACCGGCCGTGGTATGGCGAGCAGGGGCGCTGGGCGCATGTGCCGCCGACCGGCGGAGGCCGACCGCCAGCGCCGCCGCCGTGGCACGGCGCGCCGGGCGCGGGCCGGCCTCCCGTCAATGGGGGCGAGCCGCGTCCGCCGGTCAATGTGCCCGGCAACATGCCGCCGGGTGCGGGACATCCGACGGCCAACATGCCGCCGCAGCCCTATGCGCCGCGTCCGCAGGAAGCAGGCCGTCCGCCCGCGCCCGAACCTCATTACGGCGGCCGTCCGCCCGCCGGAGGCCCCGCGCCGGGCTACGCTCATGCGCCGTCTGCACAGCCGCCCGGCGGCATGCACGCCCCGGGACCCGCGCCCCAACAGGGCCGGCCTGAGCCGCCTCAAGGCGGTCATTCGTCGGGCCAGGGCAACGGTCGGGGCGACGATCGGGAGCACTGATTCTCGTCCCGTTGCTTCGCGGCCACGTAAGGGATGCCCGGTATGGGCATCCTTGTGCGCATCGTCGGGAGCGGCCTTTTCGTGATGACTTAGGAGTGTCAGCTAATTGAGCCGCCCGGAGGCCAATGCGCCGCGTTGCGCGCTCCTCGAACGAGGCGGTCGCGCCATTGCGGCATACCCGGGGCCATTGAAACGAGACGATTTGACGCGAGCTGGATGAGCCGCTCTTCCTACGAATTCATCTCATCATCCTGACGGATTTGACAATCTCTGACAGTACGTTCTCGGCGTTCGGGTGAGAATGCTTTCAAGCGGCCGATTGAGGCTCGAGATAGAAGCCCGGCTGCGCGACGCCACTGGCGCGCGAGCTTGCATCTTGCGTAGTGAGCGGTGGGGAAAGGGATTGTTGCTGCGGGGGGCTGGCGCGTTCGGGACTTGGCGACGTGGCCAGTATGAGGAAGCCAGAGCGAACTCGAGTTCGCCGGATAACGCTGGAAAACCGGCGCTTTGAGGTGGATGTGGCGATGGCAGCACGTGCCTCGTCGTGCAAGGGAGGCGCCTGCGGCCCGCAGGCTGGCGTCGGGCGGTGACGCCGGTCAGCGGGGCTCGCGCCGGCGCGACGATGACTGCGCTGGCGGTCCGATTCCGGGGGCGGAGTCCGGAGACCACGAAGTGCGTAGCACGCCGCTGTCGCCACCTTTTTTCCATGTATCTGAACGAACTGCTTGCCCGCGCGTGCCGCGCGCGGCGTGGCGTTGTTCTGCTCGCGCAAGCGGCTTGCGCTTGTCTGCCGAACGGGGGCTACACGATTTCCCGAATCGGCTCGTCTACCGCGCTGTGCATGTGCGCGGCCGCGCAGGTGCGCGCGGTTGCGCGGCCCGACCAGGCTCACGCGGCGTGGAAGCATGTGCGCTTCCACTTCACCGCGCTGCGTTCGGACTCGCCGGTAGCGGCAGGCGCGATGGCGGTTGGCGAAACGAACGCGCAAGACGCGGCAGATGGCACGTCGGCCCATGAGCGAAAGCCGGCTCGAGGCCATGGCAGCGCGCCGCCGCCGACGGTTGGGCCCGGTTCGGACGAAAGCATTTTCGAATACCATGAGCGATTACCATGCGTGCAATCCGATCCCCGAAGGCGACGATGGCGCCGCGCTCCCATTTGTTTCGAGACGCGGCGAAAGTAGTGGTTTTTGGCGCGCGGCTTCGGTTCGCAGGCCGCAAGCTTGAGGGGGTATTCGTTTGAGCTGGCGATCAGGCGCATGTTTGCGCGCTTCGCCTGGTGGGATGGCGGCCGTCGGTGCGTCGTGTGGCGGCAGGAAGGCGGTCCATTCTCAGAAGATGACGAACAATCCTGGTTGCGGGGTGTTATGAGAATTGCAGTACTGGAAGACGACGCGGCACAAACGGATTTCATCTGTGAGGCCTTGACTGCGGCGGGTCATGCCTGCCACGCGTTCACGAAAGGCGGGGAACTGGTCCGGCAGCTTCGGCGGGAGACATTCGATTTGCTCGTGCTCGACTGGAACGTGCCGGACATGGCGGGCGACGAAGTGCTGCACTGGGTGCGTCAGAGCCTCTCCGCGCGGTTGCCGGTGCTCTTCATGACGAGCCGCAGCCGCGAAGCCGACATCGCGCAAATGCTCAACGCGGGCGCGGACGACTATGTCGTCAAGCCCGTCTCCGCGACGGTTCTATGTGCGCGCGTGAATTCGCTGCTGCGGCGCACCTATCAACTGCACGTGCCCGCGTTGAAGGAAACCTTCGGCGAGTTCGAGTTCGATCTCAAATCGCGCCGGGCTTCGGTGAACGGCCGGCTGGTCTCGCTCACGCAGAAGGAATTCGATCTCGCGCTGCTGCTTTTTCAGCATCTGAGCCGCCCGCTCTCTCGCGCGCACATTCTCGACGTGATCTGGAAGCAATCCGACGACATCCCGTCGCGCACGATGGACACGCACGTATCCATGCTGCGCTCGAAGCTCGGCCTGCGTCCTGAGAACGGTTATCGTCTCACGCCGATCTACGGCTACGGCTATCGCCTCGAGCGCATCGAGGGGGAGGGCGCGTGAGGGGCGCGCGTGCGCCGCGGTTCGCCGCGAAGTGGCGCGCGGTAAGCTCGTCCGCCGCCCCGTTCTTCGCTTGCGCGCTTGCGCTCGTCCCCGTTGCCCGTGGTGCCGAGGCGCGCGGGAGCGTTCCGCGCACGCAGGCGCATCCGCCTGAAATGACCACTTACGTGACGCGGCAAGGCGACTCGCTCTATGACATCGCCGCGCGTTATCTGCGCAACCCCGGCGACTGGCAGCAACTCGCGAGCATCAATCACGTGAGCGTGCCGCTGCGCCTTCAGCCGGGCACGACGCTGCGCGTGCCGGTTGCGCTGCTGCGCCAGGACGGCCTCAACGCGGAGGTGATCGCCGCGAACGGTCCCGCACAGCACGCGTTCCGCAACGGCCCGCTCCTGCCGCTCAAGGTCGGCTCGCGCCTCGTGGAGGGCGATCGCGTGGTGACGGGCGACAACGGCTTCGCCACGCTCGAACTGGCGGACGGCTCGCACATCGTGTTGCCGCCCGATACCGCGCTCGACCTCGCCACGCTGCGCCAGACCGCGCTCACGGGCGCGACCGACCGCATCGTCGACCTCCGTCGCGGCGAGGTGAGCAGCGAAGTCACGCATGCGACGAAGAAAGACGACCGCTTCCAGATCCGCTCGCCTTCCGTGGTGGCCGGCGTGCGCGGCACGAAGTTTCGTGTGAGCTACGACGGCGACAAGCGGTCGACGGCCGTCGAGGTGCTGGATGGCGCGGTGGGCGTCGACGCTGACACGCTCGCCCAAAGCCGGCGCGGTGCCTCTACGGCACCCGCGCCGGGCACGCTGCTCGCCGCCTCCGAGCAGCTCGTCGCGGCGGGCCACGGCAGTCTGACGCTCGCAGGCGCGCCGGCGGGCGCGCCGGTGGCGCTGCTCGATGCGCCCGAACTGCTGCATCCGTCGAAGGTGCAGGACGGCGACGAGGTCGACTTCGATATCGCGCCGCTCGAGCACGCGCGCGGCTACCGCCTGCAGATCGGGCGCGACGCGGGCCTGCTCGACATGATTCGCGACGTACGGAGCGCCGGCACGCATGTGCCGGTCGGCGCCCTCGACGACGGCACGTATTTCGTGCGCATCGCCGCCATCGACGAGCGCGGCCTCGAGGGCATCCCTGCCGCCTGGGCCTTCGAGCGCCGGCACATGGCCCTCGGCGCCAGCGCCGGGCGTATCGACGGCTCGCGCGACTTTGCGTTCCGCTGGTACGTCGGCCGCGGCGCGCAGAACACGCGGTTTCGCTTCGTGCTCGGCACGACGCCGGATCTGCGCGCGCCGCTCGTCGATCACACCGACATCACGACGGGCCAAGCCGTCGTGAGCGACCTGCCGAAGGGCGTCTACTACTGGACGGTGATCGTCGAGCAGTTCGACAACGGCCACTACTACCAGAAGGCGAGTCCGACCCAGTCGTTCAGGCTCGACTGGTGACGGAGCCACGCATGAGCGTGAGGCCGCCCGCGCGCCTTGGTCGCTCCGTCGGGCGTCGCTTTTTGTTCGAGTGGGCCGGGGTTGGCTGCGCGGGCATTGCCGTAGTCGTGCTCTGCGTGATCTGGCGTTTGACGAGCGGCGCCGACAATCTCGTCTACGACCGCTTTCTCTCCGCGCGCACGCTGCCGCTCTCGCCCGACATCGTGCTCGTGGAGATCGACAATGCGAGCGTCGCCGCGCTCGGGCGCTGGCCGTGGCCGCGCGAGGTGCATGCGCGGCTCGTGGATCGGCTCGCGAAAGCGGGCGTGGCCGCCATCGTCTACGACGTGCTCTTCACCGAGCCCTTGCACGACGACGAGCGCTTCGCGCAGGCGCTGCACGCGCGGCCGGCGTTCCTTCCCATCCTGCTCACGCCGGCCGACGACACCGGCCACCGCGACGCCGTGCGCCCCGTCGCGCCGCTCGCGCAGGCCGCGGCAGGCATGGGTCACATCAACCTCGAAGTCGATAGCGACGGCATCGTGCGCAGCGTCGCGCTTTTCGAAGGCGACGCGCAGCAGCGCTGGCCACAATTAATGGTGCCGGTCTGGCGCGCGGTGCGCAGCGGCGCGGTGGCGCTCGCGCATGGCACGCCCGCCACCGCGAACCGCGACGACATGTTGCGCGCTGGCGCGCCCGGCAGCGAGTCGCGCTTCCTGATTCCGTTTGGCGCGAATGCGCAGGCCTACAGCAAGGTCTCGTTCGCGGACCTGCTGGCAGGCCGCGTGCCGCCCGAGCGGTTGCGTGGGCGCGTGGCGATCGTGGGCGCCACGGCCTCGGGGCTTTACGACCGATTCGCCACGCCGCTCTCGGGCACGCTCGGCCCGCTGCCCGGCGTCTATATCCACGCCATCGTGCTCGACACCCTGCTTACCGGCACCGCCATGCAGCCCGCGCCGCCGCTCGCGATCGTGCTCGCCTCGCTCGTGCCGCTCGGGCTCCTGCTGACGGGCTTCCTCGTGCTCTCGCCGCTGCGCACGCTGTTGCTGCTCGCGCTGCTGATCGTGCTTTCGCTCGGCGCGAGCGCGGGCCTGCTGTACGGCGCACAGCTGTGGCTCGCGCCCGTGCCTGCGATCGTCGCGCTCCTCGTCGTCTATCCGGTGTGGAGCTGGCGCCGCCTTGAAATGACGATGGCGTATCTGCGCAAGGAGCTGCGCCAGCTGGCCGACGAACCCTATCTGCTGCCCGAGGCGCCGGTGCCGGGCCGCGAGTTCGCCGGCGATGTGCTCGCCCAGCAGATGGCGCTGATGGCGCAGGCCGCGCAGCGGCTGCAGGACATGCGCCGCTTCGTGTGGGACAGCCTCGATTCGGTACCGGAGCCGATTCTCGTTGCCGATCTGCGTGGGGTCGTGCTGATCGCGAACCACGCGTCGCGCGCGTGGCTCGCGCGCCTGAACGTGAGCGCGGCGGAAGGGCGCTGGATGCGGGACGTGTTCGGCGATCTTGCGCTCGTCAAGCCGATCGATCCGAGTCCCGACGCCATGACCTTCGCGCACGCGCACTGGCCCGCGCCGCTCGACCCGGCGCGCGGCGAGTTCGCGGAACTGATGGAGCGTGGCGTGGAAGTGCGCGCGCGCGACGGCAGCGACTACCTGCTGCGCTACGCGCGTTGCACGAACGCGCAGGGGCAGGCGGTGGGCTGGATCGCGGGCTTGGTCGACGTGACGGCGCTGCACGACGCCGAGCGCCAGCGCGAGGATGCGCTGCGCCTGCTGTCGCACGACATGCGCTCGCCGCAGGCCTCGATCGTCGCACTCGTGGAGACGGAGCGCGAGCGCGGCACGTTGGCCGCCGAGCCCGTGCGCGGCGTGATGGAGCGCATCGAGCGCTATGCGCGCCGCTCGCTCACGCTCGCCGACGACTTCGTCCAGCTTGCCCGCGCCGAATCGCAGGTGTATGCGCTCGAACCCACGAGCCTCGCGGAGCTCGCGGTGGACGCGAGCGACGAAGTGTGGCCGCAGGCGCACGCGAAGCGCATCCAGATCGACACGGTGTTCGAAGGCGACCAGATGGGCTGGATCAATGGCGATCGCTCGCTCATGACGCGCGCGCTGGTGAACGTGCTGAACAACGCCGTGAAGTACAGTCCCTCCGATACGCGCATTCTCTGTACCATCGCGCTGAACGATGAAACGCCGCCGCGCGTGATCTGCTCGATTCGCGACCAGGGCTACGGCATTCCGTACGAGGATCAGGCGAAGCTGTTCGAGCCGTTCAAGCGCTTTCATGCGGCCGAGCGGCCCGAGGTGAGCGGCGCGGGGCTCGGCATGGCCTTCGTCAAGACGGTCGTCACGCGCCACGCCGGCGACGTTCACGTGGAAAGCGAGCCGGGCAAGGGCACCGTGTTGACGATGTTGCTGCCCGCGATCGACGCGCCGCCTTGAACCGCGCCGAGACCCGACCGAAGCCACGGAGAGATGTCGGCCGTAACGCCCAGGCGCCGGCCGACACTGCGCAACGCCTAACCCGAACCCCACTGGCCGCGAGCCGGCGGCGACCCCGATGGAGTATTACGTGAAGATCCTGTTGTCGATCTGTCTTTTGCCGATGCTCTGCGCGCTCGCGGGTTGCGCGGGCGTGACGACCGAGGTCGAGGCCACGGGCGCGTTGCCCGCCGAGGCCGCGGCCGCCGTCAACTACCGTTTCGCGCCGACGCCCGCCCAGGCCGACGCGGGCGAGATCCTGCCATACCAGGCACTGCTTACCGAAGGTCTCGCGCAGCGCGGCTTCAACGCGGGCGCGCCTGAGGCGGCTCGCTATCTCGTTTCGGTGGCGTGGGCCACGCGTCCCGCGGATGTGAAGGTGAAGGCAGGCGACTGCAGCGGCGGCTGCCCGCCGGCCGAAGGACCGTCGTTCCCCTGGTTCGGGCGGCCTTACGTCCATACGTTGACGCTGCGCTTCTTCGCGTTGCCGGACGGCGGCGAGGTCTACAAGGTGAGCGCCGTCAAGCACGACCGCAATGCCGACGCGCGCGAGGCGCTGCCGTATCTCGTGGCGGGCGCACTGGCGCGCCTGCCGTATGCGGGTGCGCCGCAATGGCGCGTCAAGCTGAAGGGCGCGGCCAACGCCAACGCAGCGAGCGAGCCGCCTGCCATGCCGCAGGTGCTCTCCGTCTCGCCCGTCGCCAGGCCGTAATGCTGCGCAACTTTCCCCAGGCCGCGGTGGCGGCGCGAGCGACAACGGCGGGCCCGGACTGCGGCCCGACTACAGCCCCGACTACAGCCCCGACTACAGCGCCGACTACAGCGCCGACTACTACGCCGCGTTTCTGAT
>Ga0335083_10003549_pt1 | contig 20150 bp, 16 predicted proteins | sample Lox_Sample_42_FD_206716 | JGI IMG/M metagenome (GOLD analysis project Ga0335083, IMG submission 206716) | Soil microbial communities from Loxahatchee National Wildlife Refuge, Florida, United States - Lox_Sample_4.2 | ecosystem: Environmental > Terrestrial > Soil > Wetlands | place: USA...
CGAGGCATTCGGTGCCTCCCTGCAGGCGGCCGGCCTGCTCTGGCAGATCTACGCGAAATGCTCCCTGCGGGCCGCCTTCGGCCTGTTGCCGGCCCACCGCGGCATCGTCACGCGTGGCGCCTACCGAGTGGTCCGGCATCCGATCTACCTCGGCTATTTCGTCGCCGACATCGGCTTCCTGCTGGTGAACTTCGGCCCGCGCAACTGCGCGTTGTACCTCGGCCTGTTCACACTGCTGGCTGTACGAATCCTGCAGGAAGAGCGGCTGCTGTCGGGTGACGGGGAGTATTGTGCGTACCGGGACAAGGTGCGGTATCGGGTGGTGCCCGGGGTGTTCTGAGATCGACTCCCGGAAACGGAAACGGCCCCTCAACGGCACTATTCACCCTCGAACCGGCGCGCCTTCTGTCCGCTGAACGCTGTTGCCTCCGCAAACGGACGCGAATCAGCCGGCATGATCACGTCGCGTGTGACAGTGCCCTCCATCGCGTATGCAGGCAATCCGCTCCCAACAGCAGCAGACGAGCTATCGGCATCTCCGGCACAGCGCATAGAAATGCTCGCGGGATTCTACCGTCACTCGCATCGCGTGAACTATCGTGGTGGAAGGGCGGCGCAATGGTGTCCCCGAACGTTGGGTTCAATGCGGCCCGGCATGCGTCCGTAGTTCGGTGTGGGCACGCAAGTCGTCAGACCCGTTAAACCCCACAGGAAGAAAAAGCATGAAGCAAAGCAAGATTGCCCTTATGGCCACCATCTGCGCCGCGGCGTTTCTACTGATCGGCTGCGAGACGACGAACTCTATTCCCTACAAGGCCTCCCCCGCCAACGTAATCGCCATCCAGCAGAGCCTGCAGCCGAAGAAGGTCAGCGTTGGCGACGTCAGTATGGCACCGGGCGTCGACGACCGCCCGCTGTGCCGCATAATGGGTCCGGTCGAGGTGGCACCGGGCAAGACCCCGTCGCAGTACATCAAGGACGCCTTCCAGGAAGAACTCCTGATGGCGCAGGCCTATGACGTGAAGGGCACTCCGATCGAGGGTCGCATCGAGGAACTGAGTTTCAGTTCGGTGTCCCCGGCGTACTGGCAGATCACGATGACCGTGAAGTCGCCCGTGAACAACGGCTACAAGGTCTCGGTCAAGTATCCGTTTGACACGAGCTTTTCTGCCTTCGGGGCGTGCAAGAACGTTGCCGATGCATTCGGCCCCGCCGTGCAGGAACTGCTCAAGCAGGTCGTGACGAACCCACAGTTTCCGGCGCTGCCTGGGAATTAGGTCGCCTGGCGGTACGCACGCCGTGCCGTTGCCCGTGCCACGAGAGGGTTCCGCCCCCTCCTCCCGCGATCGGCCGCGCGATCTCCTGCTTCGGCACCGGTGGACGGCCCAGTTGGGTCGGTAATTGCCTCTGACGCATCCACTTCCCTGCTCTGCTATCAGGCGCTTGCCGCGAAATACCCAAATGGTGCCGGGCTTGGCGCGCTTTACTTGGAAACGCCTCGGGTTCCGCGAGCAGGGCCGCAGGCAGACCATGACGTCGCCGGGGTATTGGCCTATCAGGCAGGCGTGCGACGTAGATTTGTTGGCCAAATAGTGGGAGATCTAATACGGTCAACGCCTGGACTGACCGGGCACGCAATCTTCGCCCGTGGCGCTATGCCAGTGCCATCGTGCACCAGCCGCTGGGGGCGGTGAGCATGTCAACGTGCGGCTGTTCGTCGTCCACCGGCGCCGCCGCCCCCCAATAGCCGTATCAGCGCGCCGCGGCGTCAAGCGCAGCCGGCGCTGCCAGCGCGTGAAGGCAGATCCGAATCATGGTCTCAATCCAGGCGCGGCTGGCTGGCGGCGACTCCGGCAGCAGCAACCGGTAACGCCGCGCGCCCCACACGGCCATCACCAGGGTTTGTACGGTCTCCGCACCGGCTGGTACAGGCAAGTCCGGACAGGCGTCGAGGGCTGCCTGCCAGGCGCGACAGAATTCGTCGAATACGCGGCGGTGATGCTTAGGCTCGGCAATGCGGTCTTCGCTTTCCAGCATCGCGAGGTCGAAGTGGGGCAACTGCAGGCATGGGTCGCAGCAGGTGAGGCGTACGAGGTGGGTCACCCGCGCCCGCCAAGGCAACGCCGTGGCTTCCGTCACCTCGGCGCGGATGCGGACCAACACCGTTTCGACGATGTGGCGCACGTAGCCGGACAGCAACGCGTCGCGGTTCGGGAAGTACTCGTACAGCGTGCCGACCGAATAGCCAGCTTCCAGCGCCACCGTGCGTGTGGTGGCGGCGGCCGGGCCATCGCGGCGCCAAATCCGAACAAACGCTTCGTAAATGGCCTGCACCGTGAACCTGGCGCGGGCCTGCGACGGACGTTTCAGCGGTTTGGCGCGCCCTTCGGCAGGCCCGGCGGGGCCGTTGGTGTTTCCGAACCCGGTGGCGGTCCGGCGCCGATAGAGTGAAGTCATGAATTTGACGGACAGGAGACAAGAAATGACTCAGCTTACACAAGGCGCCGGCCAACGGCTTCTCACTCGCAAGAACGCTCTCGGCGACAGCCGCCTGGAGCGCACCACGGTATTGCCCGGCGCCAGTCTCGCCGACGGCGAAATCGAGCTGCGCCTCGGCCGCTTCGCGTTGACCACCAACAATATCACCTACGCCGCCTTCGGCGACGCCATGCAGTACTGGGACTTCTTCCCGACCGGCCAGCCGGAGTGGGGCCACATGCCAGTGTGGGGCTTTGCCGACGTGGTGGCTTCTGCGGTGGAAGGGGTGGTTCCGGGCGAGCGATTCTATGGCTACTTCCCGATCGCCAGCCACGTGCGCATGCAGCCCGAGCGCGTCACCGGCCGCGGCTTCTACGATGGCGCCGAGCATCGCAGGCCGCTGGTGTCGGCTTACAACCAGTACACCCGCGTGAGTCAGGATGCGGCCTACGATCCTGCGCTTGAGAATTACCAGATGCTGTACCGGCCGCTCTTCATCACGTCGTTCATGTTGGCCGATTTCCTGCAGGACAACGGTTGCTTCGGTGCGCGCCGGCTAGTGTTCTCCAGTGCGTCGAGCAAGACAGCTTATGGCACGGCATTCTGCCTGCATGACGCTGATGGCCTCACGCTGACCGCGTTGACCTCGGCCGGCAACAGGGCTTTTGTCGACCGACTGGGCGCTTACCACGAAAGCGCCGCGTATGATGAACTGGAGGACTTACCACCGGCCGACGTTCCCACCTTATATGTGGACTTCTCCGGTGACCCGGCGCTGCGGCGCCGCATCCACCAGCACTTCGGCGCGGCGCTGGTCTACGATTGTTATGCCGGCTCTGCGCAAAACACTGACTTCCTGAAGGCCGAGGATCTGCCCGGTCCGGCGCCGAAGTTCTACTTCGCGCCGGTTCAAATCCGCAAGCGCAACGCCGACTGGGGGCCGGCGATCGTCAACGAGAGATTCAATGCCGCGCAGCGCCGGTTCATCGACCACGTCCGCGAACCCTCGCGTGGGTGGCTGACCGTGGTAGAAGAAGCGGGCATGCCGGCCGCGCAACAGCGTATCGCCGCACTGCATGCCGGGAGGTCGCACCCTCGCGAGGGGTACGTGATCCGCCTCGACTGAACAGGACGGGTACTGACCGATGGCCCCACGCCGCAAGGCAGGCCTTCCTGGTGTGTAAGGGAATTGAGCGAGCCAGACCGGCGCGCATCGCCGTCGATGCCTCGGTTCATGGCTTGCGACTCATTTACTGCAGCAACTGATCAACGTAACGGAAATGATCTGCCGTGATGAGACAATTTCGCGTGGCCACGCCTGCGACAGGTTCGCTTTTCTGGGCAACACCGAAGATCCAACTGCGCGCACAGCGGAGCGAATCAAGATAGATCCTGTGGAACGCCTCGTTCAATAGTGCATGACGTAGGCTGGTGAGCGGTGGCAAGGTTCGGCTCCCAAATCGCCCACCTGACAGCAGGTGAAGATAGTGGAGATCAATTGACGTCGCGACCAACAGCGACTGGGCGGCAAGTTCGGTGGCCACGTTCCCGAGCGCACCGATCGCTTTGTCCAACGCAGCCATTTCGCTGCAGAATCCGGCTTCGCTTCGGGCGAACATCATCCTCCGGCTGCATTGCCCGCTCAGCAGATCATCCGGCACGGCGAGCACCCGGCTTGCTGACGCAAGCCCGCTTTCTGGCAGCATCGAGCAGGCGAGCCGAAGACAATCGCGCAACCCTGTCGCGCAGGCATGCTCAGTACACAAGACGGGGAATTGCACCGGCCCGTCCAGCAGAAGCGCGACCACGTCCGCCCCCTTGCGCCGGCACGTTGGCAAGGGCACGCGCTCATAGGGCAGGCCTTGCGCCAACAGGAACGCCTCCAGCGCTGCGCTGGTCGCAACGCCATCTTCCAGGTAGATACTGAGCTTCATACGATGCCTGCATAACGAACACTCTCGCAGCAACAAACGATAGGAGTGGCTACGGCGCATGTCACTGTGGCAAACCGCCGCAATTGCGCGCAACACTGACATTCCTGGCAACAATCGGGGCGACCTTATGCCGCACCCTCCCGCCATTGGCGCAACGCGACAATACCCGCCGCGTCACAGTGCGTGGCGAGGCAACCATAGGGAGATTCCGATGACGGTCCTTCGTTCGATGCGTGCGCTGCGCGCCTTTGTATGCGCAGCAGCCCTGCTGCAGGCAGGCGGAGCCTGGGCGCACGCGCATCTGCAGAAGCAAGCACCTGCCGCGAACAGCCTCCAGGAAGCGCCGGAGCAGATCCGTCTTGAGTTCTCCGAGCCACTCGAGGGCGCATTGAGCCGTATCGAGGTTGTCAATGCCTCCGGTGCGGTCATCAGCGCCGCCAGGACCAGCCTGGACCCGGCATCGCCCAAGGTGCTGCTGCTGCCGCTGACGGCGCTTCCCGCCGGCTCCTATACCGTCAACTGGAACGTCGTGTCCGTCGACGGGCACCGCACGCGCGGCAGCTATCGTTTCACGGTGAAATAGTGACGGAATCTGCCAGCACGCAGATCTGGCTGCCTGCTGGGGCGATCTCATTCGCGCTTGCAGTGTTGCTGGGGACACTTGCGTTGGCCACGGACCTGCCGGACGGCAAGGTCCGGTCGCTGGCCCGGCCCGCTATTGCCGTCCTTGCCTGCCTTTACGCCGTCTATCTGCCGCTGAAGGCACAGTCGCTGACCGAAGTCCCCCTGGCTGAATTGCCTGGCGCGATCCGGTTGGTTCTCCTGCATACCCACGACGGGGCCATGTGGGCGGTCGGCATGGCAGGGGCACTGGCCGCCGCAGCGGCAATGGCACGTGTCGGAAAGCTATCCATGCCGACCATTGCGGCATGCCTGCTGCCCTGCCTGCTGGCGAAGGCTGCAACCGGCCACGCAGCGGAACTAGGCTTGACCAGCCCTTTCGTGTGGCTGCATGCCTTGCATATCGGCGCTGGCTGTGGCTGGGCCGGTAGTGTCTGCATCGCATGGCTCGCGCTGCGCCGTCGCTGGTACGCCGATGCCTGGCCCGAAGCGATGACCCACCGTCTTTCCCAGTTCTGCGCCGCATGCCTGACCATTGCGGCCATGAGCGGAATCGTCAACCTGTGGCGCCTGCCGGGCTTCGCGAGCGCCGGCTTCGGTCCTTACGAACGCTGGCTCGCGGCCAAGCTAATCATCGCGACCTGCGCAGCCGGGCTTGGCGCATGGAACCGCTGGCACGGCGTGCCGCTTGCCGCGCGGGGACACGAGACGGCGCGCCGCGCGCTGCGAGCCACGCTCGCCATCGAACTCGCACTGCTCGCCGCGGCAATCCTGCTGGCGGCCATTCTCGCCTCCACTGCACCGTCGATGTAGCGCGAGCAGGGTTGCGGCAATCCGTCACTTCGCCTTCGCGTGCGATCTTGATTACGCTTCACGGCGGCCGCGGGCATGGCATCGCCCGGTACGGCCGGCAGTTCCCGTTCATTCACCAACCAAGAGAGGAATCGACATGAAGATCAGGATCTCGACCAAGGAAGACATTGAAGTTCGCGGCCGCATCGGCGCATGCTGCGGCTCGTGCTGTTCCGCCGTGGGCATCTGATATAGGCCACGCATGCCGGCGCGATACTACATGCGCCGGCGCGAGGGGCGCGGACCAGTGCCCCTTGCATGCTGCCATGAGCGCGTCTTCGGCAGAACTATCGGACTCCTTGCATGAAACTCGGATTCAACTTCACGCTGGGCGGCACTTATCCCCTCGTCTGCGAGATGGCGCGCGCCGGCGAGATGGACTTCTGCGAACTGCTCGTCGACAACTTCCTGCAGATTCCACCGGCCGAACTGGCCGAAGCCTTTCCGTGCCCCGTTGCATTCCACATCATGTTCTCGCGCTTTCTCGAGAACGAGCAGTCCGCGCTCGAAGCACTCGCGGAACGGTTGCGCGACTACATCGCGGTGATGCGCCCGCTCTACGTGTCGGACCACATTGCCACCTTCTCGCACGAGGGCCGGCAGCTCTACCACCTTGCCGAAGTCGACTACGCCACGGCCTATCCGGCCGTGCGCGCCCGCGTGCAATGGTGGCAGGAACTGCTGGGCACGCGTGTGCACCTGGAAAACTATCCGTCGATCATGGCAGGCGGCCGCGATGCCCCGGCCTTCTTCGAGCGCCTGGCCGCCGACACCGGCTGCGGCGTGCTGTTCGACGTATCCAACGCCGTCTGCGCCTGGCGCAACTGCGGCGTGGCGCTAGCCGACTGGCAGCCCGTGATCGCCAGCGCCAGCCACTTTCACGTGGCCGGCTACGGGGAATCGATTCTCGCGCCGAAGCTCACGCTGGATACCCACGACACCGACCTGGCCCCCGACACGCTCGGCTGGTTACACGACCTGCGCGCGCAGATCGACGCGCCCGGCCACACCCTGACCTACGAGCGTGACAGCGACATCGAACCCGACGCCGTCCGCGCCGAACTTCGCCGGCTTCGCACACTGCTTGGCGCTGATGCAGATGCTTCGCCCGTTGCCATCCAGACCGCCAACCATGCACCAGCCCAGCATTGATGCCGAACTGCTGCCCGCACTGGCAGTCCCCGACCTCCAGCGCACGCTGCCGCGGGAGTCTGCCGCCTTCGTGCGCGTCGATACCAGCCTGCGCACCTACTGGCACACGCTCTTCGACGTGTGTCCCGAACTGCTGACACTGGCCGACCCCGACGGCCTGCGCATCTTCCAGCCTTTCATGGCGTGGGCGGCAGCCGAACGGCTGACGATGAACTGGACGTTTTACATCTGGGCCTACCGCTGGCTGTGCCAGTCCGAGTTTGCCGACCGCCTGCCCGACGGCCTCGCGCAGTCAATGCTCGCGGCATCGGCCGCACGCTGGGCCACGGTGGATCGTGGCCGTCACGCCGGCATCGTGCTGACCGATGCCTGCGCGGCTTTACCCACGCTGGTGGTAGGCTGGAAGTGCGACCGCGTAGATGGCGCACGCCGCGTCGAGCGGATCGGGCTCGAGGAGCCGCTCGATGCCCCGCCCGGCCGCTTCGGCCATTTTCTCGTCCCCGGCTTCTCCCTCGATACCTTCCCTGGATGGATGGCCATTCCCCGTTGAAAACACCCGCCACGCCGACCACGCTCGGCTGGCGCGCGCTGCGCGACGGCTACCTCCCGATGCTGTTGAGCTTCGTGCTGGCGCAAGTGTCGCTCCAGATCGACCTGATCACTCTGGCGAGGGTCAGCAACGTGCAGCAGGTTGCCTATGTCGCGCTGATGCGCATCGGCCTGGTCGACATCGTACTGACGATGGCCCTCGGCTCCGTCGCCGGGCTCGTGATCGCGCGTGCCCGGCAGACGGGCGCGCAAGCCCAGGCCGTCGCGGTCACGATGACGGCCGCCCTTGCCTGCGGCGCGCTGCTGATGCCGCTCGGCATGCTCTGCTATCCGGCCTTGGCGCGCGCGCTGATTGCCGATGGCGCCGTCGCCGCCGAGATCGCGCATGCGGCGCCCTGGTTCGCGCTCGCGGCGCCGCTGCGCTGCCTTGCGGCAGCGGGTGCCTTCGCGCTGCTGGCGCTCGGCATGGGCCGCACGCTCACGGCATGGAAGCTCGCCGAAATCGGCATCAAGGCGGCCACCACCGGTATCGCCGTGCTGTGGCTTGGCCTGGGGCTCGCCGGATGCTACCTGGCGAGCCTCGGCGTGCTCGCGGCATCGTGCGGCTGGCAGGCCTGGTGCCTGCGCGCGCCGTTGCGGTCAGGGCTGGCCGCGCTGGCCACACAGCCGATGCTCGCCTACGTACGACAGGCCGGCTGGGAAGGCGCACGCATGCTGTCGACCCATCTCTTCGCGCTGGCCACCGTGGTGCTGTTCGCCTGCGCCACGCTCGGCGCCGATGTGCCGGCCCGGCTTGGCGCGCTCGCCGCGGGCACGGCGCTTTCGATGCTGCTGCTCGCCCCGCTCACGGCATGGATGCGCTATCTGGGCACCACGCTGTCCGCCCGCAACGATGCGGACCGGCAAGCGGCGTTGCATGGTGCCGTCATCCCGGGATTCTCGCTGGCGCTGCTGGTGGCATTGACACTGGTGGCCGGTGGCCCGGTCCTCGGCCAATGGATGTACGCGCAGTCCGGACCATGGTGGCAGGCATTCGTGACGACGCTTGCCGTCGCCCTGCCGCTCAAGTACCTGAGCACCCTGGCACGCGCCGACCTGCAGGCAGCGCAGCGGCTGGCGCTGGCCTTCCGCGCCGACTTCCTCGCCGCGTGGCTGGTCGGCCTGCCAATGGCCGCCGCCGGTCTCGCGCTCGACCTCCCCTGGCTGGCCTTCGGCAACATGGTACTGATGGAACTGGCCTGGCTCGGCTGGTATCTGACGAGCCGCTATCGGCTCATGCACGAGGGGGACCGCGAAGCTGGCGGTGCGGCTGGCCGCATGGTCGAAGGGTGCGGGACGCGTCAGCGCGAGGGGCTGAAGCCGCCGCCCTGAGCGGCCGGTCGCGCGGGCCACGGATCGGCCAGGCGCGGGTCCTTCAGGAAGCCTTCGTCGGTCAGGCTCTCCAGGAAAGCCACAACGTCGTCGAGTTCCTCCTTGCTCAGCGAGAAGCCCTCGATAAATTCGCTGCGCAGCGGATTGGGACCCTGCGGGGTACCGGCGGCGCGGCCCTTGATCGCATAGTGGTCGCGAAGCACCTCGCGCAGCGTGGCGATGGACCCGTCGTGCATGTAGGGCCCCGTCACGGCCACGTTGCGCAGCGACGGCGTGCGGAAGCGGCCTTCGTCGGCGGGGTCGCCGGTGAACTCGCGAATGCCGTGGTTGTCGGCCGGATAGCCGCCCTTGCCGTCAAGGTTGTACAGGCCGGTGTTGTGATAGCCAACCTCGGGGTCCACCAGCCGGGCATGCAGGTTGTTGTCGGAAAAATTGAAACCGCCGTGGCAGTGCGCGCATTCGAGCCGTTCGCTGAAAAACAGAGTCTCGCCCCGCTTTGCCGCCGCGCTGATGGCGTCCGGCTGATCGCCGTACTTGTAGCGGTCGTAAGGGGAGTCGAAGCTCAGCAGGGTGCGCTCGAACGCCGCAAGCGCGCGCGCCACGATCGCCAGCGATACGGGGTCGGGCGACGTGGGGTCGGCCGCGCGGAACAGTTCGCGATAGCGCGCGTCTGTTCGCAGCATCGACAACATCCTGTCTTCCTGTCCGGCCATGCCCATCTCCAGCGGCGCTTCGCCGAACAGCGGAACCAGCAACTGGCGCTCCAGCAGCTTCAGGTTGGGATTGGCCCACGTGAGCGTGGGGAAGTAGGCGACGTTTGTGAGGCCCATCGCGTTGCGCACGCCTGGCGTGGCATGCACGCCAAGCGGCAGCTTGCGGCCGTCGGTGAAGCCGCGCGACTGCACGTGGCACGTAGCGCAGGCAATCGTGCCGTCGGCAGACAACCGCCTGTCGTAGAACAGATGCCGGCCCAACTCCACCTTGGCCGGCGTCATCGGATTGTCGGCCGGCACGACCGGCCGGGGCACCCATGCGGGCAGCCGCCACGGATAGTCATCCGCGGCGGGGCCAGCCCCGGTCAGGGCGAGCCACGCCAGCGCGCCGAGGGCCGTGCAGGCGGCCAGGCGGCGCAGCCTCACGGACGTGCCGCTACGCGAAAGAAGCGTTGCGGCTGGACAGGTTCGTTGCCGTAAGGCAGGCCGAACGCGGGCAGCACGCGCCGGCAGTCGGCGTCGTCGGGTGCAGCCATGCAGCCCGGGGCCGTGTCCGGCGCATTGACGTCCAGATCCGTCTCCCGCAGCAGCGCGGCAAGGTCCATCTCGACCTGCTGCGTGGCGGGGTCGAAGCCGTCGAAGCGCACGGTAACCAGGTTGGGCCGATGGCAGACCGACGGCGCCGTCGTGGCGGACGGCGACACGCATTCCGTGCTGCCGAGGTGGATCGGGAACCCGGCGGCGCGGCGCTGTCGGCCGCCAGCCGGCACGGTACCGCCTTGCGGCTGGCCACTGGTCGCCATGTCGACCTTCACAAACTTGTAGCCGGCCTGCCAACTCCAGAACAACGCCGTAAGGTTCAGCGGTGGCTGCGCGGTGGTGGGGTCGCCGTGGTTCAGGTCGGCGGGCAGGCCCAGGGTGAACTGCAGGCCACGGTAGCGGCCTGCCGGCACGCTACCGGTGATCGTCTCGTGCATGCCGGGCGTGCCATTCCGGCACGAGGCCGTTCCGTTCTCGAAATCGAGCAGCGCGACGTCGCGGTACTGCCAGCGCCCGTCCTGATCGAGGCGCAGTGGCACCGCCCGCCCCTGCTCGTCGATCAGCGCCACCTGCGAAACGTAGACGCGAAAGTCCGAGGGCGTGATGCGCGAATGCGTGCTGCCGATGCCGTCGTAACTGGTGCCGCACTGGAACGGCGCCTGGCCGACCCGTGCGGCGAAGCGCACGGCAACCGGGGTATCGCTTCCGGCCGGCGCCGCCGGGGCGCAACCCGCCATCAGCACTACCGCAGCGGGCACCAACAAGGCAGGAATGAACTGGCGTGGCGTCATGCTTGCTCCTCGGGAGTCATGTCGACGGTCAGTGACTTCAGAAGCCCGCGCTCAACGCGATCTTGAAGTTGCGACCGGTTTCCGCGGTCCTGGCCACTGCATTGCCGGACTGGTACGGGAAATAGCGCTTGTCGAATACGTTTTCCACACCGGCGTCAATGCGTACCCTGTCCTTTACGCCGGGCGGGAACCAACTCGCGTAGATGCTGTGCAGACCATAGCCGGGGCGTTGCCGCAGCACAGTGGAATCATAGTCCTGCGCCGCCACGAACGTGCCGATATAGCTCAGCGTGGTGCGGTAGCGAGGCAGCGCCTGACGCACTGACAGCACGACCTTGTCCGGCGGCGAGAACAGATTGGCACCATTGGCGTCGTTGGTCGTGCGCACGCGGCTGTAAGCCAACCCCAGGCTCAGGTTGCCGACACCATAGTTGCCCTCGACCTCGGCACCGCGGCTCGTGGCATCGGTGACGTTCTGGTACTGGGTGACGGTGCCCGTACCGGCGAACGGCGCGGTACGCGAGTAGGTACCGATGACCGTGCTGGAGATCAGGTCCTTGATCCACGACTGGAACAACGAGGCACGCAGGCGCGCATTGTCGCCTTCGAACAGCAGCCCCCGACCGCTCACCGAACCTCCCAGTTCGAGTGTGCGTGCAGTCTCCGGCTTCAAGTTCGGATTCGCCGCGAAGTTGAACAGAAAGCTGGTCCCGGACAGGCTCTGGAATGCTTCGCTGATCGACGGCGCACGGTAGGCCTCGCCAAAGCTCGTATAAAGGTTGGCGTGCGATACCGGCTGCCAGGTCAGCGTGATCTTCGGCGACACGTGGCTGTCGGAGGACGATGCGCCCGTGCCGCTCACATCCGTGTCATAGCGGTCGGCACGCAGGCTAGGCGTGAGGCGCCACTGATCGCCAAGGCGGATCTCGTCCTGCACGAAGGCGCCAAAGACCTTCTGCGAGCCGTTGGGAATCACCGGGTTGGGCGTGTTCGCGCTCGCCGCTTCCTGCTCGTCGCGATAGAAGTCGAAGCCGTACGTAATGCGCTGCCCGATCGTCTGACCCGGCAGCAGGAACGAATGCTGCAGCGACGCCCCGGTAGTCGTGGTCACATTGGACGTCACCGGCAGCGTGGGGAAGGCCGGGTTACGCTCGTTGGAAAGGTTCAGCCGCGTCCGGTACAGGCTCACGTCGAACTCCGGCAGTCCGTCGCTGTCCTTGAGCGAGGTTCGGAACACCGTCTGCTCCTGGCTGATACGGTTCATCTGCACCGGAATGGATGCCGGTGTACCGAGACTGCTGTCGGCCTCCGGATTGTTCGGGCGGAATGTGCCGTTCTGGTAAAGCATGTGCGACAGTTCGAATCGCAGCCGGTCAGTTGGCTGCACGCCGAACTTGAACAGCCCGGTACCGGTGTGTCCGTCGTTCGGCGTCAGGTAGGTGCCACCGCCCTGGCGGATGCGGTCAGACTCCGAGTATCCGAACGCAACCAGCGCATCGACCGGACCGTACTGGCCATAGGCGCGCCCGTTATAGTGCGGCGACAGGTCCGCCGACGCATAGCCGAAGCGCAGGTCAGCGCCGGCATGCTCGTCCTTCGTCAGCAGGTCGCGCGCCGACAGCGTGCGGAACGACATGACCCCGCCCAGACCACCGCTGCCGTACAACGACGACGTCGAACCCCGCACGACTTCCGTCGAGGCCAGGAAATAGGGATCGACGTAGAGCGGCGAACTGATGCCGTTCGACGCATTCTGCCGTGCGCCGTCGACCATCAGCGTGATTTCCTTGCCGCTGAAGCCGCGGATGGTCGGGATCTCCCCGGCCGTACGCGGGCCGCCGCCGAAATCCACGTTGGGGAGCGTGCGCAGGACTGTGCCAACGTCATAGGCCTGCCGGTCCTCGTACTCTTCGCGTGTGACTACGCTCACCGATGCCGAGGTCTGCGACAGCGTATTGCCGCTGCGCGTTGCGGATACTACGACAGGATCAAGCACCGGTGTCGGGCGCGCGCCCTCCTCGTCTGCGGCGAACGCGTTCACCTGACCAAGCGCCGTGGACAGCGTACAGACCAGAAGCAATGGTCGCTTCATGTTGATTTTCCTCCCATGTCTTGCAGCCCTGGCTCGGGCCCGCATTTTTTGGCGCCACTATATCCGCACATAAACAAAGCGGCGATGTGGCACTTTGTCGCTCGCACCATCTCATCTGCGCTGCATTGGTAATACGCATCGCCATGCTTGCAGGCGGAGGCTGTCTTGCGCCGCGGTGGCATTCAACGGTGATCGTGCGAACCTCTTTGCCAGCACCATTTCCGCTCCCACACCTATAGCCAACGCGACCTTCTGCCACATTCCGTTCGCGGCGGAGCGTCGCTATATTTCGGCGCAAAACCGATACCGGGACATGAGTCCCACAGGAGACACCCGCCTTGTGCCCCCCAGCCAACTGTCGACCGATGTCCGGCACCGCGCCACGCGCTGCGTCCTGCCGCCAGGCGCCATATTCCCGTGCGACCGAGACAGTCGTACGCATTGCCCTTCCCTGAGCCGCGCAATGCGGGCTTGCGCGCGTCGGCATCAATGGCTAGTCGCGCACCTCCCGCGTTGCTGCACGCCGACGCCTGATTCCCCTTCTGTTTTCCCTTCTGTTCATTTCCGCGGCACCCCGCTGCGGTGGTCCCCGCGTGCGCGCCGGGCTGCCCAGACTCGCGCCAGCACACACCACTGAACAATGCCCGAAACCAATCCATCTTCGCGCGCCCGGCGGAGCGCCCTGCTCTGCCGGCCGGCAGATCCGCCACCGACCGCCATGCGCTGGCAATGCGCCCCTCGCTGGTATTCGCCGCACGCCGTTCGACGCGGCCTGATCCCGGCTGCCCTGGCAACAGCCTTGTGGCTCGGCTGGGCTGCCGCCTTCCTGCATGGCTCGATTCGGGCCCCTGCCAGCCTTTCCCACACTGACGAGGCCGACGACGGCAGCGATGCTGCCCGTTCGCGCCTGCGCGACATGGCGGGCGCCTTGTCGTGCAGGCGTGGCGGCTACTGGACAGGCATCTGATTTGCCCCCTCTTTTTCTGGAGATCTCCATGGACATGCTTGGCATGTACCCAACCTTCTACGTTCCCGGGGTCGGCACGGCCTGGGTGATGGGCATCATCGGTGTCATCCACGTCGTCGCCTCGCACACGTCGGTGGGCGCCTCCGTGCTGTTCGCCTTGCTGGAAACCAAGGCCTATCGCGAGAACAAACCGCAGTTGATGCGCTTCATCCAGCAGTACGGCATGTTCCTGCTGGTGTTCTCGTACATCATCGGCTCCATCACCGGGCCCGGCATCTGGTATGCCATCACGGTCGCCAGTCCGCGCGGCGTAGGGGGCCTGATCCACAACTTCGTGTGGGTGTGGGCGGCCGAGTGGGTGTACTTCACCGTGGAGGTCATCGGTGTCTACGCCCTCGTCTACCTGATCGGGAAGATCGATGCCAGGACGCACCTGAAGCTGACCTGGTCGTTCGCTCTGGCCTCGTGGGCCACCATGCTGCTGATCGTCGGCATCCTGTCCTTCATGATGTGGCCGGGCAACGACAACTGGTACCAGACGGGCTCGACCAACGACGCGTTCTACAACCTGAACTTCTTCGCGCACCTCGGCACGCGCACCGGTTCGATGCTGGTGATGGCGGCCGTCGTCGGCCTCATGGTCGCGAGCCGGATCGCCAATGCCGCGCTGCGCCGCAGCGTGGTGCGCTTCATTGCACCGATCGGACTCGCCGGCGGCCTGTTCGGCGTGATGATGTTCCTGTATTACCTGCAGACGCTGCCGGATAACGCCATCGTCATGCTGAATACGCACCTGCTGCCGGTCTATGCACAGGGCATGATTGCGGTGTTCGTGGTGACATCGTTATGGCTGATGTTCGCCTGGTGGCAGCCGCAGCGCGTCTACACGACGCTGGCAGTTGCGTTGTTCGCCTTTATCGCGGTGGTCGGGGTCTGGCCCGAGGAACGCATGCGCGAATCGATGCGCAAGCCGTTCGTGGCGGGCCAGTACATCTACGGCAACCAGGTCATCGCGCGGGATGTGCCCGGCAAGGGGATTGCGGGCGAAGTGGACCGTATTGCGCAGAATGGCCTGCTTAGGCTGCACCCGTTCGTGCCATCGCGGCTGCGCAGCGTCAGCGATGCCAACCGCCTTGAAGTCGGGCAACTCCTTACAAAGATCACCTGCGCCAATTGCCACTCGCTCGAGCCTGGCGGCCCGCTGCGCAACCTGCCCGACAAGTTCCACCGATCCACGGACGAGGACATGATTGCCGCGTTCCTGGCCGGCCCGCTCAAGCACGGCGCCCAGCCGTACATGCCCCGCATCGACCTGCCGGCCGACGAGATCGGCGCGATCGCGCACTACCTCGCCACCGTCAACAGCGGCAAGGATGTCGATGCCCTGATCGCCGCGCAGCGCCGCCAGGCCCTGGACGTAGCCGCAAACAAGGAGTGATGCCGATGGATATCGGAACCGTGATGCAGACCATGCGCGACCCCGCCGGCGTACCTGCCGCGCCGGTCGTGTTCCAGGCACTGATGGTGCTGACCTGGATTTTCCACATCGCCTTCGTGCTGCTAACCCTGGGCGCCGCCGGACTCGCCATCCTTGCCTTCCACCGCCGTGCCGCCGGCCCGCACTGGGAATCCCTGTCGATCGCCCTCACGAAGGTGGCCAAAGTGGGCGTGTCGCTGTTGATCGTCCTGGGCGTCGCGCCGCTGCTGTTCACCCAGGTGATCTACGACCCGCAGTGGTATGCAGCCAACGTGCTGTCGGGCCGCTGGGCTATCGGCTTCATTTTCACGCTGATCGTCGGCTATTGCTGCTGGTTCGCCTTCTACTACGGCAACCATCGCGGCGCACGCCGGTACATCGGGGTCTATGCATGGATCGCGCTGGCCTTGTTCTGCCTGGATGGCCTGATCATGCACGCGCTGTCCTACCAGGCCCTGTTGCCGGGCCAATGGATGGACTGGTACGCGCCCGGCGGCGTGGTGGATACGCGCGGCGCCGCGCTGCATGCCATCCAGTGGCCGCGCTACCTGTTCATCATGAGCCTGTCGGTCCCGGCGGTCGGTATCTTCCTGCTCGCCTACACACACTACTTCGGCGCGCGTGCCGACCGCGATCCCGCCTACCTGGCCTTTGCCGGCGCACTGGGCCAGCGCCTGGCCTGGCAAGGCTGCGCACTGGCACTTGTGCCCCTGCTGGCCTGGCAGGCGGTGCTGCCGGCGGGTTCCGGTCTTGCCCTGCACCCGCTCGGCTGGCTGCTGGTGGCCGGCCTGGCAGCGCTGACGGTATGGCTAAAGCGCCTGCCCGCGGCCACCCACCGCTACCTGCCCGCGGCGGCCGGCATGGCGCTGCTGGCAGCCCTGGCGCTATGGCGCGAGGTTGTCCGCATTCGCTACCTGCGCCCCTTCGGCTACGACATTGCCGACTACACCGTTCATACCGACTGGAGCTCGACGCTGCTGTTCTTCGCCACGCTGGCTGGCGTCGGTGGCCTGGTGGGTGGCTTCTACCTGACGCTGCTGTACCGTGCCGGCCGCGCCCCGGGACTGTATACCGCCAGCCGCGGCGTGGCCCGCATGGGCAGCGCCGCTGTCGCCATCCTGTGCCTTTGGATTGCCGTGTTCTTCGTCTACGGCATTGTCATCTGGCTCCGCAACAGCTTTATCTGATCGAGGATTCCGAACATGAAACGCATTTTGATTCATCTGTCCGCCTTGCTGCTCGCCATCAGCGCGGCCGGCGCACTGGCTTCCGGCGCCCCGGCGCCGGACGTTGGCGCCGGCAAGCAGCGAGCCGCCGTGTGTTTCGCCTGTCACGGCGCCGACGGCATTTCCAGGATTCCAGGTACGCCCCACCTGGCCGGGCAGGAACGCAGCTACCTGGAGCACGCGCTGCGAGCCTACCGCGATGGTCAGACGCGTCAGAATCCCACCATGAATGCCATGGCCAAGGCGCTCTCCGAGCGGGACATCGTCAACGTGGCCGCCTACTTCAACCTGCAAACCCGCATGAGCAACGGCCAGACTGCCGCACAGGCACTGGACACGATCCTGCGCATCCGTCCGGTTGCCACCACCGTCACCGAGGCACCGGCACCTGCGCCGCAGGCCGGCGGCGCGGCGCGTTCCGGCGAAGCCGTGTTCCAGGCGAGTTGCACGGCTTGCCATGCGACCGGTGCGGCAGGCGCCCCGAAGCTCGGCGACAAGGCCGCGTGGGCACCACGCCTGGCACGCGGCACTGACCAGCTGGCGCAGCATGCGCTGCGTGGCTTCAATGCGATGCCGGCAAAGGGCGGCTGCACCGACTGCACCGAGACCGAGATCCGCGCGGCGGTGGACTACCTGAGCAGCAAGGCGAAGTAGATACCTGGCTTGCGCCAGGGCCGGTCAGGGTGAAACCTGCCGGTCCGGGTAGAAGGAAGACGCTGCATCTCGCGGCCGCAAGAGCCCGCGCGATGCGCGACCAGCGCCGGCCACGACCGTCACGGCGGTGCCCGGTAGTCAAGCCTTGCGCCATGCATTGCTCTGCGGCCTTCTGCCACATGCGAAACATGCCATGTGCTGAATACAATTGGCCGCTCTTCGGATTCCGTCACGCCCCGCTGCCTAGACACGTTGCGGGCATCCTCGCCTTGATTTCCATGCATCCCCTTCTGCTTAACAAGCGCTGCGTCGCGCTGGCCGCCGCGACGGCGTGCCTGCCCGCCTACGCACAGTCCTCCGCCCCGGCCGTCCCGGAACTCGCGCCAGTCACTGTCCAGGCCAGTCCTCAGACCGCGTTGTCGGAGAGCACGTCGACCGGCTCGAATCTCGGCCTGACGCCGATGCAGACACCGGCCAGCGTCGACGTGATCACGCGCGAGCAGATCGAGGAACGTGGGGACGCCTCGCTGGTGGACGCGATCAGCCGCGCACCGGGCCTGTCCAATCTCGGCCACCCGGGCAACGGCGGCGCGGCACTGTCGTCGCGCGGATTCACGGGCTCCACCTCGGTCATGCAGCTCTACGACGGCCTGCGCCAGTATGGCGGCATCGGCGTGACGTTCCCGTTCGACACCTGGTCGGCCGAGCGCATCGAGGTCCTGCGCGGACCGGCTTCGGTCATCTATGGCGAAGGTGCCATTGGCGGGGTGGTGAACGTGGTGCCGCGCAAGCCGACGCGCGGCCCGATCGAGAACGAGATCCAGGCGACCATCGGCACCGAGAATACGCAGCGGCTGGCGTTCGACAGCAGCGGCGCAATCAATGAGAAATGGTCCTACCGCTTCGATGTCAGCGGCAACCGCTCCGACGGCTGGGTCGACTTCGGCAACTCGAAGAACCTGACGCTTTCCGGCGCGCTGCAGTGGGACCCGACGTCCGATCTCAGCATCCGGCTGAGCTATGCCAAGGGCTGGCAGGAGCCCCCGCGCTACTTCGGTGTGCCGCTCGTGAACGGCCAGCAGGACCCCGCGCTGCGGCAGAAGAACTACAACGTCAGCGATGCGCTGATCAAGTATGACGACCAGTGGACCGAACTCGCCGCGCAATGGACGCCCAACGCCGACGTCACGGTGCGCTCGCGCCTCTATTACGTCGACAGCAAGCGCCACTGGCGCGACGCCGAGTACTACAACTACGTCCCGGCCTCGGGCCTGATCGACCGGTCCTCGTACGTGGAGATCCTGCACGACCAGTGGCAGGTCGGGAACACCTCGGACGTCGCCTGGCGCCATACGCTGTTCGGCATGAAGAACACGGTATCGACCGGCTTCGACATCAACCGGGCAGGCTTCCGGCACACCAACAACTCGCCGTACTCGGGCGATTCGCTGGTCGACCCGTTCGTGTTCGACCGCGGGCAGTTCATCAACGTGGCCGGCACCACGCCGCGCTACGGCAACGAGGCGACGCAGTATTCGCTGTTCGCCGAGGACCGGCTGGAAGTCACGTCACGCTGGTCGGTGCTGGCCGGCCTGCGCTACGACCATGCCGACATCGCCCGCCACGACCTGGTGACCAACCAGCAGTCCTACGACAAGACCTTCGCGCACACCGGCTGGCGCGCCGGCACCGTCTACAACCTGACGCCGGACCTCGCGGTCTATGCCCAGTACTCGGAGGCGGCCGACCCGGTCAGCGCGCTGCTGATGCTGACGCCGGCCAACAGCAACTTCGACGTATCGACCGGCCGGCAGGTGGAAGCCGGCCTGAAGCAGGACTTCTGGCGTGGCAAGGGCGCGTGGACACTGGCTGCGTACCGGATCGTCAAGAAGAATCTGGTAACGCGCGACGCCACCAACCCGTCGCTCTCGGTACAGGTGGGTCAGCAGTCGTCCAAGGGCATCGAGGCCACGTTCGGGCTGGAGTTCCTGCAGGGCTGGCGTATCGACGCCAACGCCGCGCTGCTGCAGGCACGCTATGACGACTTCACGGAGTCTGTCGGCGGCGCTCCGGTATCGCGCGCCGGCAACGTGCCGACCGACGTGCCAGAGCGGCTCGTCAATGCGTGGCTGACCTGGCGCTTCCTGCCCGGATGGACGGCTGGCGCAGGCATGCGCTACGTCGGACGCCGCTTCGCGGATCGCGCCAACACGCTGGAGCTGCCGGCCTACACGACCACCGACCTGCTGCTGCAATGGCGCCCGCGCAAGGACACCACGCTGTCGCTGCGCGGCTTCAACGTGTTCAACAAGCACTATGTGACAACGGCCTACTACAACCCGACGCAATGGCTGCAAGGTGACGGCCGCCGCGTCGAGCTCACGGTCAACTACCGCTTCTGAGCAAAGGCGAATCATCGCAGCGCTTCAATCCGGGAACAGGCCGGTCGATATACGGCGGCGTACGCTACCGGTATTGATCATCATGCCGACGCGGGCAGCCGGCACCGTCCGTGCGCCGGCGCCCGACGCACCGCTCAGGCAGCCGCATTCCCCGACGGTCCGGCAGGAATGCCTGCCAGCCGCGCCAGGCGACGGTCAATGAGCCATACCGCCAGCAGCGTGACGCCCATCATCGGGAAGATCACGCCCAGCAGTCCAATGCCGATCGTCCAGGCCCGCATCGGCGGCAACGCCGCCGGATACGACGGCGCCGCCAGCGAGCCGGCCGGCC
>Ga0335083_10003551_pt1 | contig 20148 bp, 19 predicted proteins | sample Lox_Sample_42_FD_206716 | JGI IMG/M metagenome (GOLD analysis project Ga0335083, IMG submission 206716) | Soil microbial communities from Loxahatchee National Wildlife Refuge, Florida, United States - Lox_Sample_4.2 | ecosystem: Environmental > Terrestrial > Soil > Wetlands | place: USA...
TCGGCAACGCTACGCAGTTCGCCTGCGAGATGGCCCTCGATATGGCCGCTATCCGCCATGCCATTGCTCAATATGGATTGCCCGCGAATCTCAAGCTCAGCGTGCACTCGGGCAGCGACAAGTTCTCCATCTATCCTGCGATTTACGCCGCAATGAAGGACTTCTCGACCGGGGTCCATCTCAAAACCGCCGGAACCACCTGGCTGGAAGAAATCATCGGTTTGGCTGAATCCGGAGGCGATGGTCTCGCCCTGGCCAAAGAGATCTACGCCGAGGCCTTCGATCACCGTGCTGAGCTATGCGCGCCCTACGCCACGGTGATCGATATAGATCCCTCGAAACTTCCCCCGCCGAGCGAGGTCGCCCGATGGACCTCGCAGCAATTCACCTCCGCCCTGCGCCACGACCCGCACTCGCCGGCCTACAATCCGAGTTTCCGGCAACTCCTGCACGTCGGCTTTAAGGTCGCGGCCAAGATGGGCGGGCGCTACCTCGACTTGCTCGAGGCTAACGAGGCCGTCATCGCCAAAAACGTCACAGAGAATCTTTACGTTCGCCATATCGCTCCGGTATTTCTCGGCGACCAGCAAGGAATGGATAAATGAGCCCCTCGCCCCTGAATCTCGAAGGCAAAGTCGCAGTGGTTGTCGGAGGCACCTCCGGAATCGGCCGCGCCATATCACTCGGTTTTGCTGATGCCGGCGCTGATGTCGTCGCCTCTGCTCGTCGTGCCGATCAGGTCGATAGCACCGCGGCGGAAATCGAATCGAAGGGCCGGCAGGCGCTGCGCATTACCTCTGACGTCGCTGACCGCCCCTCGCTCCAGAACCTCCTCGACCAGACCCTGACGCACTTCGGCAAAGCCGACATCCTCGTCAACTGCGCAGGTAAGATCAAGCGCGCCCCGACCCTCGACTTTCCTGAAGACGAGTGGCAGAGCATCATCGACACCAACCTCACCGGAACCCTGCGCGCCTGCCAGGTCTTCGCCCCTCACATGCTCGAACGCGGGTACGGACGCATCATCAACATCGCTTCGCTGAATACCTTCGTGGCGCTTAAGGAGGTCACCGCCTACGCTGCCAGCAAAGCCGCTGTCGCATCCCTTACCCGCTCCCTCGCTGTCGAGTGGTCCAGCAGCGGTGTTCTGGTCAACGCCATCGCGCCCGGCCTTTTTCGAACTGCTCTGAATGCCGACCTGCTCGACAACACTCCGCGCGGCAAGGAACTGCTCATGCGCACGCCGATGGGCCGCTTTGGAAAGACCGAAGAAGTGGTTGGAGCGGCCGTCTATCTCGCCTCCGACTCGGCTTCTTTTGTCACCGGCCAGGTCCTGGTGGTCGACGGCGGATTCTTAGCCAGCGGCGTCAACCAGTAAGCGGCTTAAACCTCACGGCTGAAATGACTTTAGCGATTCCGCACACTCGCGGTTACATAAGAAACTTCTATTCGGGAAATAAAGGCGATTTTGTTTGTAGTTAAGTGAAACTAAATCGCTTCATCTCGTCCCTTTCGCGGACAATTAGTTCTTGCAATCTTCCAACTCGTCCTCCAAAATTATCCACTCAAAGACAGAATTCACTGGCTTCACCTCAAAAGGTGAAAGCCATTATGAAGTAAACAAGCTGTCGCACCCATGACGGCAGCGAGCTGCATTTCCTGGAGGAATTTGTGACGAGACACCGTTGTTCCCTCACAGTCGTAGTGTTTCTTCTGGTGGCCTGTGCGGTCACCGGGCTATCCCAGAATGCAACTACCTCCCTTCGCGGCGTCATCAAGGATTCCAGCGGCGCCGTCATTCCGAGCGCAAAGATAACCATCACCGACCATTCCACCGGCCGAACGCTTAATGCCACTTCGGGAGCTTCAGGCGAATACTCCTTTTCGCAAATCTCTCCGGCAACCTACCAGATCACTGTAACGGCTCCGGGTTTTGCGACTCAGTCGAAAACCGCCGAACTGCTCGTGAGCCAGCCGGCCACCATCGACTTCACCGTGAGCGTCCAGGCTAGCCAGGAGATCGTCAACGTCAGCGCCGAAGCCCAGACCCTCAATACAACAGATGCATCGCTCGGCGACTCAATGAACAATACGCTCATCCAGTCCCTGCCCAGCGAAGGACGAAATGTTCCTGATCTGCTCGCCTTACAGCCCGGGGTGCTGTACCTCGGTTCCCAATCCGGCCGTCCTGCCGATCCTTCGACCGCAAACGATCCCCGCAGCGGCGCGGTCAACGGAGGGCGGTCCGACCAGGGCAACATTACCGTCGACGGCATTGACGACAACGACCAGGTCAACGGCTACGCCTTTACCGGTGTGCTTCGCGAGACACAGGACTCCGTTGAAGAATTTCGCGTTACCACAGGTCTTGCTGGCGCCGATCAGGGCCGTTCATCTGGAGCCCAGGTCAATATGGTTACCAAGTCCGGAACGAACAGGTTCCACGGTGCGGCCTACTGGTATAATCGGCCCACACTTACCGTCTCGAACGACTGGTTCAACAAGCAGGCTGAGTTGAGCAGTGGATTGCCGAATGTGCCTCCCAAGCTTATCCGAAACAACTTCGGAGTCGACGCCAGCGGACCCATCCTCAAGGACAAGCTGTTCTTTTTCGTAAACTACGAAGCCCTCCGCCAGGCCGAAAACCAGATCGTCAGCGAGATCTCGCCCACCGCAAGTTATCAGCAGGGAATCATCAACTATCAGGCTGAGGACGGGTCAACCGCTACGCTCTCTCCAGGCCAAATTACGACTCTCGACCAGCCGTGCACTCCAAATGGCGTCTGTCCGTGGGGTCCCGGTCCCAATCCCAACGTTCTTGCGTACCTTCAGCAATATCCCGCCGCTAATGGCAATAATGCCGGCGATGGCGGTTACACTACTGGCTCGTTCACTTTCTCCTCGCCGGCTCCAGTGAGTCTTAACACGACGATCGCCCGCATCGACTTCATGCCCGACCAGAAGCAGCACATCTTCGTCCGCGGGAATCTGCAGAAAGACACCACCGATGGAGTCGAGCAGTTCCCTGGCCAGGGTCCGTCCTATTTCGTCAAAGACAACTCGAAGGGCATCGTTGCCGGGTACACAGTCACATTCACGCCGAGCATCGTCAACGATCTTCGCTACGGTTACATTCGCCAGGGATACGGAGACAGCGGTGTGGGCACTGGCGTCTATACGGATTTCCGCTTCTTCACTCCCCTGACGGCCGAGACACGCAACACTATCTACAGCGTGCCGGTCAACAACATCGTTGACAACCTGAGCTGGACGAAAGGCAGGCACACCCTCCAGTTCGGCGGCAACTGGCGGCTTGTCCATCAGAACCGCGGAACGGACGACAACTCCTTCAATAGCGCCACTTCAAATCCGTACTGGCTCGGTGGCAGTCCTCCGTTGCCTGACTCAATTGGTCAACCTGCGGTGAACGGTGGTTTCTACAACTCGTACGTGATCGCCTATGCGAACCTGGTGGGCACCATTCCGCAGATTACCGCTGAGCAGAACTATGCGGTTTCCAGCGCGACGTCCGGAACTCTCCTGCCTGACGGAGCCTTCATCAATCGCAATTTCAAGGCCGCCGAATTCGAATGGTATGCCCAGGATTCGTGGCGCGCTCTTCCGAATCTCACGCTGACCTTCGGACTCCGCTACACCTATCTGCAAACGCCTTACGAGGTTCACGGCCAGCAAGTCGCTCCTACTGTCGACACACACAACTGGTATCTGCAGCGCGAAGCTGCGGCCCTGCAGGGTCAGATCTTTGAACAAGATCTGCTGTTTTCGCCGAACGGGACCTACTACAACAAACCCAATTATTGGTCACCGCAAAAAGGCAATTTCGCGCCTCGGCTGGCGATTGCCTATTCTCCCGATCCGAAAACATCCATCCGTGCAGGATTCGGCATGTTCTTCGACCACTACGGCGAATCACTGGTGAACACGTTCTCGCAGCAGGGTTCTTTCGGACTCAGTAGTTCTCTTTCAAATCCGGCCGGCGTTTATAACGCCGAAACTTCTCCGCGATACGTAAACCGCCGCACCCTTCCTCCTATCCAGGTGCCCTCGGCGCCTTCGACGCAGGCCTTCCCATATCTGTATCCCCAGGGAAACTTCGCGATTCAATGGGGTCTCGACAGTAAGATTCAGACGCCCTACTCGGAATCTATTGATCTTTCTGTCCAGCGCCAGCTTCCAGCCGGGTTTACCATCGAAGCGAATTATGTCGGCCGGTTGGGCCGGCACCTGCTGCAAAGCCTCGATATCGCGGAACCAGTCGATTTCGTCGATTCGAACGGCGGCGGCGATTACTACAACGCGGGCTCCAAGCTCTCCAAACTGGTTGATCAGAATGGAGGTAACTTCGGTTTCATCACCGACGCGAACGGAAATGTGACAGGGTCAACAGTCCGGGTGCCCGAGATCCAATATTTTGAGGATCTTTTTCCCTGGATGGCGAATTTCGACTACCAGGGTGAGAGCGCGACTCAGGCGATTTACAACGATGAGTGGGCACCCTTCCGTTCGAACCTTGGTGCAACCACGGCTCTGTCAGACCTCGACTTTTACTGCTTCAGCGGTGAGCTTGGGGTTTCATACCCTTGCCCGGCCGACCACGTCTCCCGATTCTGGCAGGATCAGTTCTCCTCGCTCTACGTTCTCTCGAGCATAGGCATGAGCTACTACAATGCCGGCCAGGTGATCCTGCGCCATCCAATGAGCCACGGGGTGAGCCTCAATTTAAGCTATACGTTCTCCAATTCTATTGACATGGGTTCCGACGGTGAGCGGGGAACAGAGTTCAACGGCCACGGCGGCAACTTCAGCAACATCCTCAATACCTGGAAGCCATACCTCAACCGTGGCCACTCGGACTTCGATGTACGCCACCTCATCACCGCCGACTGGGTCTACCAGCTTCCCATTGGACAGGGGCAGAAGTTCGCGAGTTCAGTAAACAAGGCTGTAGACGCATTAATCGGGGGATGGCAGTTCCCCGGAATCATCCGCTGGTCTAGCGGCCTGCCATTCAGCGTCTCAGAGCCCGGATGGACTACCGACTGGCAGATCGAAAGCAACGGCGTCGTCACTGGACCAGTGAAGACGAAGAAGCAGGTTCTTAACGGCTCACCTCAGGTTTTCGCAGATCCTTCCGGCATCAACAGCGGAACAACCACCGGCAGCCCAATTCGCCTTCCGTATCCGGGTGAGGCTGGTGAACGCAATAACTTCCGCGGAGACGGCTGGTTCGGAATCGACTCGGGACTGAACAAGACCTGGAAGCTCGGAGAATACGGCGCTCTTAAATTCGATTGGCAGGTCTTCAACGTCACCAATAGCGTTCGCTTCAACTCAAACACGGCGGTTCCTTATTTGGGAGCCCAGCTCACGAGCGGGAGTTTAGGCTCCTACAGCGCCATGCAAAATGCGCCGCGTCGCATGCAGTTCGGCCTTCGTTACGATTTCTGATGTCACCAAAAAGCCAATGGCCGGAGGACTACTCGTCCTCCGGCCTTTTTTCTGCACCGTGGACTATTCATCTGAATGAGCAGCGTCCGAAAACCCTTTTGCATCCCATCTCTTAGCGAACCGGTTGCTGTGCGGGACTCCATTTGGTACCATCCGGTTTCCGGCAAACGCCCAGCAGCCCACCGGCTACCAGAAGGAGATCCAAGACCATGTCAGAAGAAACTCAGTCATCAAGCGGATTCAGTTGGTTCCTTGCAGGACTCGGAATCGGGGCACTCATCGGCGTTCTCTACGCCCCTAAGGCCGGCCGCGAAACCCGTGAAGATCTCGCCGCAAGCGCTCGCGAAGGCAGCGAATACCTGCGTGAGCGCTCCCGCGAAGCCGCCGATCAGATCAACCAGATCGTTGACCGTGGCAAGGCCCAGGTGAGCGAATATGTCGACCGGGGCAAGGAGTACGTAGACCGCAGCCGCGCCCAGTGGGACGACTTTGTCGCCCAGGGACGCCAGTTCGTCTCCGACCAGGCTGATAAATTCTCAGCCGCCGTGGACGCCGGAAAAGAAGCCTACAACCAGACAGCGGCAGCTCCGGCCTCTACAACGAACGAACAGGCGCCTCTCTAATTCGTTCAGGGTCGGGCACGGCTGCCGCCGTGCCTGCCGGGAGCAGCCATGCATTCACAACTACCACCCATCTACTACATAATTTTCACCGGCATTACCTGCTTTGGCGTGCTCATGCAGGCCTTCGTTCTCCTTGGCATGTTCCTTGCTGTCAGGCGCCTCACGCAGAGAATTCATGTCATTACCGATGAACTCCGCCCCCACGTTCTGCCTACTATGGTCACTGCTCGCAACCTTATCGAGGACGTGGCGCCGAAGGTCAAGGTCATCTCCAGCGACGCCGTCGAAGTAAGCCGGACTGTTCGGAGAGAAGTGGACAACGTCTCTGCCACAATGGACGATGTGCTCAAGAGGGCTGCTACTCAAGCGAATCGTGTCGATGAAATGGTGAGCGCAAGCATTGATTCGGCAGCCCACGCTACGCACGCGGTACAGCACGCATTCTCAGTTCCGGTTCGTCAGGCGTCAGCTTTATTTGCGGGGCTGAAGGCGGGTTTCGATGTTCTGCGGAGCAAGAATCATTCTGAGCGGCGCCCTCCCGAGGACGAGTATTGCGAATAGCTCAGGCGATCCAGCCGCCACCCATAACTTCATCTCCATCGTAGAAAACAGCCGCCTGGCCTGGCGTTACCGCGCGCTGCGGTTCTTCGAAGATGGCCTCGGCCCCGTCCGGTCCGCTCATGCGCAGCGTTGCCCAGGCCGGCTCATGCCGGTGGCGAATCTTCACCCGCACGCGCATCTCGCCCTCTAGCCTGGGAATTGAAATCCAGTTCAGATCGCGCGCTCTGACAGTCTTCGACACCGCCTCATCGCTGCCGCCCACCGTCACCCGATGGCTCGCATGGTCGATCTGGAGCACGTACAGCGGATTGGGAGACGCAACGCCAAGCCCCTTGCGCTGGCCGATCGTGAAGTTGTGGACTCCGGCATGGCGTCCGACTACCTCACCTGAGGTCGACACCAGCTCGCCCGCCGTGTCCGGAATCGTCTCGCCCTGCTCATCGAGATAGGCGTCGATGAACTGCTTGTAGTCGCCACCAGGGATAAAGCAGATCTCCTGCGAATCGGGCTTCGCAGCCAACGCCAGTCCGTGCTGTGCGGCAATCTCGCGCACCTCGGGCTTGCGGTAGCTGCCAAGCGGGAACAGCGTCCGCGAAAGCTGTTCCTGGGTCAGCCCGAAAAGGAAGTATGTCTGGTCCTTTGTCTGGTCCGCCGGTCGCTTCAAAATCCACCGGTTCCGCACTGGATCGTACTCATTCCTCGCATAGTGCCCGGTCGCGATGCGATCAGCGCCAATCTGCCGAGCACGCACGAGCAGCTGATCGAACTTCAGATGGTTGTTGCAGAGAGAACAGGGAATCGGCGTCCGTCCTGCGAGATACTCCGACACAAAAGGGCGTACCACATCGCGCTCGAACCGCTGCTCTTCGTTGACCACGTAATACGGAATGCCCAGCGTCTCCGCCACCCGCCGCGCATCGTACACATCGTCGATGGAGCAGCAGCGGCCCTGTACCTGCTCCGGCATACCCTCATGGCCTGCCAGGCGGCGCTGGTTCCAGAGCTGCAAAGTCAGGCCGACCAGCTCGTAGCCCTCGTCCTTGAGCATTGCCGCCACGGTCGAGGAGTCCACTCCTCCAGACATAGCAACGGCAACCGTATTGTTGTAGCCGCAATTCACGGTAAAGTTCTGCCTATTTCAATTATAGGGATATAGGTCTTTAACGCAGGGGCTTGCCGATCTCCCAGTGGTGTCCGAAGGGATCGACTACCCGTCCGACGCGCCATTTGTAAGGCTGATCGGTTACTGGCGACACGGAGCGAGCGCCGGCGGATACCGCCTGATCGAACACTGCGTCGGGATCATCCACGATCATCACCAGCCGGATCGTTCCGCCTCCCAGCGTTTCGGGACTGAAGTTCAGGTGCTCCGGTGATTCGTCAGCCACCCAGAAGATGGCTCCGCCAGCGGACAATTGAGCGACGACTCCTCCGTCCTCGCCGTCGAGGCGGAAAAGCGTTTCAGCGTCAAAGGCCGCTGTATAGAAATCGACCGCCTTCGCCCCGTTACGAACCGAAAGCATCGGTTCAATCCTGGTTTTCAGTTCTTCTCCACTCATTGGTGTGCCTTAACCCAGCGTGCCCACGTTTACAGGCGCAAGCTCGCGCAGGCGAGAAACCGCTGCCGGAACAAGTTCCAGGGCCGTATCTATCTCTTCCTCTGTATTCAGCTTCGTCAAGCTGAAGCGGAGGCTGCCGCGAGCCCGATTCGTCACCAGGCCCATTGCCGTCAGGACATGTGAGGGCTCGGTCGCGCCAGACATGCAGGCCGACCCGCCTGAGACCGCGAGCCCTTTCAGATCGAGCGCGATTACCAGCGCTTCGCCCTCAAGATTCTCGAATTGCAGGTTCGTCGTATTCGGCACGCGAGCAGCCCCGGCGCCATTCACCGAGCACTCCTCGACGCGCTCCAGTATGCCTCGCTCAAGCAGGTCGCGCATCGCCGCAACGCGATCCATGGAGCCGTTGCGCAGCGCGCCGTAAGCCAGCTCAGCTGCCCGGCCCAGTCCGACAATGCCGGCGACATTCTCTGTGCCCGCCCGCCGCTGGCGTTCATGCGCGCCACCGAAGAACAGCGGTTCGATTCGTATTCCACGCCGCACATAAAGGACACCCGTGCCCTGAGGTGCGTGCATCTTGTGTCCCGAGACGCTCAGCAGATCACAGCCGATGGCCTGTACATCGATGTTGATCTTTCCAGCCGCTTGCACGGCGTCGGTATGAAACCAGACGTCGGCTTCATGGGCGATGCGGCCAATCTCCTCCACCGGCTGGATCACGCCGGTTTCGTTATTCGCCATCATCACGCTGATCAGCTGAGTATTCGGCCGGAGCGCGCGCCGCACATCGTCCAGATCGACCGCGCCTTCCCGCGCCACCGGCAGAAATGTCACTTCAATACCGCGGTCGCGCAACCGTTCAGCGGCATGCAGAACCGCATGATGCTCAATCGAAGATGTGATGACATGGTCGCCCGGCTTTACGAGCCCGAAGAGCGCCATGTTGTCGCTCTCCGTGCCGCCGCTCGTGAAGACAATCTCTGATTCGCGGCAGTTGACCAGCCTTGCCACGCTCTCACGCGCGTGCTCCACGGCGGCCCGAGCTCGTTGTCCGTGCTGGTGAATCGACGACGCGTTGCCGAAATTCTCAAGTAGCCACGGACGCATCGCGTCCACAACCTCCGGCAACAGAGGCGTAGTGGCGTTGGCGTCCATGTAGATGCGGCGCATGTCTTTATTGTACGGCTGCAAACTGGCGACATCCCAGCAACTCAATCAGCTCCATTTATCACAATCGGACGCGGATTTGACAAATGCTCTTCCGCATTCTGCTAGGCTGTTCCGCAGTTTTCCTTTAAGGGAGGATTTACGTGAAAAGAATTCGTTTGTTGTTATTTGGGGCACTTTGTTGCCTGATGGCTCCGGCTGCTTTCACTTATGCGCAGGCTCCGTCACAGGCTAACCCGGCGGACGTTTACAACCGCCTCCTGGGCATGATGGAGAAACAGATTGTCGGTGCCGCTGATGCCATGCCCACCGACAAGTTTAATTTTGCTCCCACACAGGGCGACTTCAAGGGCGTCCGGACCTTTGGGCAGCAGGTGAAGCATCTGGCCGAGGCCAACTACGGATTCTTCGAAGGCTGGGGGATACCCAACGCAGTCAAAGATGACGACATCGAAAAGCTGACCAGCAAAGACGACATCATGAAGGCGCTCAAGGATTCCTATACCTACGCGCATGCGGCCATCGGAACCATCACCGCCGCGAACGCCTTTGAGGAAACGGGAACCGGACAGCGCAAGTCCACTAAAGCTGGGCTTGCGACATTCTGTATCGCCCACTCGATGGATCACTACGGCCAGATGGTTGTTTATCTGCGCATGAACGGAATCACTCCGCCCGCAAGTCGCAAATAAGCTGGCTGAAGCCCAGGACAGAAAAGGCGTCCACTCGTGACGCCTTCTCTACCTATGCTGTGAATGATCTAACGCTCGTTCAGCGGCACGTACTTCGTTGGATACTCTGGCCCGATATACTCTGCGCGCGGACGGATCAGCCGGTTGTCATCGAGTTGCTCGATAACGTGCGCGGCCCAACCGGCGATGCGGCTGATGGCAAAAATCGGCGTGAACAGGTCCAGGTCGATTCCCAGGGTCGTGTAGGTCGAAGCCGAGTAGAAATCCACATTGGCGTTTAGCTTCTTTTCGCTCTTCACGAACTGCTCAATCGCGTGTGACATCTCAAACCACTTCGCATTATTTGCCGACCGCCCCAGATCTTCCGACATCTTGCGCAAGTGCGTTGCGCGCGGGTCCTCAGTGCGATAAACGCGATGGCCGAAGCCTGAAATCTTCTTCTTCTGCGCCAGCATGTCGCGGACGTATGCCACCGGCTCCGCGCCTTTCTTATCGATGTCGAACAGCATGCGCATCACTGCTTCATTTGCCCCGCCGTGCAGCGGGCCCTTCAGCGCTCCGATTGCACCGGTGATCGCCGAATGGATATCGGCGAGTGTAGCCGCGATAACGCGAGCCGCGAAAGTAGAAGCATTCAGTTCATGATCGGCATGTAGAATCAGCGCCACATCGAATGCTCGGGTCGCCGTCTCCGAAGGCTTTTCCCCTGTCAGCATCCAGAGAAAATTGCCGGCGTGCGAGAGCTTTGTGTCCGGCGCGACCACCTCTTTGCCTTTCCGGATGCGATCGAACGCGGCCACCAGCATGGCAATCTGAGCTGTCAGATCGAATGACTTGCGCACATTTGAGTCGTGATCGACGGCCTTCTCATCCGGATCGTAGAAACTCAGCGCCGACACTGCCGTCCGCAATACTTCCATCGGCGTGGCCGTCTTGGGAAACGAGACCAACAGCCGGATGATCTCGGGAGGCAGCCGCCGCGCCGCGGCGAGTTGCTTCGAGAACTCCTCCAGTTCGGCGCGATTTGGCAGCTTGCCATGCCACAGTAGATATGTCGTCTCTTCAAATGTCGAATGTTCGGCCAGTTCGTGGACGTCAATGCCGCGGTAAGCCAGCACTCCAGCGTCGCCATCAATCCAACAGATGCCGGAGTTGGCTGCAACAATACCTTCAAGCCCCTTTGCCGCTACCGCAGTTGCCATACGATTCCTTTGCCCTCCAGCTGTCAGCCGAACCTTGATTTGCCATCACTTCAAGCGAGTTCCCGTACAGGAGGAATGCTCGTTTCGGAGCTCGATCTTGGTCCAGACCAGCTTCTGGACTGGAAGACGGCTAACCTCTGTTTATAGACTAGCGCAGCCAGCATTGTCATTTACCGCTTGTTCGCCGCCATCGGTTAACTTGTCTCAATTGAGGTGCATCGATTGTTGGCGAGGCGCATCCATAACACATACGACTTCTATTGTTTCCAGAGCGCCTCGGCGATACACTAGGAAAGAGAGTTTTCAAGAGTTCCAGGAGAGACATTCATGGCCACTACCGTTGCTGCGCCGGAAATACCTCAGATCAAGACGCCGCCCATCACGCTGACCGATACCGCCGTCGTCAAGGTACGCGAAATCATGGCCACCCAGGATCCGTTGCCGTCGGGCCTGCGTATCGGCGTCGTAGGCGGAGGGTGTTCCGGATTCCAGTACTCCATGTCCTTCGAGAACCAGTCCGGCATGATGGACAAGGTCTTCAATTTCGATGGGCTCAAGGTCTTCGTCGATGCCACTTCGTTGATGTATCTCAACGGTTGCATCGTTGACTACGTCGAGACCCTCGAGGCCGCCGGCTTCAAGTTTGAAAATCCGAACACCAAGAGCACCTGCGGATGCGGTTCTTCCTTTAGCGTCTAACGAAACGTCCTGTCAGGTCGAGATATTCACATTCTGCAAGAGGCCCTGCTCACGGCAGGGCCGCTTCATTTTGCGCGAGGTCCAACACGCTCGGGCGTTTTGCTAATTCTGGATCAGAGGCAGCGTTTGAGTGTTGTTGTAGGGAATGTCTTCGACTTGCACCGATAATGGTGCAATCTTGACAACCTTATAGTGGTGGTCAACGACATCACCTTCTGAGGCGATGAAAACGTCGTCGCCGTGCAGCAGAAAAGCCTTCCTTGAGCCTCCCTGGCGAGTTTCATATCCAAAAAACTTCAGGTCGATTGGCGGTGGAGGCGGCGGTCCTGTAGGGGCTTGCACGACTTCCTGTGGCCTGATCGGCGCCTTTACCTGCTCGATCACTGGTTCGGAGAACATCGAGAAGATATTCCGCCCTTTGCCCGTGTATTCGATTGATTCAGCCTGCGCCATTAGCTCCGGATGAAGCGTCGGATCAAGCCCGGCCATCGGTCCCGCCACCTTTGTTGCCTCGTGAGTGTGGTTCACAGTCGTGCGTGTCTTCGTTGTTGACGGGGCCGCTGCTCTGGCAGGCGGTGCGGGGGCTTGCGGCGGCGGGGCGCTTGTCGCAACGGGCGTCGGCGTCGAACCTCCGCCGAATAGATTGGAAAGGTTATAGATCACCAGCCCGAGCACAACAACGCCCAGAACGGCGGCGATGGCGACCTTCTTCTTGTCTTCGGCTCCGATCTTCATAGCCATCAGCGTTCGCCCTCCGCCCTGGCTGTCTCTGCCTGTGCAGGCTCGCCTTCGTTCGCGGGAGGCTGCTCTCCCGGGTTCGTCCGCAGATACGTTGTGAGGCGGAGCCGCAGGTTCACTAGCCCGCCCTGCTGTCCGGTAAAGGTAAGCCCGTCGATGATGAAAAACACATGATTCTTGTCGCGTTCGAGATAGTTGATGAAGCGCATCAGCGCTGTGTAGTCACCGCTCAGGTTGGCGTCGATACGAAGCTCGGTCAGCGCGTCGGTCGCCGGCTTGGCGGTGTACTGAGCCCGGGTCAGCCGTACCTGGTTCTTTACGTACGCCTCGCCCAGCTCCTGGGCGATGGTCGAATAATTCGGCGCGATCCGTTGTTCGAAAAACTTCGCTCCGTCGTCGCGCGCCTCATCTACCTTTTGCGGCAGGCCCTCGAGATGAGCCATCTGTGCCTGCAGCTGCCGTCCCCTTATCTGGGCAGTCTGGTATTCCTCTGAATTCACCTGTGCGGCTGCATGGAATGCCAGCACCACCTTGGCGCCGAGGAAGAGCACCAGGCCACCCAACACCACCGCCCCGGCGATGTGCAGATTCAAGAGCGTAAAGAAGCGGCGAAGATCCTTCATTGTGCACCTCGCCGATTCGGAGGTGTAACCGGTGGGCCAGCCGGTCTCTGGTTACGCATATTTGGCGGTCCCGGCGGCCGCCTCTTTGGCTTTGTCTCGGCGTTCGGCTCCCCATCGCCGTTCTGAGGCTTTTCTTCAGCCGCCTTCGCTGACTTGTCGGCAGCCTTCTCGGACTTTTCTTCCTCCGCGCTCAGCGGCTTGTAGTCGGCCAGAATGTCGAAGTTGACCTGGATGGACGCATTGATCGGCTGTGCTCCCTGATTTGGCCCGCTCGTTGAGGTTGCCAATGCCTCGCCCGCAAGCCTTGGATGGGCAAAATGCCGCGATTTCTCCAGGTTGCGTACCAGTTCGACCGCCCGGTCGCGCGCCCCGCTCACTCGCAGCCGGATTGCCACTTCGCCGTCCGGAGATACCTCGGGCTCAATGCTCAGCACCTGTACGCCAGAGGGCAGCACCGTTTCGAGATCGGTCATGGTCGCCGTCCACGAAAATGCCTTGCGACGGAACAATGAGTTTAAAAAGTCGGATTGTGTCAGCACGGCGGCGTTCTGCGGCTGGCGCATGAGCGTCTGATAGCTCTGCTGCTGCTGCTCCAGATGATGCACGTTGCTCTCAACTGCCTGCACCCGCGCCGTCGAAGCCTCGGCCTTCTTTCGCTCAAAGCGCAGCAACAGCCATAAGGGAAGAGCAAGCAGGACGAAAGCCGCCATCAGGATGCGCAGTTGCTTGATGATCGACCGCACATCAACGTATGGCTTGCTCGCCAGATTGAGCGTAATCTTCATCGGCTTGCCAATGCCCCCGTTACGCCCGTGGCGAGGCCCTTGGGCATCGTGCCCATGACGCCTGTAGCCTGGCCGGCTACCAGGTCCCGCAGTCTCAGCCCATCGTCAAGTGCGATATTCAGCACCCGCTCGAACTCCTGGGCTCCGCCCGGCCCAACACAATACAGCACTTCCGGATTTGCCTGCAGCGTGTCTTCGAAATACGCGCGCGCCACCAGGACACATTGCGCCAATTCATCCTTCAGGACGTTTTCATCCTCAGCCAGAACTTCGGTGCGATGCAGCAGAAGTTCATTGCCGACCGCAATCGCCGTCGTGAGCGACTGGCCATTTCGGTTCACGACCAGTGCTGGTTCGTTTGTCGTGAGCGCAGCAAGTGACGCGAGCGTCGAGGGCAGGATCGCGCCGGGCTCGTATCCCGCGGCGCGCACTGCGGCTTCGTATTCAGCTCGCACCGGACCGGCCATTACCGTCACCAGCACGTGAGCCTGTTCGGTTGCCTGCCGCATCACCTGATAGCTCACCGCGGCATCATCCACTTCGAAGGGCATCAGCTTGCGCAGCCGGAAGCGGACGATCGGCAGCGCCTCCTGCGGCTTCGCCGGCAGGGTATCGAAATCGAGCATCAGCACGCGTACCGCTGCATCCGGAACAACCAGCGTAAGCTGCTTTTCCCGTGAGCTGACATCGTCGAGGGCTTTCCTGAGCGCCGTTTCTATTGCCACCCGGTCCACGAAGTTGTCGCCTGCCAGCTGAGGCTTTAAGGCTCCGCCGGGCAGGGGCGCAAAGCTCATCAGGGCCTGACCGTCCTTTTGCAGACGCGCTGCGATCACGCCCTCAGGCATGATTTCGCATGCCAGGTCCGGCCTGGCGTTCGTGTTGGCGGAAAGAATACGAAAGGGAATCGCCACTTCTAAGTTTGCTTTCCGATCACCATCGGAAGCTGCTCCTTCTTTGGACTTCGCTCTGTTACCGTGACGCCTCGATGAACGTTACCTTGTTGATTTCTTTCAACGTCGTCAGCCCACGCCGGACGCGATCAATTGCCGACTCGCGCAGGAACTTCATACCCTCTTGCTGTGCCAGGCGCCGCACCTCGGACGTCGGCTTCTTGTCGAGAATCATTTCGCGAATGGGGTCCGTAAGGTCGAGTAACTCGTGAATCGCCGTTCGCCCCCGATATCCGGTTCCGCCGCACTCGATGCATCCCGCGCCTTCACGAAACTCGAAATCCCGCCATTCTCCCGGATCAAGCCCACTCGTATGCAATGCTTCATCGTCGTAATGCACCGGACGCATGCAGTACTCGCAGATCGTCCGCACCAGCCGCTGCGCGAGAATACAGTTCAGCGCCGAAACAAAGTTGTATGCCTCGACGCCCATGTTCAAAAAGCGTCCCAGCACATCGACTACGTTATTGGCGTGGACAGTCGTGAAAACAAGGTGTCCGGTGAGCGCCGCGTTAATCGCAATCTGCGCCGTCTCCTGGTCGCGTATCTCGCCGACCAGAATCTTGTCTGGGTCGTGCCGGAGAATCGACCTCAGCCCGCGTGCAAACGTCAACCCCTTCTTTTCGTTTACCGGAATCTGCGTAATGCCGCGAATCTGGTACTCGACAGGGTCTTCAATGGTAATGATCTTGTCTTCGTCGCTCTTGATCTCGTTCAGCGCGGCATAAAGCGTCGTCGTTTTGCCCGAGCCGGTAGGACCTGTCACCAGCACCATCCCGTACGGCTCGGTGATATACCTCCGGAAGCGCCGCAGGTCCTCCTCATGGAAGCCGACCACATCCAGGGTCAGCTTACGGAACTTCTCGCTCATCGACTCTTTGTCGAGCACGCGGAGCACGGCATTTTCGCCATGCACCGTCGGCATGATCGATACTCGGAAATCGATCAGGCGGCCCTTGTAACGCACCCGGAAGCGTCCGTCCTGCGGAACGCGCCGCTCCGCGATGTCGAGTTCGCTCATGACCTTGATGCGCGACAGGATCGTCATGTGGTGCTCACGCGCAATCGGTGCCATTGCCAGTTGCAGCACGCCGTCAATGCGGTATTTCACGACCAATGAATCGTCATTCGTCTCGATGTGGATGTCGGACGCGCGCCGCTCGAGCGCGGTGAAGATCGTCGTGTCGACGAGACGGATAATCGGGCTGATGTCCTCCTCGGAGGTCAGCTTCTCGATGGAGATGGTCTCGTCGCTGTCGTCGTGCTCGGAAACCACGTCAAAGGTCATGCCCTCCGACGCTTCTTCCAGCACACGCTGTGACTGCTCGGTCTTCTTCAGCAGGTCTGTGATCTGCGACAGAGTCGCGACCCGGGTAATGATCTTCTGCCCAAGAATGGCACTGATCTCGTCGAGCACCATGAGACGGCTTGGATCGCTCACCGCGATAACCAGCCGCTCGCCGATCTGCTCCAGCGGCACAAAGTTGTAGCGGAACATCATGTCGACCGGAACGCGCTTCATCAGCTCATGCTGAATGCGGAAATGCTTCAGATCGACGAACTCGCAGCGATAGCGCTGCGCAAGGGCCTGCGCCCGCTCTGCCTCATTACTCTCAATCGGCTGTGCCAGTACTGGTGCCTGTCCCATAGAAAACCCTTAGTGCTGAAAGTTGCTCGCGTTCCCCAATGAAAATATCGGCAGGTACAACGCAATCAGGATGACCACCACCACAACGCCCATGATGATCAGGATCGCTGGTTCGATCAGTGACATCGCCGCCGTCAGCGCTGTCTGCACATCCTCTTCGAAGAACTCCGCGACAGAGTTAAGCATGCCCGGCAGCGCACCCGTCGACTCGCCTACTTCGATCATCTCGATCGACAGTGCCGGAAACACCTTTGTGCCCGACAGACTTTGTGCCAGGCCCTTGCCCTCACGCACGCTGGTCACGGACGAGAAGACTGCCTTCGCAATCCGCTTGCTGGCAATCGACCGCGCCGCCGTTTCGAGCGATGGAACCAGTGGCAGACCACCTTGGAGCAGCGTCGACAGCGTCCGCGCAAACAGCGCTACCTGGTACTTCAGCCAGATCATGCCGAACAGGGGCATTTTGATCCTTATGCCGTCGATCCGGTCCGCGCCGGACTCCGTCCTGCTCCAGCGATAGGCCAGAAATACGACGAGCGCCAGTATAGGCAACGCATAAAGCAAGTAGTGTTGCGCGCCATTGCCTATTGCCAGCATGGCCATTGTCAAAGGGGGCAGCTTCGTCCCGAGCTGGTCGTAAAGCGTTGCAAACCGCGGCACAACAAATGTGATTAAGAAAACAAACAAACCAAAAACCAGCGTAATCAACAGCATCGGATAGATCAGCGAAGCCTTGAGCTTCTTCGAAAACGTCAGCGAAACCCGCTGAAAATCGAGGTACCGCTTCAGAACCTCCTCTAGGTTTCCGCTTCGCTCGCCCGCCAGCAGCGTGGTCGTATAAATCACCGGGAAGCCGCCCTGCGCCTCGAACGCAGCCGAGATCGATTCGCCCGTCCTTACCCGTGCCGCTACATTCTGTAATTGGCCTGCAAATGCCGCATTCTTCTGGCTTTTCGCGAGCATCTCGAGCGATCCCAGGATAGGTAATCCGGCCCGGATCAGTGTCAAAAACTGTTGGTTGAAGATGATGAATGTTTCAAGCTTGGCCTTCTTCCGGCTTCCCGTCAGCCCGCGCGGCTTGACCGAGTAGACGTAATATCCCGCCTGCGTGAAGCGGCTGCGCAATTCGTCGGCGGTCGCAGCCGAGTGCACCTGTTGTTGCACACGCCCGCGCTCGTCGGCCAGCTTGATAACAAATTCAGCCATGGGAGGCTACTTCAGGGTACCAGTTCCCGCAGCCGATAGACGCAGCCGCCTCCCAAACCGTTCATCGCAAGTGCCAAATAGAAACTGCTTTAACGCCAGCGGGAAAGAGGCGGATTGTTGATGCCGAATCGAAGCCGAAATCCCTCTTCGTTCTGGCGGATGAAAAGCTGATGCCACAGGGGCCTAGTTCTGCTCCTGGTCGACGCTCAGGAGCTCCCGGTGTGCCCAGAGCCATTTCTCCTGCGCATGGAGCATTGCCACGGCTCGTTCCAGGTATTCGTCCACACTCTTGTAGAACCCACGCTGCACGTCCTCTCGGACGATCTCCTCCAACTCCGGTCTAAGCTTTATCGCCATGCATCGATCTTAGCGTTCCATGGGCATCGAGTCGCTGCTTTCGCGATTGTTTTCTGTGAGTTGCATATTACTTTTTGGCCGTTACCTCTCGGCAGTCCCCCAGCACCCGTGTGCTGGGAAGTTGGACGCAATGTTGGACAGTCATTTGTTCGCCGGCAACGAGCCGAGCTTCGCGATACGCCCGTCCGGACCCACCACCCACGGCAAGCTCAGCGCATTCCAGTTCCCAGTGTCCAGGGGAGTCCACGTCTTCCCGTCGTCATAGCTCACATCGGAGCCGTTGGTTCCGGCGGCGATCCACGCCTTGGCATCCGCATCCCACGCCACCGCGGAGCGATATCCATGCGGAGGCTTCTCCGCAGCCGTCCAAGTCTTGCCGCCATCCGCCGTCCACGCTGCCGTACTGGTAGATTCGTTCGGCTTCAGGTAGTCGCCTCCCACCGCAACCCAGTGCTGGCTGTCGCGCAGCGCCAGAGAGAACACTCCCGCCGCCGCGTTTTCCCTCGCAACCGGCACCTTGCCGCGCTCGAAAGTCCAGTGTTTCAGGCACTCCTCCGGATTGCTATGCGCCAGGCCCATCGTGCAATCGATCCCGCCCCGGAACACCAGCGCGCCTCCCTGGCCGCCTGTGCCAAACCACGGGGCCCATACCGGACCCATCACCGGTCCCGTCAACGCCATCGCGGAATTGCTTGCCGCAAACGCCCCGCGTCTCTGGCCTCCCGCATCCAGGTCCGCCGTCTGAATCGGCGTCCACCCGCCCCCACTATCCTCTGTCCGCAGAAGAACAAAGTGCCCGTTGACCGGATCTCCCAGCACAAATCCATTCTTCCAGTCCGAGAACACCACCGCATCCCAAAACCCATCCTTATCTGGATTCGTAAACAGCAGCTTCCAGCTCGAACACCCATCAGTCGTCTTGTACAGCCGCGACAAGTCCCCCGGCCCGGAAGACATCACAATCGCGGTCTTCTCGTCCCACGCCCAGATGCCTCGAAAATCTAGCTTCTCTGCCCCCGGAGGCATCGCGCAGCTCTGCCACATGTAACCGCCGTCTTCCGTCCGCAGAACAGTTCCGTTTGTGCCGCTCGCCCACGCCACCCCACCGCCCACGGCATGAATCCCGCGCAGACTTGCCTTCGTCCCGCTCACCTGCATCACCCACGGCCCGGAGGTCTGGTCCTGCGCAAAAAGCAAACTTGTGGAGAGAATCACAAAGGCCGCGAAGATTCGCTGGAGAAGGGTGTGGTTAAGGGTCGGACTCATGTCGAAATCATATCGAGGGCAACTCGCGCCGAAGGCGCGACCACCTGGACAGCCAGTCCTTACACCGGCGGCAGCCCATCCACAACTTTCACACCCGCCGGCGCATTGAATACAAAGTCCGAATCCGGCGCCGCGGCGTTTGGCTTCTCATCGGCGAACACAAACGCGTTCGTGATCCCGTCCGTCTCCTCGACCTTCATCGACCGGATGACGCCATCTGCTGTAGCTGCCAGGCTGAAGCCTGCCACGCGCTTCTCGAGCCCCTTGGGAATCCCCGTCAATAGATACGTCCCATCGGCCTGCGGAGCAGCCTGCAGACCAGTCAGCTCCTGTTCCAGCTTGGCGTGCCCCAGCAACAGCCGCAGCGGAGATCGCATGTCATCCAGCTTCTTTATTGGTACCCGCTGCACTTCCGTGTCACCCGGCGAGTAGAAATACCCGTACTTGCCGTCGAGCACAAACAGCTTTCCCGTGGGCTGCGAATACGTCCAGCGCATCTTGCCCGGCTTCTTCAGCAGGAGCACGCCCGCTTCCTTGCGGTTCATGCCCATGCCTTGATATGTCTGCGTAAACTGCACTTCGAGCGAGTGCAGAGAGTTGTAG
>Ga0335083_10003552_pt1 | contig 20143 bp, 17 predicted proteins | sample Lox_Sample_42_FD_206716 | JGI IMG/M metagenome (GOLD analysis project Ga0335083, IMG submission 206716) | Soil microbial communities from Loxahatchee National Wildlife Refuge, Florida, United States - Lox_Sample_4.2 | ecosystem: Environmental > Terrestrial > Soil > Wetlands | place: USA...
GCAACTCTGCGGGCCGCCGGTCCTTCCGAAGGAGTGCGGCTTCGGCTGAGCGGACCGTGGCCCCCTGACGAATTCATTGCCTCTCCAGATGCATCTCGATAGGCCGCAAGAGGCAGGAGAGTACGCTTCGCTGTTCTCTCCCAATCTCGTCCTGTGTCGAGGGTGATGATTTTGATATAGCGCTTGCTATACCACGGGGGAGGTTCCGATTCGAGAGTGCAGGTGCGGCGCCCGCCTTCGGTTGGATTCCTCAGCCGGCTCGCGTACCATGGGTCTGGTCCCGGTTACGGGTCTATGAAGCGAGTTCTCACCGCGAATCTACTCTTTTTCCTAGCGCTCATCTTGTTGGCGGTACAGCCGGCGCCAGTGAATGGCGAGCCCCAGCCAGCTCCCGCCAAGAACGCGCAATCGTCCACAGCGACTGCCCCGAACGGAACCGGACAGTCGCAACTCCCCCCGGACTATTCACAGGAAGCCTTCGTGATTGAGCATGCCCGCCAGGCGATACGCTACGAAAACGACGGTACCGGCCGCGAGCAGCTTGACATGACAATTCGGATCGTCAGCGAGGCTGGCGTCCAGGCACTGGGCCAGTTGAAGATTGGCTACAGCGCCTCGAGCGACATGCTGGACGTTGTGTATGTACGGGTCCACAAGCCAGACGGGAGCGTCGTTACTGCGCAGGAATCCGCGATGCAGGACCTGACCACTCCCAACGCTCCCGTGTACACCGATTACCACGAGAAGCACGTCAGCGTTCCGTCACTGCGTCCCGGCGACATCCTCGAGTATGAGGTGGTCCGGACGATCGTTCACCCTCTGGCGCCGAATCAATTCTGGGCGAATTACACCTTCACAGAGAATTCCGTGGTTCTGGACGAGCAGTTGGAGATCAATGTACCCAAAGCCCGGCATATTAAGATGAAGACCAAGCCGGGCTACGATCCCAAGGTAACGGACGAAGGCGACCGGCGCATCTACCGCTGGGCGCGTTCCCACCCCAAGGATCAGACCCCAATCGGGAAGCGACCACGGCCGCGCAACGATGCGAGTCAGGTCCCTTCAGTCCAACTGAGCACTTTTGAAAGCTGGGACGAGTTGGGCGCGTGGTATGCATTTCTGGAACACGAACGGCGCCAGCCTGATGAGGCGACAAAAGCTAAAGCGGCCGAACTGGTTCGGGACAAGACAGACGACATGGAGAAGGTCAAGGCCCTCTATGATTACGTCTCGCGTGACATCCGTTATGTAAGTCTGTCGTTCGGGCTGGGGCGTATCCAGCCTCACGCTGCCGGCGAGGTCCTGGCCAACGGGTACGGCGATTGCAAGGACAAGAATACGCTCCTGGCTGCGCTATTGCAGTCACTGGGAATCGAATCCTCTTCGGTGCTGATCGGGGTGGAGCGCAAACTCGATCCGGATGTGCCCTCTCCGTCGCAGTTCGACCATGTGATCACCCGGGTTCCGGTCGGGGGCAAAGAGATCTGGCTCGACAGCACCAGTGGTGTCCTGCCTTTTCGTATGCTCATGGAGCCAACCCGTGACAAGGAAGCACTGCTGATCTCGCAGGACGGGAAGTCCGGCCTGGTGCGGACACCCGCGGATCTTCCGTTTCAGCCGTTCGACCAGACTCAGGTGACGGCCTCGCTGAATGACAACGGAAAACTCACCACACAGGTATCTGCCACCATGCGCGGCGATCGTGAAGTGGCCTTCCGTTTTGCCTTGCGCCAGGTTCCAGGCACGCATTGGAAGGAGCTCTTCAGCGCCATGATGCAACGTGCGGGCATGAAGGGAGCGGAGATCAGCAACCTGCAGGTCAGCGATCCCAGTGATACGGACAATCCTCTGCACATTGCGCTGGAGGCCTCAGCCAGTAACTTCTTCGACTGGTCGGCGCGCGAATCGAAGATCAAGCTCCCTTTCATGCAGATGAGCCTGGGCGGGGAGCCCGGCGTGGATGACAGCGAGAAGACTCCGGAAAAAATAATTAAGCTGGGCGCGCCGTCGGACACCCAAGTTGAGGTCCGGCTCAAGGTGCCTGACAAGTTTACCGTCAGCGCGCCGATTGGCGTGGAGGTTCGCCGCGATTACGCTCAGTACCACTCCACCTACAGGGTGGACGGCGATCAGCTTACCTCGACTCGTGACCTGAAACTGCTGGTCCGCGAGTTGCCCTACGAGCGCATGCAGGACTATGCGGCCTTCCAGCGCGCGCTTGCCTCCGATCAGGCGCAGGACATCGTCTTGGAGAACAAGTCACCGGGCGTGGCGGGTGTATCACCCAATACCTCGACCGGCGATTTGTACGAGTCGGGTGTGCAGGCGCTGAAGAACAACAACCTTCAGTTGGCGGTTGACCTGTTTCAACGCGTGGTACAGCAGGAGCCGAAACACAAAACGGCGTGGAACAATCTCGGCCGTGCCTACTTGGGGCTCAACGACAACCCGAAAGCGATTGCAGCATTCGAAAAGCAGACCGAGATCGACCCTTACGACCAATATGCCTACACCAATCTTGGACTGGCATACGGAGCAGAACTGAAATACGACGAAGCCATCAAACAGTTCCAGAAGCAGATCGAAATCAATCCGCTCGACCCCTATGCGCATGCTGGCCTGGGTGATGTGTACGTCAAGCAGAAGAAGTTTGCTGAAGCCATACCCGAGTTGGAGAAAGCGGTAACCCTCCAGCCGCAGAATGCCCTGCTGCAGATCTCGCTCGGGCAGAGTTACATCGCCACCAATCAGACCGAGAAAGGGATGGCCGCCTTTGAAAAGGCCATCAGCCTGGCGCCGGCGGCGGTTACCTGGAACAACATCGCGTTTTCGCTGGCGGAACAAAATGTGCAACTGGAGCGTGCCGATAACTATGCAGATGCGGCCATCAATACAGTCGAAACCCAACTGCGCGATGTCAACCTGGACAATTTGCGCTTCCAGGATTTGGGCACGGCGAGTTTCCTGTACGACATCTGGGACACCAAGGGTTGGATTGAATTCAAGCGCGGGAACCTGGACCTAGCGGAGCAGTATATCCAGGCAGCATGGCAAGCCAGCGGAAGTGGCAACATCGGCGAACATCTGGGCGAGATCTATGAGAAACGAGGCGATCGCGACAAGGCCATCCATTATTACGTTCTCTCGCTGGCTGCCGGCCTGCCCAGTGACGACGCGCGCGCTCGCTTGACTGCCCTTGGAGTCAATAAAGGTGTTGATCAGATGGTCGAGCAGGCCCGCAAAGAGCTGGAACAGCAACGGACGATCTCACTCAACAAGTCGGCCCAGGGAACGGCGGAGTTTAACTTGCTCATATCTCCCGCCAAGGTCGAGCAGGTGAAGTTCCTCAGGGGAGACGACACGCTGAAAGATTTCTCTCAACTCATTCAAGGCAGCGGCGTGGAAATGAAATTTCCCGCGACTACATCGGTGCACCTTCCACGGCGTGGGGTGCTTACCTGCGGTACCAACAAGGCGGCGCCGGCAAAGAGTGTAAAGACTGCCAGGAAGAATGCCACGATCATGATATCGGAAAAGCCGCAGGCGGTTCCGGGCCCATGCACGTTGGAACTGCGTCCCGCCATCACAGTGCGCACCCTGGAATAGAATGTAGCTGGTGAGGACAAAGCCATGGCCGATTTACGCTATCCGATTGGCAAGTTTGAATGGATTCCGCCGGAGAATGACGAGCAGGCGGCCAAGCGCCGTCTGCACTACACTGACGTCCTCGCCAAGCTGCCGTCGGACATGCGGGCGGCGGTCACCGGACTGAGTCCGCAGCAGCTTGACACTCCGTACCGCCCCGAAGGCTGGACCGTGCGCCAGGTTGTGCATCACGTGCCCGAGAGCCACATGAACGCCTACGTGCGACTCAAGCTGGCGCTGACGGAAGACAATCCGACCATCAAGCCGTACGACGAGAAAGAGTGGGCCGAGCTTCCGGATGTTCGCATCACCCCCATTGAGGTGTCCCTGCAACTGCTGGAGGCGTTGCACGCGCGGTGGGTGGATACTGTGCGCTCCATGCGGCCATCTGATTTCGCCCGGACACTGGTTCATCCCGAGCGGGGGAGCATGGCCCTTGACGAGTTGCTCGCCATGTATGCGTGGCATTCGGCACACCATACGGCGCACATAACTTCCTTGCGCCAGCGTATGGGATTGAACTAGCGGAGCCTGGAATCAGGTCGAGTTCCGCGCCCGACTCCGCTTAGTCCCCGAGGAATGGCAGCAAGTTCGCGTTGATCTCGTCCTCGAGGATCGGACACATGCCGTGCGGTGCGCCAGCTACGCTACGCGTGTCGCGCTCTTGCGGCGATTCAATTTCGCGCTTTGCAGTGGAGATGGTCTAATAAACCAATGAGTGATGTGATTCAGATCGTGCCCGCGCTAGTTGGCATGCTTGTTGCCATTATTCTCATCATAGCCCTTTTCCAACTGTTCGCCATTCGGAAGTCACTGGAAAGGCTGGTCAATCAGAGGCAAACGCCGTTTCAGCAGGCGCGATCTGACGCTGAGGACCAATTCCTACCAGCCAGTCGCGGGGCAATGGTCAGCCCGCCGACAGCTCCGCCTCCCATTCAGCAGGCGCGGTTCGAAGAGGTGGCACAGCAAACCCCACCCGTGAGCCGCCTCGCGGTGGCCGGCCCACCTCCTCCGCCTGTGCCAGTCCAGCAGATGCGACGCGAAGAGGTCTCGGGTCAGCTTCCCTTGGGGGAAGAGGCCGCAGAACCAACCCTGCGGTCAAAGGAATCCTCAGGAGAGGCTTTGCCGACCTACTCCACTCCTACGGCCAGCCCGCAGCCGTCCGCTCCGACCCAGCCCAAGGTGAATCGTTTACCTTTGCTGATCGGCATTGTCGTAATGGTATTTGCCGTCGGATTCCTCATCTTCATGATTCTTCATTCAAAGTAGACGATAAGCATTGGTGACGGGACTGGCAGTCGCATGCTCCATCGAGCTACGTGGCACGGCCGGCTGATGTCCGTTGCTTCTTGCTTCCTCTTGAAGCCGCATTCTTCGCGGACGCTGCGGCTTTCGCAGCTTGTGTGGCCGCCATCGGCAGGTCCTTCATCTCAGCAGCGCGCCATAAGTACCAACTGGCTACGCTGCGGTAAGGACGCCAGCGCTCGCCGTAGGCCAATAGCTCTTTAGGCTTGGGCAGTTCGGCGAGCTTCTGCATCTTCGCGAAGCCTTTGCGGATGCCGTAATCGTCCACGGCCAGCACGTCGGGACGCCCCAAACGGAAGATGAGCAGCATCTCGACCGTCCAGCGGCCGACGCCGCGAACGCTGTCGAGACGTTCGACCAGTTCTTCGTCCCTCATGCGATGAGCCTGCTTTACCGTTGGCACGGTGCCGTCGAGCGTCTTGGCGGCAAGGTCGCGGATGGCCAGCATCTTGGCGCGCGACAGCCCCGCCGAGCGCAGCCGCTCCTCGGTTGTCGCCAGAATTTGCTCGGGTGAGGGAAAACCGTCCACCAGGCCACGCCGGGTACGGATGCGCTTAGTGTTTTCGGGAAACAGCGCCTTCACGCGCGCAGTGATGGTAGCCGCGACCTTGCCGTTGAGCTGTTGATAGATGATCGACTCCAGCAGCGCTTCGAAGATGTTCTGCGCAGTGTCCGGCTGCAGACGGCAGGGGCCGGAGCGGACGATGATGCGAGCCAGTTTGCGGTCAACTCGGGAAAGGTGTTCGCAGGCAGCAGTGTGGTCGGTTTTCTTGGGCATAGTTAGCAGCCAGTCGGCTTGCATATCGATGCAGGCGAGCTAGTCTTCGTTCCAGAAACTGATCACCGACAACCAGCCACTGACCACCGGCTACTGGCCGCTGACTTCTCCCTCCAGCGCCATGAGCGTTTCATTATCCACCTTCCACTTCTCCAGGATGCGGAGGATGACTCCCGTGCGGAAGCCGGCCCGCAATAGCATGCGAAATACGCGCGCTGCCTGCCTTTGGTCAACTAGCTTCGCAATGCGCTTGCGCCGGAGATATTCGCGCGCCAGTTGCTCCTCATCGACATCGCTGTAGGCCACACCCACGACGCTGTCAATGATATCGCCATGTACGCCCTTGGCCTTCAGGTCCTGCACCACGCGCATGCGGCCGAATTTATCATTCTCCTTGCGAAAGCGGGCGTAACTCTCGGCGTAGCTGGTGTCGTTCAGGTAGTGATGCATCTTGAGCCGCGCGACTACTACCTCGACCAGGAGCTCTCCATGCGGCTGGTCGCCGACGCGCCGCCGCATCAGGCGCTTGATTTCCGCCACCGTGCGCATCTGCCGGGCGAGGGCCCCAATGGCGTATTCGTAAAGAGATTCCTCGTCGTAAGTTTTCTGCGTGCGCTTGAAGGGCATGAGGAATTTTAGCAACTAGCAATTCGCGACCAGCAGCTAGTAAGTCGGAAGCCCCAGCCGCGGAACGCCTTTTGCGCGCCCGATCGGTCCCGCAGCCTCCGGCTAGTTGCTTGTCGTTAATTGCTACTTGCTGCCGTCCGTTCCATATCGGGCATCACATCCACCCTGTGACGGCTGTGCTTGCGCCGATTTCCAGCGCGACTACACTGAGGCCAGATAGAGCACACCGGACCGGGCGTCCGGCACGCGCCACTTTTGCAGGAGGCCAATATGCACCTCAGCAAGGTTAAAGCGTTCCTTGATGCGAACGCGGTGAAATATGTCGTCATCTCTCATTCCAAGGCCTACACAGCGCAGGGGATTGCGGCGGTTGCCCACGTCTCCGGCAAAGAGCTGGCCAAGAGCGTAATTGTAAAGCTTGATGGCGCTCTGGCTATGGCCGTGCTGCCGGCGTCGTATCAGGTGGACTTGCAGGCTTTGAAGAAGGCCACCGGCGTAAAGGAAGCGGAGCTGGCCAGCGAGCGCGAGTTCAAACAGCACTTCCCGGATTGCGAGACTGGAGCGATGCCTCCGTTCGGGAACTTGTACGGGATTCCGGTGTACGTGGACGAGACTTTGACGGAGGACAAGGAGATCGCCTTCAACGCTGGTTCGCACTATGAGCTGATCAAGATGGCTTACGCTGATTTTGAGCGGCTGGTGGGTCCGGAGGTCATGAGCTTTTCGTCCGCGAGGGCGGCCGCGGTCCTGGTGTAGTCAAGCTCGACCGGCGGGGCGGCACACGTCCCATTATCGGACACTCGTGTGCCAAAGTGTGTCGCTTCGCCGCGTCGCATACGCAGCGTTGACGCTTCCCGGCGATTACTGCCTCAGCATGGGGTGTCTCAATGCCATTGAAGAGCTGGTCGAGGCAGCGGTTACTTTTGCCCAATCGAAAAGCTGTCCTTCTATGCGTGTGTTCGCGTGAACTGACGAACCCTCCAGCTCGCGCTGAATCGTGATCAGCATCTGTCCGGCGAGGCTGAACATGTCGGACGGAATCTCGCAGATCAGCATGCAGCCCTCGGACGCCTGACGGACGTCCTTTACCTCGTATCCACCCCTGGCCAGAGCGCACAAAGCCGATACTAATGACCCGCCCCACCGGCTGGCGATAGCTCTGCGAGCGCGTCTTGCCGGTGTGGATGCCAAGGCGCCCATAAACATCCTGCATGACTCCCATGATTGGGCCCAGCGAGACCGGAGATTGTAAGATCTTGCCGAACGAGTCGGCGAATTGCTCGCCCGTCATGCGCGACGTGGCGGGCTGTTGCTTAACGAAAAGGTCGCGGACCTCCGGATTGTGAAGTAGCTTTTCGTAGCCAACTTCGTTTTGCCAATCCGCGGCCGGCGTCGGCGGTGCTGGTTGAGATTTTCCTGCGCCGGCGTGCAGTGGGGCGCCACAGTTCCAGCAGAATTTCCCAGTAGCTTCCTTTCCACACTGGGAACAAAACATGCCTGGATTTACCTCCTCGGTCGGCCTGTTCAAGTATCCATTTCCGGGACCCCGAAAAAGAGAGGCGAGGAGGTCGCGTCGCGCAAAAGCCAAAGGCCCGCTCGCGCGGGCCTTTGATGCTGATCTTCTGCTGCTCTAGCGCTTCACCGACTGTGCCTCGGGGGCATCCTGCTGGGCGGTCAGGCGGGCGTTGTTGCGCTGGGCGATGACCTTCTTGGCATTCTCGGCCAATTGCCTGGCCTGGGGCATCAGGTCGAGCGCTTTTTGTACTTCAGGGTCGCCCTCAGCGTGGACGCGCATTCCTTCCTGCTGACCAAATTCGTTGATAAACAACTCGGCCTTGATGTTGGTACGGATCCAATCGCCGTTGTCGGCCAGCTCTGCCTCGGTAAAGGCAATCTTCTGATCATCGAGGAACTTGCGGAATTCCTGCATTACCGCCTCATCCACCTCAAACTGCTTGTTCACCTTGTGGTTGATGACGTAATGCTTTGCGAAGTTGAAGAAGGCGTATTTCTCCAGCAGCGTGTCCTGGAATTTATTCGTTTTCGGGAAGGCTAGCTTCACATCCGGCGTGATTCCACCGCCGCCATATACCATCCGGCCGCTATCAGTTGACTTCACCTCGTGGTTCGTCGTGGGGACATCAGCATTATCGCGATCGTTGTAGTAGTAGTCGTAAAGCGAGATGTTGCTGTAATCGCGCTGAATGAGGCGTCCACTGGGCGTGTAGTACTTGGCGGTGGTCAGCGCCAGTCCGGTGTTTTCCGACAGCGGATAGACGGTCTGCACCAGACCTTTGCCGAAGGTTGTTTCCCCGGCGATCAGCCCGCGATCATGGTCCTGAATGGCGCCGGCGACAATTTCCGCCGCTGAGGCTGTACCGCGATTCACCAGCACCACCAGCGGATAGTCCTTGCCGCCGTTGCCGTGGGCCGCTTTGTAGACCTTCTCTGTCGACGCCCGCCCCTTGTGGGAAACGATGACTTGTCCCTTCTTCAGGAACTGGTCCGCGACGCCGACGCCTTCGCTCAGCAACCCGCCGGGATTCTGCCGCAGGTCGAGAATCAACCCCTTCAGGTCACCCATTTCGTCCAGCGCCTGCCTGAGTTCATGCTCGGTTGTCTCCTGGAAGCCGGAGATATGCACGTAGCCGATGCCCGGGCGGATCATGAAATGCACATCCACGCTGTAGCGGGGAATCTCGTCGCGCACTACAGTGAAGTCGAGCGGCTTGTCGGAGCCCTCGCGCAGCATAGTGATTTTGACAGTCGTGCCTTTGGGGCCTTTGAGCAATTCGGCCACATCGCTGGTGCTCATGTTATCGGTCGGCTTGCCGTCCACCGCGATGATCACGTCACCTGGGCGGATGCCCGCGCGATAGGCCGGCGCACCGGCAAAAGGAGCAATCACGATGACCCGGTTGTTGCGCGGTCCAACCTGCATACCCACGCCGTAGTACTTGCCGCGCTGCTCCTCGCGCAGGGCGGCGTACGACTTGGGGTCGAAGAAGTTGGAGTGCGGGTCAAGTACCCGCAGCATCCCCGGAATCGCTCCGTTGTAGATGGCCTTGTCGGGATTGACCGGTTCGGCGTAGTTCTGCTGCACCACGTCGTACACGTCACTGAAACTGCGGAGGCTTTCACGGATGTCGCCGTCGCTTCCGGAAGTCGCACTGGAAGTTAGTCGCTGGCCAAAGAGCATGCCAACGCAACCACACGCGAGAATGACAACTAAGACGAGAACAGCGGAGCGACGCGAGCTACCTGCCATGTGAGTTTCCTTCGGCTGGCCGGAGATATTTCTTCAAAGAGCGCACCGGTACGGGGAATATTCGCAGTATAGCATGTCTTCTCGCGGCTTCCGGGGCGCCAAATCTCAGCCCAACTGTTCGATGCATCAACCTCAGCACCGGGTGCGAAATCAGTCCGGACCGCGAGGTAAGAGACGGTGCAACAGGAGGTTGGTGAGCGGAAAAAGGCTCAGCCGCTATGGTCGCGTGGCGACCTGATGGTTCCGGGTGGCATCTATTCAAACAGGTATAATGTCCGCCATGAGCTCCGGCTACCAACCACCCCACTTCGAGAATCCCGAATCCGGCAAGGAGCGCTTCGACAACCTCGCAGGCTCAGACCAGAGCCGCGCGGGCATCCTGCGCGCCACCTTCGGCGAACAGCAGCACGAAGGTGTGATTCTGGCGTCCCTGGATGCCGTCGTGAACTGGGTGCGCAAGAATTCCATCTGGCCGATGACATTCGGGCTGGCCTGCTGCGCCATTGAGATGATGTCTATGGGTGCATCACGCTTTGATATTGCGCGCTTCGGCGCCGAGGTGTTCCGACCCTCGCCGCGTCAATCGGATCTGATGATTATTGCCGGCCGCGTCTCGCAGAAGATGGCGCCGGTTATCCGCGAGCTCTATATGCAGATGCCCGAGCCGAAGTGGGTCATCTCCATGGGCGCGTGCGCCACCTCCGGCGGCGTCTTCCAAAACTATGCGTTGGTGCAGGGCGTCAATCAGTGGATTCCGGTGGACGTCTATGTGCCCGGCTGCCCGCCCCGTCCGGAGCAGCTAATTTACGCCATCATGCTGCTGCAGGAGAAGATCAAGAACGATCGCGGCTCCTTCCGCAGGGCGCTGAATCTGGAAAAAGCCTGAAGCAATGATCAGTTGCTCATCCTCAGTTGTCAGTGGCAATCTGTGGTGAATCCCGCCCCCCGAATTCCCATCCAATCCTGAGCGCATGACCGACCAGCCCCCCATGAAGATCGGCATTACCTGCTACCCGACTTACGGCGGTAGCGGTGTGGTCGCCACTGAGCTGGGGCTGGAGCTGGCGGAACGCGGGCACGAGGTGCATTTCATTTCCTACTCGCAGCCTATCCGGCTGACCCAGCCGCTGCCCAACATCCACTATCACGAGGTGGAGGTCTCCCGCTATCCGCTCTTTGAATACCCGCCTTACGACCTGGCGCTGGCCACACGTATGGCGGAGGTGGCAGAGATTTACGACCTGGACCTCTTGCACGTGCACTACGCCATCCCCCATTCGGTGAGCGCGCTGCTGGCGCGGCAGATGCTAAGTTGCGACCATGCCCGGAAGAGCCGCAGACTCCCGTTTGTCACCACGCTGCACGGCACGGACATCACGCTGGTGGGTTCCGATCCGTCATACCTGCCAATTACGCGCTTTTCCATCGACCAGAGTGACGGCGTGACCTCCATTTCCGAATATCTACGGAAACGAACGCTCGAAGTCTTCGAAGTGCAGACGCCCATCGCCGTGATTCCCAACTTTGTGAACTGCGATCTTTATCACCGCACGCCGGAAGTGATGCAGCATCGCACGGAATATGCCAAACCGAACGAGAAGATCCTGGTACACCTGTCGAACTTCCGCCCGGTGAAGCGTCTCCCCGACGTCATCGAGATATTCGATCGTGTTCAGAAGGAAATTCCAACGCGCCTGGTGCTCATCGGCGACGGGCCGGAGCGCTCACGCGCCGAGTGGCTGGCGGTCAACAAAGGCATCCACAACAAGGTGGATTTCCTCGGCAAGCAGGACCGCATTCACGAAAAGCTTCCCGTGGCCGACGTGATGCTGTTGCCCAGCGAGCTCGAGTCTTTCGGCCTGGCGGCGCTGGAAGCCATGGCTTGCGAAGTGGTGCCTATCGCAACCAATCGGGGTGGTGTGCCTGAGGTCATCGAGCATGGCAAAACGGGCTTCCTTGCGGAGGTGGGCGACGTGGATACCATGGCGAATTTCGCGATCGAGGTTCTGTCCGACGAGGCAAAGCTGAAGCAAATGGCCAAAGCAGCGCGTGCCAGCGCCCAGGCGCGCTTCTGCGCTAGCAAGATCATTCCCATGTACGAGCAGTTTTACCGCGAGGTGCTGGAGCGCGCCTCGTAAATGGCCCCCGCGACCGAGCCGCCCATCTCCTCCGCCTGCAATACCGGCAGAACCAGCCGTACCAGTGTTCCGCGTCCCGGCTTGCTCTCAATTGTGATTCCGGCAGCATCGCCATACACCACCTGCAGACGCTCGGTGACATTCAGAATGCCGATTCCCATTCCCGGAGTTCGGCTCGTCCCCGTTACCGGCATGCCGACGCCGTCGTCCTCGACTTCAAGCACCACCCGGCGGTCTGCGTTGCGGCTGCGAATGTAGATGGTTCCGGCATCCAACTTCGCAGAGAAGCCGTGCTTGACGGCGTTTTCCACTAGCGGCTGCAGGATCATGCTGGGCACAAGCTGTTCCAGCGAAGCGGACTCCAGTTCCTTAACCACCTTCAATTTATCGTGTCCAAAGCGCGCCACTTCGATGTCAAGGTAGTCGTCTAGGAACTCGACCTCTTCCCGCAACGGGACAAAGGAATCACTCTTGCGCAGCAGGCGGCGCAGAATATTGCCCAGCTTCACGATCATCTCGCGTGCCGAATCGGGATCGCGGCGCACCAGCGAGGAAATCGAGTTCAGCGTGTTGAACAGGAAGTGGGGATTGATCTGGCTCTGCAGGGCTTCCATGCGCGCCTGCAATAGCAGCCGCTCCTGCTGCTCCAGCTTCATTTCAATGCGCACGTTGTTCAACACCTTCAGCGCAATGGCGACCGCCATCACTGTGCCCGCGTAAATGGCGAGAGTGACCCAGAGACTATCGGAGTCAAGCGCGAAGATGCGGCGGGGAAATGTGCGATGCAGGTGGATGCGGACGAATTCCAGGCCGAGAATAAGGAAGAAGAACGAAGTCTGCCAGTCAATGAACGACTTGCGGATGTTCCGCCGGATCCAGCGATAGATGCTGAGATCGAACAGCGGAGAGAACGACCAGATGGCTTCGCGATCGGAGGCGACAAAACGAAGGAAGCCGGCCAGAAATCCGGCGAGGACGTTCACCGGCAGTGTAAGCCACTCGCCAAGAAACAGTGCGGGAAGCGAAACCAGCGCGCCTCCAGCCGCTCCGGCAAGCCTGCCGCCAATGACCCCCATCAGGATGGCGCCTTCAAAGCTGATGTCGGCGGCTAAGAAGTTGCGCACCCAGTGGCGTATCAGCACCCCCAACAGGATGGGCGTGCTCATGATGCAGACCAGCTCTAGCTTCTCGGCCAGGGTGCGCTCCTCGCGGAACAGCAGCACGCGGAAGCGCCGCGCACGCACCAGCACGCTGCTGATGGCCGCGGCCACGCCCAGCCGGATCAGCACAGTGACGAGAATGAGGCGGGTGTCCATCGTCAGTGGCTAGCGGTCAGTAGCGAGCGGCTAGTGGAGAGAGTCAACGTCGGCTGGTTCCTTCAGCACCCGAATGGCACGCCTCGACCGCGTTTTTCTATTCGCTGTCCACTGACCACTATAACGCTAGCCGCCTGCCGCAGCTTGGCAGAGGGGCGGTCGCAGGTAAAAGGAGCAGCACGCACCGGTACTTCCACTTTTCGAACGATTTTATGCGCAAATAATCTAGTTGTTCCCTTGTTATAGAAGTTTGAACTCAAAGGGATCGAAAAGTTGGCAGAAATTAACTTTGCCGGTCGTCGAATTGTAGGCGACAAAGAATGGGTACGCTACGGGCGACCCGGATGAGCCATAGCGGAACGGCATGAAGTGGCTCCAGCCAGGGTCCCAGGCGCCTTTCCACAGGATATCGAAGCCAGCGCCACCATTCTGAATGCGATTGACAGTCGCGGCGCCGGTCGTCGAATTGTAGGCGATGAAGCGATTAGTATCAAAACTGTCAAAAAGGGAATCGTCATCGTAAACGGTTTGGTAGGGCATGAAATGGCTCCAGCCGGTGGCCCACGTACCGCCAAAGAGGAAGTCGGCGCCCAGGCCGTCTGCGCGAACGGAATTGACAGTCACGGCGCCAGTAGAAGAGTTGTAGGCGATGTAGCCGCTGCCGCTGGAACCGAATTGGAAGGGCATGAGATGGCTCCAGTTGGGAGCCCACTTGCCTTTCGAGAGGATATCGGAGCCAGCGCCATCAGCGCGAATGCGGTTGAAAGTGGCTTCGCCGCTAGAAGAGTTATAGGCGATGAACCCTGAGGCGCATGGCATTAGGTGGCTCCAGCCAGAGGCCCATGTGCCTTCAAAGAGGATCTTGAACTCTGCGGTAAGTTCGGGAATGCGATTGAAAGTCACGGCACCGGTGGAAGAGTTGTAGGCGATGAAGTATGAGTCCGTTGTTGAGAAGGGTGAGAAGAACATTAGTTGGCTCCAGCCAGTAGCCCAGAATTCATTCAAGAGAGTCGCGGATCCCGAACACGTCACCGGTACGTTTGGTTCGAAATCTTTTGGTAAGCCGAGGATTTCTACGGTGTCAAAATGAACTTGCCCTGTCCAGCGGTTGTAGATTATGAAGTAGGGGGCCCAGTCTTCGGATTGGTAGGGTATAAGGTGGCTCCAACCAGGGGCCCAGGTACCTTGCCACATGCAGACTTGCCAGATCGGGATCAATTAGGCTATCTCCCCTCAATTGTGCTCAACACCCTTCTACAATCTTGCTGCTGTCTTTGCAACGTATGGTTCGCAGTTCCGTTTTCGACCGCCACATCTTCTTTTTGCGACTATTGCAAATTTCTCTTGTGACCGGCGACGGCGCCAACCAATCGTCAGTTCCAAGCCGAAGGAGATGCAGCGAGCGGCCCATCTGCATTCAACCCAAGTCCTTCACTGCCTGCCGCAGCGCCTCCTCTGCGCGAGCAGCATCCGGCGCGCCGCCCTGCGCCATGTCACGATTGCCGCCGCCGCGCGTACCCAACCGCTGCACCGTGTCCTTCATCAACGCACCCATGTTATTCGATAGCCCACTCGTCTGCGCGAAGACGAGCGACGGCTGTGAACCTCCGCAGCCAAGCAGCGCGACCGCAGTCCCAATCTTGGTCAGCTTCTGCGCCAGCATCTTGATGAAGTTGAGATCGCGCTCCGGGAAGAACTGCACCACAATCTTGTATGCGCCACGGTCGAGCGCTGACTGCAGCATCTGTTGTGCCTGCAGCTCCGCGACTTCCTCCAGCAGGCGATGCTGCGCCTTCTGCGCCGTCTTGATTTCCTCCAGAGACTTGCGCACCTGCTGCGGCACTTCCCAGATGTGGGTGGAAAATATTCCGGCTGCGTCGGTCAGCGTCTGGAAATCACGCCGCGCCGTGCGCACGGCGCGCAGGCCACAGACAAATTCCACGCGCACGCCCTGCTTCACCTTCTCGGTCTTGCGCAACAGAACGCAGCCAATCTGGCCGGTGCTGTGCACGTGCGTGCCGCCGCAGGCGTTCAAATCGAAATCGTGGACGTCAATCAGTCGCAGCTGGTCGCGCTCAGCAGCAGGAATCTTGCGCACGCCCAGCGTCCGCGCTTCGTCCGGGGTCGCGAAGCGTATGGCTACCGGGCGATCTTCTGCGATGACCTGGTTGGCAAGCTGCTCAGCAGCCTCCAACTGCTGCGCGCTGACGGACGGGTTGGAGAGGTCAATGGTGCAGCTCTCCTCGCCCATGTGAAAGGAAACCGTCGCCAGGCCGTCCAGCTTCTCGAAGGCTGCCGACAGCACGTGCTGCCCGGTATGTTGCTGCATGTGATCGAGGCGGCGCTCGGGATCGATTATGCCGCGCACCACCGAGCCCGGTTGCAGAGTGTAGGCATCGCTCTCGAGCGTATGCAGCACCTCGCCGGTCTGTTCATTCTCGGTGACCTCTTTGACGCGAACCCGCGAGCCGTCCAGCTCCAGCCACCCCGTGTCGAAGATCTGGCCACCGCTGGTGGGATAGAACGCCGAGCGATCGAGTGTGACCGTCGCACCATGCCAGACGACAACCCGGGCTTCAAATTGGTGAAGAAACGAATCGTTGTAGTAGAGCCGCTCGGTCAAGGGGCACGATCCTGTGCTGGATTATTCATCTTGGGATGAGCTGGTAGCAACTGGCAGTCAGCAACCCCAGAGCAAGGGTAGGCGGCTTATACGACGAAAGTCCAATTGCGCTGCCGGGCAACACCAATACGATTCTCGCGCCACCAACGGAGTGGATAGGTGATATTCTCGTCTCACGGTTGTGCTAGGTATCATTGGCCGTCACGGGTGAGGGTCAGACTCCACTAAAGGGTAGTGTTCATTGTCCAGCGTGTATCTTCGCAAGATACTACCGTCTATGCTCGCAGCCAGCATTTTCATGCCTTGTGTTTCGGCACAGGAAGCGGGCACGATTCCTGCCCGACTAACCATTCCGAACGAAACGCCGGTTGAGCTTCGACTGGCGGAAAACGTTTCCTCCGCCCACGCGCACACCGGAGACCCGTTGAAGTTTGTTGTCGTGCGTGATGTGGACGTTGCAGGTTTTACCGTGATCCCGGCGGGAACCGTGGCCAGCGGTTCGGTTATCGGAGTCAGGCGCAAGCGGTTCCTTGGAATCGGAGGCCGTGTGGCCTTGAAAGTCAATTCGGTGGAACTGGAGAACGGCGATCGGGCCGGCTTGCGTGCACACATGGAGGTGAAAGGACGCTCTCGCACCAAGTTGATGGCCGCAGCCATGGTTGCCACCGGCCTGGTCTTCCTGCCGGCAGCGCCGATTTTCCTGCTGACTCGCGGCCACGACAGCGTAGTCGTAAAGAGCACCGAGCTCACAGCGCAAATCGATGGGACCCACTCGATTCTGTCGGCGGGATTGCATGCCCAGAAGAATTCCTCTGAGCTGGACGAGATGATGGATTATCTGCCGCCTCGGGTCTTCAGTGGCGAGGGACGCGAGGGCGACATGTTGAACCTGGTTTTTGTCGGCCAAAAGGAAGAATTGCAGGCAGCATTTGCCAGCGCCGGGTGGGTCAAAACGGACGGCTGGAAACCGATCTTCGCCTGGCACCTGGTGCGCCGCCGGATCCACGACGCACAGTTGCCGATGGCCAGGTTCTACCTGTTCGGGAGAGTGCAGGATTACTCGTATGCTTTGCCCGATCCGAGTGCGGTAATGTCAAGGCGTCACCACCTCCGCATCTGGAAGAGTCAATACACGATGAATGGCATTCCCATCTGGGCGGGCGCCGCCACGTACGATGTTGCCATTGAAATCGCAAAGCGAGGCCGTTTGATCAACCACCGGATCGATCCCGCCGTCGATTCGGAGCGCGATTTCGTCGGAGTCGACCTCACCAGTACGTCTTCGGTCAGCCAGCAGCAATATTTGCGTTCCGCTAATCCGGTTTTCCAGGCACAAACTGCGTCTGGAGACGCCTATCACTCCGACAGCAGAATTCTCCTCCTAAACCTTCATCCAGTCGCCTCAACGACAGCCGGCGCACCCGGTCAATCATCGGCTACGACTCGGACTATGGCGCTGCCTGCGCCCGTGCCGCCAGAGCCTGCCGAAAGCGACCTGGGGCTGGCTTATTGAGTTGCTGGATGCGGGCAAATCGCGGGACAGATTGGGGCGGCACCATCCCGCTATTGGCGTCTTCGATTCGTGAAAGCTTCCGCCGACGCCTCCAGAGCGTGTAGATTACGCAGAGCGTCGTTTCGAAAGGCAGACCCCATCAAGCCTTCAGTGCCTCATTTACTGTGCGTTGGCTTGCTGTCGCTGGCCGCAGTTGCATCCTCCGCGACCGAACCGGGCACGGCACCTACTCCTTGCCTCGCGCCATTGAACTTGCCAGGCGACGAAGTTGCTGCGCGGCTCATGGTCCGAAATGCCGAGCGGGCGGAGAAACTGCGTCATTTCGATTCAATCCGGCGATATAGCCTGAACTACGACGGTTTTCCAGCCCTCAGCGCCAACATGCAGGTGAAGGCTTCATACCGTGTACCTGGAACCAAGGAATTCGTCGTGATTTCGGAGTCGGGATCCAGCCTCCTCCGCAAACACGTTCTTCATAGATTGCTGGCATCGGAGCAGCAAGCCGCCTCGGACGCTGCCAACCGCGACGCCGTGGCGCTCAGCACCGCGAACTATCGCTTCTCTCTGCTGGGGTGCGCGTCCGGCGAGGGGCGGCCGCTTTACGTCATGCAAGTTGAGCCGCTGCGCGAAAACAAGTTTCTGTACCGCGGAACGATCTGGATCGATTCACAGGATTTCGCGGTCAAACGCATCGACGCCGAGCCGGCCAAGAACCCCTCGTACTGGACCCTGCGCTCGCAAATCCACCACCAGTACCAGAAGGTCGGCGAATTCTACCTGCCGGCGCTCAACCACACCACCACGGACATGCGGTTCGGCGGTAAGGCCATGCTCACCATCCAATATCTGGATTACAAGCTGCCAAAGGAGTTGGCCAGCGGTCACTAAACGCGCGGTGCAACACCCCTTCCTTTGGTTGGGAGGGCATCCTCCAGAAGCGCTGTTATCACACGAATAATCCAAAGAAGGCCCGCAGGGCCCGAGCTTGGATGCACGAACTCGGAGTTGCGATGCTTTGTTCCCACTGCTTTCTGCCGCCTCCGCATATCGGGTAAACTTCTACTCAACGGCTGCTCGAATGAGACCCTATCCGCGACTGTTATTTTGTCTCAGGCTGATCTGTGTTTGTGGGCTGACAAGCTTATTGTGCGCAGCAGGTACGCTGGCCAGCTCAGCCCCTGTTCCCACTCGCGCTGAAAACGATGCCGCCACGCGGCGGGGCTTCGATCACTTCTACAATCTGGAGTACGACAAAGCCATCCGCGAGTTTGAAACCGCACAGCAGGCGCACCCCGATGACCCTTTTGCGGTCAATCACACCCTGGAGGGAGTAATTTTCAGGGAGTTGTTCCGCATCGGGGCGCTCGACACCGAGGCCTATGCTGGTGACAACTTCCTGACCAAGAAGCTTGCGGCGCCGCTCGATCCTAAGGTCCAGGCCCGAGTCAGGCAGCTCAGTGACCAGGCGCTGGCGCTCTCCCAAGCCCGCCTCGACAAGAACCCCAACGACGTGGACGCACTTTACGCTCGTGGGGTCACCCGCGGCATGCGAGCAACCTATTCGGGAATCGCGGAAAGAGCCTGGTTCTCAGGCCTGCGCAGCGCGGTAGCGGCCCGCCACGATCACGAGCGTGTCCTGGAGCTTGACCCGAACTACGTGGACGCCAAGGTGTTGGTCGGGACCCACCTCTACATCGTCGGCAGTTTGAATTGGCCAACCAAAGTGGCGGCCTCCATCGTCGGTATCAGCGGTAATAAGGAGAAGGGACTCGATTACCTGCGCCAGGGTTCGACGGAGGCGCACAGTGAAGTGGCCAGCGACGCCCAGATTGTCTATGCCCTGTTTCTGAGGCGCGAGCAGAAATACGACGAAGCCCTGCGCGTCGTCGGGCGCATGCAGTCGGAGTTTCCCCGCAACGAGCTGATGGCCGCCGAATACGCCCACCTCCTGAACGCCGCTGGGCACGGGCAGGAGGCAATCGCGGCCTATCGCAAAGTGCTGGCAAATTGCCGCAGCAATCTGTATTCGTCGTGCCGCATAGGGGTTCCGGCCTACGGCTTGGGCGAGGCGCTACGCGGCCAGCGGCAGTATCAGGAAGCGGCCGACGCTTACGAGTTGGCTGCCACCAGCAGCGCCAGCGATCCCGATTTGAGGCAAAAAGCCACTCTCGCAGCTGGACAGATGTACGATGTGCTGCAAAGGCGGGACACCGCACTGGAGAAGTACCGTGCAGTAGTGGCGGAGAATTCTACCTCCGGCGCCGCCGACTTGGCGCGGCATTATATGAAGCAGGCGTATACGAGCCCGTAAGACCTGGGCGAAGCAACACACCCGGCCTCCGTTTGCTGAAACCGAGGCTAGTTGCTAAAGGCTAACCAGCTTCTTTTCCATCGGTTTGCCTCGCTGGGAACTTCCGCCTATGTTATTCGTATCTGCTACAGGAGGCCCTATGTACTGCAACTACTGCGGTAAGGTAATCCAGGACGACGCCAACCTCTGCGCCTATTGCGGACGCCGCGTGGGTGGCGTGGAGTCACGCCGCAAGCTGATGCGCTCGCGCACCGAGCGCAAAATTGCCGGCGTGTGCGCCGGGTTCGCTGAGTACTTTGACCTCGATGTCACTGTGGTTCGTGTGGTCTGGCTGATCGTAGCCCTGTTCGGGGGCGGCGGCATCCTCGCCTACATCATTGCCTGGATCGTGATGCCGGAAGAGCCGGAGTATGTTCCAGCCCCTGCGCCGTCGGCAGCACCGCCTCAACCGTCTCCAGAAGGTCATTAGTCGTCGCCGGCAAGCGGCAAAAACCCCGACCGCGATTACTGACAATCGTTTCCTACGGCGTGATCTCCCAGACCACGCCGTATCCCTTCGCTCCGCCCTGAGACGCAGTGCCGTACAGGTTGCCATTCGCGTCAACCAGAACGCTTCCAT